>SWCD01023542.1_pt1 | contig 163668 bp, 140 predicted proteins | sample 4693011 | NCBI WGS metagenome assembly SWCD01 (sample SAMN10267278, study PRJNA491770) | bioreactor metagenome | isolation source: DHS bioreactor inoculated with marine | place: Japan: Omine Ridge, Nankai Trough
GGGGGGGGTCGGGGGGGTGCGGCAAAATCGCCCGCGCCGCAGGTTAGGCCCCGCGTTTGACCTGGATCAAGGCGACGCGGCCGTCCGGCGGTCAGAGAGGGGGAAACTCATCCGACCGTCCCGGTCCGACCCAAGGAGGCCATCGCGCCATGTGGGAACCCCTCAAGTTAATATTGCTGGCAGTCGTGATGCTGGCGTCCGTCATGGCGGCCGATTACGGGCGCGATCTGGCCTATGTGGTGCATGCGATCCTTATTCTGCTGGTCGCATCCGGGCTGTTCCTGTGGACCCTGCGCCGATGGGGCGAGACGCCCCGACCCGTCCTTGCGCAGGGCGCGCGCAGCCTTGATCAGACCTATATGGACGGGCCCGTGCGCGCGGGCGTCATCGCCACCGTGGTCTGGGGGCTGGTCGGGTTTCTGGTCGGCACCTTCATCGCCTTCCAACTGGCCTTTCCCTCGCTGAACTTCAACTGGTCCGAAGGCTATGCCAACTTTGGCCGCCTGCGCCCGCTGCACACCAGCGCCGTCGTCTTCGCCTTTGGCGGCAACGCCCTGATCTGCACATCGTTTTATGTGGTGCAGCGGACCTCGGCGGCGCGGCTCTGGGGCGGCAATCTCGCGTGGTTCGTGTTCTGGGGCTACAACCTGTTCATCGTGCTGGCGGCCACGGGCTATCTGCTGGGCTCGACCCAATCCAAGGAATACGCCGAGCCCGAGTGGTATGTGGACATCTGGCTGACCATCGTCTGGCTGGCCTATCTTGCGGTCTTCATGGGCACGATCATGCGCCGCCGCGAGCCGCATATCTATGTCGCCAACTGGTTCTATCTGGGCTTCATCGTCACCGTCGCGATGCTGCATGTGATCAACAACCTGTCGGTGCCGGTCACGATCTGGGGCTCGCATTCGGTGCAGGTCTTCGCGGGCGTGCAGGATGCGATGGTTCAGTGGTGGTACGGCCATAACGCCGTGGGCTTTTTCCTGACCGCCGGCTTTCTGGGGATGATGTATTACTTCGTGCCGAAACAGGCCGGGCGCCCGATCTATTCCTACAAGCTGTCGATCATCCACTTCTGGGCGCTGATCTTCCTCTATATCTGGGCCGGTCCGCACCACCTGCACTATACCGCCCTGCCCGACTGGGCGACGACGCTTGGCATGGTGTTCTCGGTCATCCTGTGGATGCCGTCATGGGGCGGCATGATCAACGGGCTGATGACCCTTCAGGGGGCGTGGGACAAGCTGCGCACCGACCCGATCATCCGGATGATGGTGCTAAGCCTTGCCTTCTACGGCATGTCCACTTTCGAGGGGCCGGTGATGTCGATCCGCGCCGTCAACGCGCTGTCGCATTACACCGACTGGACCATCGGGCATGTGCACTCGGGCGCGCTTGGCTGGAACGGCATGATCACCTTCGGCGCACTTTACTTCCTGACGCCGCGCCTGTGGCAGCGCGACCGGCTTTACAGCCTGTCGGCGGTCAACTGGCACTTCTGGTTGGCGACGATCGGCATCGTTCTTTACGCCTCGGCCATGTGGGTCAGCGGGCTGATGGAAGGGCTGATGTGGCGCGAGGTCGATGCCCAGGGCTTCCTGGTCAACTCCTTCGCCGACACCGTGGCCGCCAAATACCCGATGTATGTGGTGCGTGGTCTGGGCGGGGTCCTTTATCTGGCCGGCGCGCTGATCATGACCTGGAACCTGTGGATGACGGTGCGCCATGTTCCCGCGCGCGCCGACGTCAACGACCTTGTCCCCGCGGAGTAAACCGATGACCACATCCCCCCCCACCCCGACAAACCCTCCTGCCCCGCGCCGCAAGGGTTTTCTGAACCGACACAAGATGATCGAGCGCAACGCCACGCTGCTGCTGGTCCTTAGCCTGGCCGTGGTCAGCATCGGCGGCATCGTCGAGATCGCTCCGCTGTTCTATCTGGAGAACACCATCGAGAAGGTCTCGGGCATGCGCCCCTATTCCCCGTTGGAGCTGACGGGCCGCAAGATCTACCTGCGCGAGGGCTGTTACACCTGTCACAGCCAGATGATCCGCCCCATGCGCGACGAGGTCGAGCGTTATGGCCATTACTCGCTGGCCGCCGAGTCGATGTATGACCACCCGTTCCAATGGGGCTCCAAGCGCACAGGGCCGGATCTGGCGCGGATCGGCGGGCGCTATTCCGACGACTGGCATGTGGACCACTTCGCCAATCCACAGGCGGTGGTGCCCGAAAGCGTGATGCCGAAATATGATTTTCTTGCCCGCCGCCGCGCCGACGCCCGCGATATCACCGCCGAGCTTGAGACCCACGCCCTTGTCGGCGTGCCCTATGACGAGGACATGCTGGCCAACGCCGCCGCCGACTTCCGCACCCAGGCCGACCCCGACGCCGATCCCGACGGGCTGCTGGCCCGCTATCCGGGCGCACAGGTGCGCAACTTCGACGCCCGCCCCGGCGTGTCCGAGATGGATGCCCTGATCGCCTATCTGCAGATGCTGGGCACTCTGGTCGATTTCTCGACCTTCAACCCCGATCCCGAACGCTAAGGAGGCGATCATGGAAACCTACACATTTCTGCGTCAACTGGCCGACAGCTGGGTGCTTCTGGGCCTGGTGGTGGTGTTTGCGGTGGTGATCTACTGGGCCTACCGCCCCGGCAGCCGCCGCATGCATGACGACACCGGCATGATCCCCTTTCGTCACGACGATAGACCCGCCGGATGTCAGGGCACCTGCGCCGATTGCGCCGAGAAACGGGGGCAGGACAGATGAGCGCGCCCCGCACTCCTCCCGCCAAACCCTCGGCAAAGCGCGGCGACGACCCGACCGCTGACGTCGGGACCACCGGCCACGTCTGGGACGGCATCGAAGAGCTGAACAACCCTCTGCCCCGCTGGTGGCTCTGGACGCTTTACGCCACCATCATCTGGGGCGTGGTCTATACGGTCGCCTATCCGGCATGGCCGCTGGTGGATCGGGCGACCTCGGGGTTTCTGGGCTGGTCCACACGCTCGGAGGTGGCCGCCGAGGTCGCGCGGTTCGAGACGGCGAACGCCCCCCTGATGGACCGTCTGGCCCGGATCGCACCCGAGGGTTTTCCCGAGACTCTGCCCGACACGCTGGCGAAGACGCTGGCCGAAGACCCTGCGCTTGATGCCTTCGCGGCGCAGGCAGGCGGTGCGATCTTCCGCAACGAATGCTCGCAATGCCACGGCGCGGGCGCTGGCGGCGCCAAGGGCTATCCCAACCTGCTGGACGACGACTGGCTCTGGGGGGGCCGCATCGAAGAGATCGCCCAGACCGTGACCCACGGCATCCGCAACCAGACCGCGCCCGACGCCCGTTGGTCCGAAATGCCCGCCTTTGCCGACATGCTCGAGCCCGCCCAGATCGACACGCTGGTGCGCTATGTCTCGGACCTGTCGGCCCAGAGGGCCACCGACCCCGCAGGCGCCGCGTTGTTCGCCGACAATTGCGCCGCCTGTCATGGCGCCGAGGCCAGCGGTGACCGCACTCAGGGTGCGCCTGCGTTGAACGATGCCATCTGGCTTTACGGCAGTGCGCCCGAGACCATCGCCCACACGATCCGCGAAGGTCGCTTCGGCGTCATGCCCGAGATGGCCAAACGTCTGACCAAGGCCGAGATCATCGCCGTTTCGGCCTATGTGCACCAGTTGGGGGGCGGCGAATGACCGCCCGGTGTCACAATAGATCACCGCAAATACTCGAATTCGACATCCGGTTGATCCATGTCAACAACAGACACGTCCAAGTTGTGCGATGATCGACCCCATGTCGGCGATTGGTCCGACCGGATCGGTCCCTAGCTAAGATCGGTCCACCCTGTAAGCGGTATGATTCAGTGTCGGTAAGCACAAGCGGGCGGGAATTTTCCCCGCCCGCTTGCCGCCTTTGCGCTGCGGATCGGCCCATTTCCTTGCACGCCCCACCCCAACACCGTGACCGCGATTGCGACATTCCGTCAGGCAATTGCCGCGCGGGGGCTTGATCCACATCAATGCTGCACGCGCACCACCGCCTATAAAGGGCTTAAAGCAACCGCCCCACACCGAGGTCCCATGTCCGCGTCCGAACCCGCTGCCCTTTACGCCCCCCGCACGCCGATCTTCCCGCGCCGCGTCTCGGGGCGGTTCCGTCGGCTGAAGTGGTGGCTCATGGGGGTCACCCTGATGATCTACTACGTGACGCCATGGCTGCGCTGGGACCGTGGACCGGCCCTGCCCGATCAAGCGGTGCTGGTCGATCTGGCCGGACGCCGGTTCTTCTTCTTCTGGATCGAGATCTGGCCCCACGAGTTCTATTTCGTGGCCGGCCTGCTGATCATGGCCGGGCTGGGGCTGTTCCTGTTCACCTCGGCGCTGGGGCGGGTCTGGTGCGGCTATGCCTGTCCCCAGACGGTCTGGACCGACCTGTTCATTCTTGTCGAACGCTGGATCGAGGGCGATCGCAATGCCCGCGTCCGTCTGCACGACGCCCCTTGGAGCGGGCGCAAGCTGCGCCTTCGGCTGGAGAAATGGGCACTGTGGCTGGTGATCTCGCTGGGCACCGGCGGGGCGTGGATCTTCTATTTTGCCGACGCGCCGACGCTGGCGGCGCAACTGGTCAGCGGGGCAGCCCATCCCGTGGCCTATTCGACCGTGGCCATTCTGACGGCCACGACCTTCATCTTCGGCGGCTTCATGCGCGAACAAGTTTGCATCTACATGTGCCCCTGGCCGCGCATTCAGGGCGCGATGATGGACGACGACACGCTGACCGTCGCCTACCGCGACTGGCGCGGAGAGCCTCGGGGCCGCCACCGCAAGGCCGCGGCACTGGCGGGCGGCGCGACCGCAACCGCCTTCGTGCAGGACGGCGACGCCCCGGCTGACGCGAAAGCGAGTGGGCAAGCAACCGGACTAGCAACCGGGCAACCCCATGCGCCCGCCTCTCTTACCGCGCTGGGCGACTGCGTGGATTGCAACGCCTGCGTCAACGTCTGCCCGATGGGCATCGACATCCGCGACGGCCAGCAGATGGAATGTATCACCTGCGCGCTGTGCATCGACGCCTGCGACGACGTGATGTCCCGGCTGGGCAAGCCGCGCGGGCTGATCGACTATCTTGCCCTGTCCGACGAGCCGCGCGAGCGGGCCGGCCATGCCCCCCGCCCGGTCTGGCACCATGTGCTGCGGGTCCGGACGCTGGTCTACACAGTCCTATGGGCCGCCATCGGCATCGGGCTGATCTATGCCCTTTTCGTCCGGTCCGAAATCGACCTGACCGTCGCCCCCGCCCGCAACCCCCGCTTCGTCACCCTGACGGATGGCACCATCCGCAACGTCTATGACGTCCGGCTGCGCAACCTCAGCCACGAGGCCCGTCCCTTCGGGCTAAGCCTCGTCTCGAAGGACCCTCTGGTGCTGAGCCTCGAAGGGCAAAGCGGCACGTCACTGACGGTGCCCGCCGACACCAGTCTTTTGCAGCGGGTCTATGTGGAGGCGCCCGCCTCCAGCGCCGCCGCAACCGAAGGCCGCAAGGACCTGCGCCTGTGGGTCAAGGACATGGACAGCGGTGCCCGCGCCTATGCCGACACAAGTTTCAACGGAAAGGATCTGCCATGACCCGCCCCGCCTTGACTGGCCCTGCCTTGACTGGCCCCGCCTCGACCAAGCCGCCCCGAACCGCAGCAGGCGCAGCCCCCGCAACCCACAAGCTTTCGGGTCCCGCAAAAGATCCAAAGCTGTCGGGCCGCGCGGTCCTGTTCATGATTATCGCAGGCTTCTCGGTGATCATCGGTGCCAATCTTGTGCTTGCGGTCAGCGCCGTGCGCAGCTTTCCGGGGCTTGAGACCGACAACAGCTACATCGCCAGCCAGACCTTCGACCGAGACCGCGCCGCGCAACAGGCTTTGGGCTGGGACGTGGCCGCCAGTATCGACGGCGATCTGCTGCGGCTCAGCTTCGACGGCACCCTTGGCCCGGCACGCGGCCCGTCCGGCGGGCAGAGCCTTGCCCCGCCGCCGACGCCCTTGGCCACCTCGCCCCCCTCGATCCCGGCGGATGCGGCAGGTGCGGCAGCCCCTGCGACCCCGGCGCCGAAACGGGCCGGCGTCGCGGACGTCTCGGGCACCCTCGGACGCGCGACCCACACGGCCGAGGATCGCATCATCAGGTTTCACCGCGACGGCACAATCTGGGTGGCCCGCATCCCGGCCTCCGATGACCAAGGCCCGCTTCTGGGCGTCGGAAACTGGAACCTGCGACTGACTGCCCGCGCCGACGACGGGACCTTGTTCCGGCAACGTATCCCCCTTCTTGTCAAAGCGGTCCGATGATGGCCCGCGTGACAATTCCCCCGCCCTACGAGCCCACCACCCGCGGATGCGAGGGGGGCTGCGGGGCCTCCGGCGCCCGGGCCTCGGCGATCGCCAGCAAGGCCCATTCCCCGCCCTCGCACGACCAACTGGTGCTGTCGCTGCCCGACATCCACTGCGCGGGCTGCATCTCGGCGGTCGAGAGGGCGCTGAACGATGTGCCGGGCGTGCTGTCGGCGCGGGTCAACCTGTCGCGCAAACGGGTCTTGGTCACCGCCAAGGGTGTCACGGCCGAGGATCTGATCGCGGCGCTCGCATCGGCTGGCCACACGGCGCAAGAGCTCAACCCCGAGGTTCTGCAAACCGCCGACCCGGAAGGCCGCGCCCTGCTGATCCGGCTGGGGGTCGCGGGCTTTGCCATGATGAACGTCATGCTGCTGTCGGTCGCCGTCTGGTCGGGGGCCGAGGATGCCACGCGGACCCTGTTCCACTGGATCTCGGCTCTGATCGCCCTGCCCGCCATCGCCTTTGCCGCGCGGCCCTTCTTTGCCAATGCCCTGCGCGCACTGCGGGCATGGCGGCTGAACATGGATGTGCCGATCTCGCTGGCGATCCTGCTGGCCGCCGGCATGTCCCTGTCAGAGACGTGGATCGGCGGGCCCGATGCATGGTTCGACGCGGCGCTGTCGCTGACCTTCTTCCTGTTGATCGGGCGGTATCTGGATCACCGGACCCGCCGGGTGGCCCGCTCTGCCGCCGCCGATCTGACGGCGCTGGAATCGCCCAGAGCCTTGCGGATCGCTGCCGCTGCGGACGGCGTTGCAGGCGAGACGCTCGACGACCCCATGCGCCAGCCCACCACGGTCGTGCCCATCGCGGAACTGGCCAAGGGCGACGTGATCCGCCTGCTTCCCGGCAGCCGAAGCCCCGTCGACGGCGACGTCATCGCCGGTCAAAGCGAGCTGGACCGCGCCATCCTGACCGGCGAAAGCCTGCCCCAACCCGCCGCGCCGGGGACCCGGATCAGCGCCGGCGAGATGAACCTGACCGGCCCGCTGGTGATCCGCGTGTCCGCCGCCGGTGCCGACACCTCGTTGCGCAGGCTGGCCGATCTGGTCGCGCTGGCCGAGACCGGGCGCACCCGCTACACGCCGCTGACCGACCGCGCCGCCGCGATCTATGCGCCTGCGGTGCATCTGGTGGCCGCCGCCGGGTTTCTTGGCTGGTATCTGGCCACGGGCGATCTGCGGCTGGCGCTGAACGTGGCGGTCGCGACGCTGATCATCACCTGCCCCTGCGCCTTGGGTCTGGCGGTTCCGGCCGTCAGCACCGCCGCCTCGGGCCGACTGTTCCGGATGGGGCTGCTGGTCAAGGATCCCACCGCGCTGGAGCGGCTGGCCGAGATCGACAGCGTCGTCTTCGACAAGACCGGCACCCTGACCGAGGATCAGCCCCGGTTCATCACCCACTCGCAGGTGACGCAGGTGGGCGGCCCCCCGGACGCGCTGACCGCGCCCGCGCCCTCTGCGCCCGACCAACCCACTTCCGACCATCCCACTTCCGCCCATCCCACTTCTGACCGGCCCGGTCCCGAAGACAGCGTGGCGCTTGCCCTTGCCGAAGGCTCCGGCCACCCGCTGGCGCGCGCATTGTCCAAGGGGCTGCGCGACCGCAATCTGGGCCCCGCCTCTGTCACCCATCTGACGGAAGTGCCCGGTCACGGGATCGAGGGCCGATGGAACGGTCGCAGCGTCCGTCTGGGTCGGGCCGAATGGGTCGATGCCTATGCCACCAATCTGGAATGGCAGGTCCCGGCGCGTGGGTCATCAAATGACAAGGGGGCAACCTCTGCTCCTCTCGCCCCTGCCGATAAGCCTGAACAGACCGACGCGGCCGCGTCCGATGGTGCGATCCCGGACCGCCCCGCCGCGAAGGCTAGCGAAGGTCTTCGCCGCGCGGACAAGGACGCCGCCCAGACGCTGCCCCTTTCAACCGGCCCGAACAGACAGTTGCCGGGGCCGATCCTGTCCTCTGCCGCGACGTGGCTGCGGATCGGCAACGAGCCGCCCGTGCCCTACTTTTTCGACGACAGCCTGCGCCCGGGCGCGCGCCGCATGGTGGCCGGGTTCGCCGCGCAGGATCTGGACCTGACGCTTCTGTCCGGCGACGCCGAGCGTCCGGTGGCCGACGTGGCGCGGCGGCTGGGCATCCCCCGCTGGCGGGCCGGGCTTCTGCCCCGGCAGAAAGAGCTGTTCATGGCCGGAATCCGCGCCCGTGGCCTGCGCGCCCTGATGGTCGGTGACGGGCTGAACGACACGGCGGCTATGGCGCGGGCGCATGTCTCGATCGCCCCCGCCTCGGCGCCGGATGCCGCGCGGACCGTGTCGGACATCGTCTTGCTGGGCCGCGATCTTGCGCCGCTGTCAGAGGCCTACGCCACCGCGAAATCCGCCCGAAGCCGCATCCTTGAAAACTTCGCGATAGCCGCCGGGTACAATGCCATCGCGGTGCCGCTTGCCCTTGCGGGGCTGGCCTCGCCCCTGACGGCGGCGCTGGCCATGTCCAGCTCGTCCATCCTTGTGTCGCTGAACGCGATGAGGCTGCGCTGATGGAGGTGTTGGTGATCCTGATCCCCGTCTCGCTGATCCTTGGCGGCTTGGGTCTGGCGGGGTTCATGTGGGCCTTGCGCCATCAGCAATTCGACGATCCCGAGGGCAGCGCCCACCGGGTTCTGGACGACCGATACGAGGACCACCCCAAGGAGAAGGCCACCGCTCCCTGACGGAGCCTTCTTCTTTGTCGCGAACGGGGGCGGCACCCCTCCGCCCCCGTTCATTCGCTTACCGTTCATTCGCTTACCGTTCATTCGATCCCCGTTCATCCGCCCCGACCGCAGTTTCGGACCGGTCAATCGCGGTCGCGCAAAGCCTCGGCCAGACGCTGCTGCACCTCGGGCGGCTCGGACCGGATCGCGCGCATCAGACAGGCCAGATCGCTTCGCGCCGCGTGCAGCTGATCGATCAGCGAGATCACCACCGCCAGCGCATCCTCGTCCAGCTCGAAATCCTCGGACAGCTCGCACAAAAGCTCCATCCGGACCAGATCGACCCGCCGGAACACCGGCCCGCTGTCGGTCTGCAAAGGCGTCACGATCCGGGCCTCGATGAACGAGATCAGCCGTGTCCGGGTCAATCGTGCGACGGCGGCAATGGCCTCGTCTTGGGTGAAACGCTCGGTCATGATGTCACCCCCTTGCGTGGGTCATAGGCATGGGTCTTGCGCCAGTCCTCTAGGAACTCGGCCAGCGCATCGTCCACCTCGGGCGGGGCGACGATGCGCAACTCGACCCTTTGGTCGCCCGGGGTCCCCTTGGTGGGTGCCACCCCCCGCCCGCGCATGCGCAACACCTGCCCGCTGCTGGCGCCCTTGGGGATGTTCAGCTTGACCGTGCCGTCGATGGTGGGCACCTCGACCTTGCCGCCAAGAAGCGCCTCGTCGATGGCGATGGGCAGGGTGACAAGGATATCGTTGCCGTCCCGCTGGAACGTCGGATGCGGGCGCACGGACAGCGTGACCAGCGCGTCCCCCGCAGGGCCGCCGCCCATGCCCGGACCGCCCTTGCCGCGCAGACGGATAGTCTGGCCGTCCGCCGTGCCCTTGGGGATCGTCACCTCCAGCGCGTGGCCGTCGGGCATGCTGATGCGGGTCTTGCCGCCCAGCACGGCGTCCATGAACGGCACTTCAAGCGCATAGCGCATGTCGGCCCCCGGCGCCTGAAAGCCCCGCTGCCCGGCAAAGGGATCGCCCTGCCCCGGCCCGCCCTGCCCGCCCGGCCCCCCTTGGCGCTGCCCGGCTTGGCGCATGAATTCGGCAAAGATATCTTCGGGGTGCACGCCACCATCAAAGTCACCTTCGAACCGTCCTCCCCCGCGTCCGGACCGATACGGGTTGTCGGCCGCCTCGGCAAAATCGCGGTAATACTGCCGGGTCTGCCGCTCGGCGCCCGAGGCATCCACCTCGCCCCGATCAAACCGCGCCCGCATCTCGGGGTCCTTCAGAAAATCATGTGCCGCCGACGCCGCCTTGAACCGCGCCTCGGCCTTGGGATCGTCGGGGTTGAGGTCGGGATGACTGTCGCGGGCAATCTTGCGATAGGCCTTCTTGATCTCGTCCGCCGTCGCCGATTTGGTCAGCCCGAGGGCCGCATAGGGATCATCGCTCATCAGCTACTCCGGGTTGGTCGGATATGATGATAGGGTGCTTGAGGGATGAGGCAAAGGGGTGAGACAAAGCGGGCGCAAGGTGGTGGCGCCGGGGTCCATGGAAATGTGGCCAAGAGCGCCGCGCAGTGTGTTGGCACCTCACGGGACAGCCCCGCGACCGCCTTACCCCTCAGTCATCGGACTGGCCGCTTTGATACGGGGACGAGTGGGCCGCGAGTTCTTGCAGCAAGGCGGTGATGACCTCGGAGCGGGCCGAGTTCATGCGCTGCACGATGCCCAGCTGCCGCACCACCGAGGGCGAGTCGAAGGGGACCCAGGGCAAGGTCTGTGTGTCGCTCTCGCGCAGCGCGATCAGCGGCACCACCGCCACGCCCAGCCCGGCTTTCACGCATTCCACCACCGCCGCGATAGTGTCCACGACGATGAAATCGCGGGGCACGATCCCAAGGCGCGAAATCTCGGTGTCGATCTGGTTGGCCAGCGGCACGTCGCTTTTGTAGCGGGCGTAGGGATAGGTGGCGATCCACTCGGCCGCCGACCGCATTTCGGATCCGGGCGGGGCGATGACGACCAGCGGCTCTCGCAGGAAGGGCGTCCATTTCAGCGACTGCGGCACGCCCACGTGTTCGGCCACGATTGCCACGTCCAGCCGCCCCGAGACCACATCGTTCATCAGCGGCTCGGACTTGCCGACCTTCAGCGAGAAGCGCAGTTCGGGGTATCGCGGACGCAGGGTGCCGATTGCCTGTGGCAACAAGGTGAAGGTGCCGGTGCGCAGCGACCCGATATTCAGCGTTCCGGTCACCCGCGCCCCGGTGATGCCCGAGCGCGTATCGGCCAGAATCTGCAGGATCGTCCGCGCCGATTGCAAAAGCTGCGCGCCCTTGGCGTTCAACGCGGGCGGGCGGCGGCTGCGGTCGAAGATTGGTGTGCCCAGATCGGCCTCAAGCGCGGCGATCTGCTGGCTGACCGCCGAAGGGGTCAGGTTCACCAGACGCGCGGCGGCGGCGAAATTGCCCTGTTCGGCGATGGCGACAAGGGTTTGTAGCTGACGGGTATCCATGGGCGCAGATTAAGAATGACTGAACCTAATCACAAGAATTATTCGCTTCTATCAGTTTCGGTTTACATTATGATGCTGGTGTCTCAAAGCCATTCCGGCCGACCAAGAATCGACCGCTCAACAGGAGATCCGTATATGAAGACGTTGCGTGCCATGATTGCCGGGCTTGGCGTGATGGGGGCCACCCTTTCCCCCCTTGCGGCCCAAGCCGAATATCCCGAAAAACCTGTCGAGTTCATCGTTCCCTGGTCGCCCGGTGGCGGCAGCGATACCCAGATGCGCATCGTCTCCAACAACGCCGAGCCCTTTCTGGGCCAGCCCATGCCCATCATCAACATGCCGGGCGTCGGCGGCACCGTTGGCCTGAAAGAGGCCTCCAAGCGCGCGGCCGATGGCTATACCGTCAGCCAGGTTCACGAAGGTCTGCTGGTCGCCAATGTGACCGGGCTGACCGACCTGAACTGGGACAGCTTCGATCCCATCGGCCTGGTGACCGTCTCGCCGCAGTATCTGGTGGTGAATGCCAACCGGCCCTACGAGACCTTTGACGAGTTCGTCGCCTACGCCAAGGAAAACCCCGGCAAGGTCACCATCGGCGTGACCCTGGGCGGCGTGCCGCACCTGCACGCCGCGATGATCGAGGATGCCTACGGGCTCGAGTTCGCCTATGTCGGCTACGAAGGCACCGGCGAGCGGATCCGTGCGCTGGTCGGTGGCAACCTTGACGCGGCCATCGGCGATATCGCCTCGTCCATGCAATTCGTCGAGAACGGCGATCTGCGCTTTCTGGCCACCGGCAACCCCGAGCGGATGGACCAGACCCCCGACGTTCCCACCTTCAAGGAACTGGGTCAGGATCTGGAACTGATGATCACCCGCGGCATCGTCATGCCCAAGGGCAGCCCCGCCGAAGCCCGCGACGGTCTGGAAAAAGCCCTGTCCGAGCTGGCCGAGGACGAGGATTTCATCAAGCAGATGAACAATGTCGGCGGCGAAGTCGCGTTCCGCGGTCAAGAGGACTACTCCAAGTACCTCGACAACCTGAACGCCACCGTCGAGCGTCTGGCCGAGCGTCTGGCCCCGTGACCCAGGTGTCCGACAACAAAGCGGCACGGACGGAGGCGGGCGAATTTGCCCGCCTCCTGTCTTACATCGCCATCCTTGCGGTCTCGGTCTTTCTGTTCGCGGATGCCCGGGGGATGCCCACCAGCCGCTGGGAAGTGCTGGGCGCGGGCGCGTTTCCGCAACTGGTCTTCTCGCTTCTGGGCCTGCTGTCGCTGCTGGCGGCCGTGGGTTCGCTGCGCAAGCTGCGGCAGGGCGGCCAGCTTGGCCGCATCGGCGCCGAGGCGCTGCGCTGGGTCCGCACGCGGTATCTGGTGCTGGTCATGTTTGGCCTGTTCGCCGTCTATCTGCTGGCGATCCCCTATGCCGGCTTCTCGATTGCCACCTTTGTCTTTCTGATCGTGGCGCAGCTGATTCTTGCCCCGCGCACCCCTCGTAATGTGGTGGTGGCGCTGGTGATCGCCGCGGTCTTCTCTTTCGGCATGAACGCGCTGTTCGCCGATGTCTTCAACGTCTTCCTTCCGCGCGGAGCCTGACCGAATGCTCGACGCTTTCCTCCTTGGGGCCGATCAGATCTTTTCGCCCTACACGCTGCTGTTCATGTTGCTCGGCTCGATTGCCGGGATCATCGCTGCGGCCATCCCCGGCTTTACCGTCACCATGGCCATCGTGCTGACGCTGCCACTGACCTTCGCGATGGAGCCTTTGCAGGGCATCGCCGTCATGCTGGCCGTCTATGTGGGCGGCTATACCGGGGGTCTGATCTCGGCGGCGCTGCTGGGCATTCCCGGCACGCCCTCGGCCGTTGCGACCACCTTCGATGCCTTCCCCATGGCCCGCAACGGCGAGCCGGGGCGCGCGCTGTCGCTGGGCATCTGGGCCTCGTTCTTCGGCACTGTGCTGTCGACGCTGGTGCTGATCGTCGCCGCGCCGCCGCTGGCGATCTTCGCCGTCAAGCTGGGGCCGTGGGAATATTTCTCGCTGATCCTGTTTGCACTGACCATCGTGGCCAGTCTGGTGGGCCAGTCGCTGCTGCGCGGGCTGATGGCCGGCGCCATCGGTCTGGCCATCTCGACCGTGGGGCCCGACCCGATGATGGGCCGGCCCCGGTTCGATTTCGGCATCGAGATGCTGGCCCCCGGCCTGTCGTTCCTGATCGTGCTGATCGGCATCTTCGCCATCTCGCAGTTGATGTCCGAGGTCGAGGATGCGCGGTCGGTCAGATCCGGCAGCAGCCTGTCGACCCAGGACATCGACTTCAAGACCTGGGCGGTGATGCGCGAGGTGCTGATGCGCCCGGTGAACCTGATCCGCTCGTCGGTGGTGGGGGTGCTGATCGGCGCCTTGCCCGGCGCGGGCGGCTCGATCGCCAACCTGATCGCCTATGATCAGGCCAAGCGCGGCTCGAAAGAGCCCGAGCGTTTCGGCACCGGCATCGCCGACGGCGTCGTCGCCTCCGAGGCCGGCAACTCGGCCACAGCGGGCGGCGGTCTGATCCCGATGATCGCCCTTGGCATCCCCGGCTCGGCGGTGGACGCGATCCTGATGGCCTCGCTGATGGTGCACGGCATCTCGGTCGGGCCGCGGCTGATCATGGATCACGCCGATCTGGTCTATGGCATGTTCATCGCCATGGTCGTGGCCAGCTTCATGATGCTGGTGGTCTGCGTGCTGTCGATGCGCCTGTTCCTGCGCGTGACCGAGATCCCCAAGTGGCTGATCGTGCCCACCGTGATCGTGTTCTGCGTGGTCGGCAGCTTTGCCCTGAACAACCGGATGACCGATCTCTATCTGCTGGGCTTCATCGGGCTGGCGGGCTACGTGATGCGCACCCTCGATTATCCGCTGGCACCGCTGGTGCTGGGCGTGATCCTGGGCCCCATCGCCGAAACCAACATGCGCCGTGCGCTGATGACCGATCAGGATTGGACCCTGTTTCTGACACGTCCCGTCAGCCTGATCTTCCTGATCGCCGCCGTGCTGTCGGTGGGTTGGGTCATCTATAAGCACCGAAAATCGAAATCCCTGAAAAAGGAGGCGCATAGCTGATGAAGTTCCAGCATGACCCCATCTACGCATCGCACCGCTCGCCGGTGCTGGCGGAAAACCTTGTGACCACCTCGCAGCCGCTGGCCGCACAGGCCGGTCTGTCGATGCTGGCGCGCGGCGGCAATGCCGTCGACGCCGCCATCGCCTGCGCGGCAACCCTCACTGTGGTCGAGCCCACCGGCAACGGTCTGGGCTCGGACGGCTACGCGATCGTCTGGGACGGGCAAGAGTTGCACGGGTTGAACTCGTCGGGCCGCTCGCCGGCGGGCTGGACGCCCGAACGCTTTGCCGGGCAAAGCGAAATGCCCCAGCGCGGCTGGGAAAGCGTGACCGTCCCCGGCGCCATCCGTGCCTGGACCACCCTGTCCGAACGCTTCGGCAAGCTGCCCTTTGCCGACCTGCTGCAGCCCGCGATCGGCTACGCCGAAAACGGCTTCATCGTCTCGCCCATCATATCCGAGCTGTGGAAACGCGGGGCCGAGTTGCTTGGCGAACAGCCGGGCTTTGCCGGCACCTTCATGCCCGGTGGCCGCGTGCCCCGCGCCGGTGAACGTTTCGTCAATCCCGACGCCGCCGAGACCCTGCGCCAGATCGCCAGCACCAAGGGCGAGGCCTTCTACACCGGCGAACTGGCCCGCAAGATCGCAGATTTCGCCGCCGAGCACGGCGCCGCCCTGACCGCGCAGGACATGGCCGAGCATCAAGCCGACTGGTGCGGCACCATCCAGCAAGAGTTCGACGGCGTCGAGCTGCACGAGATCCCGCCCAACGGTCAGGGCATCGCCGCGCTGATGGGCTTGGGCATCCTGAAGCACACGCCCGTGCGCGATTTCGGCCCCGACGACCCGCAGGCCTTCCATTACCAGTGGGAGGCGATGAAACTGGCCTTCCGCGACGCCCACGCCTATGTGGCCGATATCGACCACATGACCGACGTGCGCGTGCGCGATCTGCTGGACGCCGACTACCTGAAATCCCGCGCCGCCGAGATCCTGCCCGACCGGGCGCAGGACTTCGGCGCGGGCGCCCCGCGCCACGGCGGCACCGTCTATCTGACGGCTGCGGACGCGTCGGGCATGATGATCTCGTTCATCCAGTCGAACTATTCCGGCTTCGGCTCGGGCGTGGTCGTGCCGGGCACCGGCATCAGCCTGCAAAACCGCGGCTTCGGCTTCACGCTGGAAGAAGGCCACCCCAACCAGGTCGGCCCCCGCAAGCGCCCCTTCCAGACCATCATTCCGGGCTTCTTGACCAAGGGCGGCCAGCCGCTGATGAGCTTCGGCGTCATGGGCGGGCCGATGCAGGCCCAGGGCCACGTGCAGATGGTGCTGCGCACCCAACACTGGGGTCAGGACGTGCAGACCGCCATCGACGCCCCCCGCTGGCGCGTCACCGAGGGCCTGGGGGTCGCCTGCGAAAGCGCGATGGACCCCGCCACCATCGAGACCCTGCGCAAGATGGGCCACGAGATCACGCTCGAAACCCCCGACAGCGCCTTCGGCTTCGGCGGCGCGCAGTTGATCCACAAACTGGACAGCGGCGCCTACGCCGGCGGCTCGGACCCGCGCAAGGACGGCGGCGCAGTGGGCTACTGACGCCCCGAAAGCCCCCCCAACGCGCGACCCGAGTGGCGCGTCGGGGGGAACTTTTTCGCGATATCAGATGGCGGGACACCCAACCGCCCTGTCTACGCGACGCATTACGGTAGCCTCCCCGCCGTCCAGGGCAGCCGTCCGCGGCAGCCATCCGGGGCCGACGTCAGTACGACGATTTTACAGGTAAAATTTTCCGAACCCGCGCCCCGCCCGGCACGATGGACAAAAGTCCGTCCCGCCGTCCCCTAACACGATGGGATAGCCAGCCTTCGCCGGTCTCATTTAGGATTTCGCAGGGGGGTAATGGCGGAGGGAACGCGACTGGGGTCGAACCTTCTCCACATCAAGTCATTGATTTTAAGTTTTTATTTTTCGCGCAATGCACCCCACGAGCGCTTCCAGCACTACAAGCGTCTCACGTGGTGATGCCGTCTGGCGAGAGCGGCACCCTCCCCACCTCCAGTAAGTAGGTGTCTACTATTACCGCTGGACCGTGCAAAAATTGAAGATTCCACGCTGCGCAAATCTGATGCGCCTTGAAAAGGCGTCCGATCATCCGAGCCCAAAATCATCGCGAAACTGGTCGATCTGGTGCATGCGCTCGTGCAGGATGGTCACGATCCCGATGTCACCATTCGAGAGATGACGCCAGTAGACGAAATGACGCTCGTATCGAAAAAAGAACCCTTCAACACCAAACTCGGCTGGGATCGGTTTCGACGCGACACCGTGCGCTGCTATCTTGTCGAAGGCGTCGAACAGGCCGGTAATGTATTTCTCGGCCTGATCATCTCCCCACCTGTCACGGGTGTAACGGTAGATGTCATCGAGGCGATGGGACGCTCTTTCTTGAATACGAATGGCGGCCACGGAGTCAGGTCCGGTTCCGTGCAATCACCTCGGCTGCGGTCAGCGGTTGATACGTCTCCTCTGGGGCTGCGAATGCGTGGGTCAGCTCGCCCTTCAGCCGGTTGAAGGCTTCTTGCTCCGCCCTCTCCTTGTCACGCCGGATCAGGTCGCGGATGTACTCGCTGACGTTCTCATAGGACCCGTCATTGCCTACATTGGCCGACACGAAGTCACTCAGTGCTCCACCAAGGCGGACGGTCATCGTGGTCGTTCGGGCCATGGCGCAGCACCTCTCATCTCGCTTGTATTCAATATAACCAAAAACGCACACAAAACAAGAGTGAGCTGCCCCTATTCCTGCCGATCATCGTTCGCCTCTCAATCGTCTGCCTCCTCGATAATGTGGCGGCCTGCCAGTGCAAGAACAATGTAGAGCACAGCATCCGAATGCCGCGCGAGGGCGATCAGATGGTCGCCGCTCGGCCCCCGCTCGCCCGAAAACCAGTATTTCACAGTGCGTTCGCTGGCACCCGTCCAGCGCATGGCCATTTTGATTGCCCTGTGTGTGTCGTCCAACTCTTCGTGCAGAGCCATCGCTATGGCGGTACGATAATCAGTTGGTTCTTCGACCAGGTGCACAAATGTGCCCATCTTCACGCGCATTTTCACGTCCTTCTTCGTTAAACAATTGAAGAACCATGAAAACGGCGGGAGTCGATTTTGTCCGCTGTGGGTCATTGGACCGCGCTTGACGGACACTACTGATTTTAGGAGCGCAGTAATGAATCGGAATTTGAGAACTGACTGCCGGGCAAACGGAAAGACCTTGCCCGTTTCAGGAAACGACTTTCCAGACGCGTTTGTGCCAAGTGGAAAAATATAAACCAAAAAAGGCTGAAAAGGAAAACCCGATTTGAACAACGGTCGAGACAACAGCGAGGGCAAAGGCGACGAGGCCGGACAGGATATTCCGGCGGTCGCCTATGTGCGGATGTCGACCGATCACCAGAAATACTCTACGGAAAACCAGCTCGACATCATTCGGGATTACGCCACCGCCCGGGGTTTGCAGGTCCGCTCGATCTGCTCAGCATCCTGCTCGGAAACAACCAAACCAAAGGCCAGAACATCCTCCGTCGCCTGTCACAGCGTCGCGGTGTCGATCCGGCTCATGGCGATGGAGCCTTCCTCGCCGAAAAGCTGGCCCGCTACAGCGGCGCGTTCTGCGGCGGGCACGAAACTTTCGATTGCCGCGTTGATCGCCCCCACACGTTGGTCAAGCGGCAGGGCGATCAGCTCGGTGGCCGAGAGCCCGAGCCGATCCAGCGCGTCGGCAGCAGGTCCCGTCCCGGCGGCCGCCTGGCTGAGGCGGCGTGTCAGATCCTTTGTCGCCTGCTCGATGCCCGACATGGAAACACCGGCCAGTTCACCCGCACGCTCCAGCGTCTGGATCGAGGCGACCGTCGTGCCAAGCGACTGCGCGAGCTTGGCCTGCGCGTCGACGGTTTGAAGCCCGGAGCGGACCATGGCCACACCCGCAGCCGCAGCGGCGGCAACCGCAGCAGCAGCCGCGATCTGGACGCGTCGCGAGAATGCCGCCAGCCGCGTATTTGCTGCCTCCATCTCCCGGCTAAGCCGACCGAACCCACGAGCACCGGCTTCGCCGACACCTTCCAACTCGGCGCGCACCTGTCGGCCGCCGACTGCGGCAAATCGGACAGAAACGCGCTTTTCAGCCATTGGAATGATCCATCTGTTCGTTGAGTTTGATGACCATCACCGCTTCGATGACGGGCAACAGTTCAGCTGCTGCGGCAGGTTGCACGCCGAGTGCATCGGCCAGCGCCAGCGCCGCCGACATGTCCCAGCCGACAACTGCGCCGGGAAGCACACGCAGCTGGCCGCCGAGACGGCCGACGAGGTCCCAGACCTGCCAGCCCTCGAATGTCAAAGGCTGGTTCAGCCGCGTCGGGCAGTCCGGGCAGGCTTGCGCGCAGGCTTGGCAGTATCGATCGCCCCCACCGAAGGACCATTCAGCGAGGGCGCGGAGACGTTTTTTTCTTGTTCCAGCAGCAGGCCCTTGGAAACGTAGGTCAGCTGAAAGGCCTCGAATATCGGCCAGATGTCGAGAAGCGCGTCGATGGCCTCCGGGCTCGGGTTGATCGGATTGCCATCGGCGTCACCGATGCCTTCCCAGGATAGCACCGCCCGCCGCGCCAGCGCCTTGGCGAAGGCAACCGCGCGTTCTTCGTCGGAAGCCTCGTCTGGGACAGCCTCCACGCCGGGATCGCTGCGCGTTGCCACCATCAGTGCGGTGGTCAGCGGGCGCAGCTGCACCCGCACATCCGGCGCGAGGTCGTGCCAGCGGGGTGCATTCGTCAGATCGAGCGTTAGCATCAGTAAATCTCCACATCGTTCACGAGGGTTGCGGTGCACATCCGGCCGACGGTGCTATCGCGAGCCGCCTGCCAGTCGAACGTCGCCTGCACGCCCTGCGGCCCGGAAATCTCGATCCGGGGCCGCGGCAGGTAGACGGCGTGCACGGTGAAGGTGAAGCTTTCGCCCGACGGCAGCATATAGGCGAATTCCAACTCGCAGGGATCGCCGTTGATCGCCTGTGTCACCAGCGTCTGATCAGCGAAGCGGACCTCGATGGAGCCGGTCAGCGCGGCGATGGAGGGGTCTGCCCCGTCAATGCGACCATCCGAACGAATGGTCTCAATGCGGTCGAGGTTGTTGGCATAGGTGATGTCGGCCGAGACGACATTGCCCAGGGAGGAGCCATTCCGCGTGATCGCCCCGTTGAAATGGCCGAAGCGCTGCAATTCGAGAGCGGCTGGCGTGCCTGCATTCGTCGTCGTGCCCACGGTCTCGCCCTGCGCTACCAGTCGGGCCGTTGCTGTCAGCAGGCCAGATCGCTGCATTTGCCAGTTGATCTGGTCGAGAACGCATCCGGAATACATCGCATAGCGGGGCACTTCGGGCATGCCGGTCTCGATGGACATGCTGGGCAGCGTCCAGGACCCTGACTGAAACTCGTGCGTCCAGGGACCGGTGCCGGTCGTGGTTGGGTCACCAAAGGCTGCCTTCAGCCAGAACCCGAAAGCTTCCGCATCGAGCGGCACCACGACGTCGCCATCGGCCGTCACTGCATCCTTGATCGGTGCCAGCGGATCCCGGCCGTAGCCCAGAAGTTCGGAATTGAGCAGCGGCTGCTCCGCACCCAGCGAGGTGCTGGCGAAGGGCATCTTCGTGAAGCCGCCCACGGGGGGCGTTCCATAGGTTGTTTCGAACGCAAGCGCCATCTGCGCCCGCGCCCCTTGGGCTCGTGCCATTGTGTTCTCCTCGGGTTGTCGGGATTAGGCCAGTTGGTCGGCCGTAGAATAGTGCAGGACAACCGGGATCACGGCGGCCTTCAGGCTCGCCGCCCCCTCGACCGGCAGATCGACCGGTCGCGGTGCTTCCGCCTCGACCCAGTCGCAGAGGCCGCCCAGCGTCCGGTCGGCCGCAATTGCTGCCCCAATACTAGAGGTCAGCGTATCGAAGGCTGCGTCACGGTCGATGCCCTGCACGACCGCTTCGATCTCAGCGCGGTGCCGGTAGTGGTAGCGCAGCGGCGACAGCGTCACCTCGGGCTCGCCTGGCTCGCCGTCGCGCAGGATCAACAGGCCCTCGGCCGGGATGCGCTCGGGCAAAACCTCGCCGCGCAAAGCGGTGGCGGGCAGCGCCGAGAGCCGCGCGTGCAGCGCGGTGAGGATGGTTTCGCGTGGAGTGAGCATGTGGTCTAGCTTTTCAAAAACCGTGCCAATGGCCTAATTCGATATGAGGCACCCTTTATGCGGTGATGATCACCGGAACTCTTGTGACCTTGATCACCAGTCACGAACTGGTGGAGGGTAGGCGAAAGAAAGAACTCATCGGAATCAAGGATCGGCAAGCAATGGCGGCCAAATCAAAAGAAGTACCTAAACGGCTTAAGCCTCGGCCAGAAACACTCCGAGAACTCTTTCTGTTGTCCGGCAATGAGTGTGCCATGCCCGGTTGTAAGACTGTCTTGATCGATGAAAGCGGCACGATGATCGGAGAAGTTGCACATATCGCGGCAGCGAAACCCGATGGCGCGCGATTCGACGAAAACATGACAAATGAAGAAAGGCGTTCCCCCGAAAACCTTCTCTTACTTTGTGCGTCCCATCACACCCAAGTCGATGGCAAGGATTCTGGATTCATGGCGGATCAATTAATCAAAATAAAGAAGTCCCATGAGGCGCGCTTTCGATCTGTGGAGAAATCAATATTAAAACGCTTCGAAACGCAATTTTCAGACTCGACCGATGAAATCAATCCAACAAAGCCTGAAACTCTGTCTGGTTTTAGATCTGTGTTTGAAGGCTCCCTTTCAGATGGGGACGCAGAGATAGTTTCAGAGCAAATTGGTGAATTCGCAGAGCGGCTAGGCCGAGTCCCCCTGAAGCATCGTGACTTCATGTGTCAGTTGATAAAGCGCTGCGCAAACTTAAACAAATGGCAGGACGATGTTGCGAGCCTTACCTGCAATGATATCGCAGAAGCCCTCCAGGTCAGCCATTACAAACTCAAAAATATCATTAGTGGTCTTGAGGAGTACGACGTTGGCTCTCTTGGAGAGAATATGGACAACCAGCCCACTGTCGATCTGCACAGCCCTTCAGACTATGTCGGATGGGGGTCAGTCTATGATTACTGCCAAGATCGAGGCATTGAGCTTGAGAGATTTGTAATCGAGGTGCAGTTCGGCCTTCTCGATTAGACCCATTCTAGTCATATTAACGCTTGCTCCACCCAATTCGTCACGATCAGACCCGGCACGCTGCCCAACGCCCGGTCTGCATCCCGCGCGAGATCCAGCCGCTTCGGCAACTTCACCTGCGGTACCAGCAGGAAGATCGGCGCGGTGACCTTGCCGCGCCCGGTCTTCGAGCGCGACACAACCGCCTGGCCCTTCGTGTTCAGCCGTCCCTCCGCCACCAGCAGGCTCGGGCCGGTGCGGCGATAGACGAAACGCAGGCGCAGACCGCGCCGCCGCTCCCATTCGCCGGGGGTAATCCGGCGACCACGCAGACCGCGCCCGGCAGCGGGCAGCGGGATTGCAAGCCAGAACCCGTCCTTCGAGCGGATCAGCGGGCCGGTGTCGTGGGCACCCACGATAACCGGGGCCTTGGACCAGACCAGCGCGGCCGCATCGAGGCTCTCGCCCGACCGCGGGAAGTTCTGGTTGCGGATCGAGTTGGCGAGCCTCCGTCCAAGCCCCGCGCCAGTGATCTGTGTGCGCCACGTCGTCTTCAGCCCGGTTCCGGCCTCACGCATGGCGGCAGTCACCGCGCGCTCGCCTGCTATGACCTCCGCTGCCATCATGGACACGATGTCGGGATCGATGTCGAGCTTGAGTTTCATGCGGGCCTCAGATCCACGGTCCAGACCAGCCGCTCGCGATCGCGGACGGGCTCGCCCTGAACGAGGAAGGCGTCGCCACCCATTTCCAAGCGGTCGCCCGGACGCGGGGCCGGAACCTCAGCGACACGCAGGTCGATCCGGGTCGTTTCCGACCAAAACTGTGCGTCGCCGAAGTCGCTGATCGCATCCGCCTGCCGGGAGACGATGCGCACCAGCAAAGGCGCACCGCCGTCGGATGTGTAGACCGCCTCTCGCCCGATGTTCGGATCTGTGAACAGTATTTCCATTGCGGATGCAAATGCACTGGCCATGACTATAATGTCCTTATGAAACAGAATTTATCTTCAAACAGTCCAGTTCGAAGCCGGGCGCTCGTTGCCCTAAGGACAACATTTGCGCACCAAAGGCCCGACATCCTGATCGACGACAAAGGCTATGCCCCCGATTTTCGCGATACGCTTCTGCCGCTTGTCGCGACCGAGGATTTCGAGGTCGACCTGCAGGCCGGGGATGGCAACGAATTGCAAACCAAGTTCCGCGCCGCGCATTCATCCTCGGGGCTAGCGGTCAATTGTTTTGCACCGTTTCGGACCCGGATTGTCGATCTGGCTCTGCCGAGCTGCGGCCCCTTTGCGGCGCTGCAGTTCGAGCGCAAGTGCCCGACCGGCCTTCGTGGCGGCCGCGCCCCCAACCTCGATGTCGTTCTGTCGGGTCCGAAAGGTGTTGTCGGAGTCGAGTCCAAGCTGAGCGAGTATCTCGCAAGGCACCGAGCCTCATTCTCCCCCGCCTATGCCGAACAGATCCGCGATGAGCGGCGCGAACAAGGATATTTCCGTGAGATGCTGCGCCTGATCGATGCGCCTGACAGTTACGTCTGGCTTGACGCAGCGCAATTGATCAAGCATGCATTCGGGCTGGCGCGCACCTTTCGGGATCAGCCTGTGAGCCTGCTTTACCTGTATTGGGAGCCCGCAAACCCGGATGCCAGTCCCGAATTCGTGGCCCACCGACATGAGATAGACGCCTTTTCGGAACGCGTGGCGGGATCGACGCCAGGGTTTCGGGCCATGAGTTATCCTGAACTGTGGCGTGCTTGGGATGATGCCGAGCCAGCAGAGTGGTTGGCGCGGCATCTCAAGACATTGCGAGCCCGGTACGAGGTTACCCTCTGATCCCTCACGTCCGCCGTGCCGAGCGCACAACCTGCGGGCGGGTGCAGATCGGCAGCGGGTTGCTCTCGATCTCCAGCCGCACCCATTCGTCACGGTCCCTATCAGGGATCGTGCGGGCGTAGAGCGGCAGTCCCAGAGTATTGACCGTCTCGAAGGTGTCGGCAGGGGCATGGTAGATCTCGAAGAGGCCCTCCACCCCTTCGGGATAGAAGAAGGCCTTGTCGGTTGGCACGCCGAAGCCCGCCCCACCTCGATAGCGCCGGAAGGTGATGCCACCAAAGCTAACCTCGTCGGCAACCCGGCCGCGCAGATCGGCAGCGGCGGCGGTGTTGAGATAGGTCTCTCGCACCTCCTTGTGGGCGATGAGATCGGCGAAGAAGGCCGACCCGCATTCGGCGCGAACCTGCACGGCCCCGGCCGCGAGCCCGCCCATGCTGTCTTCCACGCTTTCGATCAGCGCCTGACAGCGTTTGCGCAGCGCCCCGGAGCCTGGGGTCGCATTGTCGAGATCGAAATCGATCTCTGTGGCGGGCGTGATGGCGAACTCAGTGAAGTAGTTGATCACCGTGGCGCTGTCCTTGGGATCCTTCACGATCCCTTGGATACCGTTCAGCAGATGATATTCGAAGGTCGCCTCCGCATCCTGACGCAAACGGCCAAGCTTTCGGGCGACCTCGCTTTGCACCTGCTGGGTGGCGCTTTCCGAGCCGAAGTCACGAATGCCCTGGATTTCAGACGCCCAGAGCACATCCTGCTTCTTGAACTGGCGGCACACAAAGGCGCGCATGTCGCGACGCTCGGGGACCTGTTGCTCCGCCGCCGAGCCGCGTTCGGAGAACGGGATCAACGACAGCGTGCCGTCCCGGCTCTCGATCACGACGGTGCGCGCGCGCACGCCGCGCGGCGAGAACAGCCCCGCGCCCGACAGGATCGCGGGCTTGAAGGGGATGTTTTCCAGAGCACGGGTAAGTTCGATGATGGTGAAGGCATCGCCTTCGAAGATATCCATGGTAGTCATGGGAATGCCTCCTTTGAGGGTTTGATCAGCGGACGAGGATGCCGACCGCCAGCAGCGCGGCATGGGCGGCGGCGATCTCGCCCTCGCTGGGGGTGCCGACAAAAACGAGATCGTGGCGATTGACGATGGCGGGGCCACGGACCAGCGCAACGGCGGACACATCGCCGCCTGTGGCGTCAGCCTTGCCCCAGAGCACCGCCACGGCGGTTTCGGTACCGTCGACGGCAGCGGGATCATGTGCCGCGTATTTGCCAGACGCGGTGATTTTGCCCAGCACGGTGCCCGGATCGAGCGTGGTAAACGCTGTTCCTGTGGCGACGGTGACGGTTTCGCGGGTGTAGTCGCGGAAGGCTTCCCAAACGAGGAAGCCTCCGGGATGGGTGGTCTCGGTGAGCGTGGTCACGTGGTTATCCTTTCAGCTTGAAGGTATGGGCGACGATCTCGCTCCAGGGACGGGCCGTCGTGGTCCGGCCGGGTTGCGGGCGATGGGCGGCGATCTCGGGTTCGGCCTCGGACTTCAACGCAAGAAGCCTCGTGCGCACCTCGTCGAGGCTGGCGTCCTGTTCGAGGAAGCGCCCAGCCATCTGTGGCTGACCTGCAAGGCGGCAAAGATCGACGACAGCGCGGGCATGGGTGATCGCCTCGGCGCGGATCGCGGCGGGATCGGGCGGTGCGCCCCCCGGAGCCGGGACCGGATCCGAAGGGCTGGACATGTCGTTGGCCTTAATTTGCCCCTCGGGCTCGACGGTCGCATCGTCGCTATCCGCCTCGCCGGTGCCGTCGTCAGGTTCGACATCGCCGTCCACGATACTGTCGGTCTTTGTGCCCGTGTCTTGGCTACTTTCCTCGGGAACATGCTCCAGTTCGGGTTGAAAACCCTCAGCACCTGTTGCTTCCACTGCCTCGACGAGGTCGGGCGGAGCGTTGCGGAATCGACCGATGTCGAACCGTGCGGCCATTCTGACAGGGTCCGCCAGCCGGTCCGCGAAGCCCGCCGCCACAGCATCGGCTGCACATGGGCCGCGTCAGTGCCCACGTGGCGACGGACCTCCTCGAACCAGATGGCAGCGATAGGCCTGGACACCAGCGGCACAGCATCGTTCCGCAATGGCCGGTTCAATGGTGGTGGGATGCGATACCTGCGCTTCACGAACTGGCTGGGAGAGTTGGAGCGGGCGGCGGCGATCATGGCGTCCTTGTTGGCGTTGCCCTTGCCGGTGGCGTTGGCAGAAGCTATTCACAATCAAGGAAGGCGATCTTGTTTTCAGCAACCTTATGGCTTGGGAAAAAGCTATCGCAGTAGCAGCACCACAGGACGACGGTACGGTTGGGAACCACCGTATGTTGACCTGCGAAGTCGATCCAGCAGTCGCTATGCCAAGCTTCTTGATGGCATATTTCCGTACGGCAGATGGATTCGCGAGTGTCGTAGGCCATTCTCCCGGTACGATTGCCCGCAACAAAACCCTCTCTTCCAAGAAGCTTCCCACCATCGAAGTTCCCGTTCCACCTTTGGGCAAACAGCTTTGGTTTCACCAAATTCAGGAAAAAGCTCGCGAAGTCCAAGGTATCCGGGCACGAACTGCGAAAGATGTCGAAGCACTTATGCCAGCCCTGCTGCATGAGGTATTCAAAGGGATGCTCAAAACAGCGTGACAGGTTAAGAAACCACTCTCAGCGTCCTGACCGCTTCTTCGGCGGACTGATCCGATCACCTTTCGACAAGATGTAGTCGGCGATCTTATAGCCAAGCGGATGGGGCCCAGCCCACAGCATGTAGTAGATGGGAACGCCGCGTGTATTTCGCACGACGCTGGGCGATGAGGCATGTCCAAACAGATCCTTCAGACGACTGACGTAGTAATTGAGCAGCCTCTGCGCCGCATCGTCTACCTTGTGGCGCGTTGTGTCCCCAAATAAGTCCGTCTGCTCGGCATAGACAAGGGTTTCCCAATCCGTGCTGCCAAAACAGCCATTCAATCCGGTGCGCCAGTTGTCGGGGATATCGCCAGAGCGCGTGATCAGCCGGTTGATTGCCATGCCCAGCGGAAAGTTGATGATGACCTCAAAATTCTTGGTGGCAGCGAGCGCTGCGACAGTCTGCCAGTCCAGGTGCGGACCATAGGGATCCAGAAAGGCGACCCCTTTGGTGCTTCGGCCGCTGAAACTCGGGACCAATTTCTGAATCAGGCCATTGGCGTCGCCCACCTGCACATTGATCTTGCGTTCCGGAAAGTCTGATTGAAGCCCCTCCAGCAGCGCGGCCCGTCCGGCGTCAGCGTCGAAGAAGTAATACCGAGAGAAGGGGTTTTCGAGGCCGAGGGCACGTCGCGGAGATCCTTCGATAAACTGCTCCTCTGACTTCATGAACTCATCGTCGATGAGTTGAATGTCCTCCTCGTCAGCATCCGTCCACGCGGTTCGAATTCTGGAACGCCCGGCACCGGCGAACGCATCAATGTAGATCAGGTCGAATGACTGCTTCTTGAGAGCCTTTGTGTAGGCGTGAAGATATGCTTCGAGCCCATCCAGCTTTTGCCGGGCCCAAGGCCCTACCGTGTTTTCAACATGCGATTTCTTCAAAGAAACTCGTACTCCTCGTAAAATGGTTCATGCTGAAATCTGGTCCAATATCGGCTTCGGCACAATCTGCCATGGAAAGCCGTTCCACTCCTCGCCATCAAGAAGGCGACCGCCAGACTTTGGCCGGGCGCCACCCCATTGCTTGAAGAAGAAAGCCACATCGTCACGCGCGCAAATTTCGCGAAGCTGGCGTGCCCAGCCCTCTTCCATGGCGCGTGCGCGTGGGCCACTTTCGCCGCCTACAATAGCCCAGGCAATGCCTCGCAGATCCACATCCCCGATTGCTCCAAGCAAGGGCTCAAACGAAATGAAGCGGGCTTCGGAGTTGATTTGCTTCAAATGCTCAATGCGACTTGCATGAGCTGAGTCTTCAACCGACACGCCTAGCCAGATGTGGCGTGGGACCGGCCCGCCGTCATACCGCTTGCGAATATAGTTGCGCATGAGCGAACTGCGTTTGGTCAGAACCTGATAGACATGCCAATCCGCGTGCTCCATGGCGTCGAACACCCGGTCGATGTATGCGCGATCTATTTCCTTGTGGAAGAGGTCGCTCATCGAGTTGACGAAGATCATCCGCGGCTTTTTCCAAAGCGCTGGCTGTCGCAGCCTTGATGGCCAGAGTTTCAGATCGAAACCTTGTTCGTAAGGATGGTCTGGTATGCCACGCCACCGTTCTGCAAAGCGCTCAGCATAGCAATTGTCACATCCAGGGCCGACTTTCGTGCAACCCGTCACAGGGTTCCACGTTGCATCCGTCCACTCAATATCCGACTTCTGGGCCAACTGCTCGCCTCATGCTTTTTCGACACCTTAGCACGAAGCTGACTCAGCACAAAGCGCGAACAGATGTAGAGTTGTCGTTTCGAATTTGGAAGAGATCAATGATTGTCTCAGCTTAACGGTTCGATCTCGGTTCCGTCCGCATCCGGATGAACCTGCGAAATCGCCGGGATGCGCCGTTCCGGAGAATATCGCATTCCCAACGCCTTAGAGCTGATAACCGAAATGGGCGCGGTTAACAGGTCCAGAGAATATCGGCGAGGAGAGAATACTTTTGGGCCTGCCGACACTGGCGGCGGTTAACATTCCCAACCGCATAACCCCCGAATATAACGGAAAAATCCGGCCGCAGCCGGATCGGGAGACACGTTTCTCAAGGGCAAGTGGCGGAGAGACAGGGATTCGAACCCTGGAGACGGTTTCCCGCCTACACACTTTCCAGGCGTGCGCCTTCGACCACTCGGCCACCTCTCCGTTCCGGGGTCTTTATCCTTGAACGGGCCCTCAAGACAAGGGCCGATCAAGGATTTTTTCACTGGTCCAGATGCAGGTTGACCCGGCGGTTGCGGCGGCCCTTGTTCTCGACCTTGCCGATGCGGATACGGCCGATTTCGCCAAGCCGGGCGACGTGGGTGCCGCCGCAGGGTTGCAGGTCGATCTGCTCGTCGGTGTCGCCGATGCGGATCAGGCGGATGTGGCCCGTGCCCTTGGGCGGACGGACCGACATGGTCTTGACCAGCTCGGGCTGGGCGGCGAGGTCCGCGTCGGTGATCCACTGCTCCGAGACCGGGTGATCGCGGTCGATCAGATCGTTCAGCTCGGCCTCGATCCCCTCGCGGTCGGTCTCGCCATCGGGCATGTCGAAATCCAGCCGGCCCTTCTGGGCGCCGATGGCGCCGCCGGTGACGGGCAGCGGGATCACCACGGACAGCAGGTGCAGCGCGGTGTGCACGCGCATGTGCCGGAACCGTCGGTCCCAGTCCAGCCGCTGGACCAGTTCGGTGCCGATGGGCGGCAGGGTCACAGGCTCGGCCGGGACCAGAACGATGCGCCCGCCCGCGTCGCGCACCGCCGTGGCGATGGGCAGCCGGGCGGCGGCGCTGATCAGCACGCCGCTGTCGCCGGGCTGACCGCCGCCGGTGGGGTAAAACAGGCTTTGGTCCAGGATCAGCCCGCCTTCGTCGGTGTGGGCGACGACCGTGCCGCGCGCCTCGGTCTGATAGGCATCGTTGCGATAAAGCATCTCGGTCATCAGCTTGTTTCCTGAGGCGGTTTCGGTGTGTTGGGCGGCGCCGACAAGGCCGAGGGCGCGCCCTGCCCCACCCCTTGCGCAGAAGTCCGGGCGTCGTCCGAACCCGAGGACGGTTCTGGTTGGCTTTCGCCCTCTGCGTTTTTCGCAGCCTCGGTCCCGTCGCCGCCCGAGCCCGAGTCAGCGCCCGAACCCGACTCAGCGCCCGAGCCCGAGCCCGGACCCGCCTGCAAAATCTCGGGGTTGCGCAGCCAGACGTCGCGCTGGGCGAAGGGAATCTCGATTCCCTCTTCGGCGAAACGCTTGGCGATGGCGTGGTTAATCTCGGACTTGGTGGGCAACAGGAAGTTTACGTCGCGCAGGATGGCGCGGATTTCGAAATCCATGCTGTCAGCGCCGAAGCCCTGAAACAGCACGCCGGGGCGCGGGTTGGCCAGAACCATCGGGTGATCCTCGGCGATCTCGCTCAGGATCTTTTCCACCCGGCGGGTGTCGGTTCCGTAGGCCACACCAACGGGCACGATCACCCGTCCGATCAGATTGCCCAAGGTATAGTTGGTGACGGTGCCCGAGATCAGGTCGGCGTTGGGCACGATGACGTCGGTCCGGTCGAAGGTCTCGATCCGGGTCGAGCGCACCGAGATCGCGCGCACATAGCCCATGGTGTCGCCAACCTCGATCCAGTCGCCTTCCGACACCGGACGTTCGATCAGCAGGATGATGCCCGACACGAAGTTCGACACGATGTTCTGCAGGCCGAAACCGATGCCGACCGACAGCGCACCGGCGACGATGGCCAGCGACGACAGATCGATGCCGGCCATGGTGATCGCCACCACCGCCGCAAGAAAGATGCCGACATAGCCAAGCCCGGCCACGATGGCGTTGCGCCCGCCGACGTCGATCTTGGTCTTGGGCAGGACCGAATTCCGGATGGTCCCCTGCACCAGACGGGTCAGCAGGTAGCCCAGCACGAAGACGATGGCGAAGGTCAGGAAATCGGTGGGCGAGATCCGCGTCTCGCCGATCTGGAACCCCTCTGAGAACCGCGCCCAAAGCTCGGTCAGGTCCGAGATCCGGGCCCCCCAGATCAACGCCCCCACCGGCAATGCCGCCAGCGACAGCGCAAAGCCGATCAAGACCGGGATCAGCGCGTCGCGGGCGCGATCCTCGCCCCGCACCAGAATGGCGTAGACATCGATCACCAGCTTTTGCAGCAGCCCCATGATCCCCAGCAGCGCCAGCGTCAGGATCGTCGGGAACAGCAGGGCCGCCGAAAAGGCGCCAAAGCCCACGGCGGCCAGCAGCGGCGACAGCACCGACACGGCAACGACGCCACGGCCCAAAAGCAGCAGCAGCCGGTTGCGATAGCTGGGTTCATCATCGCCCTCGGTCCCGTGACGGGCGGCATCGGCAAGGATCTGGCCCAGCCGGAACAGCAGGATCGCCCCCACCACCAGCACGCCGAAGTTCAGCACCGTGCGGGTGGGTTCGGAATAATCCTCGAAGCCCGCGATGGTGGCCAGCATGATCCAGACCGCATAGGTCCAGCCCAGCAGGGTCGCGGCCCAGCGTCCCTGCCAGCCTTGCTCGGGCGTCAGATCGACCAGCCGCGAGCTGAGTTCCGGCGACAGGGTCATCCGCCCCAGCCACGTGCCGCCCAGAATGGCGAAGGCCGCCACCGGCAGCGCCGACAGCACGACATCGCCGCGCAGACCGACGATCCCCAGCGCATAGACGATGCGGGTCAGCAGGTAGATGCCAAGGATCGGCAACAGGACCTGTGCCAGAGACAGCACGAATATCGCGACGCTGGTGCCCAGCCGCTGATTGGCTTGCAGCCGCTGGATAAGCGCCTCGACCCAGCGGCGCGAGCGCAGGATCAACAGCAGGCCGATGGCAAGAAAGATCAGGATGCGCGGCAGGTTGTCATTGGCTTCGCGGGTCTGGGCGGGACGCCCCCAGGCGCCGACCACCTCGGATTTGATCGCCAGCATCGAGGCGGTGAAGGCGTCCAGCGTCGGCGCCCAAAGCCGAGGGTTCAGCGGCGAGGATCCCAGCGCCAGCAGCGCATCGGCTTGGCGTTCGCGGACCAGACGGTCGATTTCACGGATCAGCCCGTCGGCCTGACGATAGGCTTCCTCGGCCCGCAGCCCCGGCGCTTGGGCGATCTTGAGCTGGCTGTTCAGCTCGGCGCGGCGGTTGGCGATCTCGGGAGCCTCGGTCTCGCCTTCCTTGGGCTCGGCGCCAAGGGCGTCGATCTGTTCGCGCAGGGTGGCGATCCGGGTGGCGTTGACGCCTTGGGCCGTCTGGAAACGGGTCCGCCAGTCGGCGATCTGGGTGCGCAACTCTTCCAGCGCGACGGTCGAGGCGCGGCCCGCCTGAATAGCCTCTTCGGCCCGGGCGGCGGTGGCTTCCCAGCGGGCGTAATCGGGGGTGTCGTCGGCGGTGACAGGCTCGGGTTCCAGCACCGGCAGCAGGCCGGGCACGGCCGAGCCGGGGACCGACACGGCCTCATCGACGGGCACCGTGTTTTCGGGGGCGCCCTCCGGGGTCGCGCCGGGCGCCGAGTTAGGAGCAGTGTCGGGGGAAGGTGCCGTGGCGGGGGTCGCCGGATCAGCCGGCGGGTTGCCCGCCGCGCTGTCGGTGCTCTGCGCGGTGCCGGACCCGGTCGCGTCGGTTTGTTGCGCCAGTGCGCTGCCCGTTGGCGAGGCGATCACAAGCGCCGTCAGCAGCAGCAAGGCCCCCGCCGCCCGACGTGGCGCCAAGGCAGCAGACAGCCCAATGATCTGACCCGTGATCTGGCCAATGATCTGACCCATGATCGACCCGAGGCGCGACGAGATCCGCCCGCGTCGATCCCCCCGGCGCAGGCTCGTCCCATCCAAGGGCGCATCGGTCCGGGACCGCGACAATGACAGGACGGCCCGGCGCCCGGCCCGGTCCTGACGCCGCTTGGAAAGCAAACTGTACATGCGCGTCACTCTTTCTCGAACACGTCCGGCATCACGGCAGGTTCCCGGTCCAGCCACTGCGGCACCGGCAATCCCTTTTCTTTCAGGAACTGCGGGTTGAACAGCTTGGTCTGATAGCGGTTGCCATAGTCGCACAGCACGGTCACGATCCGATGCCCCTTGCCCATGTCATTGGCCATCCGGATGGTCCCGGCCACGTTGATGCCGGACGAGCCGCCAAGGCACAGGCCTTCATGTTCAAGCAGGTCGAAGACCACGCCCAAGGCTTCGTCATCCGGGACCTGATAGGCGTGATCAACGCGCAGGCCTTCCAGATTGGCGGTGATCCGCCCCTGCCCGATCCCTTCGGTGATCGAACTGCCTTCCGAGCGTAGCTCACCATCGGTGTAGTAATGGTAAAGCGCGGCCCCCATCGGATCGGCCAGACCGATTGCCACGTCCGGATTGCGCGCGCGCAGCCCCTCGGCCACCCCCGCCAGCGTGCCGCCCGAGCCTACCGCACAGATGAAGCCGTCGACCTTGCCGTCGGTCTGGTCCCAGATCTCGGGCGCGGTGGTTTCCAGATGCGCCTGCCGGTTGGCCACGTTGTCGAACTGGTTGGCCCAGATCGCGCCGTTGGGCTCGGTCTGCGCCAGACGCGCGGCCAGACGTTCCGAGTAGCGGACATAGTTGTTCGGGTTCTTGTAAGGCGCCGCCGGAACCTGCACCAGTTCGGCGCCCGCAAGACGGATCATGTCCTTCTTTTCTTCGGACTGGGTCTCGGGGATGACGATCACGGTGCGAAAGCCCATCGCCGCCCCGACCAGCGCCAGCCCGATGCCGGTGTTGCCCGCCGTACCCTCGACGATGGTGCCGCCCGGACGCAGGGTGCCCCGCGCAACCGCGTCGCGGATGATATAAAGCGCCGCGCGATCCTTGACCGACTGGCCGGGATTCATGAATTCGGCCTTGCCCAGAATTTCACATCCCGTGGCGTCGCTGGCCCGGTTCAGGCGAATAAGCGGCGTGTGACCGATGGCATCCGGCAGGTCGCGATAAATGGACATCCTGAGGCTCCTTGAATTGCGCCCCCCGTGATAGCCGCAGGGCGCGTTGACCTCAAGCGATCCCGAGGGTCCTGCGGAAAGGCGCCTGTGTGTAGGGGGGGTGATCTCAGGCCGCGCCCTCGCCCGCAGTCGCCGCCCGGCGCAGCGCGTCCCGGCGCGTGGCCAGCCAGAACAACGAGATCATCAGCGGCGCGTTGCGCGTCTGGTCCTGCTGCAACAGCGCCATCGCCTGATCGAAGCTCAGCAGGAAGGCGCGGATATCCTCGCCCTCTGCCTCTTCACCGCCGAAACCGGCGGCCTCGTCCGGCAAGTCCGCCAGCGCGAGATACGACACGATATATTCGGTGGTGGTGCCGGTGGCCGGGTAATAGCCGCCGATCCGCTCCATCGTGCCCAGATCAAGCCCCGCCTCTTCGCGGGCCTCGCGGCGGGCGGCGGTCTCGGCTTGTTCGCCGGGATCGATGCGGCCCGCCAGCGGCTCGATCGACCACGGGTAGCTTTCGCCGCGCAGATACAGGCTGGCGCGGAATTGCTCGGCCAGCAACACGCGGTCGCGCAGCGGGTCGTATGGCAGGACCGTCACGGCGTCGGCGGCCATGAAGGTCTCCCGCTCCATCCAATCGCTGGTGCCGCCTTCGAATTTCGGCAGGCGCAGGCTTAGGGTGCGGGTCTGAAAGAAGCCGTCGTGGGTGACGTGGTGATTGCGCGTCTCGACCGTCTCGCGCCCCGGGCCGATTGAATGGTCGGTGCGTGTGCTCCGCATTGCCCGCTCGGTCGCGGCGGCGCGGACCAAAATGTTGCCAAGCCGGTCCTCGGGGTCCGAGGGGGGCTGTCTGTCGGGGTCCAGATCCAGTATCTCTTGGGCGGCATGCCGGGCGATTTCGGTGTGGCGCGGGTTCCAGTCCTTGGGGTCCCAAGGCGTCAGCCTCGCGGCTTTGCCCTGTCCTGCCTGACTGTCGCGAAAGTAAGCCTGCGCATTGTCCGCGGCCACGCCCGCCGGCAGATCGCCGCGATGGGCACCCTGATAGGCCATATAGCGATCCAGCCGCCGCAACTCGGCCCCCGTCAGGGCCAGCCAGCACCCGGAAACCCCCGGCCGCGTCTGCGCGGGGCCAGAGGGCGGCCCAAGCGACGGCAGCGCGCCCGCTTCGGGCCCCTCGGCCAGCCACAGATCGGGGTGGGTCAGCGTGACGGGCTGCATCGCGCCCGCGTCAAGCGACCGTCCGATCAGCACCTCGGCCAAGGCCTGTTCGCAGGCGGGTTGGTGCAAAAAGACCCGGCGGCTCATTTCCAGCGACGCGCGGCCCAGCCGGCGATGGCGGCGGCCAGAAGACCCCCGACGGCGGCGGTCAGCAGAATCTCGACCGTCAGAACCACCAGCGCGGCCTCGCCCATCAGATCGAAGATGCCGGTCAGCGCGTCCTCGACCCCGCGATAGCGTTTTTGCGTGCTGCGCTCGATCATCTCGATAACCGAGAACGCCAGCACGCCCCAGAACAGCACCAGCGCCGCCGCCACCAGACCGTGGTTGATGACAGGCAGCAGCCCGCTGTCCTGACGGTCCAGCTTGGCGCCGCGCCGGTTGCCAAGTGTCAGCCAGCCCACCAGAAAACCGATCAGCGCCCAGCCCGGCGTCACGTAGAAGGGTTTGTATTCTCTTGGCAGATTCTCGAGATACAGATCCGCCACAAGCCCCGCCGCAATCGCTAGAATGACGGCTGCAATCAGTCTGGAGGCTGTGGGCATGGGGGTCAGGCCGGTCTTGTTACTGCAATCTGTGTCACGTCGCAGTTTCCGCTGTGAAATGTCGCAGCGCAAGAGGTCAGATACAGATTCCACATCCGCCGGAACCGATCATCGAAGCCAAGGGCGCGAACCTCGTCCCAGCGGTCGTTGAAGCTGTCGTGCCATTCGCGCAAGGTCCGGCTGTAGCTTTCGGCGAACTCGACCGAGGCCGCGATCTCCAGCCCCGCCTTGGCAACCTCGGCGCGCAGCGCGGTCGGGCTGGGCAGCATGCCGCCGGGAAAGATGTATTTCTGAATGAAATCAACGCCTCGGCGGTAGACCTCCCAGCGTTTGTCCTGAACGGTGATGATTTGCAGGCCGGCCTTGGCGCCGGGTTTCAGCCGGGCGCGGAGGGTGTCGAAATAGACCGGCCAATAGGCCTCGCCGACGGCCTCGAACATCTCGATCGAGGCGATGCCGTCGTAGGTGCCCGTTTCGTCGCGGTAATCGCGCATCTGAATGTCGACCTTGTCCGACAGGCCCTGAGCGGCGATGCGGCTGGTGGCATAGTCGTGCTGTTCGCGGCTGATGGTCAGCCCCGTCACCCGCAACCCGCGTTCGCGGGCCGCGTATTCGGCGAACCCGCCCCAGCCGCAGCCCACTTCCAGAATATGATCGCCGGGCTTCACGTCCAGCATGTCCAGCAGGTTGGCGTATTTCTTTTCCTGAGCCGTCTCAAGCACTTCGTCGCCGGTCTTGAAGTAGGCTGACGAGTAGGTCATCGAGGGATCCAGCCACAGCCCATAGAACGCATTGCCCAGATCGTAATGCGCCGAGATATTCCGGCGCGCCTGCGCCCGGCTGTTGCGCCGCAGCCAGAACCGGGCTTTTTCATAGGCCCGCACCAGCCCCATACCGGGAAATCCGTCGAACAGGGCCTCGTTGTCGGCATGCACCAGATCCATGAAGGCCTGAAGGTCGGGCGTGTCCCAGCCGCCTTCGACATAGGCTTCGCAAAAGCCCAGATCGCCCTCGCGGATCAGGCGGGAAAAGACGTCCTCGTCCAGAATCTGCAACTCGGCGCTGGGTCCGGGGTTGCGGCCTGTCGTGCGGAAACGGCGGCCATCGGGCAGCACGAAATCCAACTGGCCGTTCTGCAACTGGCTGGCCACGCGCACAACCGACTGGAAATAGCGGGGCAGGTCTTTTTCGCCCCGGGTTGATGTCTTGACGTCCATTAAGGTCCTCGTCGGTTTTCAGGATCATGCCAGAATGTCCGCACACGGCAAGCGCGGGATCGCCCGAACGCCGCCCTTTGGGCAGGCAGGCGGATCGCGCAGAGCGCACGGGGCAAAGCGGCCTTGTCCAAGGGGCTACGGTGCGATCCGCCGATTGGATCAGGTTTTGTCGCCCCGCGCGTCGCGATAGGCCGCCAGCGCCCGGTCGCGCCCCTTGTCCAGCGCCACCACCGGGTCGGGATAGGGGTCCGAGGGCGACAGGCCCCAGCTTCGCGGGATGGCCTTGAAGAAGGCCAAGGCGTCGGGATGGGGGTCGGGGTTAGCATCGGCGCGGGCCTCGGCGATCCAGCGGTCCAGATAGGCGCGGTCGGGGTCGAACCGCTTGCGCTGGGTGTCGGGGTTGAAGATGCGGAAATACGGCGAGGCATCGGGCCCCGAGCCCGCCACCCACTGCCACCCCATCGCGTTCGAGGCCGGGTCCCAGTCGATCAGACAATGCTCGAACCACGCCTGCCCCACCCGCCAGTCGGTCATCAGATGTTTGGTCAGATAAGACGCCACGATCATCCGCGCCCGGTTGTGCATGCGACCGGTGACATAAAGCTCGCGCATGGCCGCATCGACAAACTCGATCCCCGTGCGCCCCTGTTTCCATGCCAGAACCTGCGGCGTGTCGCTGTCGCGGGTCCAAGGAAAGCTATCCCATTCGGGCCGCCAGTTGTCGCGCAGCAGTCGGGGGGTGTGGAAGGCCAGATGATACGCAAACTCGCGCCACGCCAGTTCCTTCAGGAAGGTCGCGGCCCCGGTGCCGATCTCTGCTTCACCCACGACGGCCTGCCAGCAGGCACGGGGCGAGATCTCGCCCCAGGTCAGGTTCTCGGAAAGGCCCGAGGTGCCGGCCACGGCGGGCAGATCGCGGGCGCTGTCATAGGCCCCCAGCCGGTGTTCGACGAAATGGCCCAGACGGTCGTGGGCGGCCTGCTCGCCCACGCACAGATGCGGGCGGACGATCCGGGCGCCCCGGTCCATCGCGGCGCCCATCCGCCAATCGGCCAGATCGTCCGAGGCCGGACAGTTGGCAGGCCAATCCGCAGGCGCCGCCAGCTTGGTCGGTGCGGGCAGAACCGGCCCGATTGAGCGCGCGCGCAGGTTCTTCCAATAGGGCGTGAACACTTTGTAAAAGCCGCCTGCCCCGGTCCGGATCGCGTCGGGCTCGTGCAGCAGATGGCCCGAGAAATCCCGCACCGTCAGCCCCGATGCTTGGGCCATGTCCCGCACCGTATCATCCCGCGCGATGGCGTCGGGGTCATAGGCGCGGCTGAACCACAGATCCTGTGCGCCGGTCTCTTTCGCCAGAAGGGCAAGCTGGGCCGCCGCCGTCCCGCGCCGCAGGGTCAGGCGGCTGCCGAGGGCCGCGAGGGTTTCGGCGAAATGCGCAATCCCAAGGCCCAGCCGCCAGCGGGGGGCGGCGCCGAAGCCCTCGACCAGTTCGTCATGGATGAAAACGGGGATGACGGGCCGCCCGGTCGCCGCCGACGCGGCAAGCGCCGGGTGATCGCGCAGCCGCAGGTCGCGGCGGAACCACAGCAGGATCGGCGAGGTGTCTGCCATGTCCGCCCTTTTCAGATCGCGGCACGGCGGCGGGACCGCCCCGCCGCCTGCGCCTGTTCCGACAGATCTAGGGCGCGGGGGCCGGGATCAAGTTTGCCCCCTGCCCGCACCCTGCCCGCGCTCCCTGCCCCGCACACCCGTCGGATCAGCCGTTGACGTCGACCACCACGCGGCCGCGCACCTGACCCTTCAGGATATCGGCGCCAAGACCCGGCAGGTCCGACAGGGTGGCCGGGTTGACCATCGCTTCCAGCTTGTCCATCGGCAGATCACGCGCGATCCGTTCCCACGCCCGCAGCCGATTGTCATAGGGCTGCATGACGCTGTCGATGCCCAGCAGGTTGACGCCGCGCAGCAGGAACGGGATCACCGTGGCGGGCAGGTTCGCGCCGCCCGCAAGCCCCACCGCCGCGACCGAGGCGCCGTATTTCATCTGCCCCAAGACCCGCGCCAGCATCGCCCCGCCGACCGCATCGACACAGCCGGCCCATGCCTCGCCCTCGAGCGGGCGTTTGACCGTCTCCGACAGCTCGTCGCGGGGCACGATGCGGCTGGCGCCCAAGCCCTTGAGGTAATCGCCCTGCTCAGGCCGCCCGGTGACCGCCGCGACCTCGTAGCCCAGATTGGCCAAAATCGCAGTCGCGACCGAGCCCACGCCCCCCGCGGCCCCCGTCACCAGAACCGGGCCGTCGCCGGGTTTCAGCCCGTGATCCTCCAGCGCGTTGACGGCCAGCATCGCGGTGAAGCCGGCAGTGCCAACGGCCATCGCCTGCCGGGTGTCCAGACCTTCGGGCAGAGGCACCAGCCAGTCGGCCAGCACCCGGGCCTTTTGCGAATAGCCGCCCCAATGAGCCTCGCCGACGCGCCAGCCGGTCAGCACGACCTTGTCGCCGGGCTTGTAGCGGTCGTCGTCGGACGCCTCGACCGTGCCGGCGAAATCAATACCGGGGATGTGGGGATAATTGCGCACCAGCCCGCCGCCGGGACCGATGCACAGACCGTCCTTGTAGTTCACGGTGGAATATTCGACCGCCACCGTCACCTCGCCCTCGGGCAGGCGGTCCAGTTCGATCTGCTGGACGGCGGCGTGGGTCTTGCCCTCGTCGTCCTTGTCCACAATCAACGCGTTGAAGCTCATCCCCGTCCCTCCTTGGAAATCATCTGTAGAATCCGTCGCGGATACGGGCCTCTTTTGCACCATCGGGCGTGTGGACCACAAGCGGGGTGCCGGGATCCCAGTGGTCCTTTTCGATCATCGCCACGGCGACGTTGGTGCCAAACTCGGGCGACCATGTCGCCGAGCTGACCCGCCCCGCGTGCCGATCACCCAGCGTGGTGACGGGCCAGAAGGCGCGCAGAGGCGGCACCCGGTCGCCGTCCAGCGTCAGACAGCGGATCTGCCGTTGAGGGCCGTCCTTCAATGCCTGCAACAGCGCGTCGCGCCCGATACAGTCCACGTTCTCGGGCTGGCAAAACTGCCCCAGCCCGGCCTCATAGGGGGTGTGTTCCGAGGTCATGTCGCTGCCATAGCTCAGCAGACCCGACTCGACCCGTTCGATCAGGTTGGGGCAGCCCGCCCGCACGTTCAGATCGCCGCCCGCGTCGAACAGCGCTTCCCAGAGCGGCATGGCGTGTTCCCAGCCTTCGACATAGATCTCGAAGCCGCCCTGCTTGGACCAGCCCGAGCGGGTGATGACGTGGGGCTGCCCCTCGAACGTGCCGGTGGTCATGCCGAAGGGGCGCATCTGACGCAGCTCTTCGCCGAAAAGCCGCACCATCAGGTCCAGCGCCTTGGGGCCCTGCACGGCCAGCGGGTTGATGTCGGGCTCTGACAGGGTGACATCCAGCCCGTACCCCAGCGCCAGCCCCTTCAGCCACAACAGCACATCGCTGTCGGCGATCGACAGCCGCCAGCAGTCCTCGGACACCCGGATCGCGATGGGATCGTTCAGCAGGCGCCCCTCGGCATCCACCATCGGCGCATAGGCGCAAGCCCCCGCACGCAGCCCCCCCAGATCTCGCGGCGTCACCATCTGCGCCAGTCGGGCGGCGTCCGGCCCCTGCATCTGGACCTGCCGCTGTGCGGCCACGTCCCAGATCTGGACGTGGGACTTCAGATGGGCGCAATCGGCCTCGAAGCTTTCGAAGCAGACCGGCAAGCGCATGTGGTTGTAAACGCTGTAGATGCTGGCGCCCGCCGCATCGACCGCCTCGGAGTACGGCGTGGGGCGCAGGCGCGGGGCCAGGGCGAATCTGGGCAGGGCTTGCATGGTGGCGTCCTTTTCTAGCGGCGACCGGGACCGGACCAGTCGATGGCGCAGACCTCGGCGGATTTGCCTTCGAAGTCCCAGACCCGACCGTAGTCGCGCAGCTTGGACCGCAGCCCCCGCGCGGCCTTCACGTCGGGCCCCATCCAATAGCGCGAATTGCGGATCATAACGGGGCTGTCCGGATCGGCGCCCTCAAGCAATTCGATCTCGCCCTGAATGCGGCGGTCGACGGTCAGGCCATAGCGGTTGCCCTGCCGGGTAATCTGCACCGGAGCCTTGGCCACCCCGATGATCTCGGACACCAGATAGGTGAACAGTCCCGTGGTGCCACCCGCCGCGCCGGAAAAGATCTGCAGGATGGCGTCGTGGGCGGCGTCGCTGGCGCGGTCGTCGACATAGACGGCCACCTTCCAGTTGCCCTCGGCCATGCGGCCCGGAATCTCGACCATCAGGCCGATGTTCAGGCCGGTCAGATCCTCGCCCCCGTGGTGGCCGCTGTCGATGACCACGGCCATCCACGTGTGACAGTGCCCTTGAGTCGGGGGATGCTTGCCCAAAGAGACGACGCAGGGGCAGAACACCTCGCACGAGCAGTTCATGAACAGCTCGCCCTCGATCCGCCAGTCGGGCGGGGTTTCGGTCTTGGTCGTGTCACTCATCGTATCTCTCCCCTGATATGACTGTGGATCGCGGGTCTAGGGCCCGGGCCAGATCCCCACCGTTTTCGCCAACACCATGCCGCCCGCCGCGATCAGCGCGGCCCCCGCCGGGCGCATCAGCCGGTGGCCAAGTTGCGGCAGTTTTTCCAGAACCATGAAGACCGTCGCCAGCCCCATCCACAGCAAGCTCATCGTGCCGCCGACGAAGCCAAGCGCCATGAAGCCCCAGCAGCAGCCGCAGCAATAGGCGCCCAGCCGCAGCCCCATGCGCAAGCCCCCAGCCCCCGACGGATCCCACCGGGACAGGAACATCCCCAGCGGCGAATGGCACTTGGCATGGCAGCCGCGTTTGAGGGCGGTGAACTGGTAACCCCCGGTGGCGATCAGCACTCCCGCCGCCACCCAGCCCGAGCGGGCCATGCCCAGCCGGTCCAGCACGCCGGCCTGCACCAGCCACAGCTGCGCCCCGGCGATTGCGGCGGCAAATCCCAGCCATATCAGGGAATACCCCGACAACAGACCCAGCCAGCCCGCGCGGATGCCCCCGACCGAGGTCATCAGATCCTCGTAGACGCGCAGGGCCGGAACCAATGTCGGCAGCATCATCGCGGCCATCATCAGCGCCCACATCCAGAACAGGGTGGCAAAGCCGTCCAGCGGCATCATGTTCGGCAATATCGGGCGGCCCGTCAGATCGACGCCGGCCATCCCGGCCATGCGGTAAAGCACAAGCCACGCGACAAGGATCAGGCCGAAAAACCCCAGCCAGAGGATGGATCGAACCGACTGCGCCATGCCGCCCCTCCTGTCGCAAGCCCCGGGCACGACAACGACATGCCTGCGCCCGGTTCCTCTGATTCCGCGGTAGCAGGGAACGCCGCACCGGGCAAACATTCCGGGGTGTGACGTCGCGATACGTGGCGTCCGTGCCGCCCCCCGAGACCGCGCCGCGCCCACCCTTGTCCGCGGGATGGGGCCGCGAGATTTTTCGCTCTGCCCGGGCCGCCCCGGCGTTGCAACCCGGCGCGATCCACCTATATTGGAACTGTCCTTCGGGACTATGGACATAAACGCGCTCGTAATAAGCGGATCGGACCCGGGGGCGGTACCCGGCGACTCCACCATCATCCTTCATTTGGGGATCCTGGGGTCGAAACAGGATCGACGAACGTCTAAAGGGGTTTGCTTTGTCTCGGTGAGGTACCACCGTTATCGGTCCGTTCAAGCTAGTTGCAAATGACAACAAAGCTCCGGTCGCGCTCGCAGCGTAAGCTGTGCGCAAGATCGAAATCTAAGCCCTTGCGCCTAGCAGCGTAAGGCGGGGTTCGCAGGCACCTGGCAACAGAAGCCTGCACTTAATTCCCCCATTATTGCCCTCTTCCGCCCGTATCCGGCGATCATGCCGCAGACTGCACTTGGCCCCCCTTTCAATCCGGTCCGAATCCCTTATTGTCAGGGATGAAATCAATGGGAAGCGGCATGTCAGGCAGCATCGAATACGGCAATCTCATGCACCGAGCTATGCGCAGGCTGATCTCGGACGTCCTTGAAGACGTGGGCGAAAATGGGCTGCCGGGCGATCACCATTTCTTCATCACCTACGAGACGACGCACCCCGATGTGGGCATGCCCGACTGGCTGAAGGCTCGCTATCCCGAGAAGATCATGATCGTCATCCAGCACTGGTTCGAGGATCTGGTCGTCGACGAGGATGGCTTTTCCGTCACCCTCAACTTCGGCGACGCGCCCGTGGCGCTTTATGTGCCCTTCGACGCGCTGCAGACCTTTGTCGATCCGTCGGTCGAATTCGGCCTGCGGTTCGAATCGCAAAACAGCGATGACGATGACGACGCCCACGGCGGCATCCATATCGTCGAGGATGACGACGACGATCTGGCCGACGGCTCGGACGCCGACGCGGCAGACGCCGAGGCCGACGAAGACGTCGGGCTGGCCGGGCTTGGAACCGGCGACGACGCCGAATCCTCGGACCCGGCGTCCTTGGGAACGGCGGCGGGCAACCGCCCCGGCAAGGCCGGCACGTCCCGCAAAGACGGGGATGACGCGCCCGCAAAGCGCGACGCCGATGTCGTCAGCCTGGACAGCTTTCGCAAGTAATATCAACCGCTTGCACCGCGACACAACAGCAGAAAATTAATGCCCCCCGGCCCTCACGCAAGATTGCCCTTGGCGTCCGGCTTGCGTATGAGTCGTCGCACACATGCGCGAAGGAGAGGCCCCCATGAGCACCCGCACCGAGACCGACAGCTTTGGTCCGCTTGAGGTTCCGTCCGACAAGTACTGGGGCGCACAGACCCAGCGGTCGCTGATGAACTTTCCCATCGGCTGGGAACGCCAGCCTATCGCCCTTGTGCGCGCACTTGGCGTGATCAAGAAGGCCTGCGCCCAGGCCAACACCGCCAGCGGCAAGCTCGAGGCCGACACCGGTCGCGCCATCGCCGAGGCCGCGCAAGAGGTGGTCGACGGCAAGCTCGACGACAACTTCCCGCTGGTGGTCTGGCAGACCGGCTCGGGCACCCAATCCAACATGAACGCCAACGAGGTGATAGCCAACCGCGCCATAGAGATGCTGGGCGGCACCATTGGATCGAAGGACCCGGTGCACCCGAACGACCATGTGAACATGGGCCAATCCTCGAACGACACCTTCCCCACGGCGATGCATGTGGCCACCGCCATGACCGCCCGCGACGTGCTGTTGCCCGGTCTGGAAAAGCTGCACGCCGCCCTGCAGGCCAAGACGTCCGAGTTTGACGGCATCATCAAGATCGGCCGCACCCACACCATGGATGCGACCCCCCTGACACTGGCGCAGGAATTTTCCGGCTACACCCATCAGGTCGCCATGGGGATCGAACGGATCAAGGGCGCGCTGCCCCGCATCAACGAGCTGGCTCAGGGCGGCACCGCCGTCGGCACCGGTCTGAATACCGTCGAGGGCTGGGACCGCGAGGTCGCCGCAAACATGGCCGAGATCACCGGCCTGCCCTTCGTCACCGCCCCCAACAAATTCGAGGCGCTGGCCGCCCATGACGCCATGGTCGAGATGTCGGGCGCCCTGAAAACCGTGGCCGCCAGCCTGTTCAAGATCGCGAACGACATCCGGCTGCTGGGCTCTGGCCCCCGCTGCGGTCTGGGCGAGCTGATGCTGCCCGAAAACGAGCCCGGCTCGTCGATCATGCCCGGCAAGGTGAACCCCACTCAGGCCGAGGCGCTGACTCAGGTCTGCGCCCATGTCTTCGGCAATGACGCCGCCGTCGGGTTCGCAGGCTCTCAGGGGCATTTCGAACTTAATGTATATAAACCAATGATGGCCTATAACGTGTTGCAATCCATGCAACTTCTTGGCGACGCGGCCTCGGCCTTCACCGACAATTGCGTCTCGGGTATTCAGGCCAATCGCGACCGTATCGAAAAGCTGATGCGGGAATCGCTGATGCTTGTGACGGCGCTGGCACCGCAGATCGGTTATGACAACGCCACCACCGTCGCCAAAACCGCCCACAAGAACGGCACCACTCTGCGCGAAGAGGCGATCAACCTCGGCTTTGTCGATGGCGAGACCTTCGACCGTGTCGTGCGTCCCGAACAGATGATCGGGCCGAAATCGAAATGAACGATGTGGTGAACCTGCGCACGGTCCGCAAACAGAAGACCCGTGAAGAAAAGCGCGACGCCGCAGAGCAATCGGCCATCACGCATGGCGTCTCGAAGGCGCAAAGGATCCTTAGCGTGACGCGCACCGACAGCGCGCGCCGCAAACTGGATCAGCACCGTCTGTCGGGAATGGACGAGGAATGAACGCGCGGCCCCGAAAACACTCGCTGACGCTTCGGGGCCACCGCACCTCGGTCACGCTGGAAGAAGAGTTCTGGGAGGCCTTTCGCGACGCAGCCATGCGCCGCGACATGCCCCTGAACCAGCTTGCCGCCCAGATCGACGAGGATCGGGGCACGGATTGCGGGCTGGCCACGGCTATCCGTCTGTTTGTGCTGCGTGAATTGACGGCGGCGGCAGAGCGGGCCGGGCAGTCATCGGATGCGGATGCCCCTGATCAGGGGCCGCAATAGCCGGTTAGCTTTCCGGGCCCGGCGCCCCATCCCGAGCCCGCACCTTCAACCAGATCCCATCCTTGCCGCGCACCGTCAGATGCGCGACGGGCATGGCGGGGCGGTCGGGCACAAGCTCGAACTGGTACGCCTGCACCAGCCGCGCCAGCAAAAGCACCCCCTCGATCATCGCAAACCCCGCGCCGGTGCAGACCCGCGAGCCGGCCGAGAACGGGATGAACGCATCGCGCTGACAGGCCTTGCCGTTGGGGGTCTTCCAGCGGTCGGGGTCGAACTCGTCCGGACGTTCCCACAGCCGGTTGTGCCGGTGCAGATGCCAAGGCGACAGCACGATCTGGCTGCCGGGGTCGATGTCGCGATCGCGGAACCGTTCGGGGCAGGAATTCTCGCGCACCATCATCGGCACGGGGGGGTAAAGCCGCAGCGCCTCGCGGAAGACATCTCGGGTAAACTTCGCCTTGGAGATATCGGAAAACGTTGGCGTATCCTCCCCCCATATCGCATCCGCCTCGGCCCGGATGCGGGCCTGAGTCTCACTGTCCATCGCCATCAGATAAAGCGCCCACGCCAGCGCCGAGGCGCTGGTCTCGTGCCCCGCCAGAAAGAAGATCGCGACCTGATCCACCATTTCAGCCGGGGTGAACGTCTGCCCGGTTTCTGGGTCGGGCGTGGTCATGATCTTGGTCGCCAGATCGTCGGGCGCCGTCCCCGTTTTGATCGCCGCCATCCGGTCGTCGGTCAGCCCCGTGATCAACCGCCGGATCGACGCCGCCGTCCGCCGCGTATCGCGCCGGAACAGCCGCGGCATCCAGCGCGGCAGGGGCACGAAGGCCGCAAGATTCAGGATCGGCTGGGTGCGCTGATACAAGCGAAACTCGTGGAACACCCGGGCCGCGACCTGATCCTCGATCGGGATCGAGAAGAGGGTGCGGAAGATCACATCGGCGGCGGCGAAACTTGTGATCTCTTCGATCTCGACCTCGCTCTGACCGGCCGCCTGCCCCATGCGGGCCACGGCGGCCTCGCTTGCGGCCAGCATGGCGGGGAAGATCTGTTTCAGCCGCCCGCCCTCGAAGGCGGGGTCGATGATGCGACGCTGGCGCTTCCACTCGTCGCCGTTGGTCAGAAAGACCGAGGCGCCCAGCAAGGGCCGCAGCCCCTCGCCCACTCGGCCCGATTTGGGGAAGTCATCGGGGCGGTCCTTCAGCACCGTCTGGATCAACTCGGGCTGGTTGATCAGGTATGACCGGAAAAACGGCGTGCGAAACGCCGCCATCCACGCGCGATACAGCCGGGCCGGCTGGGCCGACAGGATGTCCCGGCGAAACAGCCGCGCATAGGTCAACAGACCCACCCTGTCGGCCCGCGCGGGCGGCTTGGGCGGCACGATCGGCGGGCGCGCGTTTTGGCTTGCGTCTACGGGGCTCCTCATGCGGCCATCGACCGATAGGGCGACAGAGGCCGCGCGATCCGGCTGGGGGTCGGTGGGCGGTCGGCAAAGCGGTCGCCCAAGGTCTGCCCGCCGGCGGTGATGGCAAAATAGTCATACCCCCGTGGCCGATCAAAGGCGCAAAGATACTGAAAATGCAGGCGAAAGAAGCGCCAGCGCAGTTCTTTCCAGCGGGCGGGCGACAGCGATTTGGTGAAGGCCGCCGACAGCACCAGCGGCCAGCGCTGCGCCGGGGTGGCGACGCCGCTGACGGCCACCGGATCGCACAGCGCAAAGGCACAGCCATCGCCGGGGGCCGTGACGTCGACCCACGGGATCTGCGTCTGTTCAGACAGGAACCGCAGGTCGGCCCGCAGACGATCGGCGCGGGGCAGGAAACTGACCATCGGCACCACCTGCCCCAGCGACAGGAACGACAGGGCCGGCGCGTCCGCGGGCAAGGCCCCGTCGCGCAGCAGGTCCGACAGGATCGACACGCCCAGATGCGCCCCGGACGAGTGGCCGACGATCAGAACCTCGTCCAGATCCTCGTCCAGCGCGGCGCGGATTGTGGCGGTGAACTCGGCCATGCGGCCCTCTAACTCGGGCGGGTTGGCGCCGCGGTGGGCTGCCGAATAGGCGTAGTCATGCATCAGGTAATAGGCGAAGACCTTGTTGTCGTGGCGCTTGAACCACAGCAGGATCGGCGGGACCACCGCCAGCCCGGCCCAAGCCGTCCAGTCGGGCAGCACAAGGCTTAGGCCCCAACCAACCAACCGGGCCGCCAGCAGCGCCAGCAAAAGCTGTCCCAGCAGGAAAACCACCGGATAGAGGGCGGCGATCACCGGACCCTTTCGCATGCGAAACAGACGCCACAGCGCGCCGCTGGCGATGTAGATCCATGCGGTGCGGATCAGCAGAAGATAGGTCTGCACGATGCCCGGGTTCATCGAGCTGCGGACCAGATCGGACCAGACCAGAACCTCGAATTCCGTCTGGCAGGTGGCCCCCTCGATCGTCGCATCCACATGCCAGCCGTAACGCCCGTCGCGCCCGCCGGGACGCAGCGCGATCTCGTGGTCCGAGACGGCAGCCTGAAGCGCGGCCTCCTTGCGGTAAAGCTCGCGGTAGCGTCTGGGGTGGAACGGGTCGTAGCCGGGGATATAGAACACCCTTCGCCGGCGCACCGCGGGTTGATCGCTCATGCCTTGGTCCTGCTGCTCATGGGGGCCGCGCGCATGGCAAAGGCTGCAACCCGTGGCATCAGAATAACGGCGGAATTCGGCGATTTCATGTTGGACCCCGTTCCTGCGGTGGTCGCGCCTGTGACGCGATCACGGCGATATGGACAAGCGCGCCATTCCGGCATAGCTGATAGAGCTATGGAATGGCACGAAGAACTTGATGCGCGCGGGCTGCTTTGTCCGCTTCCGGTGCTGAAGGCACGCAAACGGCTGGGCGGGCTTGCCCCGGGTCAGGTGCTGCGGATGCTGGCCGACGATCCGGCTGCCGTCATCGACGTTCCGCATTTCTGCGCCGAGTCGGGCCATGTGCTGGCCGCCACCGACAGCGACGGGCCCGCGCAGGTCTATTTCATCCGCAAAGAGGGCTGAGGGACGCCCACCGAAACGCCCGTATCTGACGCATAGACATTCACGCAAAAAGGGCGCCGGAGTTTCCCCCGGCGCCCTTTTTCGTTCGCTACAGATGTAAGGCCCGGATCAGCGACCCAGCGACCACCAGCCGCGTTTCTTGGGCCGTTCCTTGGCTTCCTCGCCCGTGGCTGCGTCATTCGCAGGCTCGGCTGCCGGTTCGGGCTGCGCCGTCACCGTTTCGGTCGTGTCCTCCCGGTCGGGATCGGGCTGGCCCGAGGTATCCTCGTGGGTGGCCGCCTCGGCCGAGACCGCCGGGGCGACGTCGGGCGACACGGGGGTGCCGGCGCCAGCCACTTCGGCGGGCACGGGATCGGGCGTGTCGACCGGAGTTTCGGCCGGAGTTTCAGCCACAGCCTCCACCTTGGGCTTGGCCCGGCTGCGCCGGCGCTTGGGCTTTTCTTCCGGCGCGTCCGCGTCCGTGGCCACCTTTTCGACGACCTCGGGCAGGACGGCGGTGCCATCCTCGTCGGTCTTCTTCTTGCGCGGGGCGCGTTTGCGCGGCGCACGCTTGGGCTTTTCGGCTTGGGCTTCGGGCTCGGCCTCGGCTTCTGGTGCAGGGGCGGCTTCGGGAGCCTCGGCAGCCACCTCGGGTTCCGATGCAGCATCAGCCGGATTGTCGGACTGAGGCGTCGCCAAAGCCTCGTCACCGGCGGATTTGCGGCGACGCGGGGCGCGGGTGCGTTTTTTGCGCGGCGCGTCTTCGTCCGCGGCGTTGGCTTCGGCTTTTATCCCTGCGTCGACATCGGCGGTGACGGCCTCACCGGCTTGGGACTCGGCGGGATCGGCTGTGGTGCTTGCGGCCAGCGGGGTGGCGCTGTCCTCGTCGTCACTGCCGTTTTGATCGCCGTTCTGGTCATCACCGCGACCGCCCCGCCGACGCCGCCGACGACGGCGACGTTTCTTGGGCTGACCATCCTCGTCGGTGCCATCCGAGGCCGAGCGGCGGTCGCCGTCGGACTTTTCGTTGGCCTCGACATCGGCGTCGACCTCATCCTCGACCTCGTCCTCTTCGATGGCGTCGGGCATGTCGGACATGTCGATCGACACCACCGGCGAGGGCACCTCGGCCACGACGCGGGTCGCGGTCTTGAACTTCTCGATCGAGAAATCGGGGCTGATCAGGAAGGGGTCGGCCTCGATCCGGATGGACATGCCGTAGCGGCCTTCGATGCTGGCGACATGCTCGCGCTTCTGGTTCATCAGGAAGTTGACGATGCCGATGGGCGCCTTCAACAGAACCTCGCCCGAGCGGCGGCGCACGCCCTCTTCCTCTAGCTGGCGCAGGATCGACAGGGCAAGGCTGTCGTCCGAGCGGATCAGACCGGTGCCGTGACAGGCGGGACACGGCTGGGTCGTGGCCTCGATCATGCCGGGGCGCAGACGCTGGCGCGACATTTCCATCAGACCGAACCCCGAGATGCGGCCCACCTGAATGCGGGCGCGGTCGGTCTTCAGCTTGTCCTTGAAACGCTTCTCGACGGCGGCGTTGTTCTTGCGTTCGTCCATGTCGATGAAGTCGATGACGATCAGACCGGCCAGATCGCGCAGACGCAGCTGGCGCGCCACTTCTTCGGCGGCTTCAAGGTTGGTCTTGGTCGCCGTATCCTCGATCGAGCCTTCCTTGGTGGCCCGGCCCGAGTTCACGTCGATGGCGACCAGCGCTTCGGTCACGCCGATGACGATATAGCCGCCGGATTTCAACTGCACGGTCGGGTTGAACATCGCCGCCAGATAGCTTTCGACCTGATAGCGTGCGAACAGCGGCATCGGCTCGTTGTAAAGCTTCACGTTCTTGGCGTGGGACGGCATGAGCATCTTCATGAAGTCCTTGGCGACGCGGTAGCCGGCCTCGCCCTCAACGAAAACCTCGTCGATCTCGCGGTTGTAGAGGTCGCGGATCGAGCGTTTGATCAGGTTGCCTTCTTCATAGATCGGCGCGGGCGCGATGGATTTCAGCGTCAGCTCGCGGATCTGCTCCCACAAGCGCAGAAGGTATTCGTAATCGCGCTTGACCTCGGACTTGGTGCGCTTGGCGCCAGCGGTGCGGATGATCAGGCCCGCGCCCTCGGGGACGGTGATGTCCTGGGCGATTTCCTTCAGCTTCTTGCGGTCGGCGACGTTGGTGATCTTGCGGCTGATGCCACCGCCACGGGCGGTGTTGGGCATAAGGACGCAATAGCGCCCGGCCAGCGACAGATAGGTGGTCAGCGCGGCGCCCTTGTTGCCACGCTCTTCCTTGACGACCTGCACCAGCAGGATCTGACGGACCTTGATGACTTCTTGAATTTTGTATTTCCGGGGCCGGGCCTTGCGCGGCTGGCGGATTTCGTCGGCGACGTCTTCGTCGGCGATGGACTCGATTTCCGAGTCCTTCTCGGCCGGGTCCAGCGTGTCGTCGTCGTCATCGTCGTGGGTGTCGCGGGCCTGAGGCTTGCGGCCACGGGCCGGTTTCGCGGCTGTCTCGTTGCCGGACGCATCACCCAGTTCGGTGGGCATCTCTGCGGCGTCGCTGTCACCAGCTTCGCCGTTGTCCGCGTCCAGATCGACGACGTCCATTCCGGGAATGCCCGCATCGACGGTCTCGGCGACCTCGGCGTCCTTCTTGGCGCCACGGCGCGAACGCCCGCGCGAGCGGCCACGACCCGAAGATTTGCGCCCCTCGTCCCCATCACCGTTCTGCCCATCACCATTCGACGCGCCGGTCTCGTCGGCGTTGTCCGAGGCTTCGGTCAGATCGTCCTCGGCCAGTTCGGCCGTGGTGGTGGCGTCGCCGGTGTTGGCATCCGCCGCCTTGGTGCGCGAGCGAGAGCGCGAGCGTTTGCGCCCCTGCCCTTCGTCGTCGCCGTCTTCCAGCGAGGCCGCATAGGCGCGTTCCTCTGCCAGCAGGGCCTGACGGTCCGCGACCGGGATCTGGTAATAATCGGGGTGAATTTCCGAAAAGGCGAGAAATCCGTGACGGTTGCCGCCGTAGTCGACGAAGGCGGCCTGAAGCGAGGGTTCGACCCGTGTCACCTTGGCAAGGTAGATATTTCCTGCAAGCTGTCGCTTGTTTACGGATTCAAAATCGAACTCCTCGACCTTGTTTCCGTCCACCACCACGACGCGAGTCTCCTCGGCGTGGGTGGCGTCGATAAGCATTTTCTTAGCCATTTATACTCTTTCAGCCACGCGCAATGCCCTGCCCAGCCGGGCGGACCTATTGTCTTGCGTGGAAGCTTGGTTGAGGCGATGGCGCTGGCGCGGCGGAACACCAAGGCGGCCCGAAAGCCGCTGTATGTGTTCGTGGAAAGCTCGGCGCGGCGCATCGCGGTTCTTCTCCGATATCCGTGTGGATACCCGTTGCATGGCCCACCACCTTCTTGAAGATACCGGGCAATCTCTCTGACCCTCGGGGGTCAATCGGTCTGTCCGCCCTTGAAAAACGCAATCGCGTCTATCGTGACGGTATCAGGTAAACTACATGCGGGCCGTTGCATGAACGGCCTCCCGCATTGCGACCATACCGGGTGATCGCGTTAAATGACAATGGGCTATTTTGTTCCATTTCCACCGATTGCCCGCCTTTTCGGGGCGGCTTGGGCGCGACGAGGGGGCACCGCGCGGTATGGAGCCGCATTAAAAGGCCCCCAAGCCCGGATCGGCCCCTTGCCCGCCCCAATCGCTGAAATTAATTTCCTCAAACCGCCAATCCGCGAAACGAATGCAAAAATAACCGCCCCCTCCGCGACACTTTATGCCCAAATCCCGGTTGACCCCCGTTTTTCACAGCCATATGGTCCGCCGACACGGCAACAGCCCTTGGGCCCGATTGGGTGTGGCGAAGCGGCGCTGGCCCCGGTAAGAAAACCCCGGAGCGGCACCCGCATCACGTCCCCTCCCCGGACCGCAAGGTGTTGCAGCGAACAAAGAAGGATGAAGAGGCGATGTCACGTCAGATGACCGGTGCCCAGATGGTTGTGAAAGCACTGAAGGATCAGGGGGTCGATACGATCTTCGGCTATCCCGGTGGTGCCGTGCTGCCGATCTACGACGAGATCTTCCAGCAAAACGATATTCGCCACATTCTGGTGCGTCACGAACAGGCGGCGGTTCATGCCGCCGAAGGTTACGCCCGTTCGACCGGCAAGCCGGGCGTGGCGCTGGTGACATCGGGTCCCGGGGCGACCAATGCGGTCACCGGGCTGACCGACGCGCTGATGGACTCGATCCCGATCATCGTGCTGACCGGGCAGGTCCCCACCTTCATGATCGGCAACGATGCCTTCCAAGAGGCCGATACCGTCGGCATCACCCGCCCCTGCACCAAGCACAACTGGCTGGTAAAAGAGACCGAGAAGCTGCCCGGCATCATCCATCAGGCCTTCCACGTCGCCACCCACGGCCGCCCCGGCCCGGTGCTGGTGGATATCCCCAAGGACGTGCAATTCGCCTCGGCCCGCTATACGGCGCCGGAAAAGGCGACCGTCAGCCATTACCAGCCGCGCACCAAGGGCGACCGTCAGGCGATCACCGATCTGGTGGCGCTGATGGAAAACGCCGAACGCCCCATCCTTTATACCGGCGGCGGCGTCATCAACTCGGGCGACGAGGCGACGCGGCTGTTGCGCGAACTGACGTCGGCCACGAATTTCCCGGTCACCTCGACCCTGATGGGTCTGGGCGCCTATCCGGCCTCGGGCGACAACTGGCTGGGCATGTTGGGCATGCACGGGCTTTATGAAGCCAACATGGCCATGCACGACTGCGATCTGATGATTTGCGTCGGTGCCCGTTTCGACGACCGGATCACCGGGCGCGTCGATGCATTCTCGCCGGGTTCGAAGAAGGCGCATATCGATATCGACCCCTCGTCGATCAACAAGGTGATCCATGTGGATGTGCCGATCGTCGGCGACATCGCCTCGGTGCTGGGCGACCTGCTGGAGATCTGGCAAGAGCGCGGCGCCAAGACCAACGCGGCCGGCATCGCCCGCTGGTGGGACCAGATCGCCGAGTGGAAAAAGACCCGCTGTCTGGATTACGCGCCCTCGCAGGGCACCATCAAGCCGCAGCACGCGGTCGAAAGGTTGCAGGCCCTGACCCGCGATCACCCGCAACGCTATATCACCACCGAGGTCGGCCAGCATCAGATGTGGGCCGCGCAATACCTGCATTTCGACGAGCCGAACCGCTGGATGACCTCGGGCGGGCTGGGCACGATGGGCTATGGCTTCCCGGCCTCGGTCGGCGTGCAGGTCGCCCACCCCGACGCGCTGGTCATCAATGTCGCCGGTGAGGCAAGCTGGCTGATGAACATGCAGGAAATGGGCACCGTCGCCCAATACCGCCTGCCGGTGAAACAGTTCATCCTGAACAACGAACGGCTGGGCATGGTTCGCCAGTGGCAGGAACTGCTGCACGGCGAGCGTTATTCCCACAGCTGGTCCGAATCCCTGCCCGATTTCGTCAAGCTGGCGGAAAGCTTCGGGATCAAGGGCATCACCGTCAGCGACCCGGCGGATCTGGACGAGGCCATCCGCGAGATGCTCAGCCACGACGGGCCGGTCATCTTCGACTGTCTGGTGGAAAAGCACGAGAACTGCTTCCCGATGATCCCCTCGGGCGCGCCGCACAACGAGATGCTGCTGGGCGACGCCTCGACCAAGGACGCCATCGGCGCCAAAGGGGCGGTGATGGTCTAAGGACCGCACCGCTTCATTCGAAACGACCATCAGGAAAAGGGCCATCCCCTCATGTCCGCACTGAAGATCAAGAAGGGCACGTCGAAGCATTCGGCCTATGACCTGCGCTCGAGCTATGGCGATACGCAAGAAACCCACACCCTTGCGGTGATCGTCGACAACGAGGCCGGCGTGCTGGCGCGGGTCATCGGCCTGTTTTCCGGGCGCGGCTACAACATCGACAGCCTGACCGTGGCCGAGGTCGACCATCAGGGCCACCGCTCGCGGATCACGGTTGTGACCACCGGCACGCCTCAGGTGATCGAGCAGATCAAGTCGCAGCTTGCCCGGATGGTGCCGGTCTATGACGTGCACGATCTGACCGTCGAGGGCCCCTCGGTCGAGCGTGAGCTGGCGTTGCTGAAGGTGCTGGGCGAAGGCGACAAACGGGTCGAGGCGCTGCGGCTGGCCGACATCTTCCGCGCCAATGTGGTCGACAGCACGCTCGAGTCGTTCGTGTTCGAGATCACCGGCCCGCCCGAGAAGATCGACGCCTTCGCCGAGTTGATGCGCCCGCTGGGTCTGGAAGAGGTCGCCCGCACCGGCGTCGCGGCCCTGTCGCGCGGCGGATCTGGCAGCGCCGACAGCAGCCTTTACGCCCCGGCCCAGACCGGCGAGGCGGCGGACGGCACCGTCACGGCGTGATGGATCGGGTGGTGTTTGCCTTTGGGCGGATGCCTCCGGCGGGGATATTTTCGCGACCCTAAAGCGGTATGTCCGTCACGTGGCGGCGCAGTATGTCGCGATGAAATCACCGAATTCCTCGCCATAGCGGCGGGCATCGGCTTCGGGCATGTCCTGTTGCCAGCGGTGCGGCACGCCCTTGTTGTACTGGGTGAACTGCGCTTGCGCCCATGCGATGGCCGGGTCCAGCGGCACATCCAGACCAAGCTGGGCGGCGATGCGGGCGGCGGTGTCGCGGATGGCAAAGGCCAGATCCTCGTAGTTCAGCACCGGGGCCTCGGGCAGGATGCGCTGCCAGTTGGTCACATGGGCGATCTGGCCGCGCACATGGCCCATGGCCTGTTCGTATGTCGTGATCGGCACGCCGTCGCGTTTGCCCCAGGCCCGCCCCTCGCGCCCCGCGTCCAGCATCGAACAAGCGATGTCGCGGGGATCGCGCACCACGATCTGCCCCGCCAGCAGCCCTTTGGCGGCGGCCTCTTCCACATGCCCCCAGACGCCGCCGTGGGTCTTGATGGCGATGGGGCGCGCGCCCAGCAGCCGCGTCTCGTCCAGCATGGCCGCAAGGTGGGCGTTGGTGATGGCTTGGCGAAAGTTGATCCGGGCACTGGGGGCGACGGCCTTGTCGCCAAGGCGGGGCTGCGGGACGCCACCCGCCTGCAGCAGCGCCGAGGTCAGCTGAAACGCCAGCGTCGAGCCCGATTTTGCCATTCCGAAACAGATATAGAGAGACGGGGTCATGGGGTGGGTCCGGAGACAGAAGAAGGGGCGCCACGACGGGACGCCCCAGTTTCGCAAATCAGGCTCATCATTGATACCGCCCGGTAACTTTTTTGCCTGCGGCCTGATCGGCGTCAAGGGCGAGCGCACCCGCCCCGGAACTTGTGTCTTGCGGTGGCGGGCCTAGCTGCAGCCCGAGGTGCCGCCGCAGGTGTTGCACTTCATGCAGGTGCCGTTGCGCACCAGCGTGTAGTTGCCGCATTCGCCGCAGGGATCGCCCTCGTACCCCTGCATCTTGGCCTTGGTGCGCGCGTCCATCGACGTGCTGCCGCCCGTGCCGCCCGTGCCGCTCGACGTCTGGCGGGCCGTTTCGGGCACCAGCGTCTGCAGGGCCGCGACGGTGTCCACTTCGGCGCCCGAGATACCGGCTGAGATACCGGCGGCGGTCGCGGTGCGGAAGCCGCCTGCCCCGCCCTGCAGCACCACCAGTTCCTGCGGCACCCGGTTGCGCAGATAGCCGGTCGAGGCCACCTGTTTCAGCACCTCCAGCGGCGAGGACCCGCGGCTGTCGGGCACGTCGGCCACGTTGCGATCGTCCTGACCGCCGCCCAGATCGTCGAAGCTGGCGCCGGCGGGCTGGACGTGGGCCAGATCGGTGCGGTCCAGATAGCTCACGGCCAGTTCGCGGAAGATATAGTCAAGGATCGAGGTCGCGTTCTTGATGGTCTCGTTGCCCTGCACCATGCCCGCAGGCTCGAACTTGGTGAAGGTGAAGGCGTCGACGAACTCCTCGAGCGGCACGCCGTATTGCAGACCCACCGACACCGCGATGGCGAAGTTGTTCATCATGGCACGGAAGCCCGCACCTTCCTTGTGCATGTCGATGAAGATCTCGCCCAGCTTGCCGTCGTGATACTCGCCGGTGCGCAGATAGACCTTGTGACCGCCGACGATGGCCTTCTGGGTATAGCCGCGACGCCGTTCGGGCATCTTTTCCCGCTCGGTGCGGATCACTTCCTTATAGATGATCTTCTCGACGATCTTCTCGGCCAGCACCTGCGCCTTTTCGGGGATCGAGCCGCTTTCCAGCACCTCTTGCGCCTCGTCGTCATCCTCGACCAAGGCCGCCGCCAGCGGCTGGCTGAGCTTGGAGCCGTCGCGATAAAGCGCGTTGGCCTTGACGCCAAGGGACCACGACAGCTCGTATGCGGCCTGACAATCCTCAATCGTGGCGTCGTTGGGCATGTTGATCGTCTTCGAGATCGCGCCCGAGATGAAGCTTTGCGCGGCGGCCATCATGTGGATGTGGCTGTCGACGCTGAGATAGCGCTTGCCGGTCTTGCCGCAGGGGTTGGCGCAATCGAAGATGCTGAGGTGTTCGTCCTTGAGATGCGGCGCGCCCTCAAGGGTCATGGTGCCGCAGACGTGGTCGTTGGCGGCATCGATCTGGGCGCGTGTGAAGCCCAGATGGCGCAGCAGGTCGAAGGACGGATCGCCCAGCTTTTCGTCAGGAATACCAAGGGTTTCCTTGCAGAACGCCTCGCCCAGGGTCCACTGGTTGAAGACGAAGCGGATGTCGAAGGCCGAGGGCAGCGCGGCCTCGATCTTGTCGATCTCGACCTGGCTGAAGCCGTGGCCCAGCAGCGTGGTGTGGTTGATCGCGGGGGCGTTGCCGATGGTGCCGTGACCGACCGCGTGGCCGACGATCTCTTCGATCTGGGCCGAGGGGTAGCCCAGCTTTTCCAGCGCACCCGGCACCGACTGGTTGATGATCTTGAAGTAGCCGCCGCCGGCCAGCTTCTTGAACTTGACCAAGGCAAAGTCGGGCTCGATCCCGGTGGTGTCGCAATCCATCACCAGACCGATGGTGCCGGTGGGGGCGATCACGGTGGTCTGGGCGTTGCGATAGCCGTGGGCCTCGCCAAGGCTCAGTGCCTCGTCCCAGGCCGAGACGGCGGCCTGCACCAGCCGCCGGTCGGGGCAGCGGGCGTGGTCCAGCGGCACCGGCTTGACGGCCAGATCGTCATAGCCGTCGGCCTGACCAAGGGCCGCGTGGCGGTGGTTGCGGATCACCCGCAGCATATGCTGGGCGTTGCGCTCGTAGCCGGCGAATGTGCCAAGCTCGGCGGCGATCTCGGCCGATGTGGCATAGCTGGTGCCGGTCATGATCGCCGACAGGGCGCCGCCGATGGCGCGGCCCTCGTGGCTGTCATAGCCGTAGCCCATGTTCATCAGCAGCCCGCCGATGTTGGCATAGCCCAGACCCAGCGTGCGGAAATCAAAGCTGCGCTGCGCGATCTCTTTCGACGGGAACTGCGCCATCATCACACTGATCTCCAGCGTGACGGTCCAAAGCCGCGAGGCGTGGATATAGCTGTCCACATCGAAGGTCTGACCATCATAGAAGGTCAGCAGGTTCATCGACGCCAGATTGCAGGCCGTGTCGTCCAGAAACATGTATTCCGAACAGGGGTTCGAGCCGCGGATCGCGCCGTCTTCGGGACAGGTGTGCCAAGCGTTGACCGTGTCGTGATACTGGATGCCGGGGTCGGCGCAGGCCCATGCGGCGTGGCCGATCTGTTCCCACAGTTCGCGCGCCTTGACGGTGCGGGCGACCTTGCCGTCGGTGCGGTTGATCAGATCCCAGTCGCTGTCGTCCTTGACCGCCTGAAGGAAGCCGTCGGTGACGCGGACCGAGTTGTTCGAGTTCTGGCCCGACACCGAGTTATACGCCTCGGAGTCCCAATCGGTGTCATAGGTGGGAAACTCGATCGAGGTATAGCCCTGCCGCGCGTATTGCAGCACGCGGTTGATGTAGGTCTCGGGGATCGCCAGTTTCTTGGCGCCGCGAATGGCGGTCTTCAGCGTCTCGTTGGTCTTGGGGTCGGTGGCGTCGGCGATGTCGCCGTCCCAGCCGCGGATGGCGGTGAAGATCTCGTTCAGGTGCTGCTCGTGCATCTTCGAGCCTGCGACGATCGAGGCGACCTTCTGCTCTTCCAGCACCTTCCAGTTGATGAACTGTTCGATATCGGGGTGGTCGGCGTCGCAGATCACCATCTTTGCGGCGCGGCGGGTGGTGCCGCCCGACTTGATCGCGCCCGCGGCCCGGTCGCCGATCTTCAAAAAGCCCATCAGGCCACTGGACTGGCCGCCGCCCGACAGCTTCTCGCCCTCGGCCCGCAGGGACGAAAAGTTGGTGCCGGTGCCCGAGCCGTATTTGAAAAGCCGCGCCTCACGCACCCACAAGTCCATGATGCCGCCATCTTTGACAAGATCGTCGGACACGGACTGGATGAAGCATGCGTGAGGCTGCGGGTGCTCGTAGGCTGACTTCGAACTGGTCAGCTTGCCTGTTTTGTAATCCACATAGAAGTGACCCTGACCGGGGCCGTCGATGCCATAGGCCCAATGCAGGCCGGTGTTGAACCACTGGGGGCTGTTGGGGGCGCCCATCTGGCGGGCCAGCATGACGCGCATCTCGTCGAAATAGCTGCGGGCGTCTTCCTCGGTGGTGAAATAGCCGCCCTTCCAGCCCCAATAGGCCCAAGCGCCGGCCAGACGGTCGAACACCTGCCGGGCCGAGGTTTCGCCGCCGAACCGCTCGTCCTCGGGCAGCTTGGCCAAAGCGTCCTGATCGGGAACGCTGCGCCACAGGAACTCGGGCACGTCCTTTTCGCGGACCTTCTTCAGGTGGCGGGCGACGCCGGCCTTGCGGAAGTATTTCTGCGCCAGAACGTCGGACGCGACCTGACTGAAGCCGACAGGAACCTCGACCTTGTCCAGACGGAACACGATGGTGCCGTCCGGGTTGCGAATTTCGGAGGAGGTGAAGGTGAATTCCAACGCCGCATAGGCGTCCTGTCCGACTTCGGTGAGATTTCTGTCAATTTTCATATCTGCCCCGTCAACAGCGGTTTTCCAACGTTTCTTCTCGGCCCCCGATGCGCGCAGCCTCGGCATGGGGTCGGTGCGAAAGAGGCGCCGGGCAAAGGGTCAAGATCACCGGCCCGCGGACAGAACCCCCGGGGGAACCCAGCCTAAGCTGGGATGGTGGCCACCAGGGCCTGATCTTGGTTTTCGCCCGGAATGACCACAAGATATGGTGGCCCCTCTTCCGACGCACACAAATTGGCCCGACAGACCCCCGATGGTCAACGAAATTTTTTACCATGTTCGGGCGAAAAAACTCTTGGCTCAGAGGCCGGGCTGTGCCCGCTGCGCTTGGGCCTGCGTCTCATGCACAGCGCGTGTGTGGGGGCTTTTCCGGCCCAAAGCCCAAGCAGATAAATGCTAATCGATTCCCTCCCGCATCCATGCACCGGTTTATCCACAAAGCGACTCACACCCGGGCGGGCTTGGCGGATCGGCGGCGGCGGCGCGAAAAAACTTCATCGGGCCGGCGCCGGGGCGGCCCGCGGGTGATGCAGAGATGCTACAAATGCCGCCCATATGGGCAGTGATAGGACCGACCCACTACATGTGGTGGTCCTGATCCCCAGCCTTACCCCCACGTCAGAGAATCGGTCAGCGCCTATCTTGTGGCTTTGACCGGCTTCGAACGGTCGCCAAGACCGGGCCACCGGGTCACACGGCGGCCAGTTATCCCCGCGCGGGGGCGCGGCAGAGCTTTGGAGTGTGGAAAATGATGAAATGGTCGGGACGGCAAGATTCGAACTTGCGACCTACGGTACCCAAAACCGTCGCGCTACCAGGCTGCGCTACGCCCCGATCCGAGCCAGTCCATACCGGCAGGTTCCGGCGATGGAAAGCGGAAATCTAGTTGCAGGGCCACGCGGCCGACGGGCCGATGGCCGGGTGACGCAACAGGGTGCCGGGCGCGATGCCATAGCGTTCGGCCAGCCCGCCGTTGATCTCCAGCACGAAGCGGACGTTGCGACCGCCGTCGATCATCGTCTCGTCCAGCGGGATGGCGTTGGAATGCACCTTGGTCACGCGACCTTCGCGATCCGCAAAGATCATGTCCAACGGGATCAGTGTGTTGCGCATCCAGAAGCTGGCGCGCTGGGGGCGCGGATAGATGAACAGCATCCCCGCCCGGCGCGCCATCTCGGGGCGGTTCATCAGACCCTTGGCGCGGCTGGCGTTGTCATCGGCAAGCTCGACGTCAAACCGGGCGCGTCCCCATGGCCCGCGCAGGCTGACCCGGTCGGCGCGGCAGGCATCTGCCCCGCCGTTTGCGACGCGCTCGACCGACGGCCCCGGCATCGGGCCGGGCGATACGCTGGGCCTTCCCATCGCGAGACGGGCGGACGCCCCCCGCGGGGCTGCTTGTAGGTGCAAAGGGGCCCGTTGCTTTAATACAGTGGTCGGGATCGTCGCCGCCGGCGCTTTCGCATCAACGGGGACGCCCATCGGCGAAGCTCCGCCTATCGCGGTCAACCCGACCGCCGGCAGCACGCCGAAAGCAACCGCCGCTGCGGTCAAAAGTCCACGGTGCAGCGTTAAGCGGCTGTTCATGTTCGAGTCGCCAGATCCCAACTGCGAACCTCGACGGCCATCAGCCCACGCTCGCCCTCGGCGACGCGCATGCAGATCGCCTCACCGGGTTGCAGGTCGGCGAAGCCGTTGCGGCGCAGGGTCTCGACATGGATGAAGACATCATCGGTCCGCCCGAAAATGTTTGCAAAACCGAAACCTTTGGCCTTGTCGAACCACTTCACGCGGGCCGCGCACACCTCGAGCGTTTCGATATCGCCGTCGAAACCGGGCACCATCGGCATTTCCGCCATGAGGGCGCATTCGGTCTCGCCTATGCTGACGACCTCGGTCGCCTGCATGCCGCGCGCGGTCTCCTGAACCAGGATCTCGACGGCGGTGGTATCGGCAATCGAGTTCTGGCCAAAATTCCGCAAAACATTGGCATGTAATAGAATATCCGGGCCGCCATCTTCCGCGACGACAAAGCCGAAACCTTTGGTCTGATCAAACCACTTAACAGTTCCACGAACGGCAAGAGGTGATGGTGCCACGAGTTGTTGTTGTTCTGGTTGCATATCCTGCACTCTTTAACGGGCTTAACTATTCTGCCACTCGTATCGCGGGTCTAGCAACCTCGAAAAACGCAAACCGCGAATTACGTTTTCAATATGCAAGAACACCTCATGGATTGAGCCGTTCTACTTTCCAATTCGCATCTCCGGCACCCGCACGGGTCCATCTGAAACGGTCATGAAGCCGAAACTCCCCATCCGCCCAAAACTCCACCTCCACCGGGGTGATACGGAACCCGCCCCAGTGTGGTGGCCTAGGGGGATTTGTGCCGTACTTTGCCGCATATCGTGCCACTTTCGCAAGTATTTCCGCCCGCCCCGCCAAAGGACGCGATTGTTCGGATGCCCATGCGCCTAGTCGACTTTTAACCGAACGAGACGCAAAATATACGTCTGCTTTAGTGCTATCTTCACGCTCGACCGTTCCGCGCACGCGAATCTGACGCCGGAGGCTTTTCCAGTGCAGAACCAGCGCCGCCTTGCCATTGGCAGCCAGTTCCTGCCCCTTGGCGCTTTCATAATTCGTATAGAAAACGAATGCTTCTGCCTCGATTGCTTTCAAAAGAACCATTCGGACATTGGGCATGCCATCGGGGTCCACCGTGGCCAGCGCCATCGCATTGGGATCGTTGGGCTCGGACGCGGTCGCGGCCTCCAGCCATGTCCGGGCGATGGCGAAGGGATCCTCGCCCGCGAATATGTCCCCTTTTGCCGCCATAAGTCCCAGCCTCCTGTTCAATACGCCCCGCCGCCATGGCCCCGCGCCATCCGTGGCGCCCTGCCCCGGACACCAGCCCAGACCCCAGCCCGGACCCCAGTCAGTGGCCACGCAGCACCCTTGATGCAACCCCCGGATTGGCTTAAGGGATCGGGACTTTCCAGAGCAGATGCAGAGGGTAACCAATGGCGGGCGGATTAATGCAAGGCAAGCGTGGGCTCATCATGGGCCTCGCCAACGACAAATCCATCGCCTGGGGCATTGCCCAGGCCCTGGCCGCCCAAGGGGCGGAACTGGCGTTTTCCTATCAGGGCGAGGCGTTGAAGAAGCGCGTGGGCCCGCTGGCGGAAAAGCTGGGCAGCGACTTCATCGTGGAATGCGACGTGGGCGACGAAGCTTCGATGGACGCGCTGTTCGAGACGCTGGGCAGCCGCTGGGACAATCTGGATTTCGTGGTCCACGCCATCGGCTTTTCCGACAAGAGCGAACTGCGTGGCCGTTACGTCGACACCAGCCGCGCCAATTTCGCCATGTCGATGGATATCTCGGTCTATTCCTTCACGGCGATCGCGCAGCGGGCCGAGAAGATGATGAACGAGGGCGGCTCGATGCTGACGCTGACCTATTACGGCGCCGAAAAGGTCATGCCCCACTATAACGTGATGGGCGTTGCCAAGGCCGCGCTGGAAGCCAGCGTGCGCTATCTGGCCGAGGATCTGGGCAAGGACGGCATCCGCGTCAACGCCATCAGCGCCGGCACCATCAAGACGCTGGCCGCCAGCGGCATCGGCGACTTCCGCTATATCATGAAGTGGAACCAGTATAATTCGCCCCTGCGCCGCACCGTGGATCAGACCGAGGTCGGCAAATCCGCGCTCTACCTGCTAAGCGACCTGTCCTCGGGCGTGACCGGCGAGGTGCATCACGTAGATGCGGGCTATCATGTCGTCGGCATGAAGGCCGTCGATGCGCCGGACATCACCAAGGAATGATCCGACAGGGGCGCCCGGATCCCGGCGCCCCGCCCCCCTATGCGACTTCCGTGACAGACAGGCCAGACCGATGACCGACAGACTGCCCCACGAAAAAGGCTTCCACATCAGCTGGGATCAGCTTCACCGGGATTCCCGGGCGCTTGCGTGGCGTCTGGACGGGCACGGCCCCGATGGCGGTGAGTGGAAGGCGGTCGTTGCCATCACCCGTGGCGGCATGGCCCCCGCGATGATCGTCGCGCGCGAGCTGGATATCCGCACCGTCGACACCATCTCGATCAAGTCCTACGACCAGCAAACCCGCAAAGAAGCCAAGGTGCTGAAATCGCCCGACGCCGATCTGATGGGCGACGGCACCGGGGTTCTGATCGTCGACGATCTGGTCGACAGCGGCAAGACGCTGGAACTGGTCCGCGTGCTGTTCCCCAACGCGCATTTCGCCACCGTCTACGCCAAGCCCGAGGGGCGCCCGCAGGTCGATACCTTCGTGACCGAGGTCAGTCAGGACACGTGGATCTTCCTGCCTTGGGACATGGCGCTGCAATACGTCAAACCTTACCGCGGGCGCGATTAGGCCCGTCCGGGTCTTGATTTCGTTTCGCGCCGCCGCCCCCATCGGCGGTCACTTCGTTGCGCTTGCCCCTGCGCGGCTGACCGTCTAGGAAACCCGATATAGTTCAGGCAGGGAAGACAACCGAATGGCCGCTGGAATCCGCAAGAAAAGCGCTAACATCTTCGTCTATATCCTTCTGGGGCTTCTGGTTCTGGGGCTTGCGGGCTTTGGCGTCGGCAGCTTCGGCGGAAACGTTCGCGCCATCGGCACCGCCGGCGAGATCGAGATCGGCACACAGGAATATTCCCGCCGGCTTGAACAAGAGTTGCGCCGCCTGCAGCAGCAGACCGGGCAGAGCTTCTCGATCGAGCAGGCCCGTGCCATGGGCATCGACCGCTCGGTCCTGCAGGGGCTGGTGGCACAGGCCGCGATGGCCGACCACGCCCGCGATCTGGGCCTGTCGGTCGGCGACGAGGCCGTGCGCGAAGAGATCGTGGCAAGCCCCGCCTTTCAGGGTCCGGGCGGCACCTTCGACCGCGAAAGCTATCGCTTCGCCCTGTCGCAAGCGGGGATGGAGCCTGCGGCCTACGAAGAGCTTGTGCGTCAGGACACCACCCGCACCCTGCTGCAGACCGCCATTGTCAACGGGGTCACGGCCCCTGCCACCTATGCCGACGCGCTGGTCGAATTTCTGGGCAGCGAGCGCGATTTCGAATGGTCGCGGCTGGATGCCTCGGCGCTTGACGCGCCGGTGCCCGCCCCCACCGACGCGCAGATCCAGACCTATTATGACGAGAATCCCGACACATACACCTTGGCTGAAGCCAAGCGCCTGACCTATGCATGGGTCACGCCCAATATGATCGTCGATCAGGTGGACGCCGATGAAGAGGCGCTGAAAGCCCTCTATCAGGACCGCATCGACGAATATCAAAAGCCCGAGCGGCGTCTGATGGAACGTCTGATCTTCGGCACCATCGAAGAGGCCGAAGCCGCCGCCGCCCGTCTGCAAGGCGACGAGATCGCCTTCGAGGCGCTGGTCGAGGAGCGCGGCCTGACGCTGGAGGATATCGATCTGGGCGAGGTGTCCGCCGATGAGCTGTCCGAGCCCGTGGCCACGGCGGTCTTCGCCATGACCGAGCCGGGCCTCACCGACCCCATCGAGACCGACCTTGGCCCCGCGATCTTTCGGGTGAATGGCATCCTCGAGGCGCAGGACATCGCTTATGAGGACGTCCGCGACGAGCTTCTGGCCGAGTTCGCCGAAGACAGCGCCCGCCGCCGCATCGGCGATCTGATGATCGAGCTAGAGGATCTGATGGCCGGCGGCGCCACGCTGGAAGATCTGGCCAACGACACGGTGCTGGAGCTTGGCTCGATCGACCTGCGCGACGACAGCGACGATCCCATCGCCGCCTATGAAGAATTCCGCACCGCCGCCGCCGCCGTCGCGCCCGGCGATTTCCCCGAGGTGGGGCAGCTGTCCGACGGCGGCCTCTTCGCCCTACGCCTTGACGAGGTGGTCGACGCCCAACTGCTGCCGCTTGAGCAAGTGCGCGACGAGGTGATCGCCGCTTGGACCACGCAGGCCACCTTGCAGGCCCTTAGCAAGAAAGGCCGGGCCTTGCTGGCGCGGCTTGACGATCCGGCTGTCGATGCCTCGCCCACTGCTGAGACGTCGGCCGTGTCTGGGACTGGGACTGAGGCTGAGGCTGAGGCTGAGACGGGGGCTGAGGCTGAGACGGGTGGCGAACCTGCGACCACCCCGGCCGATCCCGAGAGCACAGCGGACGCCGGGGCCGAAGCAGAGGCCGACGCTGCTGCGGCCCCCTCAGCCACTGACCCCGTGTCCACCGACCCCGCGTCCACCGACCCCGAGACCACGGGCGACAGCGGTGCGACCGTCGCGAACACCGACGCCAATACCGACACCGACGCCGCCCCCGACGCGGGCGACCCGGTGGAGGGGCTGGCAGGTCTGGGCATCGACGCCTATGCCGAAGAAGCGATCCGCCGTGACGCCTTCATCCAAGGCACGCCCCCGACCCTTGTCGAGACCGCCTTTACCCTGCAACCCGGCGAAAGCGACCTGATCGAGGATGGCGACGCGGTCTATCTGATCCACGTGACCGATGCCGCCGGTGCGGATGAACAGAACCCCGACATCACCGCCCTGCGCAGCAGCGTTCAGGCTCAGGTAAACGACGGTCTCAGCCAGGATCTGCTGCTGCTTTACACGCAGGCGATCCGCAACCAGACCGAGGTTGAGCTGAATCAGGCGGCGATCAACGCCGTCCATTCTCAGTTTCCCTGATCGGATCAAGCCATGACCCTGACACCCGGCTTCGAAACCTTCCAAACCGCCTTTGACGCCGGCAAAAACCAGGTCGTCTACACGCGGCTGGCCGCCGATCTGGACACGCCGGTTTCGGTGATGCTGAAACTGGCCGAGGCCGGCAAGGACACGTTCATCCTTGAATCCGTCACCGGCGGCGAAGTGCGCGGGCGCTATTCGGTCGTGGGCATGTCGCCCGACCTGATCTGGGACTGCCGGGGCACGGACTCGCGCATCAACCGCCGGGCGCAAGAGGATCCGCAGGCGTTTCAGCCGCTGGACGGCTCGCCGCTGGACACGTTGCGGGCGCTGATTGGGGAAAGCCGCATCGACATGCCCGACGATCTGCCCCCCATCGCGGCGGGGCTTTTCGGCTATCTGGGCTATGACATGATCCGGCTGGTGGAACATCTGCCCAACGTGAACCCCGATCCGCTGGGCGTGCCCGACGCGGTGATGCTGCGCCCCTCGGTGGTGGCGGTTCTGGACGGCGTGAAGGGCGAGATCATTCTGGTCAGCCCGGTCTGGGCCGGCGGCCCGCTTGGCGCCCGCGACGCTTACGATCAGGCGGTGCAGCGCGTCACCGACGCCATGGCCGATCTGGACCGGCGCACCCCCGATGGCGGCCACGCGCTTGGCACCGCCTCGGAGCCCGCCGAGCCGGTGTCGAACTTCACCCGCGCGGGCTATATCGAGGCGGTCAACAAGGCCAAGGATTACATCCGGGCGGGCGACATCTTTCAGGTTGTCCCGGCACAGCGCTGGACGCAGGACTTCGCCCTGCCCCCCTTTGCGCTCTACCGCTCGCTGCGGCGCACCAATCCGTCGCCGTTCATGTTCTTCTTCAACTTCGGCGGGTTTCAAATCGTGGGCGCCAGCCCCGAGATTCTGGTGCGTCTGCGCGGGACCGAGGTCACAATCCGTCCCATCGCCGGCACCCGCCCCCGCGGCGCCACCCCCGCCGAGGATCTGGCGCTAGAGCAGGATCTGCTGAGCGATCCCAAAGAATTGGCCGAGCATCTGATGCTGCTGGATCTGGGCCGCAACGACACCGGGCGCGTCAGCCGCATCGGCACCGTGCACCCGACCGAGCAATTCGTGATCGAGCGCTATTCCCACGTCATGCACATCGTCTCGAACGTGGTCGGTGAGATTTCCGATGATCACGACGCGCTGTCGGCCCTGCTGGCCGGTCTGCCTGCGGGCACGGTTTCCGGCGCCCCCAAGGTCCGCGCGATGGAGATCATCGACGAGTTGGAGCCCGAAAAGCGCGGCGTTTACGGCGGCGGCTGCGGGTATTTCGCGGCCAACGGCGACATGGACATGTGCATCGCCCTGCGCACGGCGGTTCTGAAGGACGAGAAGCTGTATATTCAGGCCGGCGGCGGCGTGGTCTTCGACAGCGACCCCGACGCCGAGTTCGAAGAGACCGTCAACAAGTCCCGCGCCCTGCGCCGCGCCGCCAGCGACGCGGGCCTTTTCGCCCGGCCCCGCAAGGGCTGAGCTTTTTCCGTTGGCTTAGTGCTGGCTGGGCTGGGGCGACATTGCGTTATCAGTGCGTGGCATCATCCCGTGACGACCCCTGATCCCGACGCTTGGCCCGACCAATGCAGCGGCTCTGCCCCTATCCGCGCTCGCCCCTTTCGCCCTGAAGCATGATCGCGGTGACAGGGGCCAGCGACAGGGCCGCGGCCCGTCCGTCCAGCGCCCAGCCGACCAGACCCTTGACCGTCTCGGGGTAGGTATGGCCGACCATCACGACGCTGCCGTCCTTGCCCGCCTTGAACGCCGCCCGGTCCAGATAGCGGCGGATGACCTCGGCGCGTTCGCGGCCCGCGTCCAGCATGCGGAAGATCAGCCCCGTCGGCACGCCCTCGCGGCGGGCGGCGGCGGCGGTGCTGTTCAACCCGCGATCATAGAGCACAAAGCCATAGCCCCGCTCGGCCAGCAGGTCGATCACCTGCGATTGCAGCGCCCGCTTGCCCTGAATGCCGCCGGCCTGAATGTCCATCAGGCCCACGGCCTCGGGCAAGGTCTTGGCGTAGCCGTCAAGCAGGGTTTCGGCGGCGCTGGCAGAGCCCTTGCGGGCCAGTGTTTCGGCCAACATCAGCACCTCGTGCCCCGCCGCGCGGTATTTGGCGGCGAGCTTGCCCGCGTCGCTTCGGTCGGGGTCGATGGCGAAGGTGACCGGGAAGGTCAGCGCCTTCAGTTGCGCCGCGGTCAGGCTTTGGCCCGGCACGTCGATCAGCACCACCGACATCAGAGGGCGGCTGGCGCTGTCGGAATGTCGCACAGCAAAGCGTTCGACGGGCGGCAGATCGTCGGCGCGCGAGGCATCGGGACCGGGGATCGCCAGCCCCGGCGCAGCATCGGCCTCCGAGGCGAGGGCTGCGGCCCTTTCGCTGGCCCGTTCGCTTGCTCGTTCGGCGGCCTGCGCTTCCCCTTGCAACAGGGGGCGGGCACCGCCGGGGCGGATGATGCGCGGGGTCCGTGACGTGCGCTGCGCGGTGTCGTCCGAAGACGGCGCCCCCAGCGGCGAGCGACGCGGCACGCGGGGCGCTGTCAGATCCTCGGGGGCAGGTTCCCGCGCGGTCGAGGCGACCTGATCGGGGGCCGCGTCGGTCTGTGGGTCAGACGGGTTGCCGGATGCGTCCAGCCGCGCGGTCACGCCCAGATCATCGGGTCGCGCCACCGGGCGCGGGCCGTCCGTCGGCGCATAGGCCGCCGACACCCCTGCCGGAGGCACGGGCCGCGCCTGTTCCCGGCGCAAGGCCGACCGCGCCGGTGTGTCGGTGGGCTGTTCGGCCTCATCGTCGAATTCGTTGTCGTCCCCGTCGGCTAGCATGGGCCCGTCGGCAGCGGCGGGCGGGCCGTCCGGGTCTGTCGAGCCTGCCAAAGTGTCTGACTGCGACGCGCCGGTGGGCGAGTCTAGAGCAGGAACCGGGGCCGGAGAGGCCACCGGCCCCGGCGCCGTGTCCCGAACGGGCGCGGGAATGCCGGAGCCAGAGCGGGCGACGGGGCGCACGGGGTCTGTTCCCAAGACCGCACCCCCAGCCCCATCCGAAGTCCCTTCCCCATCCGCAGTCTCTTCCCCAGCCCCATCCGGGGCGCCTAGACGCGCGGGCCGGCTTGCCCGACGCGGCAGCGCCGGTCGGTCCTGATCCTCCAGCCGGGCCGAGCGTGTCTCGCCCGAGATGCCCGCCTGCGGAATCGCCGCACTGGCATCCACCTTCGGACCTGCGGGCGATTGCGGTGCTGCGGCGGCCAGCGTGTCGGGGCCACGGCTTGGGTCGGGCGCATCGGTGGACGCGCGCTCTGTCCCCGAAACGGGCCCACGGACGGGCCCCGGCACCTGCGGGTCATCCTCGCCCGCGTTCAGTCGCGGCTGGTCGGGAGCTTTGGCCGCGACCTCGGCCTTGACCGGGCGATCCAGCGTCTTTTCCAGCGTTGGCATCTGGTCGGTGCCGGGGGTCGCGGGGGCCTCGGCTGCGGTGGGCGGCAGCGCAGGCGCGTCACTGCCAAGCGTGGCGATGGTGCCGCCAGCGCCGTCTGCGCCGCCTGAGCGGATGTTTTCATCTGTCGCCCCCGGCGCGGTCACGTCGGTGGCAGCCCCGGGGCGGTCACCGGCATCGGCGCGGGCGGTCTGATCAAGCGCCCCCAGATCCCCCGAAGCCTGCGGCGAGGCCGGCGCCGGTGCCGCAGGAGCCCCGCTTCGCCCGGCAGTCACATCAGACCCGGCAGTTCGTGCCGGGGCATCGCCCGCGTCGCCGCCCGCCCGGGGGGCGGATGCCGCATCGGGGGCCGTCTCCGGAGCAGTCGAATTGACCACGGGCACCGGCCCCTGCGGGGGCGGCCCCACCAACGACAGCCCCGCCAGCCCTCCGAAGAGAAGCAGCGCACTCCAGAATACTCCGGAAAGAAACCCTCTGCCCATGATCGCCTGCCCTGAAAATCTTTGTGACGTGTCCCATACAGCGCCCGTCAGCCCGGCCTTGACCCCGGCGCGCCGCTCTGGGCATGTATAGCCCGACAATCAGCACCGTTACACCCCCCTCGGACGTTATCCAGCATGCTTCTTCTGATCGACAATTACGACAGCTTTACCTACAATCTGGTCCATTATCTGGGCGAGCTTGGGGCCAAGGTCGAGGTGCGCCGCAACGATGCGCTGACCGCCGAAGAGGCCATCGCCCTGCGTCCCGCGTCGATCGTGCTGTCGCCCGGCCCCTGCGATCCGGCCCGCGCCGGCATCTGCCTTGATCTGACCCGTGCGGCGGCCCGCGAAAACATCCCCCTGCTGGGCGTCTGTCTGGGCCATCAGACCATCGGCGAGGCCTTTGGCGGCACCGTTCAGCGCCACGATGAAATCGTGCATGGCAAGGTCGCGCAGGTCCGCCACGACGGCAAAAGCGTCTTCGCCGGTCTGCCCGATCCGCTGGCGGCCACGCGCTATCATTCGCTGGTGGTCGACCGCCAGACCCTGCCCGACGCGCTGGAGGTCACCGCCCAGTTGGACGACGGCACCATCATGGGTCTGCAACACCGTCAGCACCCCATCCACGGGGTGCAGTTCCACCCCGAAAGCATCGCCTCCGAGGCGGGCCACGAGCTGTTGCGCAACTTCCTGACGATGGCGGGCGACACGCCGCGCAAAGCCCCGCAGGAGCAGGCATGACCGACGTGATGCGCAGCCTGATCGGCAAGGCCGCCGACGGCCCCCTGACCCGTGCCGAGGCCGAATCCGCCTTCGATGCGCTGTTCGAGGGTCAGGCCACCCCCAGCCAGATCGGCGGCTTTCTGATGGCCCTGCGCACCCGTGGCGAGACGGTGCAGGAATACGCCGCCGCCGCCGCCGTGATGCGCGCCAAGTGCAACAAGGTCCGCGCCCCGGCAGGTGCGATGGACATCGTCGGCACCGGCGGCGACGGCAAGGGCACGCTGAACATCTCGACCGCGACGGCGTTCGTGGTGGCGGGCGCGGGCGTGCCGGTGGCCAAACATGGCAACCGCAACCTGTCGTCGAAATCCGGCGCGGCGGATGCGCTGACGGAAATGGGGATCGACGTGATGGTCGGCGTCGAGGTCGTGGAACGTGCGCTGACCGAATGCGGCATCGCCTTCATGATGGCGCCCATGCACCACCCCGCGATCCGCCACGTCATGCCCACGCGTACCGAACTGGGGACCCGCACGATCTTCAACATCCTCGGCCCGCTGACCAACCCGGCGGGCGTGGACCGGCAGTTGACGGGCGCCTTCTCGGCCGATCTGATCCGCCCGATGGCCGAGACATTGTCCGAGCTGGGCTGCGTCAGCGCATGGCTGGTCCACGGCGGCGACGGCACCGACGAGCTTGCCATTTCCGCCCCCTCGAAGGTTGCCGCGCTGCGCGATGGCTCCATATCAGAGTTTGAGGTGGCCCCCGAAGACGCCGGCCTGCCCCGCCATCCGTTCGAGGATATTCTGGGCGGCGCGCCTGCACAGAACGCGGCCGCCTTCCGCGCCCTGCTGGACGCAGAGCCTTCGGCCTATCGCGATGCGGTGTTGCTGAACGCCGCCGCCGCACTGTTGGTCGCGGGTCGGGCGGATGATTTGAAAACCGGGGCCCAGATGGCCGCCGAAAGCATTGACAGCGGTGCGGCGCGCGACAAGGTCGCGGCGCTGGCCTCAATTACCAAGGGGACACAATGAGCGATGACATCCTGAGCAAGATCAAGGCCTACAAGCTGCAGGAGGTCGCCGCCAGCAAGGCCGAGTGTGATCAGGACGGGATGGAGCAACGCGCCCGAGACGCCGCCGCCACCCGCCCCTTTACCGACGCGCTTCAGGCCGCGTCGCGCACCGGCTACGGGCTGATCGCCGAGATCAAGAAAGCCAGCCCCTCCAAGGGATTGATCCGCGAGGATTTCGACCCCGCCGCCCTTGCCAAGGCTTATGAAGAGGGTGGCGCCGCCTGTCTGTCGGTGCTGACCGACGCGCCCTCGTTCCAAGGCGCGCCCGAGTATCTGGCCGAGGCCCGCGCCGCCGTATCGCTGCCCGTGCTGCGCAAGGATTTCATGTTCGACCCCTATCAGGTCGTCGAATCCCGCGCGCTGGGGGCCGATTGCATCCTGATCATCATGGCCGCCGTCACCGACGCCGAAGCCGCCGAGCTTGAGGCCACGGCGATCGAATGGGGCATGGATGTCCTGATCGAGGTTCACGATGCCGCCGAACTGGAACGCGCGACCTTGCTGAAATCGCAGCTTATCGGCATCAACAACCGCGATCTGCGCAGCTTCGAGACCAATCTCGACATCACCCGCCGGCTGGCCAAGCTGGTCCCCGAGGACCGTCTGATCGTGTCCGAAAGCGGCATGACCAGCGCCGAGGATCTGGCCGATCTGTCGATGTATGGCGCACGGATCTTCCTGATCGGCGAGGCGCTGATGCGTCAGGACGACGTCGCCGCCGCGACCCGCGACATCCTGCGCCCCACCTCGTCCGCGCTTGGGGGGATGTGATGTCGGGGCTCACGCATTTCGACACCAAGGGCGATGCCCATATGGTCGACGTTTCGGACAAACAGGCGACTGACCGCACCGCCGTCGCCGAAGGGGCGGTCCGCATGGCGCCCGAGACGCTGGCGATCATCACCGAGGGTCGCGCGAAAAAGGGTGACGTTCTGGCCGTGGCCCGACTGGCCGGGATCATGGGCGCCAAGCGCACCAGCGATCTGATCCCGCTGTGCCATCCGCTGGCCATCACCAAGGTCGCTGTGGATCTGGTGCCCGACACCGATCTGCCCGGCGTGCGCATCACCGCCACCGTCCGCACCACCGGCCAGACCGGCGTCGAGATGGAGGCGCTGACCGCCGTTTCCGTCGCCGGGCTGACGCTTTACGACATGGTCAAGGCCGTCGAAAAGACCATGGTGATCGAGAATATCCGCCTGCTTAGCAAGGATGGCGGCAAGTCGGGGCGGTTCACCGCCCCCGCCAGTTCTGAGACGTCTGGCACGCCCGGCACATCCGGCCCCAAGACCCCCTGATGATCTCGGTCGAACAGGCGCTCGAGGCGGTCTTCGCCCTTGTCGACACCCTCCCCCCTGAAACGGTGGATCTGGCACAGGCCGCAGGCCGCGTTCTGGCCGCCCCGGTCGAGGCGCGGCGCGCCCAGCCGCCCTTCGCCTCCTCGGCGATGGACGGCTATGCCGTGCGCAACGCCGAGGTCGCCGCCGGTGCGCGGTTCGACCTGATCGGAGAGGCCGCCGCCGGCCACGCCTTTGCGGGCCCCGTCGGCCCCGGTCAGGCCGTGCGGATCTTCACCGGCGCCCCGGTGCCCGAAGGCGCCGACCGCATCCTCATTCAGGAAGACGTGGACCGGGACGAGACCGGCGAAGTCACCCGCATCACCCTGCGCGACGGCTTCGACACCGCCACCTATCTGCGCCCCGCAGGCGGCGATTTCGACATCGGCGCCCGGATCGAGGCCCCCCGCCGGTTGTCAGCCACCGATCTGGCCCTGATCGCCGCGATGAACCATCCCACGGTGCAGGTCACCCGCCGCCCCCAGGTCGCCCTGATCGCCACGGGGGACGAACTTGTCATGCCCGGAGAGTCGCCCTCGCCCGACCAGATCATCGCCTCGAACACCTTCGGACTGAAGGCGCTGTTGGAGGCCGAGGGCGCCACCGCCCGCATGCTGCCCATCGCCCGCGACAACCGCGCCTCGCTTGAGATGGCGTTCAAGCTGGCGCGGGGGGCCGATCTGGTCGTGACCATCGGCGGTGCCTCGGTGGGCGACCATGATCTGGTGGGGCGCGTCGCCGGCGAACAGGGCATGGAACAGTCGTTCTACAAGGTCGCCATGCGCCCCGGTAAGCCGCTGATGGCGGGCCGTCTGGCGGGGGCGCCGATGATCGGTCTGCCGGGCAACCCGGTCTCGTCGATGGTCTGCGGTCTGGTGTTTCTGCTGCCGGTGATCCGCGCCATGCAGGGCCTGCCCCGCCGTCCGCTGGACCGCCAGCTTATGGCCCTGTCGGCCCCCCTGTCCGCCAATGGCGGGCGGGAACATTACATGCGCGCGGCCCTGAACCACGACGGCCCCGACAGCGCGCCCGCCGTGGCCGCGCTGGACCGTCAAGACAGCAGCCTGCTGTCGGTGCTGGCCCGCTCGGACGCGCTGATCGTGCGCCCGGTGGGCGATCCGGCCCGCGCCGTGGGCGATCTGGTGCCCGTGATCGCGCCTGCAGCACTGCGCTAGATCCCGCGCCCCGGCGCAGGAACAGCTTGACACAAAACAGGAACATGAGTAGAACGCTTGCAACTCGTTCGTGAACGGACCGGCCCGTGCCGGGGCTGGCGAGCGTGCTGGATGGTGCTGGCTTAAGTTGAAGGCCCAAGCCGAGGGCCCAAGTTGAAGGAAAGTCGATGCTCACGCGCAAACAACTGGAATTGCTCAGCTTCATCAACGAGCGGCTGAACAGCGACGGCGTCCCCCCCTCGTTCGACGAAATGAAAGAGGCGCTGAACCTCAGGTCGAAATCCGGCATCCACCGGCTGATCACCGCGCTTGAAGAACGCGGCTTCATTCGCAGGCTCGCCCACCGCGCCCGCGCGATCGAGATCGTCAAGCTGCCCGACGCCCTGACAGGTCAGGCCACGGGTAACGCGGGCGGTCATATCGCGGGCAGTCATACGGACACCGGGTTCAATCCCAAGGTGATCGACGGCGACCGCGCCGGTCAGCCCGCAGCCGCCCTGCCCGTCAGCTCGATCCACGCGCTGGAACTGCCGGTCATGGGTCGCATCGCCGCCGGCACCCCGATCGAGGCGATCTCGGAAGTCTCGCACAGCGTCGCCGTCCCCGGCTCGATGCTGGGCAATTCCGGCAGTCATTACGCGCTGGAGGTCAAGGGCGAGTCGATGATCGACGCGGGCATCAACGACGGCGATATCGTGGTGATCCGCGAACAGAATACGGCCGATAACGGCGACATAGTGGTCGCCCTTGTCGATGGTCAGGAAGCCACCCTGAAACGCCTGCGCCGCAAGAACGAGATGATCGCGCTTGAAGCCGCAAACCCGGCGTTCGAGACCCGCGTCCTTCCCGCGGAACGGGTCAAGGTTCAGGGCCGGCTGGTGGGGCTTATCCGCTCTTACTAGGTCGGTCGCCGGGCGTTACCGTCTGGGGGCGCGGACCCACAGGCGGTCGCCCGTCGTCTCGGTGGCCCCGATCAACTGCAACTCGCCGTCGACCCACGCACCGGCCATCGCGCCCAATCGGCGCAGGTCGATGGAGTCCAACAACAGACAGGGTGCGGACGGCTGGCTTTTTCCAAGGATCAAAGGCGCGGGACGGGTCCCCACCGGTGCTGCGCCCCGCTCCCCCGTTCGGCCAAACGATGGACGCCGAGCGATGCCGTCGGGCACAGCCCCCGCCTCGACCCGACCGCTCCAGACCACCAGATCGGCCAGACGGCACGCCTCGGCAAGGCGCGCGGCGGCCCGTTTGCCGCGCAGATGCGTGATGCGGCGACCCTGCAAGGTCATGGTCTGCGCGGGGCCCTTCGCCAAAGGACCGACCGTTTCAGCACCGCCCCGTGCGAAGGCCGCGGCCTGCTCGGCCCCGTCGCCGTCATTCTCCAGCCATGTGCCCGCAACGAACCCCTCGCCCGAGGGCCGGCTCAGCTGTCGGCCCTCGGGGCCCATCATCCCAACCAACCCTCCGCTTTCCGAGATCAGCAGCGCGGGCCGCTCGCCGCTTGTCCAAAGCGCCGCGCCAACCAGAAGAACCGGCACTCCGACGGCCCGCAACCGCCCCCGCAACAGGCATCCCAGCAAGCCGCCAATCGCGACCACGGCCAAGGTCGCCCCCGAAGGCGCCACGATGTGACCGACCGCGCCGGGCCAATCCGAGATCCGGTCCGCGACCATCAAAATCCACCCCACGCCCGCGTGCATCATCGCCAAGCCCGGTCCCTCCATCCCCAGCGGCATTCCCAGCACCGCCATGAAGCCGCCGGGCATCACCAGCACCCCCATCACCGGGACCGAGGCCAGATTGGCCAGATAGCCAAACCGCGACACGACGTTGAAATGCGCCGCGGCCACCGGGGCCGTTGCCAACCCGGCGATCAGCGACGACATCGCCAGCCCCAACGCCGGGCGCAGCCAGCGGGGGGCGCGGCGGGGCGTGCCCTCGTCCGCCATGGCCCGCGTCCGGTCCCGGATCCAGCCAAACACCGCCACAAGGGCCGTGGTGGCCGCAAAGCTCATCTGGAACCCCGGCCCCAACAGGCTTTCGGGCCGCAGAACCAGCACGATCAGCGCCGCCAGCGCCACCGCCCGCAGGCTGATCGCCCGCCGGTCCAGCAACACCGCGACCAGCATCACTGCCACCATGACAAAGGCCCGCTGCGTGGCCACATTGGCGCCCGAGATCACCAGATAGGCCGCCGCCGCGACCAGTGCCGCCAGTGCCGCGATCTTGCGGCTGGAATGATAGAGCGAGATCCGTGGCACCAGCGCCAACCCCAGCCGGACAAGCCCCAGCACCAGCCCGGTCAGCAGCCCCATATGCAGCCCCGAGATCGCTAGAAGATGCGCCAGATTAGTGCGTCGAAGCCGCGTCAGCGTGGGCCGGTCAAGGCTGGAGCGATCGCCGGTCACGATGGCCGCCGAGAACCCGCCGACCCGGCCCGGCAGCCCCGCGCGAATGCGGTCGGCCAGCGCATGGCGCAGCCGGTGCACCCACAGCCCCGCGCCGGGCGGCGGGTGGGCCAGCAACAGCGCCGGCACGCGGGTATAGCCGACCGCCCCCAGCCCTTTGAAAAAGGCGTCGCGACGGAAATCGAAGCCGTGGGGTTCTGTGGGACCTTGCGGCGGCGACAGATGCGCCGTCATCGCCACGCGCTGGCCCGGCATTGGTGTCAGAAACCCCTGTCGCCCATGCAGGCTGACCCGCACGCGCCGGGGGATGCGGTCCGGATCGACCCGCGACAGGAACACCCGGTCCAGCGTCAGGCGCACCTTGTCGCTGGCCGAGCGGTCGATCGCGACGATCCGCCCCTCGACCGGGCCATAATAGCGGAAGGTCAGCACCGGCCCCGCCACAAGATGCAGCCGCGCGCCCGCCACCGCGACCCCGACCGCCATCAGCGCTGCCGCCACGATCAGCGCCCCGCCCAGATGGCGGCGCAGCGCCAGCAGGCCGCCGACCACGCCCACCGCCCCCACCACGCCCGCGACGATCAACACCCAGACCGCAGGCTCGTCCCGGCGGGAAAAGAACCACGCGATGCCGCAGGCCATCATCACCGGCGTCCAGGGAAACAGATGCCCGCGCTGTGCTTCCAGAGCCAGGCGCAAAGGCATGGAAGACAGGTTGAGGGCTGGCACCGCTCTTGTCCTTCGACAGCGCATTGAATAGATATCGCCCCAGCCTATTCCACGCAGCTTTACCGGAAAGTTAACCCTAAATGGTCGTCACCCGCTTTGCCCCCTCTCCCACCGGTTATCTGCATATTGGCGGGGCCCGGACGGCGCTGTTCAACTGGTTGTTCGCGCGTCACCACGGCGGCAAGTTCCTGTTGCGGATCGAGGATACAGACAGGGCACGTTCGACCCCCGCCGCGACTGAGGCGATCCACGAGGGGCTGCACTGGCTGGGGCTGGACTGGGACGGCGACGCGGTCAGCCAATGGGACCGCCGCGACCGCCATGCCGAGGTGGCCCGCCAGATGCTGGACCGTGGCGCGGCCTACAAATGCTTCGCCACCCAGGACGAGATCGAAGCGTTTCGCGAAGCGGCTCGGGCCGAAGGACGCTCGACCCTTTATCACTCGCCCTGGCGCGACGCAGATGTCGACACGCACCCCGACGCCCCCTATTCGATCCGTCTGCGCGCCCCGCGCGAAGGGACGGTCAGCATCGACGACAAGGTGCAGGGCACGGTCACTTGGCAGGCGGATAATCTGGACGACATGATCCTGCTGCGCTCGGACGGCAGCCCGACCTATATGCTGGCGGTGGTGGTCGACGATGTGGATATGGGCGTGACCCATGTGATCCGCGGCGACGACCATCTGAACAACGCCGCCCGCCAGCGGCTGATCTATGACGCGATGGGATGGGATCTGCCGGTCTTCGCCCACATCCCGCTGATCCACGGCCCCGACGGCAAGAAGCTTAGCAAACGTCACGGGGCGCTTGGCGTCACCGAGTATCGCGACATGGGCTACACCGCCGGCGCCATGCGCAACTATCTTGCCCGGCTGGGCTGGAGCCACGGCGACGACGAGTTTTTCACCACCGAGCAGGCGACCGAGTGGTTCGGGCTTGAGGGAATCGGCAAGTCTCCGGCCCGGCTGGACTTCAAGAAGCTGGAGAATCTGTCGGGTCAGCATATCGCCGCTTCGGAGAATGCTGCACTGCTCAGACAGATCGACGAATTTCTTGCCGCCACGGGTGCGGACCCGCTGGGGGATGCCCATCGGGACGGATTGGCGCGGGCGCTCGACTTTGTGAAGTCCCGCGCGAAGACCCTCCCCGACTTGCTTGAGAAGGCTCATTTTATCCTAAGCGACAGGCCGCTGGACCGTGATGAAAAATCCCGTCAGGCCCTTGATCCGGTATCCCGCAGTATACTGGTCGAATTGACGTCGCATCTGCAGAATGCTAATTGGACCCGCGAGGCGCTGGAAGCTGACCTCAATGCTTTTGCCGAGGCCAGAAACCTCAAATTCGGAAAACTGGCGCAGCCGATGAGAGCTGCGCTTGCAGGCCGCTCGGCCACGCCGAGCGTGTTCGACATGATGCTTGTCCTTGGCCGCGATGAAACCATCGCCCGTCTGGACGAAGCCGCAGGATAGCGCAGCGTGGCCGACCGCCACAGGCCGCCTATCTTGCCAAGAGTTGGGGCTATTTAGCCCCTCATACTATCCCCGGACGCATCCGCGAGCCTGGGAACATGGAAGGGACGGAAATGGCAGACCAGAAGAAACACGCGATCCTCGAGTTTGGTGACAAGCGCCTAGAGCTGCCGATGATGTCACCCACGCTGGGGCCCGACGTGATCGATGTCAGAAAGCTCTACGCCCAAGGGGACGTGTTCACCTTTGATCCGGGGTTCACCTCGACCGCGTCGTGCGAATCCGACATCACCTTCATCGACGGCGACAAGGGCGAGCTGCTGCACCGAGGCTATCCCATCGACCAGCTGGCCGAGCAGTCGCATTATCTGGAAGTGTGCTACCTGTTGCTTTACGGCGAACTGCCCTCGGTCGAGATGCTGGAAGATTTCGAGGCGCGGGTGAATCGCCACACTATGCTGCACGAGCAGATGATGAACTTTTTCCGTGGCTTCCGCCGCGATGCTCATCCGATGGCGATCATGACCGGCGTGGTCGGCGCGATGTCGGCCTTCTACCATGACAGCACCGATGTGAACGACGACTGGCAGCGCGAGGTGGCGTCGATCCGCATGATCGCCAAGCTGCCGACCATTGCCGCGATGGCCTATAAATATTCCATCGGCCAGCCCTTCGTCTATCCGCGCAACGATCTGGACTATGCCTCGAACTTCTTGCGCATGTGCTTTGCCGTGCCCGCCGAGGACTATGTGGTCGACCCGATTCTGAGCCGCGCGATGGACCGGATCTTCACGCTGCATGCGGACCACGAGCAGAACGCCTCGACCTCGACGGTGCGGCTTGCGGGCTCGTCCGGGGCCAACCCGTTTGCCTGTATCGCCGCTGGCATCGCCTGTCTGTGGGGGCCCGCCCACGGCGGCGCCAACCAAGCCTGTCTGGAGATGCTGCGCGAAATCGGCACCGTCGACCGCATCCCCGAGTTCATCGCGCGGGCCAAGGACAAGGACGATCCCTTCCGTCTGATGGGCTTCGGCCACCGGGTCTACAAGAACTTCGATCCCCGCGCCAAGGTGATGAAGCAGTCCGCAGACGAGGTTCTGGACCTGCTGGGCTTTGACAACAACCCGACGCTGCAGGTTGCCAAAGAGCTTGAGAAACAGGCGCTTAACGACCCCTACTTCACCGAGAAGAAGCTGTTCCCGAACGTCGATTTCTATTCGGGCATCATCCTCGAGGCGATGGGCTTCCCCACCTCGATGTTCACGCCGATCTTCGCGCTCAGCCGCACGGTGGGCTGGATTTCCCAGTGGAAAGAGATGATCGACGACCCGGTACAGCGCATCGGTCGCCCGCGTCAGCTTTACACCGGCGCCACCCGCCGCGACTATGTGGATATCGAGAACCGCTGATCGGCGCAGGGACGCTAGGCGCGTAACTGCAAGACAGAACAAGGCCGCCCCTCGCACGGGGGCGGCCTTTTTTCTGCGGCGGCCTTTTTTCTGCGGCGGCCTTTTTGCTGGGACGCCCGCGGCTTGGGAACCAGTTGAACGGTGCGGGATTGGTCAGGCATGGAAACGCTTGTCATACCCGCCCTTGTCTGTGCGCTGGCCTTTGCCGCAGTGCATGTCGTCACCCCTTACCTGACCTTTTTCAAGGCCTTGCCGCGCAGCCGCTGGCTGTCGTTCGCGGGGGGCGTGGCGGTGGCTTATGTCTTCCTGCACCTGCTGCCCGAGTTGTCGGAACACGAGGCCACGCTGTCCGAGGGCGGGTCGGACCGGGGAATCGTGGTCTATGCGCTGGCGCTGACCGGGCTGGCCGCCTTTTACGCGTTGGAACGGATGGTCAAGCTGAACCGCGCGGCCCCCGCCACCGGCGCCCCGCGGGAAGAGGATGCCGACGCGCGGATCTTCTGGATTCACATCGTGTCATTCGCGCTTTACAACCTGCTGATCGGCTATCTGCTGCTGCACCGCGAAGAGGTGGGGTGGCTGTCGCTGGCCTTCTATTTCGTCGCCATGGGCCTGCATTTCCTGACCAGCGACTTCGGTCTCAATCAGGATTACCCCCGGCTTTACCGGCGGCGCGGGCGCTGGATTCTCTCGGCGGGGGTGCTGGCGGGCTGGCTGATCGGCGCGGTGCTGGATCTGCCCGAAGAGGCGCTGATCGGTCTGTTTGCCTTTCTGGCCGGCGGCGTGGTTCTGAACGTGCTGAAAGAAGAGCTGCCCGAAGAGCGTCAGAGCCGACTGACGCCCTTCTTGCTGGGCGTGGCGGGCTATGGCGCACTGCTGATCGCCGTCTAGACGGCATCGGGGTGCGCTGTGCCCAAAGGCGCGCCCGCTGCGTTCCCCCTGCGCCCCCTCAGCGTCCTTCGTAGGCCGGGGCGCGCTTTTCCAGAAACGCCACCACCCCTTCGCGGAAATCGCGCGAGCGTCCGCAATCGCCCTGCAACTTCGCCTCTAGCGCCAGTTGGCTGTCCAGATCGTTGGCGAAGCTTTGGCGCAGGGCCTGTTTGACCGCGCCGTAGGCGACGGTCGGGCCGTTGGCCAGATGGGCCGCGCGTTGATACCAGTGCTCGGCGAAGGCGTCGTCGGGCACCACCTCCCAGATCATGCCCCAGTCGCTGGCCTGCTGAGCGCTGATCTTGTCGGCGAAAAGCGCCGCCCCCATCGCCTTGGCGAACCCGATCTGGCGCGGCAGCCAATAGGTGCCGCCTGCGTCCGGGATCAGGCCGATGCGGGTGAAGGCCTGAATGAAGCTGGCGCTTTGCGTGGCGATCACCACGTCGGCGGCAAGCGCCAGATTGGCCCCCGCCCCGGCAGCCGTGCCGTTGACGGCGCTGATGGTGGGCACCGGACAGTCGTAGATCGCCTTCAGCATGGGCTCGTATTCGTCGCGCAGTGTGCGTTCAAGGTTCGCATCGCCCGCATCCTTGCGGTCCGCCAGATCCTGCCCCGAGCAAAACGCCCGGTCGCCCTTGCCGGTCAGCACCACCACGCGGGCGGTCTTGCCAGCGGCGCTCACAGCATGGGTGATCTCGGCGCGCATCTGGGTGTTGAGGGCGTTCATCACCTCGGGGCGGTTCATGGTGATAACCGCGACGCCGTCACGCTCGCTTAGTCGGATGGTGGAATAATTCACGGCGGGATGCTCCTTGGGCGCGTTGCGATGGGCCAAGGATAGCGGATGCCACGTCAGAGGAAAGCCGCCACAGACCAAAGCGGCCCCGCGCGACGCAAAGTCAGGCGGGGCCGGAGTGTCAGGATCAAGGGGGCGCCCCCTGCCGTGGCGGATCAGTCGCGCAGGATCTGGTCCAGACGCGCCTGCTCGTCGGCTGACAGGCCAGCGCCGTCGGGCGTGTGGCTGCGGCGGCGGATATAGTAGAACGCCCCGCCAAGGGCCAGCAGCAGAGCCAGCGGCGCGGCCAGCCACAACAGCAGGTTCGCGCCGCGCATGGTCGGGTTCAGCAGGACATACTCGCCGTAGCGGTCCACCAGATAGGCGACCACCTCGTCGTCGCTGTCGCCCGCCACCAGACGCTGGCGCACGAGAATCCGCAGGTCCCGCGCCAGATCGGCGTTGGACTCGTCGATGGATTCGTTGCGGCAGACCAGACAGCGCAGCCCCTTGGACAGCTCGCGCGCGCGCTCTTCCAGCACCGGGTCAGAGAGCTTCTCGCCGGGCTCGACCGCTAGGGCCGGCATCTGAAGCGCCGGCATGGCGAAGAGCGCCAGCATCACCACTAGGATCAGACGTTTGAACATGATCCTACTCCGCCGGCATGGGGGCCGGGGTGGCCCGTGTCTTGCGGGCGCCTGCGGCGATCCGGTAGCGCCGGTCGCTGAGGCTGAAGATACCGCCCAGACCCATGATGATCGCGCCCAGCCAGATCCAGTTGGCGAAGGGCTTGATATAGGTGCGGACAGCCCAGCCGCCGGCCTCTTGCTGGTCGCCGATGACCAGATAGAGATCGCGCGTCACGCCCAGATCGATCGCGGCTTCGGTGGTGGGGATGCCCGCCACCGGATAGACCCGCTTTTCCGGGAAAAGACGCGCCACCGGTTCGCCGTCGCGGGTGACGTCGATGTCGGCGCGGGTGGCGAAGTAGTTGGGGCCACGCAGTTCCTCGACCGATTTCAGCGTGATCGTATAGCCGCTGACCTCGTAGGGGGCGTCGATCTGGGCCACGCGGATATCCTCGACCTCCCAGGCCATCATGGCCGAGATGCCGAAGATCGTGATGCCCAGCCCCGAATGGGCGATGGCCTTGCCCCAGTCGGCCCGCGGCAGCCGCGCCAAGCGCCGCAGCCGGTCCGTCGCGGCCCCCCGACCCGACCGCATGGCCAGATCGACAGCCGAGCCGGCGATCAGCCAGACGCCAAGGAACACGCCGAAGGGACCCAGCGCCGAGCGTCCGGTCTGGACGGCCCAGACCAGTGCCGCCGCCGCGATGCCCACCACGAAGACCCAGCGCATGGAATTGACCACCCGCCCGATCCGCCCGCGTTTCCACGGCAGGATGGCGCCCAGCGGCAGAACGATGGCCAGCACGACCATGAACGGCGTGAACGAGGCGTTGAAGAACGGCGGTCCGACGCTGAGCTTGCGGTCAAAGAACGCCTCGGCGATCAGCGGCCAGATGGTGCCGAAGAAGACGATCAGCGCGCTGACGGCCAAAAGCACGTTGTTCAGCACAAGGCTTGATTCGCGGCTGACCATGGAAAAGACGCCCTTGGCCTCCATCGCGCTGGCGCGGAAGGCGTAAAGCACCAGCGCGCCGATCATGAAGATGCCAAGGATCATCAGGATGAACAGGCCGCGTTCCGGGTCGGTCGCGAAGGCATGGACCGAGGTCAGCACACCCGAGCGCACGATGAACGTGCCGATCAGCGAGAAACCGAAGGCCAGGATCGCCAGCAGGATGGTCCAGCTTTTCAGCGCCTCGCGCTTCTCGACCACGATGGCCGAGTGCAGAAGTGCTGCGGCCAGCAGCCAAGGCATGAAACTTGCGTTCTCGACCGGGTCCCAGAACCAGAAGCCGCCCCAGCCAAGCTCGTAATAGGCCCACCATGAGCCGAGGGCGATGCCGATGGTCAGGAACAGCCACGCCGCCAGCGTCCACGGACGCACCCAGCGGGCCCACGCCGCATCGACGCGCCCTTCGATCAGGGCGGCGACGGCAAACGAGAAGGACATCGAAAGCCCGACGTAGCCAAGGTAAAGGAATGGCGGGTGGAAGGCCAAGCCCGGGTCCTGCAACAGCGGGTTCAAATCCTCGCCGTTCAGGGGGGGCATGGCCATCCGCGCAAAGGGGTTCGAGGTGAACAGGATGAAGGCCAGAAACGCCACGCCGATCGACGCCTGCACCGCCAGCACCCGGGCGCGCAACGTGGGCGGCAGGTTCTGCCCGAACCACGCCGCCGAGGCCCCGAAGAGCGACAGGATCATCACCCACATCAGCAACGAGCCTTCGTGATTCCCCCACACGCCGGTGATCTTGTAAAGCATGGGCTTGGCGGTATGAGAGTTCGCCGTCACGATCGCCAGCGAAAAATCCGAGGTCACGAACGCATAGGTCAGCGCCGCAAAGGCGCCCCCCGTCAACAGGAATTGCAGGGTGGCCGCCGGTTCGGCCACCGCCATCCAGCTTGACCAACCCTTATGCGCCCCGACCAGCGGGATGAGTGTCTGCGCCACGGCCACCATCAAGGCGAGAATGAGCGCGAAATGTCCGAATTCTGCTATCATGGCCGGATGATATTCGTTTTTTGGCATGTCTGCCAATGCCTCATCGGTCGCACCCCCGCAGGAGGGTTCTTCACAATTCCATGAGCAGCCGTTTACCCGGCCTCTATCGCTCGAAGGCGGCGCCATTCGGCAAGCGCCGGGTTGGTGGTGAAAAGATCCTCTGACGCCGCTGCGGGCTGGCTTGGCGGCGGGGGCGCGATCAGGGTCTGCATCGGCGAGCTGTCCCTGCTGACCTGCACGTCATCCTGCAGGTCGCCTTGCCCGTCTTCTTCGCCGGATGGCGCGGTCTGCATCCCGGCCAGCCTGTCCAGATTGCGCAGCACCGCCGGAGTCCGCGCCAAGGTTCCGGCGACAGAGCGTTGAAATTCCTGCCCTTTCAATTGATGCCGGGCCCCGAAGTAAAAGCTGACGATCGCACCCAGAAGCCACCAAAGCGGCTCGGGCACCAGCGCCAGCCCCTGCATCCGAGCCGCGAACCACAACGGATCGACCATCGACGAAACCAGAAGCCCCAGCGTTCCCAGCGCCAGCGCCGGGCGCGGCAGGCGGTTGAGCCCGTCCATGAAACGGTCGAACCCGCCCCGGCGACCGCCGCCGCGAGGGGCGAACTCGGCGGCGAATTCGGCCACGGCACCGCGATGCAGATCGGCGGCGCGGATGGCCGAGGCTTCGGAGTTTTCGCGGAAAACCTCGGCGGTTTCGCGCAGAACGTTGGTGCCATTGCCGAAGAGCACGCCCAGAAGTCCCTGAATCATGCCCATTGCGCGATCCGTTCGGCGTGTTGCGCGGGGGTCAGGTGGAACCGCTGGGCAATGAACTCTTCGGCCCGCAGGATCCAGCCGCCTTTGCCGCCGTCCCGTCGCCGGGCAAATTTGCGCAAGGGCGGTCGCCGGTCGGCCAGACGGTAGTAATAATTGCGCCGCTCGATGCCGTAGGCGTCCGCCAGATGATCGGGGGCGGCCTGCATCGCGTCGGCGGCGGCGCGGCCGGTCTGGGGGCCGATCTGCCCATCGACGGAACAGGCAAAGCCCATCGCCGTGACCAGCCGTTGCAAGATCCGGACGGAATGCCGCCCCGCGTTGACGTTCATGTCAAAGACGCTGGCCTGTATCGGGCGCGGCAGCCCGCCAATGCCCGGGGCACGGTAATAGTGGTCGATGAAGATCTCGGTGGCGTCGCCCTGCCCCAACTGGCGCAGATCGGCGACATCGACCCGCCCGTTGCCGTCCAGATCGCGCCCCAGCCGGCGCAGGGTGCCGATGGTGACCCCGTGTTTCGTGGCCCCGCCCGGATCGTCCGGGTCGTTGACGAAACCGCCCTCGCGGGCGACGATCTGTTGTGCGATCTGGCGAACGGTCTGCATGGCACCCCCATATGTCGCGGGGCGCGCGATGCGTTACCGGATTGCGGTCATCCCCCCGTCGGTCGCGAAGGGTGTGCCCAGTTGGTTAAGATGGCGCTTCCTGAGCGTTCGGGTCCTGATAGACCCCCTGTTCCTTCAGGGCATCGACGACTTCCTTGGGCATGTAGGTCTCGTCATGCTTGGCCAAGATCTCTTGCGCCTCGAAGGTGCCGTTGACGTAGCGGCCGGTGCCGATCATGCCTTCGCCCTCGCCAAACAGGTCGGGAAGGACGCCGGTAAAGGTGACGGGGATGGTGGCACCGCCGTCGGTCACGCTGAAACTGATCGTCTCACCCTGCCCGCGCTTCAGGCTGCCCTCCGAGACCAGACCGCCCATGCGGAAGACCTCGGCCGGGGTCGGAGGCTCGGCGGCGATCTGGCTTGGGCTGCGGAAGAAGTTGATCCCGTCGCGCATGGCATAGCCGATCAGCCCCGTCGACAGGGCCAGCGCCACGAAGGCCACCACGATGATCTGAATCCGGCGTTTTTTCTTCAATCCGCGCATCGAATGCTCCTACGGGAATACGGGGGCCAGCATCAGCCCTTGGGTTTCAGCCTCGCCCAGCATGAGGTTGGCGTTTTGCAGGGCCTGCCCGCTGGAGCCCTTGGTCAGGTTGTCCAGCGCCGCGACCACGATGGCTCGCCCCTCGATCCGGTCGCCGGCGACGCCCAGATGACAGAAATTCGAGCCGCGCACATGGCGGGTCGAGGGCAGCTCGCCCATCGGCAGCACCTGCAGGAACGGCTCGTCGGCATAGGCGGTCTGCAATGTCTGGTGGATGGTCTGCGCATCGCCGCGCACATAGACGGTGGCAAGGATGCCCCGGTTGGCGGGCAGAAGATGCGGCGTGAACTGCACTTTCACCTCGCGGCCCGCGACGGCCGAGAATTCCTGATCGAACTCGGCCAGATGGCGGTGGGTGCCGCCGGCGGCATAGGCGTGCGTGCCCTCGGACAGCTCGGCATGCAGCAGGTTTTCCTTGAGCGAGCGTCCGGCCCCCGAGACCCCTGTCTTCAGGTCGATGACGATCTCGTCCAGATCAATCACCCCGGCGGCGATCAGCGGGCGCAGGGCGAACTGGCCAGTGGCCGCGTTGCAGCCCGTGCCCGCGACCAGACGCGCGGCGGCGATCTCGTCGCGGTAGAATTCGGTCAGCCCATAGACCGCCTCGGCCTGCTGCTCGGGGGCGGCGTGGGGCTTGCCGTACCATGTCTCATAGGCCGCGGCATCCCGCAGCCGGAAGTCCGCCGACAGATCCACGATCTTCAGCGACTTGGGCAATTCGCGGATCACGGCCTGACTGGTGGCATGGGGCAGCGCGCAGAACACCAGATCGACGCCGGAAAAGTCGATCTGCTCGATGGTGGTCAGGTCGGGCAGATCCAGATGGCGCAGATGCGGAAAGACCTCGCCCATCGCGCGACCGGCCTTGCGGTCGGCACTCAGCGCCACGATCTCCATGCCCGGATGGGTGGCGATCAGGCGCACAAGCTCGGCGCCGGTGTATCCGCTGGCGCCCAGAATGGCGATCTTGTGGGTCATCTAGTGGCCTTCCGACTGTCGGTGGTGGATTTAAGCATGTTCGGCCCGGTGCGCAACAGCTCCCCCACGGGGGACGGGTCACGATGCCGCGGGGTCGCGAGGGGGCGACGATCCGGGGCGTTCTGAGGCGTCGGCCCCTCCCAATCCCGCCGGCGATCCTCGCAGGCGACGCTTCAGACGCGCTTCAGGCCTGTTGGAACGTGATCTGTCGGCGCAGGAACTGGGTCGCGCCGTCGCTGACCCGGCGCGGGTCGCCCGTGGTCAGGAACTTCGCCTCTGTGCCCTTGCCCAGCAGATCCGGGTGCCGGTCCAGATAATCCGACAGGCTTTCGGCCACCAGATTGGCTTGGCTGTAGACCTGTACGTCCGGCCCCAGAGCGTCCTGAAACACCTGCTCCATCAACGGGTAATGGGTGCAGCCCAGAATGGCGGCCTGCGGGTGTGGCATCCGGCGTTTCAGCGCCTCGACATGGCTGCGGACCAGCGCTTCGGCCAGCATCAGATCGCCCGCCTCGATGGCGTCGACCAGACCGCCGCAGGGCTGCGCCTCGACATCGACGCCGATGGCGCGAAAGGCCAGTTCGCGCTGGAACGCGCGGCTGGAGACGGTGGCCGGGGTGGCAAACAGCGCCACATGCTTCACATCCACCTCGCGCGGGGGCGAATTGTCGCCCCACTGGCGTTCGGTCATCGCCTCGATCAGCGGAACGAAGACGCCCAGAACCCGCTTGTCGCGGGGAATGAAGCTTTCCTGCATCCGCCGCAGGGCCGCCGCCGAGGCGGTGTTGCAGGCCAGAATCACCAGATCGCAGCCCTGATCCCACAGCGCCTGCGTGGCGTCGCAGGTCAGGTTGAACACGTCGTCGGCGTCGCGCACGCCGTAAGGCGCATGGGCGCTGTCGCCGAAATAGACCAGCGGCACCTCAGGCAGGCGTTTGCTGACTGCATCGAGGACGGTCAGACCGCCCAGTCCCGAATCGAAGATACCTACGGCCATATGCTCACTCGACTGTCTTCCGGTGTCAGGGGATCACGCTGGCCCGCCGGGGGCGGTCGCCCGGCCCGACAGGTCAGAGGGATGCGTTCTGCCACAAGGGCATACGGCCCCCGGTCTCGGATGTCCATCTGCCTGCAGCGCACAGGTGGCGGCCCGACGCCCGAAGGCCGATCCGAGGCCTACTCTGCCGCCGCCTGCATCCCGGCGCCGGGATTGCGCAGGGCGGCCAGTAACTCCTCGCGCCGCTTGGCGGCGGTCTGCGCGGCCTTGTCCTTGACCGGGCCGAAGCCCCGGATCGACAGCGGCAATTCGGCCAGAGCGACAGCGGCGTCCATGGTGTCGGGGCCGATCTTGGCCAGAACCTCGGTCATGTCGGCCTCGTACTGCGCGATCAACGCCCGCTCCATCCGCCGGTCGGCGCTGTAGCCGAAGGGGTCCAGAGGGGTGCCGCGCAGGGGTTTCAGCGCCGCCAGAACCCGGAAAGCGCCGCCCATCCACGCGCCGAAACGGCGTTTGACCGGGCGCCCGTCGGGGCCTTTTCGTGCCAGCAGCGGCGGCGCCAGATGATAGCTGACCTTCAGGTCGCCATCGAATTCCCGGCGCAGACGGTCGCCGGTGTCCAGATGCAGGCGGGCAACCTCGTATTCATCCTTGTAGGCCAAGAGCTTGTGATAGCCCTTTGCCACCGCGTCGCGCAGCCGGGGGTCGGTGAATTGCGCGACCATCTCGCGGTATTTCCGGGCCAGCCGCGCCGACTGATAGGCCCGCAGGTGATCGGCCCGGAAGGCGACCGCGTCGTCGCCGGTCTTGGGGGCGGCCTCGGATTGCGCGGGCCCCGTGGCCTCGGCGGTCAGCTTGGCGGCTTCATCGGGATGGCAGGCGCACCAGCGGCCATAGTCGAACGCCTCAAGGTTGCGTTTGGCCGCCGTGCCGTTCAGTTCAACCGCGCGGCGGATCGCCTCAAGGCTCAGGGGGATCAGGCCCTGTTGCCATGCGGCACCCAAGAGCAGCATGTTGGAAAAGATCGTGTCGCCCAGCAGAGATTTCGCCAGGACCGTGGCGTCGAACAGGGTCAGCCCGTCTTTGAGTCGCGCCTGAAGAGACAGCTCCAACCGCTGGAACGGAATGCGGAATTCATGGTCGCGGGCGAAGTCGCCGGTCATCACCTCATGGCTGTTGACCACGGCGCGGGCGCGGCCTTGGGTCATCAGCCCCAGCGTCTTCGAGCCGGCGCTGACCACCAGATCGCCGCCGATCAGCACGTCGGCCTCGCCCGTGGCGACCCGGATGGCCGAGATATCCTCGGGGCGGTCCGCCAGACGGCAATGGATGTGCACCGCGCCGCCCTTCTGGGCCAGCCCCGCCATCTCGATCACGCCGGCACCCTTGCCGTCCAGATGCGCGGCCATCGCCAGCACGGCGCCGACGGTGACGACGCCGGTGCCGCCAATGCCGGTGATCACCACGTTATGGGTGCCGTCGATCGCGGGCAGCGTGGGCTGCGGCAGGTCCGGCAGCGCCACGCTTCGGGTGGCGGATTTCTTGGGCTGCGCCCCCTCGACCGTGACAAAGGACGGGCAGAACCCCTTGAGACAACTGTAATCCTTGTTGCACGAGTTCTGGTCGATGGCGCGTTTGCGGCCCAGCTCGGTGTCTTGCGGCACGATCGACACGCAGTTCGACTGCACGCCGCAATCGCCGCAGCCCTCGCAGACCGCCGGGTTGATGAAGACGCGCTGGTCGGGGTCGGCAAAGCTGCCCCGCTTGCGGCGGCGGCGCTTTTCGGCGGCACAGGTCTGCACGTAGACCAGCGCCGAGACGCCCTTGTGCTGCGCAAGCTCGGACTGCACCTGCATCAGCTCGTCACGGGTGCGGGCGGTCACGTCCGAGGGCAGTCGCGCGGGGTCGAACGCCTCTTTCTCGTCGTAGACGACGGTGATCGGGCGGACCCCCATGGCGCGCATCTCGTCGATGATGCGGTAGGCGTCCAGCCCGCCATCGTTGGTCTGCCCGCCGGTCATCGCGACGGCGTCGTTGTAAAGCAGCTTGAAGGTCATGGTGGTGCCCGCCGCCACCGCCGCGCGGATCGCCTGCAGGCCCGAGTGGTTGTAGGTGCCGTCGCCAAGGTTCTGGAACACATGGTCACGGGTGGAAAACGGCGCCTCGCCGATCCAGTTGGCGCCCTCGCCCCCCATCTGGGTAAAGCCGACGGTGTCCCGGTCCATCCATTGCACCATATAGTGACAGCCGATGCCGGCATAGGCGCGCGCCCCCTCGGGCAACCGGGTCGAGCTGTTGTGCGGGCAGCCCGAACAGAAATAGGGCAGCCGGGCGGCCATATCTTCAGCGTTGTCGGCCTTGCGGGCCTGCGACAGCCGGTCCAGCCCTGCGCGGATGCGGTCGGTGCCGCGCCCCTCGTCGATCAGGATGCCGCCGATCTTTTCCGCGATCATCACCGGGTCGAGCGCGTAGCGGACGGGGAAAAGCTCTTCCCCGCGGTCGTTCTTCCAGCCGTAGACGCGGCGGCCGCGACGGTCGTTGAAGATCGCCTCTTTGACCTGAACCTCGATCAGCTTGCGCTTTTCCTCGACCACCACGATCAGATCCAGCCCGTCGGCCCATGCGTTGAAGCCCTGTTCGTCCAGCGGCCACGTCATGCCGATCTTGTAGGTGGTGATGCCCAGACGCCGGGCCTCATCCTCGCCGATGCCCAGCAGATCCAGCGCATGCACCAGATCCAGCCAGTTCTTACCTGCCGCGGCAAAGCCGATCTTGGCGCCGGGCGTGCCCAGCACCCGCCGGTCGATGCCGTTGGCGCGGGCGAAAGCCTCGGCGGCAAAGCGTTTGTGGTCGATGACGCGGGCTTCCTGATCGACCGGCGTGTCGGCCAGCCGGATGTTCAACCCGCCCGGCGGCAGGGCGAATTCAGGCGTCAGAAACTGCTGGCGGAAGGGATCGCCATTGACGACCGAGGTCGCCTCGACCGTGTCCTTCATGCATTTCAGCCCGACCCACATCCCCGAGAACCGCGACAGCGCATAGCCGAACAGCCCGTAGTCCAGAATCTCCTGCACGCCGGCGGGGTTCAGGATCGGCATATAGGCATCGACCAGCGCCCATTCCGACTGGTGCAGCGTGGTCGAGCTTTCGCCGGTGTGATCATCCCCCAGCGCCATCAGCACGCCGCCCTTGGGCGAGGTGCCGGCCATATTGGCATGCCGCATCACGTCGCCCGACCGGTCCACGCCGGGGCCCTTGCCATACCACAACCCGAAGACGCCGTCGTACCGCCCCTCGCCGCGCAATTCGGCCTGTTGTGCGCCCCACAGCGCCGTGGCGGCCAGATCCTCGTTCAGGCCGGGCTGGAAGGTGATGTCGGCGGCGCCCAGCAAGGCCCCTGCCCGCGCCATCTGTTGATCGACCGCCCCCAGCGGCGAGCCGCGGTAGCCCGTCACATAGCCCGCCGTGTTCAGACCGGCGGCCCGATCCCGCGCCTTTTGCATCAGCATCAGGCGAACCAGCGCCTGCGTGCCATTCAGAAGAACGGGCGACTTGGTCAGGTCGAAACGGTCGTTCAGGCTGATTTCCGGCATGGACATCGATCAATCCCTCATCAGTGGGTGCGACATTTGCTCCATTTTCGGTCAAAAAGACTGACCTATCAAATCAAATTTTTATTTTGTCTTCGTTTGACGGGCCCCCGCCCGTAACAGTAACAGCGTTAAAGACTGAGGGCAGGAACAGACAGGAAAGACCAATATGGACTGGGACAAGCTCAGAGTATTTCACGCGGTTGCCGACGCCGGCAGCCTGACCCACGCCGGCGAGACCCTGCACCTGAGCCAATCCGCCGTCAGCCGACAGATTCGCGCGTTGGAGGAAAGCCTGAACACCACCCTGTTTCACCGCCATGCGCGGGGCCTGATTCTGACCGAACAGGGCGAATTGCTGTTCGACGCCACCACCGCCATGAACAAACGGCTGGACGCGGCCTCGGCCCGCATCCGCGACAGCGAGGAAGAAGTCTTCGGAGAATTGCGCGTCACCACCACCATCGGCTTCGGCTCGCTGTGGCTGGCGCCCCGGCTGACCAAACTTTACGAAAAGTACCCCGACCTGAAGATCGACCTGATGCTTGAAGAACGCGTGCTGGATCTGCCCATGCGCGAAGCCGATGTCGCCATCCGCATGAAAGAGCCCAGTCAGGCCGATCTGATTCGCAAACGGCTGATGTCGGTTAAGATGCGCCTTTACGCCTCGCCCGCCTATCTGGAGAAATACGGCACACCCGAGAAGATCGAGGATCTGTCCAAGCACCGTCTGATCTGCCAGAACGTCGACAGCCATCAGGTGGGCGCCAGCGCCACCATGCTGCAGATGCTGATGTCCTACGACATCACCTCGTTCCTATACGTGAACAACTATTTCGGCGTGCTGCAGGGGGTGATCAACAATCTCGGCATCGGCGTCCTGCCCCATTACATCACCGAGGACACGCCCGATCTGATCCGCGTTCTGCCCGACACCGAGTCCAAGGAAGTGCCCGTCTACCTCGCCTACCCCGAAGAGCTGCGCCACTCCAAGCGCGTCCACGTGTTCCGCGACTTCGTGCAGGATGAGATCATCGCATACCGCCGCCGCATGTCCGAGCTGGGCACCGACGTCTGACCGGATGCCTTCGCCCATGTAACGGATGACCGACCGGGCACCCCCGGTCGTCAGAGCGCTTGTATGACAGGCCTTTGAGAGCGCCCTATCGACCGACAACCGCCGGCGCGAAAACCGCCGCCATAAGCTATGCACCTAACGCATATCAGCTTTGCATACATTCGAGTGCAAAAGATCTTGTCACCCGCGCCCGACACCCCTAAATCCCTCCTCGAAGGCTCAACAGGCGCCTCACGGCGTCGCCTTCTACCTCCCTGTTGGACTTTGGCCGAGCTTTGTCTCGGCCTTTTTTTTGCCCGTTTGATTTTTTGCCAGAGAGATAGATTGCCCGGTCCGAACGGGGCCGTGGCGTCGCGTCTTACCGCTGTCGCCTTTGGCAGGCCCCTTAGCCCGTCGCCCGCCGCAGGGCAGTGGCCCTCACTCATTATCCGCGCCGCGCGCGTCTGTGGCAAAGGCCGGCGATCGCAAGTTGGATGACGGAATTGTCAGACTAACACGCGGCTGCCCGCACAGGCCTACCCCACTGGAATGGCGTCGATTTGCCGGTTTTCGGAATGGCGGCGAAAGCGCCCTCTTTGCCGCAACCGACAGGCCGCTCGCCGGTTGGTCTGGCGAACGTCCCGTGGCGCCACGGTCATGCGGATCCGGCGGCGGGACGTCATAGCAATAAGACAGCAAAAGGAGAAAGACACATGTTCAATTTCCGTAAAGCTACAGCAGCAACTGCAATCGCTACGCTTCTGGCCGCTCCGGCCTTTGCCTCTGCATACGCACAGACCGCCGGGATCGGCGGCGGCGGCTCGGCCAGCGTTGGCGGCTCGGCCAGCGTTGACAGCGCGACCTCCTCGGCCACCTCGGGCGCCTCGAGCGCCACGGCGGACGCGGCCGGAAGCCTTTCGGGCAGCGGTTCGGTCGATAGCTCGGCCAGCAGCACCGATAGCAGCGTGGCCGGCGTCACGGGCAGCGGCTCGGGCAGCGGCTCGGTGACAGGGTCGGCCACTGGGTCCGTTACCGGATCGGGCGACGGCTCCGCTTCGGGCTCCAGCCGCACGGCCGGCTCGGTTACGGGCAGCACGGGTGTCGCCACCGACATCGCGTCTGATTCCAACTCGGGCCTCAACTCGGGCCTCAACTCGGGCCTCAACTCGACCGGCGACGCATCCGGAAACGTGGGCGTCAATGCCAACGCCAACACCAACGGGCAGCTGAACGCCAATGGCAACGCGAACCTTAACGCGAACGCCAACACCACCACGCCCAACGTGAACGCCCGCATCAATGCCGACCAAAGGGCGCAGGGCGCACTTTCGGCAGCCACCGACGGTTCGGTCGAAACCGGCGTGAACGTGCTTAGCTCGGACCGCGTGGTTATCGGCACGGTCGAGGACGTGGAAGTCGACGCCGACGGCTCGCAGCGTCTGACGGTCCAACTGGATGACGATCTGGACATCGACACCGACCGCGTTGTGCTGCGGGCAGCCGCCGATGTGCGCGGCTCGAACGATCTGCGCATCTCGATGTCGCGGGCCGATCTGGTCGCCTCGATCGTGGCGCAGCTTGAAGCCAATGGCAGCGCGCGCACCAGCACCAACTAAGCGCGCGATCATGGAAGGCCCCGTTTCAGGGGTGCGATCCAGCCAAAAAAGGGGGCGGCGCTTCATTGCGCCGCCCTTTTTCCGTAAAGGCACCCCCGGGACGCGCCGGAACACTTTCACCCGCCGCCGTGATGCAATAAGAGAACGCCAGTTCGCAAAAACCCGGGAAAATCGACACATGGACGAGCCGCAGATGGACGAGCCCCAGATCACCGAAGACCTGATTGCCGCCCACGGCCTCAAGCCCGACGAATATCAGCGCGTGCTCGAGATCATCGGACGCGAGCCGACGTTCACCGAGCTGGGCATTTTCTCGGCCATGTGGAACGAGCATTGTTCCTACAAGTCCTCGAAACACTGGCTGCGCACCCTGCCGACCGAAGGCCCGCAGGTGATTTGCGGCCCCGGCGAAAATGCGGGCATCGTCGATATCGGTGACGGCCAAGCGGTCGTCTTCAAGATGGAAAGCCACAACCACCCCTCGTATATCGAACCCTATCAGGGGGCCGCGACCGGTGTCGGCGGCATCCTGCGCGATGTTTTCACCATGGGTGCACGCCCGGTGGCCGCGCTGAACTCGCTCAGCTTCGGGGCGCCCGATCATCCGCGCACCCGCACGCTGGTCAACGGCGTGGTGGCCGGCATCGGCGGTTACGGCAACTGTTTCGGCGTGCCCAATGTGGGCGGTGAGGTCCGGTTTGATCCCGCCTATAACGGCAACTGTCTGGTGAACGCCTTTGCCGCCGGCATCGCCGACACCGACAAGATCTTCTATTCGGCGGCCTCGGGCATCGGCATGCCCGTCGTCTATCTGGGCGCCAAGACCGGCCGCGACGGCGTCGGTGGCGCCACCATGGCCAGCGCCGAGTTCGACGACACGATCGAGGAAAAGCGCCCCACCGTTCAGGTCGGCGACCCCTTCACCGAAAAGCGTCTGCTGGAGGCCTGTCTTGAGTTGATGCAGACCGGCGCCGTCATCTCCATTCAGGACATGGGGGCTGCGGGACTGACCTGCTCGGCCGTGGAAATGGGCGACAAGGGCGGTCTGGGCGTGCGTCTGGATCTGGACCGGGTGCCCGTGCGCGAAGACCGCATGACCGCCTACGAGATGATGCTGTCGGAAAGCCAGGAGCGGATGCTCATGGTCCTCAACCCCGAGATGGAGGCCGAGGCCAAGGCGATCTTCGATAAGTGGGATCTGGATTTTGCCATCGTCGGCGAGACCATCGCCGAAGACCGCTTCCTGATCCTGCACGGCAATGAGGTGAAGGCCGATCTGCCCCTCAAGGCCCTGTCGGGCACCGCCCCCGAATACCAGCGCCCGTGGGAGGCCACGCCCGAAGCCGCCCCCCTTGGCGACGTCCCCGAGGTTGATCCCATCGACGCCCTGCGCGCGCTGATCTCCTCGCCGAACTACGCGTCGAAGCAATGGGTCTGGGAACAATATGACCATATGGTCATGGCCGATACCGTCGTGGCCCCCGGCCTTGGCGCGGGCGTCGTGCGGGTGCACGGCACCGACAAGGCGCTGGCCTTCACATCGGACGTGACGCCACGCTATGTCCGCGCCAACCCCGTCGAGGGCGGCAAGCAGGCCGTGGCCGAAGCCTTCCGCAACCTCTGTGCGGTGGGCGCGCGGCCCTTGGCCTCGACCGACAACCTGAACTTCGGCAACCCCGAAAAGCCCGAGATCATGGGCCAGCTCGTCGGCGCCATCCAAGGCATCGGCGCCGCCTGTCTGGCGCTGGATATGCCGATCGTGTCGGGCAACGTCTCGCTTTACAACGAAACGGACGGCGAGCCGATCCTGCCCACCCCCACCATCGGCGCCGTGGGGTTGATCGACCATCTGGATCACCTGATCGCCGGCACCGCCCGCGAAGGCGATCTGGCCATCGTGCTGGGCGAAACCGCTGGCCATCTGGGCCAGTCCGCCGTTCTGGCCGAGGTCTTCCACCGCATCGAGGGCGACGCCCCCCCGGTCGATCTGGAGGCCGAGCGTCGGCACGGCGAGTTCCTGCGCGAAAACCGTCAGATGGTGCAGGCCGTGACCGATCTGTCCGACGGCGGTCTGGCGCTGGCCGCCTTCGAGATGGCCGAGACCGCCGGCATCGGCGTCACCCTCGACGACGGCAGCACGCCGCAGGCCTTTGGCGAGGATCAGGCCCGCTATCTCGTCGCCTGTTCCTTCGATCAGGCCGAGGCGCTGATGGTCGCCGCCGCCCGCGCCGAGGTGCCCGTGGCCACCGTGGGCCGTTTCGGCGGCGACCGCGTCCGCATCGGCCAGTCGCAGGCGGATCTGGCCGAACTGTCGCACATCTTCCGCACGGCCTTCGCAAACGCTGTCGGCTGATCGCTGCCCGACACCATGACCCGTGGGCGCGCCCGCCGGTCATGGTGTCGCCCTCTCCCTTTAGTGTCGTGCAAATATCCCATCGGGGCCGCGGGACCCGAACGACGCACGGGACCAAACCGCTCCCGCCCGGCCCGCGCCCTATTCACCCCTCCGATTCCTCGCCCGCCCCTTGCAGCCACGCCGGTCGCCCTTTACATCAGAACCGCAGAAGACAAAGGACAGCTCGCCATGCCCATGCAAGCCAACGAGATCGAGGAACTGATCCGCGCCAGTTTCCCCGACGCGCGCATCACCGTCACCGATCTGGCCGGCGACGGTAATCACTATGCCGCCGAGGTGGTCGACGCCTCGTTCAAGGGCCAGAACCGGGTGCAGCAGCAACGGGCGGTCTATGCGGCTCTCAAGGGTAAGATGGATGGCAACCACGGCGAATTGCACGCCCTGGCCCTGACCACCAAGGCCCCCGAGTAGGTATCCGAACAGGCGCCGGGGTCTCACAAGACCCCGAAGATCACGCCCACAGATGACGGCCCACGGGCCACAACACGAAAGGCCGACCGATGAGCGAAGCAGAGCAGCAGATCAAGCAGACCATCTCCGACAACGACGTGGTTCTGTTCATGAAAGGCACCAAGTCCATGCCCCAGTGCGGCTTTTCCAGCCGCATCGCCGGGGTGCTGAACTACATGGGCGTCGAGTATCAGGACGTGAACGTTCTTGACGACGACGGCATCCGTCAGGGCATCAAGGATTACTCGGACTGGCCCACCATCCCCCAGCTTTACGTCAAGGGCGAGTTCGTGGGCGGCTGCGATATCATCACCGAGATGATGCTGTCGGGCGAATTGGACCAGATGTTCGAAAAGGGTGGCGTGGGTTTCGACAAGGACGCCGCCGACAAGATCCGCGAAGCCAACGGCTGATCCGCCGCGCAGCTTTCGCGCCAAGCGATCCACGTCACAGCAAAAGGCCCGCCGGTGCATCCGGCGGGCCTTTTTCGTGACGTTATAGGGGGGCGGACCGCTCTGCCCGGATCAACCTCGGGCCAGACACCTCGGGCGCTTTGATGCGGGACACATGGCTCACGCGGACCCTCGGGCCGGCGACAGCCGCCCGCCCCTCAATACAGCCCTTGGATCTCCAGCGGCAGTTGTCGGACTTCCTTGCGCTTCAGGACAGACTTGGGTGGCTGGCGCACGTCGGCCGATTGCAGCTTGTTATAGCGCGAGGACGACGCGGCCCGAATATCAGAGCGGTTGCGAAGGATCGTCGGGCGCAGGAACACGAACAATGTCCGCTGGGTGTTGCGCCCGTTGCGGGACTTGAACAGCTCGCCCACCACCGGAAGATCGCCCAGTCCCGGCACCTTGCTGGTGCCGTTGGTGCGGTCGTCGGTGATCAGACCGCCCAGCACCACGGTGCCGCGATTGTCGGCCATGACGGTGGTGTTGATCACCCGGCGGTTGGTCACAAGATCCGCAGCACCTTCGATATTGGCGTTCACGAGGCTCGAGATTTCCTGTTCGATGGTCAGTTGCACGACATTGCCGCCGGTGATCCGGGGCTGGACGTTCATGGTGATCCCGACATCCTTGCGCTCGATCGTGGTGAAGGGGGTCGCGGTGTTGCCGCTGGTCGCGAAACTGCCGGTACGGAACGGCACGTTCTGACCCACGACGATGGTCGCGGGTTCATTGTCGAGCGTCGTGATCGACGGCGTCGACAGAAGACGCGCCCGCGTGGACTGCGACAGGGCCTGCACCAGAACGCCGAACTCATTGCCGCCGCCGGCCAGCGTCAGCCCGGTCGACAGGGCCGATCCTGCGGGCACGCCCACCGCCGACAGCACGGCCCCCAGCGACACCCCGCCACCGTTCGAGAACGATGTCGCGGCGATCCCGCCCTTGGGGATGTTCGGGCCAAGCCCAAGCTGCACGCCCAGCCGTTCGGCCACATCGCCGGACACTTCGACGATCGCAGCCTCGATCATCACCTGCGGACGGCGCACATCAAGCGCGTGGATCAACTGGCCGATTTCGCGCACCTGAGCGGCGGTCCCGCGAACGATGATCGAATTCGTCTCGATCGAGGGCGTTACCGCGACGGCATCCGGCTTGATCACCCGGTCGAGGGGGACGAACTTTCCGCCCGCGACCTCTTCTGCGCCGCCATCGGCACCCCCTGCGGAAGAGGCGGCGCCCACGTCTTCCGCGACCACATTGGTAATCGTCGTCGCATCGCCCACGGTGCCGCGGATGATGTCCGCGATCACGGCCGCGTCGCCGAACTGCAGATTGAAGACGGTCGTGGCGACAACCACCTTCGGGGTCTTGCGGGGGGCGACGTCCATGGCGATGGCGAGGCTTCGGATTTCCTCGATATCGCTGGTCGTGCCGCGCACCAGCAGCAGGTTCGAGTTCGCGTCGATCGACAGACGCGCGCCTGTTCCCGCAGGGCCCAGCACCTCAAGGATGGCGGCGCCCACGGTGGCGGCCTCGGCACTGCGGAACCGCAGAACTTCCGCGCGGACCTGTGCGTCGCCGTCAAAGCTGCGGGCGATGGCGGTGATGCGGGTTACGTTGTCCAGCGTGTCGGTGACGACGATGCCGTTGGGATCCTCGACCGCTTCGATGTAACCGGATTCGGCCACGAGGGGGCGCAACACGCGGACGGCCTCGGCGGCGGGAAGCCGGTTCAACCGCAGCATCCTTGTGACGACATCCTGCCCCCCGATCACGGCGGCCTCGCCCACGGTCGGGCCGCTGGCGGTGCGCGCTTCGGTTTCGGGGATGACCTGCCAGATCGTGCCGGCCTGCACAGCGGCAAACCCGCGAACGCGCAGGATGGATTGGAACAGGGACCAGACACCCTGTTTGTCCAAAGCCTCGGCGGACACCACGGTCACCTCGCCCGTCAGACCGGGATCAAGGACCAGCGTGCGGCCTGTGATCTCGGAGATCTGTTCCACCAGCACCGAGATATCGGCATCGCGCAGGTTGATGACAAAAGTTTCCTGCGCCTCAGAGCGCAGGGGCAGCATGAGGGACACAGCCAGCAAGGCCGCGCCGGCAATATGCGAACAGCGCATCATTGCAGGGGAAATGACATGACGATGGTTTGCCCGTCTCTTTCGATTTCGATGCGTGCCAGACCGGATTCGGCGACCGCGTCATACAGGTCGCGATCCTTGTCGACATCGCCCACGACCTGACCATTCACGGTTCTCACGACATCTCCTGCTTTCAACCCGGCGCGGGTCACGCCGACATCATGCTCTTCGGCAATCCTATATCCGTTTTCGACCGGCTCCAAACCTATTGCGTCCATGACCTGAGCCGGATTCGCGCTGATGCGGTCCCGCCACATGTTGATGTAATCCTGCGTGGTGACGGGCTTGGCACGCTGCGCCGCGTCCACACGTTCGCTTGCGGTCGTGCCCTCGCCCGAGGTCGCAAGGGCGCGCAGACGCTCCGCGCCGGTCGGCGCATCCTCGACCGCCGGGTCCACCTCTGTGCCGTCGAAGGTCAGGACGCTGGCCTCGCCGTTGATCTCGATGGTCACCTGGTTCTGGGACACCTCGGTCAACAGCACGGTTTCGGTCAGCTTGTCGCCGGGGCGGAAGTTGGATTCCTTTCCGGCGACGCTGATCAGGGCCAGCGACCGCGTCGGGTCGTCCCGCACGATCACCCCCAGCAGAACCAGATCGACCGACGCCACGACGGCCTGCTCCTCGACCGGCGCGGCGGGGCTGCCGAAGGGCGCAAGCGCCAGCGCCGGGCCAAGATCGACGCCCTCGACGACGTCAGAGACCGGCACCCGCAGTTTCGCCACCGGCGGGATCGCACGGTCGTGCCCCCGCAGATGCCATGTCAGAGGCGCTGCCGCCGCCGCGACACTGCCCACCGCCAGCACAAGGATGACGGCACGGATCAAGTTAGGACGGGGAAGCCTCATGAGGGCGCTCCTGTGTCAACATAGCCATCAAGGACAAAGAGCGTGCGGTCGGTGCCGCTCAGATTGACCCGCAGGCTGATTTTCTGGACGTCGGGGTCGGATGTCTCGGCCCGGTCGTGTGTGATGTCGAACGACCGTCCGTACATCGGGATATTCCGGTCGTCGGGGGTAAGACCCAGCCGCAGATGGGTCAGGGCCTCGTCCGCAACCCATCGTGCCGAGACCCGTTCGCTCAACTCCGAGATCTGCCGCGTATGGCCTTCGGCCGCCGACAGCAGCGAGACCGCCCCAAGCGCCAACACCGACATCGCGACCAGCGCCTCGATCAGGGTAAAGCCCGCCTCGCTGTCGGCCCGCGCGGTCATGTTCCCAGCCCTGCGCGGGCGGCGTTGATGCCGTCGAATGTCACCTGCTCGACCCGGGTGCCGTCGCGCATCAGATCAAGGCTCAGAACCTCTCCGGACTGCAGGCGCATGGTGCCGGTCAGCAGCGCCGAGCCGGACTGCGGGCCGAACCCGATCCGCGCCGGCAGGGCGTGAGGTTCGGCCAGCAGCGCCACCGGATGCGGCTGCCACGCGCCGTCCTGCGAGACGGAAAATCCGTAGCCCTCGGCGGTCCAGTCAAAGCGCATGGGCTCGCCGCTTAGGATCACCTCGTCGGCAGCGCGGTTGAGCCGGGCGACCAGCAGGTCGGCCTCTTGCCCGGCCACGTCGCCGCGCCCGCCGTTCCCGACGCTGAGCGCGACGGTGCCGGCCATGACGCCGACCAGCGCCAGCACCACAAGCACCTCGACCAGCGTCACGCCGGCCTGCGGGTCGCGCCGAGTGCCAGAGCGAAGGCCAGAGCGTGCACCAAAGCGGACGCCAAAGCGCGAACTACCCTGCGTGGCTGGCGCGGTGTGGCTCATCTGCTGGCCTGCTGCTGGCCATGCATAATGTCCGCCTCCGGGCCTTCGCCGCCCGGTGCGCCGTCGCCGCCCAGCGACATCAGGTCGAACCCGCCGGTATCGCCCGGCGAGCGGTAAAGATAGGGGTTGCCCCAAGGGTCCACCGGCACCGTCGACAGATAACCGCCCGCCACCCAGTTGCGCGGCTCCGGCGGAGAGGTCGGCCGGACGGCAAGCGCCTCGAGGCCTTGCGACGTGGTCGGGTAGGTCTGGTTGTCCAGGCGGTAAAGCTCCAGCGCCGAGCCTATGGACCGGATGTCGGTTTGCGCGACGGTCATGCGCGCCTCGTCCGGGCGACCGATGACGTTGGGCACGATAATCGCCGCGACCAGAGCGATGATAACCAGCACCACCATCATCTCGATCAGCGTGACACCTGCGTCCGCCAGTCTGCCGTCCGCCAATCTGCCGCCCGCCAGTCTGCGACCGACCCTGTCATTTCGGGGGTCGAACCGGCGACCGGCGCGCCATATCATGGCAGCCGTAGCGCGGAGTGGGGATTTTTTGTTGCCCATGAAACTGTTATCCGTGTCCAAGCGTGTTTACGGCATAGTACCTAAGCAGCGGGACCGCGAAAAGGAAAATCTTTGTGAATAATCAGAACATTAGCGCAGCGGAACCAGCCCCGGGGCTGCCCGGCAGGCTGCCTGATGCTGATGCTGAAGCGCCCCCCACTGTTTACCCTTTTGACAGATTTGAACGCCGAGCGGCAGAATACGCACATCTGGTGCGCGGCGCTCCGCCGATCCTGATCGCGGCGGAACGTGTCACCTCTCATATCGTGAGCCTGCCGAAAACCGGCGCGCGCCAAAGGTCCGCCCTGCTGACCTATGCGGTCGAGGATCGGGTCGCCGCGCCGATCGACAGCGTGCAGGTGGTTCAGGGACCGGCCCGGTCCGCCCCCTCTGGCGAGGTGCTGGCCCTTGTCGTGGCAAACGATGTCTACGCCAGCTTCGAGGCGCGGGGCGTCGCGGTCCTGCCCGACGTCTTCCTGATCCCGCGACCCGAGCCGGGCCCCACCGGCCCCGCTTGGGCCGTCTGGCGCGACGGCGACAGGGCGTTGGTGCGCCTGTCCGACGGGACGGGATTTGCCGTCTCGGTCGGCCTTCTGGCGGTGCTTTGGGACCGGGCCGGCGGGCCGGTGCTGACCTCGCTTGGCGATCCGTTGCCCGACGAGTTGCCGGCGCGCGACCTGTCCGCCGCACCGCCCCCGCCCGAGGCCTTCGAGATGGCCTTCAGTCTGGTCCGCCCATGGCAAGAGCGGCGGAACATGCGCGGCATCGCCGCCTTCGTGGGCTCGGCCCTGACCGCGGCGCTGATCGTGCATGTGGGGCTGGCCTTTGCCGACCTCTACGCGTTGGAGCGGATCGCCGAGCGCGAGCGTCTTCGCGCGCAGGCCGCAATCGCCACGACCTTGCCCGACGTGACGCTTGATCGCGCCAATTCCGATGCGATCCTGTCGCGGCTGGCCCCGGTCCCTGTGGCGCAAAGCGGCGGCGCGTTTCTGCCGCTGCTCAGCGATGTGACGCTGGCCATGGCCGGGCTTGCCACGCCCGTCCGCTTCCGCAGGCTGGCGTGGGGGGCGCAGGACGGCAGCCTTGTGACGCTGGTCGAGGGCAGCGGGCTGGAGGATCTGCAACAATTGCAACGTCTGCTGGAAGACCGGGGGTTCACCGTGCGCAGCGGCGCGGCCAACGCCAACGACGGCGCAGCCGAGGTCGAGATGCGGATCAGCCGGGGGGCGGCCCGATGACCGCCTTCGCAAACCTCAGCGCCCGCGAAAAGGTCCTGATCCTGGCGGTCTTGCCCCTGATCGTTCTGGTGGCGGGATATCGTTTGGTCTGGCAGCCGGTGCAGGCGGCCCGGTTCGATGCGCGGGCCGATATCGCGGCCTACCGGCTTGTGGTCGAAACCGCGGCGCTTGCCGAACGGGGCGACGCCCCTGCCCCGCGCCCGGTCGACGATACGCCGATCGCAACGCGGATCACCCGCTCTGCCGAAGCGGCGGGTCTGTCCCTGCGCCGTATTGAACCCGAGGCGCAGGGCAGCCGGGTCACGCTGGACGACTCGCAGTTTGCCACCGTCCTGACATGGCTTGCGGATCTGGAACTGTCCCACGCGGTGACCGTCCGCGCGATCGAGATCGACCGCCGTCCGGAACCCGGCCTTGTCTCGACCCGGCTGCTGCTGGAGGTCTTGCCATGAACGACATGACCCCCCCGGTGCGCCTGGCCTATGGCTTTGCCCAGACCAACGGCGTGGTTGTGCTTCGGCACGCCGGGATCACTTGTTGCCACTACCGCGCCGACGCCCCCGTCGACGCCCTGATCGAGGCGCAGCGGGTCCACGGCCGCCCGCTTCCGTTCGAGCAGGTCTCGGCGGCAGAGTTCGAGGCGACGCTTGGCACGCTTTACCGGGACTCGGCCTCGGAGGCCGCGCAGGTGGCGGCGGATGCCGACGACGATCTGGCCTCGCTTGCCGACACCGCGGCCTCGGTCGATGACCTTCTGGCCCAGAACGACGACGCGCCGGTGGTGCGCCTGATCAACGCCCTGCTGCTCGAGGCCGTCAAGGAAGGCGCTTCGGACGTTCACATCGAAACCGAAGAGCGTCGCCTGCTGGTCCGCTTCCGCATCGACGGCGTCCTGCGCGAAGTGCTGAGCCCCAAGCGCGCGCTGGCCCCCCTGCTGACCAGCCGGATCAAGGTGATGGGCAAGCTTGATATCGCCGAAAAGCGCCTGCCTCAGGATGGCCGCGTCTCGCTGCGGGTGGGCGGTTATGATCTGGATGTGCGGATCTCCACCATCCCGTCACAGTTCGGCGAACGGGTGGTGCTGCGTTTGCTGGACCGGGGCCAGACCCTGCGCGGCATCGACCATCTGGGCCTGTCGGACCGCGACAACGCCGCGTTGAAACGTATTCTGTCGCGCCCCGACGGGATGGTGCTGGTCACGGGGCCCACCGGCTCGGGCAAGACGACGACGCTTTATGCCGGGCTCGACATGCTCAACGACCGGCAGCGCAATATCATGACGGTCGAGGATCCGATCGAATACACGATGGACGGCGTCGGGCAGATGCAGGTCAATGCCAAGACCGACCTCAGCTTCGCCCGCGGCCTGCGCGCCATCCTGCGGCAGGACCCCGACGTCATCATGGTCGGCGAGATCCGCGACCGCGAGACGGCGCAGATCGCGGTGGAATCCGCGATGACGGGCCACCTTGTGATTTCGACGCTGCACACCAACACGGCAATCGGCGCCGTCGCGCGTCTGGTCGAGATGGGGGTCGAACGGTTCCTGCTGGCGCCGATGCTGCGGGGTCTGATCGCCCAGCGTCTGGTCCGGCGCAACTGCCCGGACTGTCTTGTGGATCATGTCCTGACCCAGACGGAAAGCGATCTGCTGGCCGGCAAGGTGCCCGCCGGCACCACCGTGCGCAAAGGCACCGGCTGCGAGACCTGCCATGGCAGCGGATATCGCGGACGACTGCCGCTTTACGAGGTAATCGAGATCGACACCGACCTCGAGCGCATGATGCACGAGGGCAAATCCGAAGCCGCCCTGATCGCCGCCGCGCGCGACCGCGGCCCCGGCATCCTGCTGGACGGCATCACCAAGATGCAGCACGGCATGACAACGGCACAAGAGGTCGCCCGCGCCGTCCACGAAGACAGCATCCCCCCCGAGGTCGAGACCTGATGCCCGCCTTCGCCTATCAGGCGGTCGATCCGCAGGGCAAGAAAGCCAAGGGCATCATCGAGGCCGCCAGTGCCTCGGCCGCCCGCGCCGCGCTGCGCGGGCGCAAGCTGGCGCCGGTGTCGGTCGAGCCCACCGTGGTCAAGAAGGGGGCGGCTGCGGGCAAGTCGCTTTTCTCGCGCTCCAACATATCGGACCGTCAGTTGACGCTGGTCACGCGGCAGCTTGCCACGCTGGTCGGCTCGGGCATCGGGGTCGAGCAGGCGCTGAAGACCGTTGCCGATCAAAGCCGTCAGGCGAACGTCTCGTCGCTGCTGCTGAACCTGCGGGCCGCCGTGCTGGATGGCCGCAGCTTTGCGCAGGCGCTGGGCGATTATCCCCGCACCTTCGGCGAATTCTACCGGGCGTCGGTCGCGGCGGGGGAAACCTCGGGGCAATTGGGTCAGGTCATGGATCACCTGTCCGGCTTCGTCGAGACCCGCGCCAAGAACCGCCAGACCGTGCAGCTTGCCCTGCTTTACCCGGCCATTCTGGCGCTGGTGTCGCTGGCCGTGATCGTGGCGCTGCTGACCTTCGTCGTGCCCGACATCGTGCGGGTCTTCACCTCGCGCGGGGCCGAGCTGCCGCTTCTGACGCGCACTCTGATCACGGTGAGCGATTTCATCAATGCGTGGGGGCTGGCCGTGCTTGGCGGTATCGCGGCAAGCATATTTGCGGTGGTGACCCTGCTGCGGCAACCCGCGATCCGCCTGCGGTGGCACGGCTTTCTGGCGCGATCCCGGCTGACCCGAGGCTTCACCCTGAAGACCAACGCGGTGCAGTTTGCCGGCACTCTGGCCACGCTGACCGTCAGTCGCGTGCCGCTGGTCGATGCCCTGTCCGCCGCAGCAAAGACGGTGCCGAACCTGCATATCCGCGCCAAGGTCGTCCAGGCCGCCGCCCGTGTCCGCGAGGGCACGGCCCTGTCACGGGCGCTGGACGACGCGGGGGTCTTCCCGCCCATGCTGATCGCGCTGGTGGCCAGTGGCGAGGCCGGCGGCGTGCTGGGCGAAACCCTGACCCGCGCCGCGAACGATCAGGCGCGGGATCTGAACGCGCTGGTGGCGGCGCTGGTGGCGCTGGTCGAACCGGCGGTATTGCTGCTGATGGGCGGGATCGTGATGCTGCTGGTGCTGTCGATCCTGCTGCCCATCGTGAACCTGAACAATCTGGTAAGCTGAGACGGGATCAGAACAGCGTGGCAAACGGATATTCGACGATCATCGGTCCGCCTGTCGGCATGCCGGGCACCAGCGTCGCGCCCTCGGGCTCGACCCGCAGGATCAGGCGTCTGTCGCCGGTGACCGTGACCTGCGCCAGCGTGCCGTCGCGGTCGCTCAGCACGGCGCGGGCGTCGCGCCCCTGTGCGCTGAGGTCCAGCACCATCTGCGGCACCGCCGTCGCCCGCCCCAGAAGATCGTTGCAGGTGCCCGCATCAATCTGGACCACCCCGGCGGCATGCGCGACATCCCCCGCCCAGGCCAGACGCTGCAAATCGACCACCGCCCGCGACGTGCAATCGGTCAGCGGCGCGCCCGGCAGAAGCGCCAGCAGCCCCGGCCCGGCCCGCCCGGCGACATCCCGCAACTCGCCGCCCCGGGGCGTTGCGGTCATCACGCCGCTTAGCTGCGTGTCGGGGCCCTGCACCGTCCAGTCCGTCACCGCGCGTGCGGTCAGGATGGACCGGCCGCGCAGATCCCAGCTAAGCGTATATCCGCCATCAAGCGTCGCTCGTCCGCGCCAGACGCCGCCATATAGCCCTGTGACTTGCGGCGGCAGTGTGGCAAGCTCTCGCATGGCCGAGGCCGGCAAGGTCACCACCAGACTCACCCCGTAAACGAGGACCGCAAGACATGCCAAACCGATCAGCACGACAGCACGCCGAAGCAACGGGCGCCGCGTTCGCGGGCGTGGTGTCTCGACGTCGGATGTTGGGGGGGATGCTGCGGGGTCTGACTGGGTCATCGGCGCTCTTGGGGTTGGCGGGCTGCTCGGGTTTTTCGCTGTCGGACGGTGACGATATCGCCCCCGCGGGGACCATTGGAAAGGCGGCGCTTCTGGCTCCGCTGACGGGACCGCGCGCCTCAATAGGTCAGATCATGGCCGCCGCTGCAAGCCTTGGCGGCAATCCCACCGGACCCGAAGCCGAAGTTACCGTGATCGACGCCGGTGACAGCGACGCCACCGCCGTTGCCGCTGCCCGCTCTGCCATCTCGGGTGGTGCGAAAATGCTGCTTGGCCCGCTGTTTTCGGCGCAAAGCCGTGCGGTTGCGGATGCGGTCGGAGGCAACGTGCCGGTCGTCTCGCTGTCCAACAACACGACCATCGCGGACCGCAATCTGTTCGTCTTCGGCATCACGCCGCAGCAATCCGCCCGCTCGATCCTTGGATTCGCCGCCACCCGCGGCAAACGCACCATCGCGGTCGTCGTCCCGCCGGGGGATTTCGGCGCGCTGTCGGCCTCGGTCGCGCAGTCGGTCGGGGCGAGCCTTGGCCAGAAGGTCGCGCCGCCGATCGTCGCCGCCTCGGGCGCGGGGCTGATCGACAAACTGCGCACGGCCAACGGCGGGGCATTGCCGGACGCGGTCTATCTGCCCGTCGTGGGCGGCCCGTTCGAAGAACAGGCCGCGGCGCTGCAGGCGGCCAAGGTGCAGCTTCTGGGATCGAACCAATGGGCCGCGATCACGCCCTACCGGATCGCGGCCCTGCGGGGCGGCTGGTTCGCCGCACCCGATCCTGTCCGCTTCGAAGCCTTCGCCACCGCGCTCGAGGCCGCCGACGAGACCGAGGCGGGCGTCGTCGCCGGGCTTGCCTTCGACGTCGTCGAGATGGCGCGCATCCTTGGCCGGATCGGCAAGCAGGACCGCAAGGGTCTTCTGCGCGAGGCGGGCTTCGACGGCGTGCTGGGCCCGTTCAAGTTCCAAAGCAACGGGCAATGTCAGCGGGCGCTGGCCGTCCTGAGCGTCGAACAGGGGGCGACCACGCTGATCGGTGCCGCGGCCGCATGATGCGGGCGCGATCCGGCGACGCGGGCATCACGCTGGTCGAGATGCTTGTTGCGCTGATGATCTTCGCGCTGGTCGGGCTTGCGTCCTTTACCACCCTCGACACGATCCTGAAGGTTCGGGCGCGCACCGACGGCACGCTGGAACAGATCGCCCGGATCGACCGCGCTCTGCTGGTCTTTGGCCGCGACCTGATGCAGGCGGACCCGCTGTCTGTCGTGCTGGACGAGGCGACGCTTAGCGCCCAAGTGCCCGGCGATGATCCGTTGCGACGGTTCGTGCTGACCGAGGGCACGCTGATCCGGCAAAGCGGCCCCGCGCAGACCGAAACCCCGCTGGAGCAGCCGCTGATCGCCGGGGTCAGCGAGATCCGCTTCCGCGTCCTTGATCTTGCGCAGGTCTGGCACGAAAGCTGGCCCGAGGGCGCTGCGGGGCCACAGGCCCGCGCGGCCCAGATGACGCTGACCCTGACCACCGGCCAAAGGCTAAGCCGCACCGTGGCCCTGCCGCAAGCGGTGCCGCAGGAGACGCCGCAAGAGGTTCCGCAAGCGGTGCCGCAAGAGGTGCCGCAATGACCCGCCCAAGACAGCCCGAGGCCGGCGTCATCCTGATCAACGTGCTGGTCGCGCTGGCCTTGGGCGCCGCGATCGTGGTGCTGATGTTCACCTCGCAGGAAACCCTGATGGACCGGACCCGCCGCGCCGCCGCCGCGACGCAGGCCGAGGCGTTGGCCCTGGGCGCCGAGGCCTCTTTGGTCGCCGCCCTGCGGCGCGACATGGTCGAGGCCCCCGAGGTCGATCACTTTGCCGAACCTTGGGCCGCCGCGGCCCAAGAAGAGGTCGTTCTGGCGACTGGCCGCTTTTCGGTCTCTGTCAGCGATGTGCGCGGCAGGTTCGATCTGAATTCGCTGGCCCTTGGCGGGTTGGCCCAGCAGCAGATCTTCGTGCGTCTCACCACGGCGCTGGGACTGGCCGACCGGGTCGCTGTGACCGTCATCGAGGCGCTGCTCCGCAGTGGCCCGGTGCAGGCCCTTTCCGATATTCCGGGGCTGGACGAGGCCGAGAAAGAGGCCCTGGCCCCCCATGTCAGCCTGTTGCCCACTCGGGCGCCGCTGAACGTCAACACCGCCGAAGAGACCGCGCTGGCGGCGGTGCTTGGGACCCTCAGCGGCGCGCGGCAATTGCTGAAGCTGCGCGAGAAAGAGGGGTTTCTAAGCAAAGACGCCCTTGCGGACGCGGGCATTGTCCAAAGCGGCGGGATCGGCTTTGCCTCGGACGCTTTCGACGTGACCAGCCGGGCCGAGGTCGATGGCACGACCGTCACGCTCAGAAGCCGGATCCTGCGGCATTCGGATCTTGGCACGTCGGTCGTGGTGGTGACCTCGCGGCGCTTTGGCAAGACGGATGCGGGCAAGCCTGCCCGTTAAGTCAGACCCTCCAGGTCGCGGCCTTACCGTCTGACGCCCTCGACCAGACCGTCCTCCAACGAAAAATGCGGCCACCAACTGGCAGCCGCATTCCTTGCATGTCGCACTTGCGAGGCATGGCCTCGCAAGCAAGATGCCTTACGGGTTGAACGGTTCGCTTGTCGGGCGCATGGCCAACGTCACGTTGGTCAGCGGCAACGGCTCGGCGTTGCGGTCCTGTGCGAAAGCTCGGGCGAAAAAGCTCCCAAGCTGAGCCACGCCATTACCGCCGTCGCTGCCACCACAGGCTGTCAGAAAGCCTGCCGTAACCGCGAGGATCGAGATATTTCTCAACATCGGAAATCTCCTTTCGATTACGACTTAGCTGGGCGAACCGCGAAGCGGGGTGTTCAGGTAGGGGAACGCATTCTTCAACTCGTCCGCCTTCAGCGGTGCACCATCGGTGAACGGAACTGTGCCAGCCGGCGCATCGCCCGGAGCACAGAGGCCCAGGTTGATATCGTCCTGTGCTTTGCCCAGTTCCAGACCCAGGGGCACATCGTGACACAGACGACCCATCATCACACGCAGGGCAAGGTCCACCACGTCGTCACCGGGGCGACGGCCGTTGGGGAAGCCGGCCAGATCTTCGGCAAGCAGGCCAAAGGTGTGCTGTGCGCCTTGAGCGGTGATCGGCAGCGCCGTGTTGAGGCGCAGCATCTCAGACAGGTCGGTCTTGGCGTTGAAACCACTCGGCTGGTTCACACCCGGAAAACCACTGAGGAATGCCGCAACCAGATCCGCACGCGGGAAGTTGGAGGGTGCGATATTCTGCGTGCCGAACTGCTGCTTGTCGTTGAACAGGATGTTCAGCAGCGCAGGCAGCGTCGGGTTGGTGACATAGTCCGCCAGAGCTTCGTCGATGATCGGCTCGGCTGCGTTGAACAGGTCCTTGTCGGGCAGACCGATTACAACTTCGTTCACCAGCGGGTTGGACAGGCGCGATTGCTGCACCCAGGCGCCACCGAAGATGGACGGAGCCTCGTAGGAGGGCGACGGATCTTCCAGTTCTGCCTGCGGCAGGCTGGCGGTGGTCCATGCACCGATGACGGTCTCGCTACCCTGAGTCAGGCAGGCAGTCGGGACTTCAAGCGCGATCGAGGTGACGTTCAGCTTGTCCACAAGATCGTCGTTGGCGCGGTCCTGAACGATGCCACCGGCGTTGAAGTTCGGCGAGTCGTACTCGGGCCATGCGGGGTTCGCAGGACCTTGGATCGGAACCAGGTTCACCAGGTCGAAGACCTCGCCCAGGTTGACGGCGAAGGCTTCTTCACGCTGACCGACAAAGGCACGGGCCTTGGCCGCACAGCCGGGGATCGTCACGTCGTTGTAGATGAAGCTTTCGGCGTAATCCGCGTACTGCGGGATCGTCTTGTTGCCGATGTTGTCGATCGGCTTGGTGAACACCTTGCCGCTACGCGAGTTGGTCAACTCCGAGCGTGTACCGCTGCGACGGTCGCCCTTGATCATCGTAATCCCGTAGGATTCCGTCTCGCTGAGAAAGCCGTTGGCGTCGGGTGCGGCTTTCGACAGTTGGCCGGCCGTGCGCAGCGGGATCGCGACTTTCTTGCCGTCGATATCCAGCTGAACGCCGGTGCCGCCCTTCAGGTTGTTGTCGAACTTGAACTGGAACGTGATTTCTTCTTCCGCATCCGCGTCGTTGCTGACGTGGATCTCGTAGATCGCATCGGGGTCCATCGTGTAGTAGTTCGGACCACCATACGGCGCCTGAAGCGGCTGGTAGTTCGCAATGAATGTAACGTAATCCTGGCGGCCGGGTTCGTAGCTGCGGAATACGTAAAAGTCGGTAGCGTCGACCTTGGGCTGCTCGGTGATACCCGGAGCCTCTCTGTGCGACGACGCGCTTGCCAGTGTTGCCGTCAGACACAGCGCGGTTGTGCACGTCCCCCGCAACAGATTGCGAATCGTGAGCTGCATAGTTTTCTCCCTGAATCTTCGGTTTTGATTTTGATCGGCGTAATTCGCCGAAACCGCAGAACCCCTGCGATGATTATTATCGCGTTTTCCCTGCGGTGTACCGAACCCACGTAGAGCCGCGGGATTAGTTTCAACCGCGCTAACTTTTATTTGATATTTCTGCTCAGCAGCTTGGCTTGCATCCATTCTGCGCCTGACCCAGATTACCCGCATGGTCGCTGTCTTGATGCTCGCAACCCTTGTTCTGGCGGCGATGCTCTGGCGTCTCGGCGTGATTGATCTGCGCTCCGGGCGTCTGCCGGACAGGTTGACCCTGCCCCTTGTCGCAATCGGTCTGCTCCTCAATGCCTACATCGACCAAGGCCTGCCGGTCCCGGCGATCGCTGGCGCGGTGGCGGGCTTTGGGACGTTCTGGCTGATCGGCACCGTCTATTTCACCCTGCGTGGCGTCGACGGGCTTGGTTTGGGCGACGCGAAGCTTCTGGCCGCCGGGGGCGCGTGGCTGGGGGTCGGGGACCTGCCGTTTCTTGTGCTGCTGGCCGCCGCCGGGGCTTTGGCCCATGCCGTGGTGCTTGGGGGCATGCGGGCCGGGAACCTGCGCCGCCCGCTGGCCTTCGGCCCGTGGCTGGCCGCCGCGTTCATGGTGCTGTGGATCGTTCGGGCTGCCCTGCTGTCGTGACGGCACGGCGGTCGCCGGTCGCCAGCTAACCACAAACCACAAAGGGCCCCCGCATCCCGGAGGCCCTTTTCGCTATCAGACGCCCAAACGGCTCAATCGTCGGCGCGGCCCTTGCCAAGGTGTTTGCGCAGCCGCGAGGGCGTGGATTTCTTGCGATCCTTATAGGGGTTCTTGTCGGCCTGACTGCGGAAGGTCAGCCGGATCGGCGTGCCCGGCATGTCAAAGCTGTCGCGCAAGCCGTTGACAAGGTAGCGCGAATAGCTTTCGGGCAGCTTCTCGGGGTGCGAGCACATGACCACGAACCCCGGCGGGCGGGTCTTGGCCTGCGTCATGTAGCGCAGCTTGATCCGGCGGCCGCCCGGTGCGGGGGGCGGGTGGGCTTCGAGCATGCCAACCAGCCAGCGGTTCAGGGTCGAGGTCGTCACCCGGCGGTTCCAAACCTCATGCGCCTTCAGGATCGCCTCTTGCAGCCGGTCCAGGCCGCGCCCGGTCTTGGCCGAGACGGTGATCAGCGGCGCGCCGCGAAGCTGCGGCAGAAGGCGGGCGAACTCTTCCTTCAGCTCTTTCAGCTTGTTCTGCCGGTCGCTTTCGATGTCCCACTTGTTGACCGCGATCACCACGGCGCGGCCCTCGCGCTCGGCCAGATCGGCGATGCGCAGGTCCTGCTGCTCGAACGGGATCTCGACGTCCAGCAGCACCACGACCACCTCGGCAAAGCGCACGGCCCGCAGACCGTCCGAGACCGACAGTTTCTCCAGCTTGTCCTGCACCTTGGCACGCTTGCGCATGCCGGCGGTGTCGAAGATCCGCACCGGGGTGTCATCCCATTCGGTGGTGACCGAGATGGCGTCGCGGGTGATGCCGGCCTCGGGGCCGGTCAGAAGACGATCTTCGCCAAGGATGGCGTTAATAAGCGTGGATTTTCCGGCGTTGGGCCGGCCCACCACGGCGACCTGCAGCGGCTTGGCGCGGCTGGGTTTTGGGGTGGGCAGCAGACCGTCTTCGTCGGCCTCGTCCTCTTGCCCCGACTCTTCGGTGTCGGACAGGGTCACGTCGGTCTCGGGGGCGCTGTCGTCGGCCTTTTCGGCGAAGGCGTCGGCCAGTGGGGTCAGGACGCTCAGCAGATCCTCCATCCCCTCGCCATGCTCGGCGGACAGGCGCAGCGGCTCTCCCAGACCCAGCGAATAGGCTTCGAGCATGCCGGCTTCGCCGGCGCGGCCCTCGGCCTTGTTGGCGGCGACGATCACATGGGCCGAGCGTTTGCGCAGGATCTCGGCGAACATCTGGTCGGTGGGGGTGATGCCGACCCGCGCGTCGATCATGAACAGGCAGATGTCGGCCATGTCCACGGCGCGTTCGGTCAGCCGCCGCATCCGGCCCTGAAGGCTTTGGTCGTTGGCCTCTTCCAGCCCGGCGGTGTCGATGACGGTGAAGCGCAGATCGCCCAGCCGCGCCTCGCCCTCGCGTAGGTCGCGGGTCACACCGGGCTGGTCATCGACCAGCGCCAGACGCCGCCCCACCAGACGGTTGAACAATGTGGACTTGCCCACGTTGGGGCGCCCCACGATGGCGAGTGTGAAGCTCATGCGCGTTATCTAACTCCGGGTCAGGCGGACAATGCGCCCCCTTACACGGTCTGGGCGTCAGCGGAAAGCGAGGAGTTGGCCGCTTTGCGAGACCACATACATGGTCCGGTTCACCACCACCGGGTTCGAGGCCGCCCCGCCGGGAAGCTCTGTCGTGCCGGTCAGCTTGCCGCTGGCCGGATCAAAGGCCCGCAGTTGGCCATCGCCCGAGGCGACCCAAAGCCGGCCACCGGCCAAAACCGGGCCGAAATGGGCAAAGGTGGCAAGACGCTTGCGGAACCTTGCCTTCGAGAACCACGGCATCGGCGTCGACCAGACACGCGCGCCGGTGGCCGCGTCAAGCCGCACCAGTTCGGACTGGTCCGAGACCAGGAACACGGCGTTGCCCGCGGGCCAGACCGGGCTGACGGCGCCCTCTTTCGCGGTCCAGAGGGTGGTGCCGCCGGACGCCTCCAGCGCCACAACGCGGCCGCTGGGGTTGCCTGCGTAGATTACGTTGCCGTCGACCACCGGGTCGGCCGAGATGTCGGCGATGTTGGGATAGGCGCGGCCCTTGCGGAAGCCCGCCACGCGGGCCGACCACAGGCGCATGCCGCCCTTTTTCAGGGTGGCGACCATTTCGCCGGTGCCGAAGGGGAAGATGACGTTGTTGCCGTTGATGGCGGGCCCGGCACCGCCGACGCGGACCAAGGCGGCCTCGACACTGGGCAGTTGCCAGCGGATGCGGCCGTTCGCGGCCTCGATGGCCCAAGCGACGCCGTCGCGCGAGACGACGTAGACGATGCCATCTTCGACCGTGGGGGTGCCGGTGACGGCGGCGCCGATGCGCTGGCGCCAGACCTCGGCGCCGGTCTTGGCATCAAGGGCGACCAACGCGCCGAAGGCCGTGGTGACGAAGACCTTGCCGCCGCCATACGCCAGACCGCCGCCCGAGGCGTCGTCCGTCCGGTCCGAGGGCGGGGTCAGATCGCGGGTCCAAAGCGCGGCACCGGACGTGGAATGGGCCGTGACACGGGCGCGCGAGTCCATCGCGATGATGCGGCCATCGGCCACCACCGGATCGGCGGTGATGCGGTGACGACGGTCGTTGCCCTGCCCCACCTCGCCGGCCCAGATCAGCCGCGGCTGGGTGCCGAAGGCCGGGTGCTGTACCCGGTGCCGGACCGAACCGTTCTGATGCGTCCAAGCCGCGACATTCCGCTGGGCGGGCAAGGCGATCGCAGCCGCCCCGCCAGTTCCCGCAACGGTCGTGCCGCGTGTATCGGTGCCGGGCGCGGGCCGGTCGACGCCCCCCTGCCCGTGCACGGATTCCGTGCCCGCCGAGGCGGACAGCGGGCTGGTCACTTCGAACCGCTCGCCGGTCAGCTTCACTTCGCGATCACCACAACCGGCCAATGCCGTCAGGGCGATCAGACTTCCCGCGCACAGATTGAAATTCACCGCTTGGGACCTCTTCTCATTTCCGCCTGCGCAGGACCGTGGCCCCCGCGTTTTCTGCCTGCCGTGTCGCGCCGCACCTTGGCGGCGGCGATGTCAGCCGGCTTCGATCTTGCCACCCAGCGCCACAATCAACTGTGAGGCCCGCCGACGCAAGCCTGCAGTGGCTTCCTGATCGCTGACAAGGCTTTCGAGGATATCCAGCGCCTTGTCGCGCTGCCCGATCTCGACCAGAACCAGCGCCGTCTGTTCCAGCGCCAGCACCCGGAAGGGCATGCCCGCCCCCGAAATCGCGGCCAGACGCTCGATCCGTGCATCCGCAGCCATGTCCTTGCCCTGAATCGCCACCAGCTTCAGGGTCGCAAGCTGGCGCACGGTATCCGAGGCCTCGGCGCTGGTGCTCAGATCCTCCAGCAGGCTGACGGCGGCGGGGCGGTCGGTTTCCAGCAGGGGGCTGAGTTCGATCATGCGCACGATCGCGGCGGCTTCCCCTTCGGCGGGCACCGCGTTCAGCGCCTCGACGCTGGCGGCGGCGTTCTCGGACCGGATCGCAGCCAAAACCGCATCGCCGGTGGCGCGGGCCTCGGCACGCGCGCTGGCCTTGCGGTATTCGTTGACGGCAGCGCCGCCCACCAGAAGGATCACGGCAAGCGCGGCCAGCCAGCCCCACCGTTTCATCACCGCGAACAGCCGGTCGCGACGGACCTCTTCGCTCACTTCGTCGATAAAACTGTCTGTATTGCTCACGCAGGGACCCCTTTGCCGATATGGCCGCCGATTTGCCCCGGTCTTACCCCGTTCGCCCGGCATTTGCCAAGTCCCGGTTGGCAAACGGGCTTTGGCGTCGGGATAACGCCTGTGCAGGGGGGCGAGGGGTCTGTTTGCCCGCGCCGATCTGGTGCCCCAATTCGGTGTGTCAATTCGGTGCGTTAAATCGGTGCGTCAATGCAGTCTGGCGCTGGTCCCGGCTTACGCAGGGGCCGCTCTGGACCCCGGGGCGGAAAAGGGGTCTTATGGGCGGGCAGACAACAGCCCCGACCGGGGCAGCAAGGCGCCCCCCTCGCTGTTGGTTGAAAAAGGCCCATACCGATGAAAATCCTTCCTATATTGACCGCAGTTCTGGTGGTGGTCGCCCTGTATCTATCGGTGTTCGAACGGAACCGCGTTCTGGACTTTGCGCGCGGAAGCGATGTGGCAACACCCGAGCCCGCGCCCGTTCCCGCGCCCCTTCCCGACGCCGAAGCCCCCCCGCCCGCCGACCCTGTCGCATCCGCAGACCCCGCCCAGCCCGATGCAGACGCCCCGCGCCGGGTGGCGGTGGTGGCGGTGCGCTCTCAGGCGGCGATGGTCGACACCGCCGTGGTGCTGCGCGGGCGCACCGAGGCCGCGCGGCAGGTCGATGTGCGGTCCGAGACCTCGGGGCTGATCCGCTCGGACCCGATCCCCAAGGGCACACGGGTCAGCGCCGGTCAGCTTCTGTGCGAGATCGCCCCGGGCACCCGCGAGATCACGCTTGCCTCGGCCAAGTCGCGCCTGCGCGAGGCCCAGTCGCGCCTGCCCGAGGCCCGCGCCCGTGTGCCCGAATCCAAAGCTCGCCTGTCCGAAGCCCGCGCCCGCGTCAAAGAGGCCGAGGCCCGTCTGGCCGAGGCCGAGATCAACCAGCGTGCCGCCACACGGCTGGGCGAAGGCGGCTTCGCCTCGGAGATCCGCGTTGTTACCGCGCAGGCCGGGCTGGAAGCCGCCCGCGCCGGGGTCGAGACCGCCAATTCGGCGCTGGAATCCGCCAAATCCGGCATCGAATCCGCCCACGCCGGGATCGAGGCCGCCAGCGCCGGGGTTCAGTCCGCCCAAGCCGCCGTCGCCTCGGCGGAAAAGGAGCTGGAGCGTCTGCGCATCACCGCCCCCTTCGAGGGTTTGCTGGAATCCGACACCGCCGAGCTGGGCAGCCTGCTGCAACCCGGCTCGCTCTGCGCCACGCTTTTGCGGCTGGACCCGATCCATCTGGTTGGCTTCGTGCCCGAGTCCGAGGTCGGGCGCATCGCCGTCGGCGCGCATGCGACCGCGCGGCTGGTCAACGGCAGCGAGGTCACGGGCGACGTGTCGTTCCTGTCTCGCGCCGCCGATGAAGCCACCCGCACCTTCCGCGTTGAGGTGACCGTGCCCAACCCCGACCTGCGCCTCAGCGACGGCGAGACCGCCGAGATCCTGATCGCCGCCCCCGGCGTCAGCGCGCATTTCCTGCCCCAGTCGGCGTTGACCCTGAACAACCACGGCACGCTGGGCGTGCGCGCGGTCTCGGACGACAATCTGGCGCTGTTCCTGCCCGTCACGGTCGAACGCGACACCGCCGACGGCATCTGGCTGTCGGGCCTGCCCGACCGGGCCGACGTGATCGTTCTGGGACAGGAATACGTGACCGAAGGCAGCGCCGTGACCCCCACCTTCCGCGAAGGGCCCGCGCCTTCCGCGTCGGCCCCCACCTTGCCGGCGTCCCCCCCGGCCAACCCCGACACGGGGACGGACGGATGATGCGCCCCGTCTGCCAGCACCGCCCGGCCTCCCCCTCGGGGCACGGGCAAGGGGGGCTCCGATGACCCGGATCGTCGATTGGGCCGCCGAACGCGCACGGATGGTCGTCGCCTTCATCGTGCTGTCGATCCTTGCGGGCGGCTACGCCTATGGCACCCTGCCCAAAGAGGGCGAGCCCGATATCGAGATCCCGGCGCTGTTCGTCTCGGTGCCCTTCCCCGGCATCTCGGCCGCCGACAGTGAAAAGCTGCTGGTCAAGCCGATGGAGACCGAGCTTTCCGATCTGGACGGGCTGGAGAAGCTGACCGGCACCGCAAGCGAGGGCTACGCCGGCGTCGCGCTGGAATTCGGCTTTGGCTGGGACAAGACCAAGATCATCGCCGACGTCCGCGACCGGATGAACACTGTCGAGGGACGCTTCCCCGACGGCTACGAGAAATACTCGATCACCGAGATCAATTTTTCCGAGTTTCCCATCATCGTCGTCAACCTGACCGGCGATCTGCCCGAACGGACTTTGCTGCGCATCGCCAAGGACATGCAGGACCGTCTTGAGGCGTTGGAGCCCATCCTCGAGGCCGGTCTGGCCGGCCACCGCGACGAGATGCTGGAAGTCACCATCGACCCCCTGCGCCTTGAGGCCTACAATGTCACCGCAGGCGAGTTGATCGGCGTCGTCACCCGCAACAACCTGCTGATCCCGGCTGGCGAGATCGAAACCCGCACCGGCAGTTTCGCCGTCAAGATCCCCTCGTCGTTCGAGGGGGCGGCGGATGTCTACGAGCTTCCCGTCAAGACCAGCGGCGACCGGGTCATTACCCTTGGCGATCTGGCCGACATCCGCCTGACCTTCGAGGACCGGCGCGGCACTGCCCGGTTCAACGGCGAGCCGACCGTGGCGCTGCAGGTGGTCAAACGCAAGGGGTTCAACCTGATCGACACGGCCTCGCTGGTGAAGACCACCGTGGCCGACATCCAGACCGGATGGCCGCCCGAGTTGCGGCAGGCCGTGCGGGTCGGCACCTCGCTTGACCAGTCGCGGATCGTGGATTCGATGGTGCGCCAGCTTGAAAGCTCGGTGCTGACGGCGATCGCGCTGGTGATGATCGTGGTGCTGGCCGCCCTTGGCACGCGCTCGGCACTGCTGGTGGGCTTTGCGATCCCGACCTCGTTCTTGCTGTGTTTCGCGCTGCTGGCGGTGATGGGGGTCTCGATCTCGAACATCGTCATGTTCGGCCTGATCCTTGCCGTCGGCATGTTGGTCGATGGCGCCATCGTCGTGGTCGAATACGCCGACCGCCGGATCAGCGAAGGGGCCGGCCCCATGCGCGCCTATGTCGAGGCCGCCAAACGGATGTTCTGGCCCATCGTCAGTTCCACCGCGACCACGCTTTGCGCCTTTCTGCCGATGCTGTTCTGGCCCGGCGTTCCCGGTGAATTCATGGGGATGCTGCCGATCACGCTGATCTTCGTGCTGTCGGCCTCGTTGGTGGTGGCGCTGGTCTACCTGCCGGTGATGGGCGGCGTCGCGGGCCGTCTGAGCCGCACGTTCGAGCACGGGTCCGACTGGCTGAAACCCCTGCCGTGGGTGATCCGCGCGGTTCTGGCGCTGGGGGCGATCTACCTGCTGTTCGTGGCCGCGATGCAGGTGCTGAACCCGGCGTATCTTTTGCCCGAAGGCGCGTTGCCCGCGGGCGTCATGGGGGCGCTTCCGGGGATGGTGCTGTTCGTTCTGGCGGCGGTGGTGGCCTCGGTCACGCTGGGGGCCGCGCGGATCGAACGCCGCCCGCGCCGTCTGCGCACGGGCACCCGGCGCAGCCTGTTTGGCTGGTTCATTCACCTGATCGTCGGCAATCCGGTGATGCCGCTTCTGGCCGTGGGCGCGGTGGTCGCGGTGGTGATGGGCGTCTTCAGCTATTTCGGCACCCATAACAAAGGGGTCGAATTCTTCGTGGAATCCGAGCCCGAGCAGGCCATCATCTACGTTCGCGCCCGCGGCAACCTGAGCCTGCCCGAAAAGGACGCCATCCTTGCCCGCGCCGAGGCCGTGACCCTTGCCGACCCGGCCATCCGCTCGGTCTTTGCCTTTGCGGGCGAAGGCGGGCTGGATCAGAACACCGGCGGCGCGACCGCCCCGCTGGACACCGTGGGCCAGATGCAGATCGAGCTAATCCCGTGGGAGGAGCGCCCGCGCGAGGTCAACGATCTGGGCCTCAGCACCGCCGCGGCGGGCTTCGACGGCGATCTGGTTCTGGACCGGCTGGAGGCGCGGCTGCGCCAGATCCCCGGCGTGCAGATCGAGATCCTGTCGGCGGACCGGGGCCCCTCGTCGGGCAAGCCTTTGCATCTGCGTCTGAAGGGCGATGACCGCGCGTTGCTGGCGCGCATAGCGGGCCGCGTGGCCGAGCATTTCGCCCGCACCCCCGGTCTGACGGACGTCGAGGACACGCGCCCCCTGCCCGGCATCGACTGGCAGATCGACGTCGACGTGGAAAAGGCCGGTCGCTTCGGTGCCGACGTCGCCGCCGTGGGCGCGATGGTGCAACTGGTGACGCGCGGGCTGCTGCTGGACACGATGCGGGTCGATTCCTCGGACGAAGAGATCGAGATCCGCGTCCGTCTGCCCGAAGCCGACCGGCTGCTGTCAACACTGGACACGCTGAAGGTCCGCACGCCGGGCGGTCTGGTGCCCCTGTCGAACTTCGTCACCCGGCGTCCGGTGGCCAAGCTGGGCCAGATCGACCGCGTGGACCAGACCCGGTATTATGACATCAAGGCCGACGTGCTGCCCGGTCTGACCAACGACGCGGGTGCGCCGATCACCGCCAGCGAGCGTATCGCAACGCTAAGTCTGTGGCTGGACCAAGACGCCCAGCTTCCCCCCGGCGTCGCATGGGAATGGACCGGCGACCAAGAGGAACAGGCAGAAAGCCAGGCCTTTCTGATGAGTGCCTTCGCCGGCGCGTTGGGGCTGATGTTCGTCATCCTGCTGGCCCAGTTCAACAGCTTCTACAACGCGGTTCTGGTGCTGCTGGCGGTGGTGCTGTCGACCACGGGCGTGCTGATCGGCATGCTGGTGATGGATCAGGCGTTTTCCATCATCATGACCGGCACCGGCATCGTGGCGCTGGCCGGGATCGTGGTGAACAACAACATCGTTCTTATTGATACCTATCAGGAATATTCCCGCTACATGCCGCGGATCGAGGCCATTACCCGCACCGCCGAAACCCGCATCCGCCCGGTATTGCTGACCACGATCACCACGATGGCCGGTCTGACGCCGATGATGTTCGGGCTGAGCCTTGATTTCATCGGCGGGGCCTCGTCGCTGGACAGCCCGACGGCGCTTTGGTGGAAGCAACTGGCGACGGCGGTGGTGTTCGGTCTGGGGATCGCGACTATGCTGACGCTGATCTTCACGCCGTCGATGCTGGCGCTGCGGGTCTGGGCGACGCGGGGCTCTTACGGCGCGTTGGTGCGGGCGCGGGCCTTCGGCTTTGGCCGCCGTGCGCGGCAGATGCGGGCTGATCTGCGGCTGCGCAGCAAGGCCCGCGCCATGCCCCTGCCCGAGATCATCTGGGACGAGGGCACTCCGGCCTCGCCAGCCTCTCCCGCCTCCCCCGCCTCGTCAGCGGCCCCCGCCTCGTCAGACACCGAGGGCACGGATGCCGCGCCCGACACGGACCGTCCCGGCGGCGGCAAAGGTCTTCGCGCCGCCGAATAGGGCCTTGGGTGTCGCGCGGCAGATCGGGCCGCCGCGGGGAACTCATACGCTGTTATGATCTGCCGTGCGGCCCGCGAAGGCCGCCCGCGAGCCGATCAGACGGCCTCGTCCTGACGCTCGGCGGCCTGACGGTGCCACATGGCGTGATAGCGCCCGCGCCGGGCCAGCAGATCGTCGTGGGTGCCCCATTCGACGATGACACCCGCCTCCAGCACGATGATCATGTCGGCGTCGGCCACGGTCGACAGCCGGTGCGCGATGGTCAACACCGTGCGCCCGCGGCTCATCTCGCGCAGCGAGACCTGAATGTCGCGTTCGGTCTGGGTATCCAGCGCCGAGGTCGCCTCGTCCAGCAGCAGGATCGGCGGGTTCTTCAGCAGGGTGCGGGCGATGCCCACGCGCTGTTTCTCGCCGCCCGACAGCTTCAGCCCCCGCTCGCCCACCGCCGTCTGATAGCCCTCGGGCAGCGAGACGACAAAGTCATGAATGCGGGCGGCGCGGGCGGCGGCCTCAACCTCGGCGCGCGAGGCGTCGGGCCGGCCATAGGCAATGTTGTAATAGATGGTGTCGTTGAACAGCACCGTGTCCTGCGGCACCACGCCGATCTGGGCGTGCACGCTTTTCTGGGTCACGTCGCGCAGATCCTGCCCGTCGATCCGAAGCGCGCCACCATCGACGTCGTAAAAGCGAAACAGCAGCCGCCCGATGGTGGACTTGCCCGACCCCGAGGGCCCCACGATCGCCACCGTCTGCCCCGCCTTGGCGGTAAAGCTCACGCCTTTCAGGATCGGTCGCGCCGGGTCATAGCCGAAATGCACGTCGTCAAAGACGATCTCGCCGCGCGGCACCTGCAAGGCGCCGGCGTCGGGCTTGTCCTGAATCTCGGCGGGCTGTTCCAGCAGGTCGAACATCTCGGCCATGTCGATCAGGGCTTGCCGGATCTCGCGGTAGACCGTGCCCAGAAAGTTCAGCGGCATGGTGATCTGGATCATGTAGGCGTTGACCATGACGAAATCGCCCACCGTCAGGCTGCCGTCCTGCACCCCCATCGCCGCCATGACCATCACCGCCAGCAGGCCCAGCGTGATCAAAAAGGCCTGACCGAAGTTCAGCACCGCCAGCGAATAGTTGGTCTTCAGCGCGGCCTTCTCGTAGCCCGCCATCGCCTCGTCGTAGCGCGAGGCCTCGCGGTCCTCGGCGCCGAAATACTTGACGGTCTCGAAGTTCAACAGGCTGTCGATGGCCTTCTGGTTGGCGTCGGTGTCCTGATCGTTCATCTGCTTGCGGATGCGCACCCGCCATTCGGTGACGGCAAAGGTGAACCAGACATAGGCCGAGATGGTCAGCACCACGGCGGCCAGATACCAGACGTCGAAGATCACGAAGAAGATGATGGCGATGAAGACCAGTTCCAGCGCCAGCGGCCCAATCGAGAACAGCAAGAAGCGCAGCAGGAAGTCGACGCCCTTGACCCCGCGCTCGATGATACGGCTGAGGCCACCGGTCTTGCGGGTGATGTGATAGCGCAGCGACAGCGCGTGGATGTGGCGGAAGGTCTCGAACGCCAGCATCCGCAGGGCCCGTTGGCCGACCTTGGCGAAGATCGCGTCGCGCAACTGTTGCAGGCCCACGTTCAGAATCCGCGCGACGCCGTAGGCCACGGTCAGGCCGATGGCCCCCGCCCCCAGCATCCACGCGGCCGAAGTCCCCTCGCCCGACAGCGCATCGACCGCGCCCTTGTAGAAGAACGGGATCACCACCGAGACCAGCTTCGAGATCACCAGCGCCACCAACGCCAGCACCACCCGCGTCCGTATTCCGGGGTTGTCCGAGGGCCAGAGATAGGGCGCGACCCGGCGGATGGTGCGCAGGCCGCTGGCGCGGCTGGATTTGCCGGAAGAGGTGTCGCTGGCCATGGAGGATCCGTTCATCTGAAAATGCGCCCGCCACCCTAAGCGGGGCCGGGGCCAAAGGCCAGAGCGGTCGGCAGGGTCAGGCTTCGGTTCGGGCGATCAGGGGTGGTCCCGACGCGCCGGTCCTAACGCGGGACCGAGAAGATTTGACCGGGATAGATCAGGTCGGGGTCGCGGATCTGGGTGCGGTTGGCCTCGTAGACGCGAACGTAAAGCTGGCCCTCGCCATAGGTCTCGCGGGCGATGCCCCACAGGGTGAAGCCCGGCTGCACGGTGACAAGGTTCAGACCCGGGCGGGGGCCGGGTGCCGTGGCGGGGGCGTCTGCCGGGACCGGGTCGGTCCCCACGCCCGCGACGTCCGTGCGGGTGGTCTGACCCGCGGCACCGGAGTTTGCCTCCCCGCTGCCAATCGGCGCTGCCGCCTGCCCCTCGGGTTGGTCAGCCTCGCCGCCACCGGACGCATCAGAACCCCCAATCGCAGCCGTGGCCGCCGCCGAGGCCGTGGCCATGCGCACCGCCGCCGGATCTTCGCGCTGGAACGGAGTCTCGAACCGCGAGATCACCTTGCCCGCGCCGTCCAACTCGTCGGCGCGCAGGGTGTACAGCCCCTGATCCACCCCCGGCAGCGGCGAACGCCACCTGCCGTCGGCCTCGATCCGGGCGGTCCGGACGGGGCGGTTGTCGAGGTAGAAGCGGACCGAGCCCTCGGGCCTGCCGCGCCCTTCCAGCCGCACGTCGCCCTCGGCGTCATAGGTGATGGTATCGATGGTGACGTTGTTCATCACCTCGGGCGCCCCTGTAGAGCCTGCGGGTTGGATCAGGCGCACGCCATCGCGGTCCGCCAGCAGCAGCGCCGGGGCCGAGGCGGGCGGAGCGGTGTCGGCAGCGGTGTTGTCGGTGCCGCTGGCAACCTCTGTTTCGGTGTTTGTTTCGGGATCAGAGACCGCGACGGACGGGGTCGCCGTGGTCTCTGCTGTCGTCCCTGCCCCGGCCTTGGCGTCGACTGAAGGACTGCTTGCCGGATCGGCCACCGCATTGCCGGACTTCTCACCGTCGACACGCCCCTTGGGCTGCACCAGCGCCAACTTGTCCGGCCCTGCCACCTCATCCGCCCCGGGTGCAGCAGGCTCTGCCGGTTTGAAGGCCGAGATGATGACCTGCTCGGACGCGGTGCGAGCGATGCCGCCCGTGGGCGCGACCTCCAGCCCCACGACCTGCGGGCGGGTCAGCGGTGTGACGGTCACGAAGGCCACGAAGTTCCCGCTTCGGTCAGCCGCCGTCCGGGCCAAGGCGCGACCGTCGACCAGCACCGTCACCTGCGCCCCGGGCTCGGCTGTGCCAGCGACCAGACCTTCGCCCTGCGGGTCCATCCGCACCAGATCGAACCGGCCAATCGGGGCGTCGGCCAAAGGCACCGGAGCCGCGTCCGACGTCACGCTCTTGGTGTCCGGCTGATCCTCTGCCGGAACCTCTGTGCCCGGCGACGGGATGGCCAGCGGCTGCCGTGCCTCGTCGCGCAAGGGCATCTTCGGCGCGGTCTCTTGCGTCAGGGCGGCGATCCGCGCGCCCGCGTTGTCGGCTGTCGTGACGGATGGCGGGGTGTCAGATGCGCCCTCGACGTCCTGCCCCGATCCCGCCTGTTGGGCCGCCGGAAACGCCGTCTGCTCGCCTGCCCGTTCCTGCGGCAGGTCGGGCAACGCGAGGTTGCGGTCGCCGGGCTTGGGCAGGTTTCGGGGCAGCGCACTGCCGGGCATCCCGTACCCCTTGGCGTCCGGGTCCGCCATAGGGTCCATAGCCACGGCAACGGCTGCACGGGGCGTCTGGGGCGTTGATGCATTCGCCGGATCCGGCTTGGCTGCTCCATCGGCGCTTAAAGGCGCCTCGAACGTGCCGTCACCTGACAGTCCAGCGGTCTGAACCCCGCCGGGTCCCTCTGTCTTGGAAAAGGGAAGATACCAGATGGCCGTCGCCACCGCGCCGCTTGCCAGCGTCAGACCGACAATCGCACCGCCTCCAAGACGGGACACGGACCATTTCGCCATTCACTTCCCCTTTTCAGGTGCCAGCACGGCACCGGCAGCACGAGGCGTCACGGGGCCGCGGCGCCCCCCTTGCTTGTGAAACGATAGCAACAGCGGTAACGACGGTCAAAGCACTGAAAAACCGGAAAGGGATGGTCATGGCCTCTGGGCAACGGTCGATTTGCGTCTATTGCGGCTCGCGGCACGGCACCCGGACCGCTTATACCCGTGCGGCCACCGATCTGGGCACGGCGATTGCCGAGGCCGACTGGCGGCTGGTCTACGGCGCCGGCGACGTCGGCCTGATGGGCGAGGTCGCCCGCGCGGCGCAAGCCTCGGGGGGCGAGACCTTCGGCGTAATCCCCGTGCATCTTTTCGACCGAGAGGTCGGCAAGCGCGATCTGTCGTCCTTCATCGTCACCGAGAACATGCACGAGCGGAAGAAGGTGATGTTCATGAACTCGGACGCCATCGTGGTGCTGCCCGGCGGTGCGGGATCGCTGGACGAGTTCTTCGAGGTTCTGACATGGCGCCAGCTTGGCCTGCACGACAAGCCGGTGCTGATCCTGAACATCGACGGCTTCTGGGACCCGCTGGTCGCCCTGCTGGACCATGTGATCGAACAGGGGTTCGCCGACCCCAGCCTGCGCGATCTCTACAGTGTCGTGCCCGATTGCGCGGCGGCGATGGCGCGGCTGCAGACAGATCTGGCGGGCCGCACCCTGCACCCCGCCCCGGGCGGCACCGCAGCCTGAAATTACGGGACTGAGAGCACGCGACCGGCGCCCCCAGCACAACGAGGCTACGATGACCGACACGACCAAGCCCGCCCCCCGCCCCGTGACGACGCCGGAAGGCGACCCGATGGCCCGCCTGATCGAAATCATGCGCCGCCTGCGCGACCCCGACACCGGCTGCCCGTGGGATATCGAGCAGGACTTCGCCTCGATCGCGCCCTACACCATCGAAGAGGCCTATGAGGTCGCCGACGCCATCGACCGCAACGCCTGGGACGAGCTGCGCGGCGAGTTGGGCGATCTGCTTCTGCAATCGGTCTATCACGCGCAGATGGCGCAAGAGGCCGGGCTGTTCGGTTTCGACGACGTCGCCCGGGACATCGGCGACAAGATGGTCGCCCGCCATCCGCATGTGTTCGGCCCCGAAGCGGGCTCGGAGACGGACCCCAAGACTGCCGAGCAACAGGTCGACAACTGGGAAGCCGTCAAGGCCGCCGAACGCGCACAGACCGCCGATCGGGGCACGCTTGACGGGGTTGCCTTGGGCCTTCCGGCCTTGCTGCGGGCGCTCAAGTTGCAAAAACGCGCCGCAAGGGTGGGATTCGACTGGCCCGACACAGGTCAGGTGATCGACAAGATCGTCGAGGAATCCCGCGAATTGGTCGAGGCCCGTGACAGCGGCGACGCCGCCCATGTGGCCGAGGAATACGGCGATCTGCTGTTCGTGATGGCCAACCTTGGCCGCCATCTGGGCCTTGACCCCGAGGCCGCCCTGCGTACCGCCAACGCCAAATTCACACGTCGTTTCAACGGGGTGGAGGACCTTCTTCGCGCAAGCGGCAAGACCCCCGCCCAGTCGGATCTGGCCGAGATGGACGCGCTGTGGGACGCGGTCAAACGGGCCGAGCGGACAAAGTCCGATTAAAACAATCAGGTATTGACCCGACAAAAAGACTAGGGTTTAACGGCGCCACACACCGCGACAATCGCGGCCCGAACCCTCGTGGGATCATCCGGCTTGAAACGCCCCGCCAAGGGGGCCGCCGACCGATCCCGCGGGCGCCCTGACCCTGACCGGCGGCACCAGCCGCCGTCCAACCCAAGGACCAAATGTTATGAAGGCCCGCTCCCTGCCCCTTGCCGCGCTTGCGCTGGCAACCGCCGCCACCACGGTCTCTGCCGAAGAGGTGAACGTCTATTCCTACCGCCAACCTGAACTGATCCAACCGCTGCTGGACAAGTTCACCGAAACCACCGGCATCGAGACCAACGTGGCCTTCCTGAACAAGGGCCTTGTCGAACGGCTGGAGGCCGAGGGCGACCGCAGCCCCGCCGACGTCGTGCTGACGGTGGACATCTCGCGGCTGGCCGCGCTGGTCGAGGCCGGCGTCACCCAGCCCGTCGACTCGGACGTGCTGGCAAAGAACGTGCCCGCCGATCTGCGCGACCCCGGCAACCAGTGGTTCGGCCTGACCACCCGCGCCCGCATCGTCTATGCCTCGAAGGAACGTGTGGAAGACGGCGAAATCACCACCTATCAGGATCTGGCCGACCCCAAGTGGAAAGGCCGCATCTGCAGCCGCTCGGGCACCCACGCCTATAACGTCGCCCTTTTCGCCGCCGGGATCGAGCATATGGGCGAGGAAAAGGCACAAGAGTGGATCGAGGGCATCAAGGCCAATCTGGCCCGCAAGCCCCAAGGCAACGACCGCGCGCAGATCAAGGCGATCTGGGCTGGCGAATGCGACATCTCGCTGGGCAACACCTATTACATGGGCAAGATGCTGGAAGACCCCGAGCAGAAGGAATGGGCCGACAGCGTGGAGCTGGTCTTCCCGGTGTTCGAGGGCGGCGGCACCCACGTCAACGTCTCGGGCGTGGCGATGACCCGCGCGGCACCCAACCGCGAGAACGCGGTGAAGCTGATGGAATTCCTGTCCTCGCCCGAGGCGCAGCAGATCTATGCCAGCGACAACTTCGAATATCCCATCGCCCCCGGCACCAGCCCCGACGCGCTGGTCGAAGGTTGGGGCAGCTTCGAGGCTGATGGCCTGAACCTGATGGACGTGGCCGCCAAGCGCCCTGACGCGCTGCGCCTTGTGGAAACGGTCGACTTCGACGGCTGAGCCCTCGGGCGTTCGCCCACATGACCCAACATGCGCTGCGGCGGCCCCCATCCGGGCCGCCGCTTTGCGTCTGCGGGCTTGGGATCGCCCCTCAGCCCGACCCGCGTTCAGGACACCCGCGCCGGTGGCATTTCCTTGCCGCCCCGCGATCCCCCCGCGGCTCTTTGCTGGACAAGGCGGGCGGCCAAGGTCACTCTCCGCGCAATTCGAAGGAGCGCCCATGACCCGCCGCAGGATCATCATCGACACCGACCCCGGACAGGACGACGCGATTGCCATCCTGATGGCCCTCGCCAGCCCCGAAGAGCTGGACGTGATGGCGCTGACCGTGGTGGCCGGGAACGTCCCGCTGGAGTTGACGCAACTGAACGCCCGCAAGATATGCGAACTGGCGGGGCGCGGCGATCTGCCTGTCTATGCAGGCTGCGACCGCCCGCTGAACCGCAAGCTGGTCACGGCCGAGCATGTCCACGGGCGCACCGGTCTCGACGGGCCAGACCTGCCCGAGCCGCGTGCGGCGCTGGCCCCCGGCCATGCGGTCGACTATCTGATCGACACCCTGCGCGCCGAACCCGAGGGCAGCATCACCCTGTGCCCCATCGGGCCGCTGACCAACATCGCCACGGCGCTGCAGCGCGCCCCCGACATCGCCCCCCGCATCCGCGAGATCGTGATGATGGGCGGCGCCTATTTCGCCGTGGGCAACATCACCCCCACCGCCGAATTCAACGTCTTCGTCGATCCCCATGCCGCCGACATCGTGTTCCGCGCGGGCATCCCCATGACCGTCATGCCGCTGGACGTGACCCACAAGGCGCTGACCACCGCCGACCGGGTCGAGGCGTTTCGCGATCTGGGCACCGACGTGGGCCGGGCCTGCGCCGAATGGACGGACTTCTACGAACGCTTCGACAAAGAGAAATACGCAAGCCCCGGCGCGCCGCTGCATGATCCTTGCGTGATCGCCTATCTGCTGCAGCCTCAGCTTTTCTCGGGCCGGCTGGTCAATGTCGAGGTCGAGACAGGCTCGGATCTGACCATGGGCATGACCGTCGCAGACTGGTGGGGCGTCACCGACCGGCCCGCCAACGCCACCTTCATCGGCGATCTGGATGCCGATAGCTTCTTCCGCCTTCTGACCGAAAGGATTGCCCGCCTGTGAGCGCCGCCCTGCATCTTGCCAATTCCGACGATCTGGACCGGGTCCAGCCCCTTGTCGACGCCAGCCTTCACGACGCCCGCGCCGCGCTGGCCCCGGCCGAGGTGGCTGTGGGGGCGGGCGCGGCCTCTCGCCCCTCGAAGCGCGCTCAGGCAGCCGAGGCCGCCGAAGCCGCCGCGCGGCAAGAGGCGTTGCTGGAACTGCTGGCCGGGACGCCGCTGGGGGTGATCTATCTGATCGGTCCGCGCCGCTCGCCCATCGGGTTTATCGCGCTGTCGTTCGGGCACTCGATCTCGCGCGGGGGGATCACCGGCTCGGTCGAGGAGTTCTATCTGCGCCGGGCCCTGCGCGGTCGTGGCATCGGGACCGAGGTTCTGGGCAATCTGTTGCGGGCGCTGTCGTCCCACGGCCTGCGCTCGCTTCGGGTCGAGACCGAGGCCGACGCCCCCGGCGCGGGCCTGTTCCGGCGTCTGGGATTTCGCGAGGTGGCGGACAGCCGGGTTCTGGCGCGGGATCTCTAGGCCGCCTTTGAGACGCCTACGCCTGTCTTGCCGGCGGACGGCTGGGAATTTCGCCGCGACACCCTATATAAAGGGGATACGCGCGGAGCCAACCGCCCCCACCAGCAGGACCCTCGATGAGTTTACGGATCGCCTTCGACAACAGCTATGCCCGCTTGCCGGACAGGTTTCACGCCCGGCTGGACCCTACCCCTGTGGCCGCGCCGTCGCTGATCCGTCTGAACCGCGATCTGGCACAAGAGCTGGGGCTTGATCCCGCCGCCCTCGACACCCCCGAGGGTCTGGCGATGCTGTCGGGCAATGCGCCCCCCGAAGGCGCCGAACCCTTGGCGATGGCCTATGCCGGGCATCAGTTCGGCGGCTGGGTGCCGCAACTGGGCGACGGCCGCGCCATCCTGCTGGGCGAGGTTGTCGACCGCCAAGGCACCCGCCGGGACATCCAGTTGAAGGGCTCGGGCCCCACCCCGTTTTCGCGCAACGGCGACGGGCGGGCCGCCCTTGGGCCGGTCCTGCGCGAATATCTGGTGTCCGAGGCGATGCACCGGATGGGCATCCCCACCACCCGCGCGCTGGCCGCCGTCGCGACCGGCGAGACGGTGCAACGCGAAACTGCCCTGCCCGGCGGCATCCTGACCCGCGTGGCCCGCAGCCATATCCGCGTCGGCACCTTCCAGTTCTTTGCCGCCCGTCAGGACACCGACGCGCTGAAGCGTCTGGCCGATCATGTCATCGACCGGCACTATCCCGGCACCAAGGACGCGCTGGGCCTGCTTGACGCGGTGGTCGAGGCGCAGGCGAAGCTGATCGCCGCATGGATGTCGGTGGGCTTCATCCACGGCGTGATGAACACCGACAATATGTCCGTCGCCGGCGAGACCATTGATTATGGCCCCTGCGCCTTTCTGGATGGGTATCACCCCGAGAAGGTGTTTTCCTCTATCGACCGGGGCGGGCGCTATGCGTTCAACCGGCAGCCGGATCTGGCGATGTGGAATCTGGCGCAACTGGCGTCGAGCCTTCTGCCGCTGATCGGCGACGGGGATGGGTCCGAAGGCAGCGATGCGGTGGCGCAGGCGACAGCCTCGATCAACCGCTTCCCCGAGGTGTTCCAGCCCGAGTGGCTGCGCCTGTTCGCCGGCAAGCTGGGCATCGAAGACCCGGTCGAGGGCGACGTGGCACTGATCCACGACCTGCTGGACGTGATGACCGCCGCCAATGCCGATTTCACCAATACATTCCGCGCCTTGTCTGGCGATGCTGCCGCTGTGGCGTTGACCGATCTTGGCGCGATGGCAGGGTTCGCGGACTGGCGCGACCGCTGGCACGCGCGGCTTGTCCCGCAAAAAGCGCCGACAGACGAACTTCGCGCCCGGATGCAGACCGTCAACGCCGCCGTAATCCCGCGCAACCACCGCATAGAAGAGGCCATCGCCGCCGCCGTCGAGGGCGATTTCACACCCTTCGCGCGGCTGGATGACGCCCTGTCGCGCCCCTATGATCCCCCGGCCTCGGACGGGGACTGGTTGCGCCGCGCGCCCACCTCCGATCAGGAGGTTCGGCAGACTTTCTGCGGCACATGACCAAAACTCTGGCACAAATCCGCCGGTTGCGATCTTGCCCTTTGCTTCCAGACTGTTACTCTGATTTGCCTTTCAGCGTTTTCAAATCAACGGTTCCCGCCACGACGCCTGCGCCGGCGGGATCCCCTTATTGAGCCGTCGGCACGGCATGCCGACCCCGAGACCACGAGAGCCCGGCCCAAGACCGCGGAATTCCACAGCGACCCCAAGCGATTTCATTTCAACGCCAATAGCGGAGAGACGATCCTGATGTGCGCGACCCCGACAACGCCCCTGACCCAGCCCGAGCGCGTGCGTGCGCTGCACTCCTACGCCATTCTGGACACGCCGCGCGAGGCGGATTTCGACGAGATCGTTGATTTCGTGGCCCAGCTTTGCGACGTGCCCATCGCCGTGGTCAATCTGCTGGACAACGAGCGTCAGTGGTTCAAGGCCGAGGTGGGTCTGGGCGTGGATCAAACCCCGCTTGACACCTCGATGTGTTTTCACACGCTGATGAAGGGCGCATTCCTCGAGATTCAGGACACGCAGGCCGACGCCCGCACCCGCAATAACGCACTGTGCAACGGCGATGACGCGATCCGCTTTTATGCCGGTGCCGTTCTTCAAGACGACAAGGGGATGATCCTTGGCACCCTTTGCGCGTTGGATCGCCGTCCGCGTCAGCTGACCGCTGTGCAGCGCAACGGGCTGAGCTTGCTGGCAGATCAGGTCGTGCGCCAGATGCAGCTTCGCCGGGCGCTGCGGGATCAGGAGTTTTTGCAAAAAGAGATGGACCACCGGGTCCGCAACTCGTTGATGACCGTGGCCGCGTTGCTGCGGGTCGAACGTCAAAGCGTAAGCTCGGACGAGGCGCGCGCCTCTCTGGCCGCGGCCGAGCGTCGGATCAAGGCCGTGGCGCAGGTCCATCAGGAGCTTTACACCAACGCCTCGACCTTCGATCAGGTGGAACTTGCGCCCTTCATCGGTCGCCTGTCCGATCAACTGCGCGAGGTCTTGCCCCCCAACGTCGAGCTACACGCCGATGTGGAGCCCATCTGGCTGAAGGTGCAAGCCGCCTCGGCGCTGGCGATGATCTTCAGCGAATTCGTCGCGAACTCGGCCAAGCACGCCTTTCCCGACGGCAAACCCGGCCGGATCGAGGTGATCGGCCGCATGGGCGCGACCGCCGACGGCTCGGGGCGCGAATATACGATGAGCGTGCGCGACGACGGCGTCGGCATGATGCCCGCCGCCCCCCGCGCCGAGACCTCCGCCCAAGGCGGTATCGGCCTGAAGATCATCGCGGCGGCTGCCAGCCAGTTGGACGGCAGCTACGAGATCGTGGACCGCGCGGATCGTAAGGCCGGTGGCGAGGAACGGTCGGGCACCATCCTGACTGTCAGCATGCCCGTGGCCGGGGGCAGTGTCGGGGCCAATGCTGGCGCTGAGGGTGCGTCCGACGCCGAGCGGCTGCACGACACCGCCCTGTCCCAGGTCACGCCCCTGCGCCCGGGCGGGCGACAGCCGGACGCCGGAGCCGCGCAAACCCGGTCCCAAACCCAGTCCCAATCCCGGACCCAGTCCCAGCTTCACTCACAGCCTTAACGGGGTCTCGGGCGTGGGCGCATCGGCCCTGCTCCGTCCGGTCACTCTGCCGGTATGGTGGCGGCCACGCGCCGAGGGGGCCGGTTGATCAGGATCAGCCCCACCACCACCAGCGCCAAAGAGCCCAGCAGCGACAGGCCGACCGTCTCGTCCAGCAACAGCCAGCCAAGGCCCACGCCGATCACCGGCGACAGGAAGCTAAAGCTGGCCACACCCGAGGCCGGGTAGATCGTCAGCAGCCACAGCCAGAACAGAAAGGCGACCGTGGCGATGGCGACGATCTGAAACGCCAGCGCCCAGTAATGGATGGGCTCGGGCTGACGCAGGAACGGGCCGAACAGCCACGCCACGCCCAGCAAGACCACGGCCGAGATCACAAGCTGGAACATCAGCTGCGCCTCGGGGCGCACCTCGCGCAGGTTGGTGCCGCGGGCGCACAGCGGAATGCCCGCCCAGCCAAGTGCGGCCAGCAAGGCACACAGATCGCCCCAGATCGAGACGTCCTCGCCGGTTTGGCCACGGTCCAGAATCGCCCATGCCACCCCGCCGAAGGCCAGCACCAGCCCCACGGTCTTGGTCCATGTGATCCGGTCCCCCGGCAGCAGGAAATGCGCGCCGATCGTCAGCCACAGCGGCATCGAATAGAAGATCACGCTGGATCGGACGACCGATGTCAGGTCCAGCGACAGGAACATGAAGACGAATTCAAACGAAAAAATCAGCCCCATCAAAAGCCCCGACCCCAAATGCCGCCGCGAGACGCCCAGCGGGATCCGGCGCAGCCGTATCCACGCGGTCAGCAGGATCGCGGCGCCCAGCGACCGGACCCCGGCCATGAACACGGGCTGAAAGCCGTCGTTGGCAAATTTGATCACCACCTGATTGAAGCCCAGCAAAATGGCGAAGGCCACAAGCGCCCCTGCTCCGGCCATGTCGATATGGTCCCTGCGCTGCATGCGGTGTCCTGTGTGAATTGGCCGTCTGGGGTGAAGGCGGGGGGCCGTCTGGGGGCCGTCTGGGGTGAAGGCGGGGGATACTCTGGAAATGCGCCGGCCCGCCCCACAGTCCGGCGCCAGATCCAGCCGCGACAACTGGCGCCGTCGGGGACGCAATGTCAACCGTTCCCCGATCTGCACCGACGTGCTACCCATTCGGGGTATATAAACGCGGGAAATACCTATGACATTGCTTCAGATCGCCTCTTTGCTGATCGTGCTGGCCGGGGCCTTCGGGGCCATCAACTATCTGTTTCTGAAGCTGCCGTCGGCCATCGGCATTCTGGTCGTGGCGCTTCTGGCGTCGATCGCGCTGATGATCCTTGATGCGCTGGCCCCCGGTCTGGGCGTCAATCAACAGGTGCGCGGCATGGTGGCCGGGCTGGATTTCGACGACACGCTGCTAGAGGGGATGCTGGGGCTGCTGCTGTTCGCAGGCGCGCTGCACGTCAAGCTGTCGGACCTGAAGGCCGAGTGGAAACTGGTGCTGCTGATGGCCACAATCGGCGTCGGCCTGTCGACCGTCGTGGTGGGGTATGGCGTTAGCTGGCTGACCGGCATGCCGTTGCTGATCGCGATGGTCTTCGGCTCGCTCATCACGCCGACCGACCCGGTGGCGGTGCTGGGCGTCCTGCGCGAGGCCAATCTGCGCAAGTCCTTGGAAACCAAGATCGCGGGCGAGTCGCTGTTCAACGACGGCGTGGGCTATGTGGTCTATCTGGTCCTTGTGGGGCTGGCCTTTCCATCGGGCGACGGCCACGCGGCGGGCCTGTCCGAGGCCGCGATCCTCTTCGTGCAGGAAGCCGGCGGCGGCGCGCTTCTGGGCGGGGTTCTTGGCTGGCTGACCTTCCGGATCATGCGGCGGATCGACGACTATTCGCTTGAGGTTCTTCTGACATTGGGGCTGGCGTTCGGCGGCTATCAGTTGTCGGTCTTCCTGCATGTCTCGGCGCCGATCATGGCGGTGGTCGCGGGCCTGCTGATCGGGGATGTCGGCGCCAAGCACGGCATGTCCGAAGAGACGCGCAAGTACGTCGATGCCTTCTGGAAGCTTATCGACGAGATCCTGAATGCCGTGCTCTTCCTGATGATCGGCTTCGAGGTCTTTGCGGTCACCTTCGGCGCCGATGCGATCCTTGCGGGCGTGGCCTCGATCGGGCTGGCGCTGGCGGGACGTCTGGCGGCGGTCTCGGTGCCGGTGCTTGTGTTGAAGCCGCTCCGCGAGTTCTCGCAAGGGATCGTGCCGATCATGACGTGGGGCGGGCTCAAGGGCGGCATCTCGGTCGCGCTGGCGCTGGCGCTGCCGGACTCGGAATGGAAACCGCTGATCCTGACCTGCACCTATATCGTGGTGATCTTCTCGATCATCGTTCAGGGGCTGACGGTGGCGCGGCTGGCCCGACGTGTGGGACGCGAACCCGATCTGGTCTAGGGGCCGGGGCGGCACGCCCCGCCGGGAACAATCCTTGCGTTTTCGGGTTTTCCCATTGAACTCTCGAAAGGAATCCCCATGGCCCGCGGACGCAACGCCCACACCCCTTGGCAAATCCCCCCCGCGGGCTGGAAGGACACGCTGTTCCGCGTCAAGGACGAGATCGGCAAGGACCACGTCGGGCTGATCGCCGCGGGCGTGGCGTTCTACGGGCTGCTGGCGCTTTTCCCGGGCATCACCGCCAGCATGGCCATCGCCGGTCTGCTGACCAAACCCGCCGCCATCGTCGACCAGTTGGACCGCATCGGCCAGATGCTGCCCCCCGAGGCCGCCGACATTATCATCACCCAAGCTCGCGACGTCGCCGGAAGCGAGACAACGGGGCTGGGGCTGGCCGCGATCATCGGTATCCTGCTTGCGATCTATTCGGCCTCTAAAGGGGTCGGCAGCCTGATCGAGGGCCTGAACGTCGCCTACGACGAGGAAGAGAAACGCGGTTTCGTCAAGCTCAAGCTGGTGACGCTGGGGCTGACGGCCATGCTGATTTTCGGGCTGCTGGTGGGACTGTCGACCTCGCTGATCGTGCCGGTGGTGCTGACCTCGCTGGGCATGGGCGCGATTGTCGAGACGGTGATCGGCGCCGTGAGCTGGGCGGTGATGTTCGCGCTGACCATCTTTGGGCTGGCGGTGTTCTATCGCTACGGCCCGTCGCGCGACAAGCCCGAGTGGCGCTGGGTCTCGCCCGGCGCGCTGGTCGCTTGTATCCTGTGGCTGATCGGCTCGGCGGGCTTTGCGTGGTACGTCGCCAACTTCGGCAGCTACAACGAGACCTTCGGCACGCTGGGCGGCGCCATCATCCTGCTGATGTGGCTGTGGCTGTCGGCCTATATCGTGCTGTTCGGCGCCGAGCTCGACTCGGAGTTGGAGGCGCAGACCAGATACGACACCACCACCGGCCCCTCGGAACCGATGGGCGAGCGCGGCGCGGAAAAGGCCGACAATCTGGGCGAGAAGGCCACCTGAGCCAATCGCCCTCTTATTGACGTCCCTTCTTGACGCAGCGCATTAAAAAGCCCGCCAAAGCAATTGCTCTGGCGGGTTTTTTCGTAATCGTATCGCGTGATCAGGCCGCGCTGCGCCGTCTGCGCTGCTGGCGACCCTGACCGCCATTGCCGCCACCGGCACCAGCACCGGCACCGGCCTTGCCACCGCCGAACTTCGGCTTCTGGCCCGACTTCTGGCCCGGACCGCCGCCGCCAAAGCGCCGGCCTCCGCCACCGCCTCCGCCGCCGCCGCGACGACCGGGCTTGGCGGTGATCTCGGCACCCTCCCAAGGGGTCCCGCCCTCGACCGGGATCGAGATCTTCATCACCTTCTGGATCTGCTTCAGCTCGCCCATCTCGTCAGGCGCACAGAATGCGACCGCTTTGCCCTCGGCGCCGGCCCGCGCGGTGCGGCCGATCCGGTGGACATAGTTCTCGGGGACATTCGGCAGGTCGAAGTTGTAGACGTGGCGCACGTCGGGAATGTCCAGACCGCGGGCGGCCACATCGGTCGCCACAAGGATCTGTTCCTGACCCGAGCGGAAGGACGAGATCGCGCGCTCGCGCTGACCCTGACTTTTGTTGCCATGGACGGACACCGCCGCGAAACCGGCTGCGACCAGCGATTTCTTCAGCTTTTCCGACCCGTGCTTGGTGCGGCCAAAAACGATGGCCAACTCGCCCGGGTGCTTTTTCAGGTAGTCCATCAGCAACGCAGCCTTGTCGCCCTTTTGGACGAAATGCACCGACTGGGTGATCTTGTCGGCGGCCTTGCCCGGCGGGTTGACCTGCACACGCGCGGCGTTGGTCAGGTAGGTGCCGGCCAGATCGGCCATCAGCTTGGGCATGGTCGCCGAGAACAGCAGCGTCTGACGCTCTTTCGGCAGCAGGCCCGCGATCTTGCGCAGGGCGTGGATGAAGCCAAGGTCCAGCATCTGGTCGGCCTCGTCCAGCACCAGAAACTTGGTCTGGTCCAGACGCAGGGCGCGGCGGTCAAGGATGTCCAGCAGGCGACCGGGGGTCGCGACCAGAATGTCGGTGCCGCGACGCAGACGCCCGATCTGGGCCCCGATCGACGCGCCGCCGACCACCAGATCGACGCGCATGTGTGTGTTGCGGGTAAACTGTTCCAGCGAGACCGAGATCTGCTTGGCCAGTTCACGCGTCGGCGCCAAGATCAGCGCACGACAGGTCTGCGCATCGGGCTTGGTGCCCATGCGCGACAACTGGTCGATCAGCGGCAGGCCGAAGGCGGCGGTCTTGCCGGTGCCGGTCTGGGCCAGCCCCATGACGTCGCGCCCTTCCAGCACCAGCGGAATCGCCTTGGCCTGAATCGGGGTGGGATCGGTCAGACCGGCATCGGCGACGCGCTTGGAGAGAGCCTCGGACAGGCCGAGTTCGTTAAAGTAGTTCAAAATTGATCCTTTCGGCCGGCAGAAATGCCGACAGATGATCGAAGTCAACGCCGCCCCATAGGGGACGCACGGCAGACTTCGCGCGGGTTGCGCAAGGCCCTCATCCCGGGGCCGAACTGCCCACGAAACCGCCGTTGCGCCGGACCCTGCGTGATATGGGTACCTGGAATTGGTGCGATGCCCTGCGGGCCGGTGCCACTTGGTGCGATCCGGCTATTCAGCTGTCTGCTCACGCGGCAGAAGGCATCGTTCCCGCCCCAGATGGTGGGTTTTGCGCGCCTTGTCAACCGCTGGCGTCCGATGCCTGCCGTCCCTGCGACACTGCGCACCCGGTTTTCCGGGGCGGTCGCCATCTGGGCGCCGTGTGGTCGCCATCTGGGCCCGCGGCCTTGCGATGCGCCGGTCGCAGGGCCAGAATTGGGTGGATCAAGCGGCACCGCTCCTCTAGAACCGCGCGCATCCATAGGCAGGGCCGACCATGACCGACACCATCATCGCACGTTGCGAGGCCCGTGGCCTTCGCCTGACCGAACAGCGCCGGGTCATTGCCGACGTGCTGCAGCAGGCCACCGACCATCCGGACGTCGAAGAGCTGTTCGCCCGCGCCTCGGCCCGCGACGAGCGGATTTCCATCGCCACGGTCTACCGCACCGTCAAACTGTTCGAGGAATCGGGCATTCTGGAAAAGCGCGAATTCGGCGACGGGCGGGCGCGGTATGAAACGGCGGACCGCGATCACCACGACCATCTGATTGATCTGAACACCGGCAAGGTCGTCGAATTCGTCGACCCCGAGATCGAGGCGCTGCAGGAAAAGATCGCCCGCAAGCTGGGCTATCGGCTGAAGGGTCACCGGCTGGAGCTTTACGGCGTGCCGCTGGACAAGGACTAGACGCCCCCGGGCGGCGTGACGCCCCACAGCGCAGATCCGCCCCCACGATGCACGGCTTGGGTTTCCTTTCGCGCGCAAGCCCTCTAGGCCGGTGAAACGTGTCCAGTTCCGCCACCTGTTCTGCAAGCCCCGAGGTGCCCCATGTCTGACAATCTGCGCGGCATGATCCTGATGGTCGCGGCCATGGCCGGTTTCGCCGTCGAGGATATGTTCATCAAGTCGGTCTCGGCGGCCCTGCCCACGGGTCAGATCCTGTCGATGCTGGGGCTGGGTGGCGCGCTGATCTTTGCCGCCATCGCGGCGCGGCGGGGCGATCCGGTGCTGTCGCCGCTGTTCTTCCTGCGCCCGGTCATTATCCGCAATCTGGCCGAGGTGGTGGGCACGATGGGCTTTGTCACCGCCATCGTGTTGACGCCGCTGTCCTCGGCCTCGGCGATCCTTCAGGCCACGCCGCTGGTGGTCACGCTGGGGGCCGCGCTGTTCTTCCGCGAGGCCGTCGGCTGGCGCCGCAGCCTTGCCATCGCCATCGGCTTCGCCGGGGTTCTGATCATCATCCGACCGGGGATGGAGGGGTTCCGCCCCGCCTCGCTTTTCGCGGTTCTGGGGGTGATCGGGCTGGCGATCCGCGATCTGGCGACCCGCGCGGTGCCCAAGTCCGTCTCGTCGATGGTGCTGTCGGCCTATGCCTTCGCGATGCTGGTGCCCACGGGCCTGGTGTTGCTGGCGTTTTCCGGCGGCGGGGCTGTGCCCTCGGCTGTGGCCTTCGGCAAGCTGGCGGGGGCGCTTTTCGTGGGGGTGCTGGCCTATTACGCCATCGTCGCGGCCATGCGCATCGGCGAGGTCGCGGTCGTCACGCCCTTCCGCTACACCCGGCTGATCTTTGCGCTGATCCTTGGCATTCTGGTCTTTGACGAGACGCCCGACATCTGGACCCTGACCGGCGCCGCGCTGATCATCGGCTCGGGGCTGTACACCCTGCTGCGCGAAATCCGCCTTGGCCGCCGCCGTCACGCCACGGCCACCGCGTTCGCGCCCGGCGATGGCGGCGGCGGGCGGCGGCGGGGTCCGGCGGATGGCGCGGACACGCCCCCGCCGGTCTGAATCGGGCCCGTAAGAGCCTGCGCGACAGCATATCGCCACCGCCAAGCGTTCCCTATCGCCGCAGGCTCTGCTAAATCCCCGGAAAGTTTTGCCCCAACGCCGCCCCGAGGAGCCGCAATGACCCATATTATCGACATTCACGCCCGCGAAATTCTGGACAGTCGCGGCAACCCGACCGTCGAGGTCGACGTGCTGCTCGAAGACGGAACCCTTGGCCGCGCGGCGGTGCCTTCCGGCGCCTCGACCGGGGCGCATGAGGCCGTCGAGATGCGCGACGGCGACGCCGCCCGCTATTTCGGCAAGGGCGTGCAGACCGCCGTGGCCGCCGTGAACGGCGAGATCGCCGAGGCGCTGGTGGGCTTCGACGTGACCGAGCAGACCGCCATCGACATGGTGATGATCGAGCTGGACGGCGCCGACAACAAGGGCCGGCTGGGGGCGAATGCGATCCTTGGCGTCTCGCTGGCCGTGGCCAAGGCCGCCGCCGACGCGACCGGGCAGCCGCTATACCGCTACGTAGGTGGCACGGCGGCGCGGGTGCTGCCGGTGCCGATGATGAACATCATCAACGGCGGCGAGCATGCCGACAACCCGATCGACATTCAGGAATTCATGATCATGCCGGTCTCGGCCAGTTCGATCGCCGAGGCCGTCCGCATGGGCGCCGAGGTCTTCCACACCCTGAAGAAAGAGCTGTCGACCGCCGGCCTGTCGACGGGCATCGGCGACGAAGGCGGCTTCGCGCCCAACCTTAGCTCGACCCGCGACGCGCTTGATTTCATTTTGAAATCCATCAAGACCGCGGGCTATGAGCCGGGCCGCGATATTTATCTGGCGCTGGATTGCGCCGCCACCGAATACTACCGCGACGGCAAGTACGAGATGACCGGCGAAGGCAAGTCCCTAAGCTCGGACGAGAATGTCGCGTATCTTGAAGCGCTGGTAAACGACTACCCCATCATCTCGATCGAGGATGGCTGCGCCGAGGATGACTGGGACGGCTGGGCCGCCCTGACCCGCGCCCTTGGCGACCGGGTGCAATTGGTGGGCGACGATCTGTTCGTCACCAACCCCACCCGCCTGTCGCGCGGAATCGAGGAAGGTGCTGGCAACTCGCTGCTGGTCAAGGTCAACCAGATCGGCACCCTGACCGAGACGCTCTCGGCGGTGGATATGGCGCACCGGGCGCGGATGACCTGTGTGATGTCGCACCGGTCCGGCGAGACCGAGGACGCCACCATCGCCGATCTGGCCGTCGCCACCAACTGCGGTCAGATCAAGACCGGCAGCCTTGCCCGCTCGGACCGGCTGGCGAAATACAATCAGCTTATCCGGATCGAGGAAGAGCTTGGCGAAACCGCGATTTACGCCGGTCGCTCGATCCTGCGCCGGGCATAAAGGGGGCTAAGCCGCTGACGCATTGCCGTCCCGGTCGCAAGGGTCGGGGCCGGCGATGCCTTCGGCGAGGATATTTGCACGACCCTAAAGGGGGCCGGTCGTTCGCGGGTCAGATCGCGGCCACGGCCCGGTCGCCCTCGGGCCGGCTGATCCGCCCCCCGCCCACGGCGGCGGCAACGCCCGTGGTGGTCTTGCAACTGGTCGGCAGCCCCCGCGCCACCCGCACAGCAAGATAGGCGAAGGCCTGCGCTTCCAGCATGTCGCCATCAAGCCCCACCTCTTCGACCGCGTGGACCGGACAAGGGCAGCGGCGCGCAAGTTCGGCCATCATCACCGGGTGGTGACGCCCGCCGCCGCTGACAAGGATCTGGCTGGGCTGTGCCGGGCAATGATCCAGACCGGCGGCGACCGAGGCCGCCGCGATCGCGCAAAGCGTGGCGGCGGCATCCGCGTCCGACAGCGGGGCCAGCCGTTTGGCGATGTCGGCGAAATCGTTGCGATCCAGTGACTTGGGCGGCTGCTTGAAGAAATACGCGCGGTCCAGGAAGGCGGAAACAATTGCCTCGTCCGCCTGCCCGGCCTTTGCCAGCGCCCCGTCGGTGTCGCAGCTTTGGCCAAGCCTGTCGCGCATCAGATCGTCCAGCGGCGCGTTGGCGGGGCCCGTATCGAAGGCCAGGATCGCATCGTCGGCCAGCGGCGTGCCGGGGCGCGGGTCCAGCCATGTCAGGTTGCCGACGCCCCCGAGGTTCAGGAAGGCCAGCGGCTCTTTGGCCCCGATCCATTCGGCGCAGGCATAATGGTAGAACGACGCCAGCGGTGCGCCCTCGCCGCCCATCTCGACATCGCTGCTGCGGAAGTCCCAGACCACCGGCAGGCCCAGAATCTCGGCCAGGACCTGACCGTCGCCGGCCTGATGGGTGCCGCGCCCGCGCGGATCATGGGCAAGGGTCTGACCGTGAAACCCGACCAGCTCGGCCCCGGTGAAATGGCTAAGCAGGCGGGCATGCTCGGTCTCGATGAGCTCAGCCACCTCGTCCACGCCCTCGTCATCCGGCCAGCAGCCGAACCGGGCCGCGATCTGTTGCCGGTCAGCTTCGGGGCGGGGATGGTAGCGGCTTTCGCCAAACTCAAGGATGCGCAGGCCGTCGGTGCGCAGCATCGCCGCATCCACACCGTCCAGAGAAGTGCCCGACATCGTGCCAACTGCCCAGACGGGGCCCTGCTTCAACATGGTCTTTCCCTCGCATCGCTGCCCGGATATAGAAGCGCTCTATCGAAGAATGGACCTAAATCACATGGCATACCACCCAAAATCGGAGTTCCTGCGGATCATGATCGAGCGCGGCTTTCTGGCCGATTGCACCGATTATCAGGGGCTGGACGAGGCGCTTCTGGCTGGTGGCGTGCCGGGATATATCGGCTTCGACGCGACGGCGCGGTCACTGCATGTGGGCAGCCTGATCCAGATCATGATGCTGCGCTGGATGCAGAAATGCGGCCAGAAGCCCATCGTTCTGATGGGCGGCGGCACCACCAAGGTGGGCGACCCCAGCTTTCGCGCGGATGAGCGCCCGCTGCTGACAACCGCGCAGATCGACGACAACATCGCCGGCATCCGGCAGGTGTTCTCGCGCTATCTCGAGTTCGGGCAAGAGGGCACTGGCGCGCTGATGCTCAACAACGCCGAATGGCTCGAGGATCTGAACTACCTCGACTTTCTGCGCGATATCGGGCGGCATTTCTCGGTCAACCGGATGCTAAGCTTTGAATCGGTCAAGTCGCGGCTGGACCGCGAGCAGTCGCTGAGCTTTCTGGAATTCAACTACATGATCCTGCAAGCCTATGATTTTCTTGAGCTGAACCGCCGCTACGGCTGTCGGCTGCAGATGGGCGGGTCGGATCAGTGGGGCAATATCGTCAACGGCATCGACCTGACGCGCCGGGTGCTGGACCACGAGATCTATGGCCTGACCTCGCCGCTGCTGACCACCTCGGACGGCAAGAAGATGGGCAAGACCGCCGACGGCGCGATCTGGCTGAACGCCGAGATGCGCACGCCTTACGAATTCTGGCAGTTCTGGCGCAACACCAATGACGCCGATGTGGGCCGGTTCCTGAAGCTCTACACCGAGCTTCCGGTCGACGAATGCGACCGTCTGGGCGCGCTGGAAGGCGCCGAGATCAACGCGGCCAAGATCCGGCTGGCCAATGAGGTGACGACGCTGGCCCACGGGTCCGAAGCCGCCGCCGCCGCCGAGGCCACCGCCCGCGAGGTTTTCGAAAAGGGCGGCGTGGGCGACGATCTGCCCACCGTCACCCTTGCGCCGGGCGATTTCCCGATCGACGGGCACAGCATCTCGGCCCAGCAGATGTTCGTGGCCGCCGGGCTGGCGAAATCCGGCAAGGACGCCAAACGGCTGTTCGCCGAGGGCGGCGCCCGCATCGATGACGCGCTGGCCGACGATCCCGCAAAGCTGTTCACGGCTGGCGATCTGTCCCAACCGCTGAAACTGTCCGCCGGCAAGAAACGCCACGCGCTGATCTCACTGGCCGACTGACGCCCCCAGCCCCGCGCGGCCCTGTCCAAGCAAAAGGCCTGCTTGCCCGAGCCTCGCGCCCCCCGTCCCCGCCTCGGCGCCGGAGGCGCGGCCTTGGGCATGGGGGGGCATGGCGGGGGGGCATAGCGGGAGGCATGGGGGCGCGTCCCCTCTAACGCAGCATCCAGACCCCGTCGGGGTGGAACGCGTGGAAAGCAAAGGCGAACATCACGTCATGCGGCAGGTCGCGGCCCGCGTCATCGCGGACCCGCACGTCGCCGATTTGCTTGCCCTTGGCGATCACAGCCGTATCCAGTGCCGAGGATTGTCCCGGCGACCAGCTTAGCGTGACCCCTGCCTCTTTGATCCGGGGCGTGGCACGCAGACGGTCCAGAGGCCAGGCGCGGTTGCCCACCTTCACCACCCGCGCCAGCGGCTTGATGCCGTGGGGCGGCGACTCGCCACTGTAAAGGAAGGGCTTACCGCTGCTGTCGTAGCCCGCGTAGGGGTTGCGCCCATAGGCACGGCGGGCCCGGGGCTGGTCCATCACCAGCCCGTCCGGGTTGGCCTCGCGGAAGTTCTGCCAGCTTTCCATCCAACTGGGCAACTGGGTCAGGGTGGCGTCGGTGAACTTGCCGACGATCCCCTCGCCCACGGCCTGCTGCCACCAGCTTTCGGTCTGCCGGTCATACATGATCATGTCCGAGTTGCGCAGCTTGCCGGTGACGCCGAATTCCAGCAGTTGGCCACCGACCCTGCGGTCGAAGGTGATGCCGGAGTTGCACAGCGGGCAGAAGGTCACCACCACCGGGCGCCCGGCGACGACATCGTTGACGATCTCGTGCCACGTCAGATAGCGCAGCGGGTAGGCGCGCGGCGCGGCACCTTTGATTTTCAGGGTAATGACCGGCTCGCTCGGCTCTAGCCGGGTCTCGGCCGAGGCTTTCAGAAAGCTCGGGCCGCTGAGCGCGGGAATGCCGTCTTTCGGCACGCCGCCCGAGAGGATCTCGGTCCAATCCACGTTGGAGCGGGTGAAATCCGTGCGCGGCCATTCGTTCTTCCAGAACGGCGGCTCGCCTTTCGCGGCAGCGGCTTGGCCCATCAGCGGCAGAGCCGCAAGCGACAGTGCGCCTGACAGGATCGCGCGGCGTCTTGGCGCCGCGGTGGGCATCTTGAATTTGGACATCGCTCAGCACCTCCCATGCCGGTTGCGGCCGGCGGGTGCCGGACCGGACGGGGTGCATCGGAGGGGGGCGGACGGATTTTCCGCCCATGTCCGCGGGCGTCACAAGCCATTGTCACAGGCTGTTATTACCGGGCCCTCGTCGCGCCAAGACCATCCAAGATGTCACGTGATTGTCTCACGGGGGCATACAGGCAGGCATCGCGTCATGGGCAGGGTGGCAGCAACGCGGGGGGACGCATAGCCCCCCTCACGCGGCTTTGATAAGGTCTTACCGTCAGCGCAAAGACTGCGCGGCGGCTTACTCGGTGACCGTCACCGAGACCATGCGGTCGGGCGTGCCCGTGATCGTGCCGGTGTCGCGAGCGCCGCGCTTGATGGCGTCGACCACGTCCATGCCCTCGGTCACCTTGCCGACCACGGTGTATTGGCCGTTCAGGAACGGTCCGGGCTCGAACATGATGAAGAACTGGCTGTTGGCCGAATTGGGGTTCTGCGAGCGGGCCATGCCGACCACGCCACGATCGAAGGCGATGTCCGAGAACTCGGCCTTGATGTCCGGCAGCTCTGATCCGCCGCGGCCCGCTTGGGCCGGATCGCCGTCGGGCCCGCCGAATTCGACGTCGCCGGTCTGGGCCATGAAGCCGTCGATCACGCGGTGGAAGGCCACCCCGTCATAGGCGCCCTGTTCGGCAAGCGTCGTGATCTGCTTGACGTGGGCGGGGGCCACATCCTCCAGCAGGTCGATCTGGATGGTGCCGTTGGCCTCGCCCTCGACTTCGACGGCAAGGCCGGTTGCGAATGCGGGCGCGGCGCTCAGCAGCAGGATGGCAAGGGCGCTACGCATCGGCGGCGACCTTGACCGAGATCATGCGGTCGGGGCTTGCGGGCGGCTCGCCGCGGGCGATGGCGTCCACATGCTCCATCCCTTCGATCACGCGACCGTAGACCGTGTATTGACCGTTCAGGAAATGGTTGTCGCTGAAGTTGATGAAGAACTGGCTGTTGGCGCTGTCGGGGTTGGCCGAACGCGCAGCCCCCAGTGTGCCGCGGTCGTGGGGCAGCTTCGAGAACTCGGCCGGCAGGTTCGGCAGGTCCGAGCCGCCGGTGCCGGCCATGCGGATGTTGAAGTCTTTTTCCATGTTGCCGTTCTGCACGTCGCCGGTCTGGGCCATGAAGCCGTCGATCACCCGGTGAAACGCCACGTTGTCATAGGCACCGGCGCGCGCCAGCTCTTTCATGCGCTCGGCATGTTTGGGGGCGACATCGGCCAGAAGCTCGATGACGACACGGCCATCCTTCAGCTCGACGATGACGGTGTTTTCGGGATCCTTGATCTCGGCCATGAGACTCTCCTTTTGACATTTGACCAGAACCTATGTCGGCGGCGGCAAAAGGAAAAGAGAGAATGGCGGGGGCAAAGGCGCGTGGGGCTAACCCCAGCCACGGAGTCTGCCGCGGATAAGGCCCGGATCAGGCCCGGAACCGCGCCCCCTTTGCCGCCCCCTTCTGCGCCCGGTGCTTGACCGCCAGCGCCGGATCGTATGTTAAGGGCGCCGGGCCGCCCGGGGGCGGCATTCAACGTGGCTGACAGGGGGGTCAGGGATGGGCTGGAAGCGTCTGGACGAGATGGATTTGCGCGGCAAGCGCGTTCTGACACGGGTGGACATCAACGTCCCCGTCAAGGACGGGCGCGTCAGCGACGCCACCCGGATCGAAAGGATCGTGCCGACCATCAACGCCATTTTGGACGCGGGCGGCACGCCGATCCTGCTGGCCCATTTCGGGCGCCCCAAGGGGAAGGTCGTGCCCGAGCTGACGCTGGCCGTCACCCTGCCCGCCCTGCAACAAGCCCTTGGCCGTCCCGTGACCTTCGTCAGCGAGCCTGTGGGCGCCGGGGCCGCCAAGGCCATCGCCGCCGCCGGCGCGGGCGCGGTCGTGCTGCTGGAGAATGTGCGCTTTGATCCGGGCGAGACCAAGAACTGCCCCGAGTTCGTGACCACGCTGGCCAGTCTGGGCGACGTCTATTGCAACGACGCCTTCTCGGCGGCGCACCGGGCCCATGCCTCGACCGAGGGGCTGGCCCGCCGCCTGCCCGCCTGCGCCGGTCGCCTGATGGAGGCCGAACTGTCGGCGCTGGAAGCCGCGCTGCGCCGCCCCGTCCGCCCTGTCGCCGCCTTGGTCGGCGGCGCCAAGGTCTCGACCAAGCTGGATCTGCTGTCGAACCTCGTCACCCGGGTCGAGCATCTGATCATCGGCGGCGGCATGGCCAACACGTTCCTGCACGCCCAAGGCGTGCCCGTGGGCGTCTCGCTTGCCGAAAAGGACATGGCCGAAACCGCCCGTCAGATCCTGACAAAGGCCGCCGCCGAGGGCTGTCAGATCCATCTGCCGCTGGATCTGGTCGTCGCCCGCGAATTCCGCGCCGAGGCCCCGCATGAGGTCGTGGCCCTTGATGCCTGCCCCGCCGACGCGATGATCCTGGATGCAGGGCCCGCCACCTGCGACGCCATCTTCAAGGTGTTGGAAGAGTGTCGCACGCTGGTCTGGAACGGCCCCTTGGGCGCGTTCGAGCTGTCGCCTTTCGACGCCGCCACCAACGCCGCCGCGCGCGAGGCGGCGCGGTTGACCGATGCGGGTCAGCTTGTGTCGGTCGCGGGCGGCGGCGACACGGTGGCCGCGCTGAACAAGGCCGGCGTGGCCGACCAATTCAGCTATGTCTCGACCGCGGGCGGTGCGTTTCTGGAATGGATGGAGGGCAAGACCCTTCCGGGCGTCGCGGCACTTGGCGGCTAGGATACGGCCCTGAACGGCCTCCAACTGCGCATTCAGGCGGCAAATAGCGCCTGAACGGGCCTATCGTGGCCTACAAATCACAGCCTGCCCATTGCATGGATCGCCCAAGCTTTCTATGCCATGTGCAACCACCAGCAAAATTCGGGAAACGATATGAAAGCCACGCGGACAGTCCAGAAAATCCTTGCCAATTACGAAGGCGAGACCCCCGGCGTGAAGGCCAAGCTGTGCCAGATGCTGATGAACGGCAAGCTGGGCGGCACCGGCAAGATGATCATCCTGCCGGTCGATCAGGGGTTCGAACACGGGCCCGCCCGCAGCTTTGCCCCGAACCCGGCGGCCTATGATCCGCACTATCATTACCAGCTTGCCATCGACGCGGGTCTGAACGCCTATGCCGCGCCGCTGGGCATGCTCGAAGCCGGGGCCGACACCTTCGCGGGACAGATCCCGACGATCCTCAAGGCCAACTCGTCGAACTCGCTGGTGCCGGGGGATGCGCCCTTCGATCAGGCGATCACCGCCTCGGTGGATGATGCGCTGCGGCTGGGCTGTGCGGCCATCGGCTTCACCATCTACCCCGGCTCGTCCACGGCGCTGGACATGTTCGAAGAGATCTCGGCCATGCGCGAAGAGGCCGCCGCCAAGGGGGTCGCCACCGTGATCTGGTCCTACCCGCGCGGCGAGTCGCTGGACAAGGACGGCGAGACTGCGATCGACATCGCCGCCTACGCCGCCCAGATCGCCGCCCTGCTGGGTGCGCATGTCATCAAGATCAAACTGTCGACCGATCACCTGTCGCTGGGCGAGGCCAAGAAGGTCTATGAAGCCGAGAAAATCGAGGTCGCCGATCAGGCCGCGCGGGTCCGTCACTGCATGCAGGCCTCGTTCAACGGTCGCCGCATTGTGGTCTTTTCCGGCGGGGCCAAGAAGGGTGCCGACAGTGTCTATGACGACGCCCGCGCCATCCGCGACGGCGGCGGCAACGGCTCGATCATCGGGCGCAACAGCTTCCAGCGGGACCGCGCCGATGCGCTGGACATGCTGGGCAAGCTTGTCGACATCTACAAGGGTCGCGCCTGATCTGATGCGGCGTCGCCGGGCGGTTTTGCGCCCGGCGAGCCCTTTTCCGGGCGCCCTGCTTCTTGCGGCACGTCTGACCGCCTTAGCCGGGCCCTCCCCCCCCGGATCAAACCTCGCCGACCCGCGCCAGCAGCGCGTCGGTCTGCAGCCCGGCGGCGGTGCCATAGGCCCTGCCGCTTGGACCGCCCCCCCGATCCGATGCCCCTGACAGACGCGCCGTCACGTAGCCCTCGGCCACCGGCCCGGGCGCCTGTCGCAGGAGGACCGAGGCTGTCAGCAACCGCGCCACCCCCTCGACAAAGCACCGCGCATCGCCCGGGTCCACCCGGTCGAACCGCCACCGCTGACGGAACGCCGCAAGCGCCCGGTCGTAGCCCGCGTCACCGCCCCGGGCGGCGTCAAGCTCGGCCTCCAGCGCCTGCGCCGCCCCGGCGTCCCGTGCCAGCGTTCGCAGCACATCCAGACAGATCACGTTGCCGGACCCCTCCCAAATCGAATTCAGCGGCGCCTCGCGATAGAGCATCGGCAGGGGCGTATCCTCGACAAATCCCATGCCGCCCTGACATTCCATGCATTCGTAAATGAACTGCGGCGCCAGCTTGTTGGACAAGAACTTGGCCAGCGCCACGCCCACGCGGGCGAACCCCGCATCCGGCGCCCCGCCGTCATAGGCAGCGGCCACGCGCAGGCCCAAGGCGGTGGCGCCTTCCCAGTCCAGCACCAACTCGGCCAGCACCCGGCGCATCAGCGGCTGATCGACCAGCAGGTCGCCGAACACCCGACGCCCCCGCGCCCAATGCACCGCCTGCGAAAGGGCCGCACGCATCAGCCCCGCCGGCGCCATCGCCGTATCAAGTCGGGTGTGATGCACCATCGGGATGATCGCCCGCACCCCGTCGCCCGGCGCCCCGATCGGCAGCGCCCATGCCCCGCGATACTCGATCTCGGCCGAGGCGTTCGACCGGTTGCCCAGCTTGTCCTTCAGCCGCAACAGATGGACGTGGTTCAGCCCCCCGCCCGGCAGAAACCGCGGCACCAGAAAACAGCTTAGCCCCTCGGGCAGTTGCGCCAGCGTCAGCAACCCGTCGCTCATGGGGGCCGAGCAGAACCACTTGTGCCCCCACAGCCTGTATCCTTCGCCGTCAGGCTCGGCCCGCGTCACGTTGGCCCGCACGTCCGAGCCCCCCTGCTTTTCGGTCATCGCCATGCCGAAGGTCAGGCCCCGCTTGGCGTGCCAAGGCTGGTCCGAGGGGTCATAGCAGCGGGCCGTGATCCCCCCCAACAGGTCCGGCAGACCCGTCAGCATCGCCCCCGCCGCATAGGTCATGGTCATCGGGCAGCAAACGCCCGGCTCGACCTGCGATGTCATGTAGACCAGTGCGGCGTGGCTGGCATGACCGCCCGGGCGCCCCTGCCACGGCAGGCCGGCATAACCCCGGACGATCCCGTCGCGCATCAACTGGTGGTAGGCTGGATGATAGGCCACGCGCTCGATCCGCGCGCCGCGCCGGTCGAACCGCTCCAGCGTCGGCGGGTTCCGCTCGGCCATGCGTCCCGCCGCGCGGGCCTCGGCCGATCCAAGGCGCTGGCCCTCTTGGGCCAGAAGCCCCGCGTCGGCGCCCGACGCCCCGGCATGATCCCGCAACACCGGGTCATACGCCCAAAGGTCCCCCGCCTCGGGCCACTGGGGCTGGTTGGCGGGCGGATCGCCGGTCTCTGCCTCGGGATACCAGTCGTGTCCGGCTTGCCGCTCCATGCTCCCTCCGTTCCAAAGGCCGCAGCCAAGGGTAGACCGGAAAGACCGATGCGCAGAGTCCTCATTCGCCGCGAATCGGCAAGGACCCGCCGCATTCGCTGGAAATAATCGTTGTGGGGGATTCTCAGCGGCCCGCCGATGTGGCACTGTCGGCAGACCACGGGCCCGGCAAGAGGCCCTTATTCGCAGGCAGATCATGGCAGAAAACCGAAACCGGACAAATGTGGGCGCGTCGATCTACACGCTGGTGGCGTTTTCATTGGCCGTTTACTTCATGTTCGGCGCGGTTCAGGGCAATTTCGGCCTGTTCGAGCGTATCCAGATCGATGCCGAGGCCGTGCAGCTTCGCAAGGAAGTCGCGCGGCTTGAGGTGCAACTGGCCGAAGTCAGCAACAAGACCCGGCGCCTGTCGGATGAGTATCTGGATCTGGACCTGCTGGATCAACAGGCCCGCGACGTGCTGGGCCTTGTGCGGTCCGACGAGATCGTCATTCGCTAAAACCGGCCTCGTCCGGCCATAGCCGCCCGGTGGCGCCCCGCCCCTTGGCGCACGACCGTGGCGCACGATTTAGCGCTCGACCGTGGCGCACGATTTTCCTCCTCGCATGCCGCGGCAATTTGCGTTATAAATTAGTTTAACGCTAAACTAATTTTATTGACGATGTCGGAGCCTCCCAATGCCGCCAAAGAAAACAGCGAAAACCTCCAACCTGTCGAAAGACGACCTGCTGCAGTACTACCGAGAGATGTTGTTGATCCGCCGGTTCGAGGAAAAGGCGGGCCAGCTTTACGGCATGGGCCAGATTGGCGGCTTCTGCCACCTCTACATCGGTCAGGAAGCTGTCGTCGTGGGGCTGGAGGCCGTTGCGAAAGAGGGTGACAAACGTCTGACCTCGTATCGCGATCACGGTCACATGCTGGCCTGCGGCATGGACCCCAAGGGTGTCATGGCCGAGCTGACGGGCCGCGAGGGGGGATATTCCCGTGGCAAGGGTGGCTCCATGCACATGTTTTCCAAGGAAAAGCACTTCTACGGTGGCCACGGCATCGTCGGCGCTCAGGTGCCCATCGGCGCGGGTCTTGCCCTGTCGGACAAGTTCAAGGGCAACGATAACGTCACCTTCACCTATTTCGGCGATGGCGCCGCCAACCAAGGCCAGGTCTACGAGACCTACAACATGGCCGAGCTTTGGTCCCTGCCCGTCGTCTTCGTGATCGAGAACAACCAATATGCGATGGGCACCAGCGTCAAACGCTCGACCAAGTCGCCGTCGCTTTGGGAACGCGGCGCCGCCTATGGCATCAAGGGCGAGGCTGTGGACGGCATGGACGTGATGGCCGTCAAAGCCGCCGGCGAAAAGGCCGTGGCCCACTGCCGGTCCGGCAAGGGGCCCTATATTCTGGAAATGATGACATATCGTTACCGCGGCCATTCGATGTCCGACCCGGCGAAATACCGCACCCGCGACGAGGTGCAGAAAATGCGCGAAGAGCGGGACGCCATCGACCACGTCCGCGAGTTGCTGCTTCAGGGCAAGCACGCCTCCGAGGACGATCTGAAGTCCATCGACAAAGAGATCAAGACCGTCGTGAACGAGGCCGCCGAATTCGCCAAGGAAAGCCCCGAGCCCGATCTTTCCGAGCTTTACACCGACATCTACGCCGATCAGGCACCGCAGAACGCGTAAGGGGACAGAAACACATGGCAATCAAGGTACTTATGCCCGCACTCTCCCCCACGATGGAAGAGGGGACAGTCGCGAAATGGATGGTGAAAGAGGGTGACACGGTCGCCTCTGGCGACATTCTGGCCGAGATCGAGACCGACAAGGCGACGATGGAATTCGAGGCCGTCGATGAAGGCACCATCGGCAAGATCCTCGTGGCCGAGGGCACCGAGGGTGTGGCGGTGAACACCCCCATCGCCGTGCTTCTCGAAGACGGCGAAACCGCCGACGAGGCCGCGGCGCAGGACGACGACGCCAGCGACGAATCCAATGCCGACCCCGCGCCCAAAGCCAAAGACGACTCGGCAGAGAAGACCCCGAACGACGACGAAGCGCCCCCCAAAGCGCCCGCAAAGGCCAGCGCCCCCGCGGGCGCGCCGGACTTCCCCGAAGGCACCGAGACCCGCTCCACCACCGTCCGCGAAGCCTTGCGCGACGCGATGGCCGAAGAGATGCGCCGTGACGAGACGGTCCTCCTGATGGGGGAAGAGGTCGCCGAATACCAAGGCGCCTACAAGGTTAGCCAAGGCTTGTTGGACGAGTTCAAGGCGAAACGGGTCATCGACACCCCGATCACCGAACATGGTTTCGCCGGGATCGGCGTCGGCGCGGCCTTCGGCGGCCTGCGTCCGATCGTCGAGTTCATGACCTTCAACTTCGCGCTGCAGGCCATCGACCACATCATCAACTCGGCGGCCAAAACGCTTTACATGTCCGGCGGCCAGATGGGCTGCCCCATCGTCTTCCGGGGTGCCAACGGCGCCGCCGCCCGCGTGGGCGCCCAGCACAGCCACGATTTCTCGGCGTGGTATTCCAGCGTGCCGGGGCTGAAGGTCGTCATGCCCTATACCGCCGCCGACGCAAAGGGCCTGCTGAAATCCGCGATCCGCGACCCGAACCCGGTCGTGTTTCTGGAAAACGAAATCCTCTACGGGCGCAGTTTCGAAGTGCCGGTGTTGGACGATTTCACCATCCCCTTCGGCAAGGCCCGCATCGCCCGCCCCGGCAATGACGTCACCATCGTCAGCTTTGGCATCGGCATGCAGTACGCACTGGAAGCGGCTGAAAAGCTTGCCGAAGACGGCATCGATGCCGAGGTTATCGACCTGCGCACCCTGCGCCCGCTGGACATGGACACCGTGCTGAATTCGGTGCGCAAGACCAACCGCTGCATCACCGTCGAAGAAGGCTTCCCCGTCTGCTCGATCGGCAGCTACCTGTCCTCGCGCATCATGACCGAAGCCTTCGATTATCTCGACGCGCCGGTCCTGAACTGCACCGGCAAGGACGTGCCCATGCCCTATGCCGCCAATCTGGAAAAGCTGGCCTTGGTCACCACCCAAGAGGTGATCGACGCCGTCCATCAAGTCACCTACCGCTAAGGAACGCGCGCCATGCCCACAGAAATCCTCATGCCCGCGCTTTCCCCCACAATGGAGGAAGGCACCCTTGCCAAATGGCTGGTGAAAGAGGGCGACACCGTCTCCTCGGGCGACCTGCTGGCCGAGATCGAAACCGACAAGGCCACGATGGAGTTCGAAGCCGTCGATGAAGGCACCGTCGGCAAATTGCTGGTCTCCGAAGGCACCGAGGGGGTCAAGGTCAATACCCCCATCGCGGTCCTGCTCGAGGAAGGTGAAAGCGCCGACGACATCGACACCTCGGCCAAGCCTGCTGCCAGCGCATCCAGCTCCTCGAACAGCGATACCTCTGACAACTCCGACGCCGACGAACGCGCCGCACCGTCCGAGAACGCCAACCGCTCGGAAGCCGGCAGCGCCCCGGCCAACGAGCAACCCAAAAGCGGCCCGGCCTCTGGCACGGGCGGCAAGGGAACCGACAGCGACGGCAACCGCATCTTCGCCTCGCCCCTCGCCCGGCGCATCGCAGCCGACCGCGGCTTGGACCTGTCTGAAATCAAGGGCTCCGGCCCCCGCGGGCGGATCGTCAAGGCAGATGTCGAGAATGCCAAGCCGGGCAGCGCCTCCGCCAAGCCCGCCGCCGCCGATGCGGGCAAGGCCGTGTCCATGCCCGCCGGCGCCTCGGCGGATGCGGTGGCCGCAATGTTCAAGGACCGCGAGTATGAAGAGGTCCGTCTGGACGGAATGCGCAAGACCATCGCCGCGCGTCTCACCGAGGCCAAGCAGACCATCCCGCATTTCTACCTGCGCCGTGGCGTCCGCATCGACCGGCTGATGGAACTGCGCGGCCAGATGAATGCGCAACTCGAAAGCCGCGAGATCAAGCTCAGCGTCAACGACTTCATTATCAAGGCTTGCGCCAACGCATTGCAGCAGGTGCCCGACACCAACGCCGTATGGGCCGGGGACCGTATCCTGCAACTCACCCCGTCCGATATCGCCGTGGCGGTGGCCATCGAGGGCGGGCTGATCACGCCGGTCCTGCGCGACGCAAACCAGAAATCCCTGTCGGCCCTTTCGACCGAGATGCGCGATCTGGCGACCCGCGCCCGCGACCGCAAGCTGTCGCCCGGCGAGTATCAGGGCGGCTCGTTTGCGATCTCGAACCTCGGGATGTTCGGGGTCGAGAATTTCGACGCGGTCATCAACCCGCCCCACGGCGCGATCCTTGCCGTCGGCGCCGGGATCAAGAAACCCGTGGTCCAGGACGATGGCGAGATCGGCGTCGCCACCGTCATCTCGCTGACCCTGTCGGTCGATCATCGCGTCATCGACGGCGCACGCGGCGCGGTGCTTCTGAAAGCCATCGCCGAGAACATGGCGAACCCGCTGGCAATGCTGGCCTGACCTAGCCGCAATCATAAAGTCACAAAAGGCGCCCCTCTGGGCGCCTTTTGCAGTTAAAGATGCGGGCGCGGCGAACGGCAGGTCCGTATCCGACGCGGCCTTCGTCGTCCTTGGCGCCTTGTCGGCTACCTGATCCCCAGCGCGACGTGCACCGCATCCGTGTAGACCAGCCTGTCGCCCCGCTCATAGGGGCGCATCTCGGCCTCGACATCTTCGATCAGGGCGGCTTTCCGGTCGTCGGGAAGCGCATCGAATGCATCCGCGATGGGCATCGAACCAAGATGAAGGGGAACGAACACGCGCGCCGCGGGCACGTCGATCCTGAGTTCCTGCCTCACAATCCGCACCTCCGAGAAGCCGGCTTTGCCGAGCTGATCCGCCAGTACATCGGCGGAAGGTGTCTGCCTCTGCGCCCGCTGCTTGGCGGCGATCTCGGGAGAGATGTGGCGTTCGACGGCCATGCACACAGCGCTGGTATAAGGGCTGTGCCCGTCCCAGATCGATACGCCCATGCGCCCACCGGGGGTCAGCACACGCTGAAACTCCGCCAAAACGGCAGGCTTGTCGGGGAAATAGTGGTAACCGTGTTGCGACATGACGACGTCGATGGTTCCAGAAGCCAGACCGCTGTCGGAAGCCTCTCGTTCGAGCCACTCGATATCCTGCCCAGCCGCGAGGTCCTTCGCCTTGGCAATCATAGAGGCATTGACGTCGAGGCCGATGACGGTCCCGCCAGGTGCCACCTTTTCCCGGGCCATCCTGGTGGTCACGCCCGTGCCGCAGGCGACGTCGAGGACGCTCTCACCCGGTCGAAGGGCGAGCACATCGTTCAGCGCGTCAGCCCAGCGTCTGAACCACAAAGGCACCAAGATCTTCTCGTAGATTTCGGGCTCGTTGCCGGCCAATTGAAAGGTCATTCGCCCCTCCGGATCAGGTGCAAGCCCAGCATCGTACGGGCCAAGCGCTCATACTGATTACCATAGGATGCGCATTGTCCGCATACCGGAACCTGACATGTTCCAAAAATCAGCACGCATCCAAGCTTCCGAAATATTCTTTGGGCGCCTCACGGCCTTCGAGCCTATTGGCATTGTGAACGTCAAAAGGCGCCCCGCAGGGCGCCTTTCAAAGTCTGGAATGACAGGCCGCAATGCCTCAGCAAGCACCGCGCAGCAGGTGGTTCATGGTGATCGAGGGCTGATCGCAGCCGGCCTCGCCGACGATCCGCGCCGGAACCCCGGCCACGGTCTTGCACGGCGGCACCTCTTGCAGCACCACCGAGCCTGCCGCGATGCGCGAGCAGTGGCCGACCTTGATGTTGCCCAGCACCTTGGCACCCGCCCCGATCAGCACACCATCGCCGATCTTTGGGTGGCGGTCCTCTTCGTCCTTGCCGGTGCCGCCCAGCGTGACCGAATGCAGCATCGAGACATTGTCCCCCACCACAGCCGTCTCGCCGATCACCACCGAATGGGCGTGGTCGATCATCAGACCCTGACCGATTTTCGCGCCGGGGTGGATGTCCAGCCCATAGGCCTCGCTGACCCGCATCTGAAAGTAATAGGCCAGATCGACGCGCTTCTGCTCCCACAGCCAGTGGCCGATGCGATAGGCTTGTACGGCCTGAAAGCCCTTGAAATACAGGATCGGCTGCAACAGCCGGTGGCAGGCGGGGTCACGCTCCAGCACGGCGACCAGATCGGCCCGCAACGCGCCGCAGACCTCTGACGACGAGGCAAAGGCCTCGTCGACGATCTCGCGCAGCAACTGCTCGTTCATGTCGGGCGAGGCAAGCTTCATTGCAATACGATAGGACATCGCACGCTCTAGGCTGTCGTGGTGCAGCAGGCTGGAATGCACCATCCCGGCGATCAACGGCTCGCGCCGGATCGCCTCTTCGCCTTCTTCCCGGATGCGGCTCCAGACCGGGTCGACTTCAGAGACTCTAGGACGTGGGTTGGCCATGACGGTATCCTTCGATTTCGTCCGCGTCCTATAACAGATAGGCACGCCGATCGAAACGCAAAGGTCGCGGACCCGCTTTTATCCCAGTAATTTTCGCCAAATTCGGGAAACCGTTGTCGACTGCGACCCGTCGGCGAAACGTTCTTCCCGCTCTTCCCGGGCGGGAAGCTTCGCGGAAAATGGGCCGGACAAGCCCCCGCCGCGTGCGAAATCCGCGCCGCGGCAAGGTGTCATCCGGCCATCGTCGCCTGCCCCAGCCGCCAGCGCAGGATCGCCTCGAACGTCGCGGCCATGCAGGCCGCATAGCTTGCATCGCCGGGAAACCGCTCGGGCGGCAGGGCCCGCGCCTGCCCCCGGCGCGCGTGCATCACGGCAGAGCCAAGGCTGCCGTTGCCCCAGATGGGATGCGCCCGCCGCAGCCGCTTGCGGAACCGGTCGGCGGCGTCGGCCTGTGTCAGCAGCCGGTCGATCACCCGCGGACGCATCGCCTCGGGCAGGCTCAGCAGCAACCGCGCCGCGCTGACCACATCGCCGTGCAGGATCGGCCTCATGCGACCGGGTCCGGGGGGGCCAGCTCCAGCACATGGGCCGAGAGGCGCACCGTCCCTGCGGCGAAATCCCCGCCCTCGGCGGTCAGTTGCACCGCCGTGTCGGTCCAATAGGTGACAGGCGTCCCCGAGGGGCCGACAAAGACGGAATTCGCCGCAAGCCCCACCCCGTTGGCATAGCGGTCCACCGCCCCCGCAACACCCACCTTCCAGCCGGTCAGCGTGCCCGAGATGGTCTCGATCACCCGCCCCGTCACCCCGTGCACCACCCCGTGCTGCGGCAACTGCAGCGCCGTGGTGGCCGTTGCACCCGCCGCGATGACATGGTCGACCTCGATCACCCGCATCCGCGTGTCCGACCCGCCCGCGCCCAGCGCCACAAGCCCTGCCCGCCAGTCCGTGCCGTCGAATGTGGCCGAGACCCCCTCGTCGGCGATCCAGCCCCGCCAGCCGGCGCCGGGGGTCTGAAACACCCACCCGCCGTTCGATCCGATTGCCAAGCGCCCGTCCTGTCCGGACCATGCGTTTACCGACCCCGCCGGAAGGGCATAGACGGCCCCCTCGGCCACCGTCTCGGGCGGCTGGGTGACTGTGCGCGAGATCACCACAAGCCGCGCCAGCGCGTCCAGCCGCACCAGCGCCTCGTTGTGGGTCACATGCTTTTGCGCCTGCGACGCCTCGATCAGCGGCAGGCCAAGGTTTGCTGTATCAGTCATCTAGGGAAATGCTCCTGTAGGGTCCCGGCCCGAAGGCGTCCGAGATCTGTGCCACGTAAAGCCGCGCGCCCGGCGCGACGCCGTCCGCCTGTTGCTGCGCGGCGCTGTAGGTGAAATCGGGCGCGTCGCGTTCTAGCTGCCGCAAGACGGTGTCGCCCTGTCGGATCTCCAGCCGGTAGGCCTCGCGTTCCTCGCCCAAGGGCACCTCGTTGCCCTGCCAACTGTCGCCTGCGATCCGCGTCCGCCGGGTCCACGAGACGGCCGAGTCCCCTGTCGCCGGATCACGCCGTTTGCGCAGATGCGCGGGCGCATAGGGGCGCAAGCCCACGCCGTCGAACGCCAGTTGCGCCGCAACATAGGTCGAATCCCACGGCCCCCGCTGCGCCGGCCCCACCCGGTAATGCCGCGCCAGCCCGCGGGTATCGGCCCCAAGGTCGATCTGGGTCGGGGCGGCGTCCAGCAGCACGACGACGCTGCCCTCTTCCCAGGCGTCCGGCATGATCCCGTCGGTTCCGCGCTGGCCGCGCAGCAGGCCCGACAGGTCATAGGTATTCTCTCCGACCAGCACGGCGTCGGAGAATTGCACCACCTCCCAGTCGCCGGTGCTGCCGCTGCCGATCGCTAAGGCGTTGGCGCCGTTCAGAACCGCGCCCTGACTGGCCGACGCCAGATCCCCGCCCCAGACCTGAACCCGCCACGGAGCGCCCCGCGTGAACACGCCGGGGATCGCGCGGGGCAGCACGCTCAGGCTTTTTCCGATGACCGAGCGACGCTCCAGCACCGCCTTCAGATCGAATCCGCCTTCGGCCTGACCCGAGGCATAGGCCGCCGCAGAGCCCGGCCACGGCGTCGCGGTGACGGCCAGATGCGGCGCATGGGGCACCTCGTCGCCCGTCAGCAGCGGCAGATCCATGAAGACCGGATAGACCGGGACCGGAGCGACGTATTCCGTCAGCCGGGGGCGATCATCTTCGTGCGGGATGGGACGATAGAGGCCGGGGTCTATCCGCGTGGCCTCGGCCCGGCGCAATCCATCAGCCTCCAGCCGGTCGATGCGGTAGAGAGCGCCCGTCCCGGCGGCGGCATCCGCCTCCCCCTCGGGGCGCAACTCGATCACATCCCCCGCCCCAATCCATGCCTTGGACGGCGGCAACCCCAGCCGCACGCTATCCCGCGCCACCCGCGCCTCGGCCAGCCAGCGGGCCGCCAGCCCCCGTGCCTCGGACCGTGACAGCGACAGAGGCAACTCGGCGCGGGTCACGGCCAAACCGGCCTCGTCCGGCATGATCGCCTCGGCAACACCGGCGCCGAGATCGCCGTCGGCTTCGATATAGGTCAACTGCAACCGCCCCGCCGTCTCGGCATCAGCGCGCCTTTGCGCGGCAAGGCCCACGGCCAGATCCGGCGTTTCCGCCAGACTGTCAGTGCCCAACCGCGCATCCGCCCGCCCGCGCCGGTTGCGAAACACGATCCTGCCATCGCGTTCGGCGGCATCGACGCCATAGCCCAGCATCAAGGGCTGCAACCGCGCCCGCCCCGAGCCTGCGCCTTCGCTGACCACCCCGCGCACCGCCGCATGCAGGCCCGTGGTGTCATGCGCCTCCACGCCGCTTTGCTCGCAGATCTCCTGCGTCACGGCGGCAAGATCCTGCACGGTGCTGCGACCGCTGATCCAGTGGCCCCGCCCATAGTTCAGCGCATCGGCCCAGCGTTGGCCCAGCGCCGGGAAGGCGGGATAGGGCCGCGCGTCCCATGCCCAGACGAACGCCCGGTCCATATCGACCATCGGGCCGTCGTAAACCTCGGAATAGGGGTTGTTGGCAGCCGTCTTCCAATAGGAATACAGCGCTTCGAGATATCGGATCTGGATCAAGTCATCCCGACTTCCGGTGGAATGATACGGCAGCGCGCTTTCCGAGGATCGCGCGTCCAGAAACTTGTTGGGCTGGTTGGTGCCCTTGTCCACGGCGGGGCAACCGATTTCGGTAAACCACACCGGTTTCGAGCGTGGCTGCCATCCGGTCGGCTGCTCTTGCCGGACACCGCCCCGGCGCTCGTGGTGCGGCAGGCTCCACCAGCTTCGCACGTCCTTGTAGCGAAAGATCCAGTCCTCGCCATGCAGCCCGTCGGTGATGGGGGCGCGCAGCTGATGATCGCGGGCCTGTTCGGTCGGGTAGTACCAGTCGTACCCCTCGCCGCCTTCGATGTTGGCCTGCAGATAGCCCCTGTCGTGGATCGCACCCCAATGGGCGTCGGCATGATCCGCCCCGTCGCGCCAGTCCGACAGCGGCATGTAATTGTCGATCCCGACGAACCCCACCTCGGGGTGGGACCACAGCGGATCAAGGTGGAACAGCACGTCGCCGCTACCGTCTAGGGGGTGGTATCCGTAATACTCGCTCCAGTCGGCGGCATAGCCGATCCGGGTGTCGGGGCCCAAGATCGTGCGCACATCCTCGACCAGCGCGATCAGCGCCTCGACGGCGGGAAAGCGTCCGTCCTCGGCGCGGATCTGCGTCAGACCCCGCAGTTCCGAGGCGACACAGAAGGCCGCCACCCCGCCCGCCTGCGCGCACAGATGCGCCTGGTGCAGCGCGAAGCGGCGATAACCCCAGTCCTCGGGGCCGGTATAGGCGACCGAGCCCGGCCCCACGGTGAAATCCTCGGGCCGGGCCGCGCCGAAGAACGCAGCCACCTGATCGGCGGCCGCCGCAGTGCCGTCCACGCTGCCCGGCTGGCCCGGCGCCTTGTCCAAGGTGATCCGCCCGCGCCACGGCAAGGCCGGCTGGCTGTCGCCCCCGCCATAAGGATCGGGCAGGCTGTTGCCCTCGGGCACCTCCATCAACACGAAGGGATAGAACATCACCGCCTGCCCGCGGTCGTTCAGATGCCGGATCGCCTCGATTACCGAGGCGTCGCAGGGCGTACTGCCGTAAAGCACGCCTCCGTCCGATCCGGACCCGATCACCCCCGCCGTCGTTCGGCCCAGCCCCGAGACCTGCCACGGCATCTCGGCCCCGTCGCTGACCGCCTGATCGACCTTGGGCCGCACCGTGCACTGCCCGCACCGCAGGTCATCGCCGAACCAGCTGACGACAAGCGAAACCGCCTCGCAGGACGGCAGCTCTCCCTCCAGCGTGCGCATAGAGACCGCGAAATCCGTGCCCCCCTGCGGCGTGCTGACGTTCACCGCGACCTGCTCGCCGGGACCGCCGCTCGAACCTGTATGAACCGGCGTGGTCGCCAGCGCATAATCCCCGGTGCCGGGGATCAGCGCCACGGCCTTGGTGCCCAGACTGACGGTCGTCTCGGGGTCCTGCCCCTTTGGCCGCACCATACGCACCACCTCGAACGAGAACTGCGGCACGCGGTTGCCAAAGCTCTCCAGCGCCAGATCCTCGATCACCACATAGGCGGTGCCGCGATAGGCGGGGGCCAGCCCCTGCCCTTCGACCGCTTCGATCTTGGCGTCGGGAAGCTGCGCCTCGTCCCCCTTGTAGATCCGCATGTTCAGATCATCCGGCGACAGCTCGCGCCCGTCGGCCCAGATCCGGCCCACGTGCAGGATCTCACCCTGACACAGCGCCAGCGCCAGACTGACCGAATAGGCATAGCTGGTCGTGCGCGGCGTCGCCCGAGGCATCCCCTTGCCGCCGCCGCCGCTGGTGGTCGAGGTCTCGACAAAGCGGGTGGCCCAGATCACCTGACCGCGCAGCCGCACCCGGCCCGCAGCCTCGGCCACCGGTGCGCCCTCTCCCGACGCGCCGATGCGATAGCGGTCAATGCGCCCGGTCTCGACCGGCTCGGACCCGCTGCCCAGAAGATGAGAGTCGATCACCCGACCCGCCGTGGCGCCCAGCGCCCGGCCGATCACCATCGACGAGACCCCAAGGACCGAGCCTCCCACCCCGGCCCCAAGGGCCGCCCCCGCCGCAGACAAGACTAAAGTTGCCATTCGTCGCCCCGATCCTTGCAAAGTTTCGTCCGGCCCCGCGCCCTGCGCGTTTGGGCCGTCATTTCGTTGGGCATGGCACGTCAGGTCTGCCCAATTGTGCTGTCCAATCGTGCTGGCAGCACCGGTGCGTCAGCCGTCAGCCCGGTCGCAGCCCGATACCGGGATCGCCCTACCCTCATTCTCGGGTGGCATCCTCGGTCCCAGTCCCCGACCCACCCCGACCCCCATCCCACCGCGCCGGAAACGCAAACCGCCCCACAACCCGCGCGGCCCACGCCTCCGAAAGGGCGTTCTCGACCACGCCGTGGCCGCTGTAGGCATGCACGAACCGCGCTTGGGGGCCGCTTTCGACCACGATGCCCAGATGTTTGGCCACAGCCCCCCGGCGCATGCGGAACAGCAGCACATCCCCCCGCAGGGGCGCGGGACCATCGGCGGGCAGCAAGAACCGCCGCGCCGCGTCCCACAGATGTTCCGCGCCGCCGATCTCGTTCCAGTCGGGCGTATAGGCGGGGATGCGGGCGGCCAGACCGGCGGGCCAGTCGCCTACCACCGCCGCCCAGATCCCCCGAACCAACCCCAGACAGTCGGTCCCCGCCCCCCGGCAAGCCGCCTGATGCACATAGGGCGTGCCGATCCACCCGCGCGCCTCGGCAGCCACGCGGTCCCCGCAGGCCATTGGCGCAGCGCGAGCCTCCGCGGGCACACCCTCGCCCCCCCC
>SWCD01011599.1_pt1 | contig 163324 bp, 131 predicted proteins | sample 4693011 | NCBI WGS metagenome assembly SWCD01 (sample SAMN10267278, study PRJNA491770) | bioreactor metagenome | isolation source: DHS bioreactor inoculated with marine | place: Japan: Omine Ridge, Nankai Trough
TGTTTTATTACCAACGCTGATGGAAATGATCTCTCTACTGAAGCTTTGCTGACGGTTTCAGATGGATCACCTCTAATTACTGCTCAGCCAGTTAATCAGTTTGCTGCGGTTGGACAAACTGCAACATTTTCTATTTCAGCAACTGGACAAGGGACTCTAAGTTATCAATGGCAAAAAAATAATAGTGATATTTCAGGAGCCATGAATTCATCTTACACAACATCAACACTATCTTTAAGTGATGATGGTTCAAATTATAGATGTATTGTTACAAATTCTTATGGATCGATCACAAGCAGCAATGCTTTACTGACCGTATCAGACTTTAACGGACCTAATATCATTTCATGGTATGGTAATAATCAAAAATTCGGACAATTAGGTAAGATGCAAAACCAGATAAATCTTCTGGGAAATGTTTCACATCCGGATGGTGTTGCTTCGCTATCGTATACCCTAAATGGCGGATCTAGTCGAACGTTACTTATTGGTCCTCAAATTCCACCATTAAACATCAGAAGGTTATTCAACCAAGGTGATTTCAATATTGAAATTTTTGTAAATACAGATTCAGACTTAATCGTAAATGGACAAAATACAGTTGTAATAACCGCGCAAAAAGTAGGCGGCACAATTCCATCAAATCAGTCTCAAAAAACAATTTATTTTGATTACTACCCTACACCTAATTGGACCATACCTTATAGTGTTCGGTTAGATACTTTAACAAATCAAACCATTCAAAATTATATTCAAGTTACTGACGGCAAATGGGAGGTTGGTCCGCAGGGTTTAAGAACTATGGAGCCGGCATATGATAGAGCATTTGGAATTGGCGATATCAACTGGAAAAATTTTGAAGTTACAACTAAGTTCTTTGTTCACGCTGTTTTACCGAAATTTGAAAAACCATCATATGGTGCTGGACTTTTTGTGCTAAGTGGATGGAAGGGGCATACTGATGATCCAATTCCAGGATTTATTCCTAAAGCCGGATGGCAGCCATATGGTTCATTCAACGGTTACATTTGGATAAACCAATATGGTGCAAGAAAGTTATCCATAGGTGGAAATAATGGAGTAAGTATAGATGAAGTTTCAGATAATACTGGATCGTTGTTTAGTGCAGGCGAGTTTTACAATATGAAATTACGCGTTGAATCAACAGATGGACAAGCAGATTATTTCAGATTAAAATTTTGGCCTGATTCTCAAACAGAACCTGCTGATTGGATACTTGAAGGCACACATCCTAATGGAACGGTTGAACCTGAATCCGGTTCGGTATTGCTGGTCGCACATCATGTAGATATGAGCTTTTATAGTATTGAGGTAAATGCAATAACTCCACCTTCAGCTATTCTTGCAAAAAATATTTCAGGATCTAATAGAAAGGGTGAAGTATATTTGCATGCTTTGCAAGATGAACTAAATAACGAAATTAACTTGTCAGTTTTAGCTGATATGTTCCCAGAAGCTGCATTTGCGAAAAGACTTTCAACAAATATTTTTGAAAGTGAATCTCCAAATTTTAAAATGAAATCATTCGTAGACAATTCCATTTTTAATGAGAATAAAATTGGGAATAACAAATTTGAAAAAATCAAAAATAATAAGTATCCAAAGATTAAGATTATTGAACAGTCAGGTATTATTCCTAAAAATTTAAATGATGAACCAATTAATGTCATCTCGGGAAAACTTGATACTCTAAATTTTTCTAACTTGTTTGAAAACTTTGGAATTGATAAAGACGAAGTTGCAATTGAGTTTGAAAATTTAGATAACCTTAGCTTGTCATGCGAGTACTCTGATAAAACTAAAGAGCTTATAATTGACTCAGATGAAATATTAGATACAACTCAATTAACATTAAATGTCTGGTTGTTGAGAGGAATAAATGAACTGAATCAAACTGCAATAAAACTAAACTTGATCCCTGCAATAGCAGAAGTTGAAATACCTGTTTCCTATGAATTATCCCAAAACTATCCAAACCCTTTTAACCCTTCAACAAAAATTCAGTTTGCTCTGCCAAAGGATAGCAATGTTAGAATTTTAGTTTACAATATTTTAGGACAAATGGTTGAAGAAATTACAAGCGGAGAAATGAGTGCAGGTTATCATTTGCTCGAATGGAGTCCATCAAATCTTGCATCCGGAGTTTTTATTTATCGGCTTGAAGCCCAAGCAAATGACAGCGAAATATTTTCAACTACAAAAAAAATGATGCTCTTAAAATAATTTTGAAGAGAATTAATTTATAATTTTATTCTTCATCCCTTTATACCAGTTCTGAAAATCATTGAAAACTGACATTTCGGAATTGGTATTTTTTATGAACTCATCAAATGAATTTTTCTCCACTTCGAATAAATACTCAACTATTAATTGGAACTTGTAATACTCTTTTGAGTGAAATGGTGCATTAAACAAATCATCTTCGAAATAAATTTTAGACCTTTCAAAAAGACTTTCAAATTTTTTATCAGATCCAATTTTTGAATTAACCGATCCATACTCTGCATACCCCTCTCTTTTCCACCGAGGAAGAATTCGGTAGGCAGACCAACCAATTTTTTTTTGACTAAGATTATGGATCAATTCGTGAGCAATGATTTGCTCAGTTTTACCGGCAATATGTGAGTGCTTAATTCTCTTATCATGGCTGGTTTTCAAGAATTCAATTCTAGGAACATTTATAAAAGTATTATCAACAAGCGAAATGTTAACTCCGGATGAACTTGAGCTCATACCTAATAAAAAGGTGAAGAACGAGTAAAGTTTTTTACTGTGACAAATATAAATTTTCGGTTTAAACGATAAATCAAATACATCTGTTGTCTTTATTCTCTCCTCCACATCGTCAAATGCACTTAAAACTTCCCATGTAATTGATGCATCAGAATAGATAGTGTATCTTCTGTAAGTGATTTGATGTTCAAATAAAATATTGGGATTGGCTAAAATTGCAAAATGAACTGTTTCAATTAATAGTAAAAGGATTGTAAATCTTAGCAGCCATTTAATAAATATTTTTAATTTTAATTTCATTCAATCGGTTTTTATTAGTTAAGATGTTTAAAAAGTATATTTGTTCCTTTTGAAATTTTTGAAAAAAATATGATTTGAATTTGACTAATACTAGCTAATTAAGTATTTGATTCATTATTCCCACCTCATGTCCCCTTTGTGCTGTTTAAAAATCAATACATCAATTAATTATTTGTGTACATTTTTAATAGAAAACTAAAAATAATTTGCTTTAAAACTCATTTTCCAATTGGCATAATATTCTCCAATTAAAGTTTTTATTTAGGAGGAGAATTTTGCAAATGAAAACCTTACACTGCTTTTTTTTAAGTTTTATTATTCTAGCTCTTTTTTATTCATGCTCGCCAAGACCAATCTTAGAAATTGCGACACTAGAAAACGATAAAGAGTATTATAACGGAAATGAAGTAGTTGGGAAATCGGACAGTACCGCTTTAGTTTTCATAGAATTCATTGAACAAAATTTACATCAGTATGTTTTTTACGTGCAAATAGAAAATGTATCCGAAGAAACATACATTTATTCTGCTGATAATAACTTTTCGAAAACTTACCACACCAAAGAGCGATTGGATAATGATAAATACAATATGATGCTCTATGCAGTAAATCCTGAAGAACAAATAAAGCAGATAAATTCTGATATTAAATCGAGAGAAACCAGACATGCAATTTCCACAGGATGCAATTGTTTGGGCGGATTATTCAGCGCGGCAAGCAGTATTGCTTCGGATGATGAGGATGATGACGCTGACGTTTCAGATTGGATAATTAGTCAGGAAGAAGAAAATATTGACTTTCAAAATGACATGCACGAACTCAACTCAGAGAGCGAATTTTGGAAAACGGAAGTACTGAGAAAAACTACGCTTCATCACGGTGATGTAATTGGAGGTTTGGTATTTATTAAAAAAGATATTAACGCAAAGTATTTTAAAGTATTTATAAATGTTAATAGTTCACAGTTCGACTTTTTATATCGCCAGCGAAGAATTAATTAATATAAATTACACATTAAGCTTGTAAAATTTTTAAATCAACTTATCCTAATTAATTGTAATAGAACCCCTCCTTTTTAATTGATAGTATTTTTTGGGCTACCTCAAATTAATTAAAAATTCAATTTTTTCTTTCGATAATCTAATTACAATAAATATGTAAAATTTTATGAAAATTAGATTAGAGCAAAATCAAAAAACAAATAATCCCTCATTAAATACTATTAAAGTATTAATATATTGGAGTATTCATGTTATCAGAACTAATGGAAGATAAAAGAAAGAAAACAAAATTAAAACTAGACGGTATTAGGAACCTGCCTTCAATCCCAAAAGTAATTATTGAAGTATCGGAGCTTTTACGAAAGGATAATACAACCGCAGTAGCATTGGCTCAGTGTATTGGAAAAGATCAAGGACTAACAACAAAAATTCTTTCAATTTCCAACTCCCCTCTTTATGGATTACAACGACAAGTATCATCGCTGGAATTTGCAATTGTTGTGTTGGGCTTAAAGGAAATAAGCCAACTAGTAACTTCTATTTCAATCTCAGGCGTTCTTAAGCAATCATCCAATGAGCACTTCAAATTTGAGGAACTATGGAATCATTCACTTTTAGTTGGAACCGGGGCTAAAGATATATGCAGACAGTTGGGCTATCCCGAATTGGGTGCAGATGCTTTTGTTGGCGGAATGCTTCATGATATGGGAATACAACTTCTGATAAAATATTTTTCAGTAGAATTTAAATCAATCGTAAATGCATCATTAGCTTCAGAAAATTTTCTCAATCAAGAGTTAGAAGAACTTGGTCTTACACACCAGGATATGGGCGCCTACTTAGCTACAAAATGGAACTTGCCGGATAGCTTATGTAGTTCGATTCAATATCACCATAACCCAAATAAAGCTACCTCAGATAATATTTTAGTATCAATCATTCATCTAACTGATTACATGAGTCAGCTATTTAATGTCGCACCATTTTTTGGTGATGGCGGATTTGAACTTGATGAATCAATAATTGATACTTTAAACTTCTCCTCTCGAGAAGAACTGAATGAATTTATTGAAAATTATAAAGAACAATTTATTGATGCGGAACAATATATTGAGACTTTATAATATTATTGTTCTATTCGTCTGTACTTAACTATATTTACGTGTAAACTCAAAAAATTTTATGGCTAAAACAGAAACAACTCTTCTCGAAGATGATAATACCTTAAAAAAGTTTGTCATCGTACAAAAGATCTTGGTTGTTGCTATTTTGCTAATTTCTATTTTTGGCTTAAGCGCATTTGTTAATGGCAAATATTTTCTTGGAATCATCGAAGCTTTAATAGTAGTATTTTTCTTAATCCTATTGATCCAAGTCAACGCAACTAAAAACATTAAACAATCCTTAATTTTAATCCCAATTTTATGCGGCACCTTTTTTATATTTTTGTTTAGTGACGGTGTTGTAGATTTCTCCGGGCATCTTTGGTCGCTACTTTTCCCGGCAGTAGTAATGTACTTGATTGGTTCTCAAAGAGGTTTATTTGCATGCGTAATTTATGCTGCCGTCACTGCCGTTGTTTATTTAATTGGATTAACAGCCGATTATACTTCAGCATTTATTTTTAGATATTTTGGTGCTTTTGTAGCTATGACTCTAATGTCGTTTTACATGGAGACAATTAGAACAAAACTGCAAGAGGGTGTTTTTTCAAAAAACAAAGAATTGACTGAAACTGTTGAACAGCTAAAGATGAAGGACTTGGCTTTAAAAGAAATTGCCCAGCATTACAAAACATTATTTGATTCATCTAGTGAAGCTGTACTGATTTTGAGAGGCAATAAAATTGTAAACTTTAATCCTGTTACATTGATCCTATTCGGCTGTAAAAAGGGCGACTTAATAAAAAAAACATTCCAAAATCTTTTCGCTCAAAATACAGATTCAAATTTTAAGATCGAGCAAAAAATAATTCGAGCTAATAGTGGCGAGAAGATCGTTTTTTATGGAACGTTTAAAAAATGTTACGGAGAAAATTTTCACGCTGAAATAGCATTAAATAAGCTGGATTGGTCGGGCGAGGATACTTTATTATGTAATATCCGCGATATAACAAATCAAAAAAATGCCGAGCAAGCTTTGGTGCATGCGAAAGAGAAAGCAGAAAATTCCGAAAAAATGAAAGGTGACTTTTTAGCACAGATGTCACACGAAATTAGAACTCCGATTAATACAATTCTAAATTATACCTCTTTACTTAAAATGGAGTTTGAAGACAAATTAGTTGGCGAAATTGAGGGCAGTTTTGTCTCAATTCAAAATGCAGCCAATCGGCTTTTGCGAACCATTGATATGATACTTGGTATCTCAGAAATTGAGTCGGGCGCATATACTGCCCGCTACGAAAAAATTGATTTAGTAAATCAGGTAGTGATTCCCGTAATAAATGAATTTAAGCGAGAGGCTTTACAAAAAAATATCTTGTTAAATTATAAGAATGAACTAAAGGATCAAATTTTTATCTTTGCCGATTTCTATTCTGTATATCAATTGGCGGCAAACTTAATTCATAATTCAATTAAATATACACTTGAAGGCAGTGTTACTTTATCAGTATTGCAGAAAGATGATAGAACCGAATTGATTATCTCCGATACGGGAATTGGTATGGCTGAACAATATTTACCTCACCTATTTAAAAAGTTTACTCAAGAAGAAGAAGGATATACACGCAAATTTGAAGGGAGCGGCTTGGGACTAGCACTTGTGAAACAGTATAGTGATGTAAATAAAGCTGTAATAAGTGTTGCAAGTAAAAAAGGCATTGGTACAACTTTTACTATATCATTTAACACTAATTAATTTCTTTTCAAAGTATTCTCCTCTTCAAACTTCACATTTACTTTTTTATTTTTTTCTATCATTAATAATTGTTGTTAATTATTTACATATTAAAACAAAATAATTGTGATGACCGAATTCATTAATTAGTTAGTTTACAAATTTTTAATAATCATAAGAAAATTATGAAAACAGTTTTAGTCACCGGCGCAAACAAAGGAATCGGATTTGAAATTTGCCGTCAATTAGGAGCGCTCGGTTACCACGTTATTCTATCCGCCCGAAATAAAGAAAGAGGTATTAAAGCTGCAAATGCACTAAGTGAAATGCGATATAAAATTGACTTCCTACAAATGGATGTCTCGAATGAGAAAAGTATAATGGACGTTATTAATGAATTCAAGAGACATGAAGTAAAACTTGATGTACTTATTAATAACGCGGGTATTCTTTTAGATGATACAGATATTCTAGATCTAAAAACCGAAGTATTAGAAAAAACGATATACACCAATACTTTCGGAGCCTTTTGGGTTATCAAAACATTTTTACCTTTGCTAAATAATGGCGGCAGAATAATAAATATCTCAAGCGGATTGGGCTCTTTGAATGAGATGAGCGATTACGCACCTGCCTATAGCATTTCCAAAACTGCTATGAATGCTATTACGAAACAGTTTTCTATTGCCCTTAAGGATAAAAATATTGCGGTCAATTCTGTTAGTCCGGGATGGGTGAGAACTGATATGGGCGGCGAAAATGCTTCGCGGCCGGTAGAGAAAGGCGCCGAAACTGCGGTATGGCTTGCAGTTGATGCACCAATAAATTTGACAGGAAAGTTTTTGAGGGATAGAAAAGAAATTGAATGGTAAAACACATAGAGGTGAAATTGATTTCACCTCTATGTGCAGTTTAATTATTTAGTTTTTTCATCACGTACTTTGCATGTTGAAATGCCAAAAGGAACATACAACGGACACCAGTTGATAAATGCCGTTACAATTGGTATAACCCCAATTGCTCCCCACCATGATTGAAAATAAACACCCGCCGCTATAATCCCGGCTCCAAGTATAAGTCTAATTACCTTGTCAGGCTTTCCCATATTCACTTTCATTTATAACTCCTTAATTATTAGTTGTTGTGATGCTTTAATAACAAAAATAAGATGCGGACTCTTAAATGTATGTGACTTTATCACAAATTTATAAAGTGGTGATGATTTGAATTCGTGAAAGCAAAAGTTGAATGGAAGAATAATTATTGAAGCAATTTTACTTTTGTGCGGAGCTTTGCTAAATCTATAATGGTAATTTTCCCGCGTGAGAGTTCAAGAATTTTTTCTTTTTCCAAATTCTTTAATATCCTGCTAACAACTTCGCGTGCGGTTCCTAACTCATTTGCAATACTTTGGTGTGTAATATTTAATTCTTTACCTACTTTAAGTGAATTTCTAAAAAGGAAATCCGCAATTCGTAAATCTGTTCTTGTAAAAACCAGACTTTCAACAAGAGAAATTACCTTATTTAGTATTGAAGACATATAACTGAATACATAGTCATTCCAGAGTTTGTATTTTCCTATCCAACCATTAAACGTGTCCGAAGAGACCAAGATTACTTCGCATTTCTCCTCAATATAAGCCAATGCGGGAAACTGATTATTTGCAAGTATACAAGAAATTGTAAGAATACAGCTTTCGCCGGGGTTAATTCTATATAAAGTAAATTCCTGTCCGTTTTCACCAAGTTTGTAAACTCTAACAATCCCGCTTTTTACAATTGGGAAATACCCACAAGAATCTCCCTCCATGGTAAGAAACTCTCCCTTAGTAAAAGTTTTTGTTACATGATTTTTTTGAAAAGAATTAATAAGCTCGTCATCGGCATTTTTAAAAAATGGCAAAATTTCAATTAAATTATTCATACCAGCAATCAATTTTAATTAATGAAACTATTTGAATAAGAAAAGTGTTGATGAGAAATAATTAAAATACTTAGAATTTTAATCTATTTTAGTCAAATAAGCAAAATATTATTTTCGACATAAAAATAATGTTGCAACTTTATATGTTATAACATATATTAGAATTAGTAATAAATTTTAATGGGATATGATATCTTTTACAAATAAACTAAAGAGGTACAAAATGAAACACATAAATTCTTTTCTCGTAATACTTTTCTTTACAGCAGGTTCATTATTTGCACAAACAAAATGGAATTTTGATGCATCACATACAAACATTGGTTTTGAAGTTGACCATATGGTAATTGCATCAGTTGAAGGTGAGTTTACAAAATTTGACGGCTCAATTGAAACAAAAGGTGATGGTTTTGAAAATGCGGCAATCAATTTTACTGCTGATATTGCCAGCATAAGCACCGACAACGAAAAAAGAGATGGACATTTAAAGTCCGATGACTTTTTTAACGCGGAAAAATATCCTCAAATGATTTTCAAAAGTAAATCTATGAAAAATGTTAAAGGAGATAATTGGAAATTAGTAGGCGATCTAACGATCCGAGACGCAACAAAGGAAGTAACCCTTGATGTTAAATACAGAGGAATGGTAAACGATCCTTGGGGAAATACAAGAGTCGGTTTTAAAATTAGCGGTGAAGTAAACAGGTTCGATTATAATTTGAAATGGAATAACTTGCTTGAAACCGGCGGACTTATTGTCGGTGAAGATGTAACCTTAGAAATTGATGTTGAATTAATTAAAGCAAAATAAATGAAATTGGAAGACGAGATTAAACAGAAAAAGTTTAACAGTGAATTTCAAAAGCTGGCTGTGAATATTATTTATACTCACAGCTGGCTTACTTATTCTCAATCAAAAATTTTTGAACAGCACGGCATAACCCTAACGCAGTACAACATTTTAAGAATACTTCGCGGTCAGCATCCAAACCCTGCATCTGTAAATTTGCTTAAAGAAAGGATGCTGGATAAAAGATCGGATGCTTCAAGAATGGTTGAACGGCTGAGGGTAAAAGGACTGGTTAAAAGAAAAATTTGTCCTAAAGACAGAAGAAAAGCTGAAGTTTTAATAACAGATATTGGGTTGAAATTATTAGAGAAGCTAGATAAACACGAAGAGGAACTTGAAAAAGTTTTTAAGCATTTAAGTAAACAAGAAGCAAAAATCTTAAACGACTTATTAGATAAATTACGTGGTAATAATTCTGTAAATGACTAGATGATTTTTTACGAAAGAAGAAGAATATGAATAATATTAAAAAATACAAACTCGAAATTTACCCGCCAAGCAGGCAAGGTTCGGGCAGTTTTGATAATGGGAAAATTACTGAGATAAAACCAATCGATTTTCCGAACGGAACCGGCGAAGGGAAGCGTATTGGTCCTTTGTTTTATTGGGCTTGGGCTTCTGCCAATGGTGACGGCATAATCGGCATGCATCCCCATCAGGCATTTGAGATTATTAGTTTTGTACTAAAAGGTGAAATTGGACATACCGATTCGCTTGGTAATAAAACAAGAGTCGGCGCAGGCGGAGCGCAAATAATGCAGACCGGTAGCGGCGTTTATCATCAGGAAGAAATGTATGGCGAGCGCACTGATTTCTTTCAAATTTGGTTCGAACCAAATCTTCGCGAAACAATTAAATCAGTACCAACCTATACTCAATTATCAGATAAAGAATTCCCTGCTGAAAAGATTAATGGCACCGTAGTAAAAAAAATACTTGGGGAAGGAAGTCCTGTAAAGTTGGTTGCGGAATCGAATATGGAAGAGCTGACAATTCCCTTAGAAAATCCTTACATTAAAAAATTGAAAGCAAAAAAAGTATTGGCACTTGTAGCAATAAGTGGAAAAGGTGAAATCATAATTGAAGATGAAACTTATTCCATCGAAGAAAAATACTACACAAACATTATTGCTGAAAATGATATAAGTATAAACTTTAGAAACACTGGAATTAACGATCTTCGCCTTGTTATAGTTGAAGTTCCGCAAAAAGTAAATTATCCGCTTTACGGAGAAAATTAAAAATTAAACTAATAGATTGGGGAAATAATGACTGAGAAAATATTTAAGTATGAATCTGATGAAATTGTTATCAGCTATAATTCCAAACTATGTATTCATGCTGCGGAATGTGCAAACGGGCTGCCTTCTGTTTTCAATCCTAAAAATAAACCCTGGGTAAATCCAAGCGGTGCCGATACAGATAGAATTGTTGAAGTAATTGAACGCTGCCCAAGCGGAGCCCTAAAATATGAAAGGCTTGACGAGGGTGCGAAAGAAATACCCGCAGCTGAGGCGAAAGTAGTAACTATTCCCAACGGACCAATATATATTTCAGGAAATATTTCTTTAAATACCAATTCGGGAGAAATTGAAGCAAACGAAACCCGCATTGCGCTTTGCCGATGCGGACAATCTAAAAATAAACCATACTGTGACAACACTCATTTGGAGGTAAAATTTAATGCAGAATGAAAATGAAAAATCCGAACTAAAAATTACCGTCTTAAAAAACGGTCCTTTAATGTTAGAAGGAAATTGCAAGGTTGAAAAACAATCGGGCGAATTATTAAAGGAAGGTGAAAAATTATTTCTCTGCCGATGCGGTCATTCATCCAACAAACCATTTTGCGATGGTACACATAAAAAACAAAATTTTGAAGCAGACTAGTTGAAAAGAGATTTGTAATGATAAAAATTGTAACAATACTTGGCAGTGTAAGACCTGGGAACAATACTGAAAAAGCTTTAGCATTAATTCATGAGGAATTGGCTAAAAGATCGGATGTAAGCTTTGTAAATATTGACCCTGCTGAGTTTAATTTATCTTTGCCGGGAATTGAAAATAATTCCGGGGACCAATTGCGATTGAATGAAACGATAAAAGATACCGACGGTATTATAATTGCGTCACCGGAATACCACGGCAGCTATAGCAGCACTATAAAATTAATTATCGATAATTTGAACTTCCCTTCACTGTTAAAAGAAAAACCAATTGCATTGCTGGGAGTTGCCGCTGGTCAAATAGGAGCTATAAAATCTCTTGAACATTTAAGAAGCATTTGTTCTCACATGGGCGCAATTGTTTTACCCGGACCTGTTTCCATTGCAAATGTAAACAAAGTATTTGACGAAGAAGGAAATTGTCTTGACAAGAATATTGAAGATAGGATTAAAACCTTCACCTCCAGTTTGCTAAAATATGTTAATCAAAATGTTTGTCCGAATATTGCACTTGAACAAGTTGTTAGGAATTAGATTATTAAATCGAGTAGAATTAATTCTGAAGTATAATTATTTACGGAGAGCAGAAAAAGTGACAATAAATTTTGATCCTTTGCCTTTGTCACTCTCACATTGAACACTGGCATTATTCATTTCGCAGTATTTTTTTACTAACGCTAAACCTAAGCCGGTTCCTTCAAATTTTCTAGTGTATCCTTGTTCCTCTTGAGAAAAAGGTTCAAACAAATTTGGAAGGTATTGTTTTGAAATGCCAATTCCGGTATCACTTATTTCTACTATAATTTTATTACCGCTTCGTTGCGCGATAATGTTAATTTTACCTGCCTCTGTATATTTAACAGCATTGCCAATTAGATTGTCAAATATTTGCATTGTCGAATACTCATCGGCATTAATATTAAAGTTTCCCTTACTTTTACTAATTGTTATATCGAGAGCTTTTTCATTGCATAATTGTTTGTACTGACTATACAAGGGCTTAAGCACATCTTTATATATATCAAACTTTCGAAGATCCGGTTTAAATGTTCCTGTCTGCAATTCCGACATATTTAAAATTAAATCGATCGTTCTTATTATTCTTTTACCCGCATTACTCATAATGTCAAATACATTTCCCAAATCATCGGGAACAAGTTCTCCAATTTCATCTTTTAACAAACCTGAAAAACTTAAAATCGCATTTATAGGGGTTCTTATTTCGTGCGACATTTGAGCAAGAAATTCTGATTTTAACCTCTCTGAGTTTTCAGCAATTTCCTTTGCCATAATAATTTCTGTTTCTGCTTTTTTCCTCTCGGTAATCTCCGATATAAAAGCATATGACTTTTTTAGTCTACCATCAGTGCCAAATATACCATGGATAAGTAATTCAACAGGCACACGCGAACCATCCTTTTTTAAATATTCTTTTTCAAAACGCTTCGGATTTTTATCCTCCATTAATTTCATCATTATCTTCGCCTCCTTATCATGCCAATCGGGCGGAGTCAAATTTTTGTACCAGTCCACACTTTTCAGTAATTCTTCCTCAGTATAACCGGTAAGATTACAAAATGCAGTATTCACTCTTGTTAACTTACCGTCAGGAGTACCTTCAACGAATGACTGTGTTGAATTCTCCAAATATTCTGCAAGTAATTTATTTTCCAGGTTAAATTTTTGTATTTGCAGTTCTGCAATTTTCCGATCGGTTATATTTCTTGTTGTTCCTTGTAGTCCAATTAATTTACCTTTGTTATTTAATAGAACCTTCCCTGAAATTTCGAGATCGACTTCCTCTTTTTTCCAGTTGAGCATTTTAGTTTCAAAAGTAACGGGGGGATGAGTTTTATAATTTTTAATTACTTTTGCGATCAATTTAGTTACTTTCAACAACTCTTTTTTTCTGAAATGAGATGTAATTCTTGTTCCTATCCACTCTTTTGGCTTAATTCCCATAATTCTTTCTAGAGCTGGGCTGAGATAAGTAAATTTAAGATTAATGTCGGTTGTCCAAATACAATCAATAGAATTATCAGCAAGTAGTCTGAATTTTTCTTCACTTTTACGTAACATTTCCTCTGCAATTATTTTATCTGTTACATCCAAAAACATAACGGTCATTGTATTATCCGCAGTCCGAAAAGCATTAATATCAAAAGCGCCGCTTACTCTTTCGTCTTTGTAATTTAATTGACGATTATGCCAAACAATTCCTTCTTTACAAACTTTCTTAAACATTTCCGGTGCCTCAGTATTTTTAAGCTCTGGAAATGCTTCCAAAATTTGTTTCCCAAACAGTTTTTTACTGTTAATTTTCAAAATCTCATCTGCTGCTTGGTTAGAACCCGCTAAAACCAAATTATCAAAATTATCAAGCCTATAAATAAATATTCCCATTGGCGAGGATTCTACAATAGACTTGTACTTTGCCTCCGACTCGATTAAATTTTCTTCAACTTTCTTTCTTTCGGTTATATCAGTTAATGCCCCAACAATTCCAATCGTTTCATCTTTATAGACAATTGGTGCTTCACCTACCTCAACCCAAACATTCCTGCCTTTTTTAGTTCTCAATTCTAATTCATATGGAGGTTGAATTTGACCCGTTTCAATCGCCCTTTGAGTTGCTTCTATCCCTTTCTGGTTTATTGGATTATCAGTTATGAATTCTGTCCAGCGTACCATTGCTTCCTTAGGCTCACAGTCAAAATAATATCTTGATTGAGGGCTTACATAAGTTAAAACATTATCTGTGGTGTGAGAATAGAATAAATTTGTACTATGTTCTACAACATCTCTTAATTTTTGCTCGGCTAGTTTCAAAGCATTTTCTGAATTCTTCTTTTCTGTTATATCAATGCCCATCCCTATCAAACATGGCTCCCCATCAAATTCAATTTTTCTGCCGGTAAAGTAATAAGGTATTTTTCGACCATCTTTAGTAGTTATATTTGCTTCAACAGTAGTTTTACCTGCTTTAAAAACCAAATTTATATTTTCCTCAATATTTTTACGGTCGTTCCCTTTAAATAAGTCTAGGGGATTGATCTTTGAAAATTCCTCATTTGAATATCCTGTTACAGATTCAAAGTTTGAATTCCATCTCAAAAATTTTCCGGACTGGTCGAATAAGTAAAATACACCTGGCAGGCTATCAATTATGATGTTTGATAATGATCTTTCCTGAGTTATTTCTTCCTCAATCTTTTTATGCTTGGAAATATCTCTTGCAATTCCTTCAATATAAATTGGTTTGCCCTTATTATCATACTTTAAATTGGCATTTGAGGAGAGAATAATTTTTCTGTTGTCCTTTCCAACAATAACTGCTTCAAAATTATTAACTTTTCCACGTGCTTTTAGTTTTTTAATAAATTCTTTGCGAGCATTCGGGAACTCATAAAAATCGGTAATTGATTTACCAATCATTTCATCCGGAGTATATCCCATAATAGAAAATACAGATGGACTGATGATGGTAATCTTACCCTTCATATCAGTTCTATAATATATATCAATTATTGAATCAAATAACCCTTTGTATTTCCTTTCGCTTTGTTCAAGTTCCTCAATCCGTCGTTTAAGCTGTAAATTGATTTCTTGAATGTCATCGTTATCATTCGAATTATTTTTTTTTGGTGCAGCCTTTTTAGACTTTGAAGATTTATTCATATCATCATATTTTTGTTTTTCTTATCCGAAATTCGATTCAATATATGACAGTTTTGATTCTATGCAAAAACTGTATAAAATCTTATTAAAAGTTACTGATATTGTTTAATAATTATCGAAGATATTCATTTATAATTTAATTACAATAAGTTTAGTTTATTTCTTTTACAAAAAAGTTATAAATCCGTTATAAATGTTAAGGAACTATTAATCATATTTTCTGTTAATAATTCTAATAATATGAATGGAATGAATATGAAAAAGAAATTAGTTTTAACTTTATTCTTCAGCTCAATTTTATTTATAAATATCTTAGGTTGTTCAGATAGTAATGAAACCATGAAAAAGAAAGCACAGGAAAATAATATGAATAGAGAAGGATTAGAAACCGCCACATTCGGTTCAGGATGTTTTTGGTGTACCGAAGCAGTTTTTGAAAGATTAGAAGGAGTAGAATCAGTTGTTTCAGGCTATGCGGGTGGAGCTGTTGAAAATCCAACTTATAAGCAAGTAACATCTGGCAATACAGGTCATGCGGAGGTAACACAAATTATGTTTGACCCAAATGTTATAACTTTTGCGGAGTTGCTTGAAGTATTTTGGAAAACTCATGATCCAACAACATTAAACCGCCAAGGTGCTGATGTTGGAACTCAATACAGGTCTGTAATTTTTTATCATAATGAAAAACAAAAAGAGTTGGCGGAAAAATATAAAAAGGAGCTTGATGAATCGGGAGCATTTGGTGATCCAATTGTAACTGAAATTTCTGCGTTCACTAATTATTATCCGGCGGAAGACTATCATCAGGATTACTATGATGAAAACCCGGCTCAGCCTTACTGTAGTTTTGTAATTGCACCCAAGATTGAAAAATTCGAAAAAGTGTTTAAGGATAAGCTGAAGAAATAATTTTAAATTAGCTGGCAAGAACCATTTCTTGCCAGCTTTTCGTGTATTTACATTTCCACGTTTTTACATCTCTCCGTCTCAACGTTTCCATATAAAACCCTATCCCAGTATAAACGTCTAATTTTTGCAGTAATATTTTTCTAAATTTACATATTGGATTTACTAACATTTAATTAATTGGAGTAAGTATGCAGATTAAAAATTTATTATTCTTTTTAATGACACTGCTATTGGTTTCATCACTCACAGCACAATCATTAAGAAGATCGGAAATTGACGAAAAGTACAAATGGGATTTATCACATCTTTATTCGGGCACGGATGAGTGGAAAGCTGATTATGAAAAGGTGAGTAAATATTTAGACAAAATGACGGAATTTAAAGGCAAATTGGGTGGGGACGCAGAAACATTTTACAACGCAATCGACTCCTATTTTGGAATACTCAAAAGCTACTACAAACTTGTAGTATATTCCAACCGTTTAAGTGATGAAGATTTAGGTATTGGTGAGTTTCAGGAACTTAGACAAATGGGGAGCAGCCTCGGCACAGAAATTTCAGAAGCAACCGCTTTTATTGATCCGGAATTATTACAAATTGAAGAGTCCAGAATTGAGCAATTCTTTAATGAAAAACCTGAGTTAAAAGATTATGAATTTTATGTAAAGGATATTCAAAGATTAAAACCGCATACGCTTTCGGATGCTGAGGAGAAAATACTTGCAAGCGCTGGAATGTTGACAGATGTAACAAGCGACGTTTATAACATTTTTAACAATGCTGAGAGAATAAATCCAAAAGTTAAACTTTCCACTGGTGAAGAAGTTGAGGTAAATGCAGCCGGCTACTATATTCATCGATCTGCAGAAAACAGGGAGGACAGGAAGAAAATTTTTGAAGCTATGTTCACTAATTACAGTAATTACGAAAATACACTCGGTGCAAATTTAGCGGGCAAGGTTAAGGCAGATTATTTTTTCGCTAAAAACCGTAAATACAAAACAACTTTAGAATCATCTCTCAATCAAAATAAAATTCCAGAAACTGTTTATCATAATCTAATTAAGCAGGTAAATGATAATTTACCAACACTGCATAGAGCTCTCGAACTAAAAAAGAAAATGCTCGGAGTTGATACTCTTCATTACTATGATCTCTATACACCAATGGTGCAAAAAGTTGATATGAAATTTACTGTTGATGAAGCTCAAAATATGCTTCTTGATGTATTCAAACCGTTAGGTGAGCATTATGTTTCTACAGTAGAAAAATCATTTACAGATAGGTGGATTGATTACTACCCTTCCGATGGTAAGCGGAGCGGGGCTTACTCTTCCGGCGCAGCGTATGATGAGCATCCATATATTTTAATGAATTACACTGATGATTATGAATCAGTTTCAACCCTTGCTCATGAGCTTGGACATACAATGCATAGTTATCTATCAAATAAAAAACAGCCGTTTGTTAATTCGGGTTATGCAACTTATGTAGCGGAAATTGCTTCCACGCTAAATGAAAATCTGCTTAACAATTACATGATAAATAAAGTTGACACTGACAATGAACGTCTCTATCTATTAGGCTCTTACCTTGAATTGCTGAGGCAGACAATTTTCCGCCAGGTTTCTTTCGCCGAGTTTGAATTGGAGATTCATAAAAAAATTGAAAACGGTGAGCCATTGACCGGTGAGAAAATGAGTGAGATCTATTCAGACATTGTTAACAAATATTATGGACACGATAAAGGTATTTGCGTAGTTGATGACTATATAAAATATGAATGGTCATACATACCTCATTTTGTAAACTATACATATTACGTTTACCAATATTCAACATCATTAATTTATGCTACTGCTTTTGCTGAAAAAATAATTAATGAAGGGCAACCAGCAGTTGATAAATATTACAACATTATCGAAGGCGGCGGATCGGATTACCCAATAAACTTAATTGCAAAAGCCGGTCTCGATCCATTATCAAATGAAGCGTTTGAATTGACAATGGAAAAAATGAACAGAGTCATCGATCAAATGGAAGAGATAATAAGTAAGAAATAAAAAGACAAAAGTAAAAAATAATTAAATTTGAAGACCTCGTAATTTTCTTACGGGGTTTTTATTTATGTCAATTTTCAAATTCATGACTTATTATTTATTTTGATTAAGTAGTTAATACTAAACCATTTATAAATCAGTTAATAGCAAACATATTTTATTTATGAAAAACTTATTAAAAGAAATACTCTCTAAATTATCTATTGGGGAAAGGATAATTAAAATTTACGGCAGACTTAAACTCCGTTATTTATATGGCTGGTTAAAAGGAAGAGAAAAACTTTTTACTGATTTTCATAAGATCAATCAATGGAGCAATGAGGAGAGCATTTCTGGACCCGGCTCCACTTTGGAGTACACTGAAAATATCCGTAGGGAAATTCCTAGGATACTTAAGCAATTAAATATCAAGTCTATACTGGATGCCCCTTGCGGTGATTTTAATTGGTTTGGGCGGATTAACCAAACACTAGATATTAATTATACTGGCGGCGATATTGTAGGACCAATGATTAAAAATAATATTAAGCAGTTCGAAAACCATCGAACCCGTTTTATTCAAATTGATATTACCAAAGATAAACTGCCGAATGCTGATTTATGGCTTTGTCGCGATTGCTTAATTCATTTTTCGGACAAAGATATTTTCAATACACTAAGTAACTTTTTAAAAAGTGATATTAGCTACTTGCTGACTACAACTTATACCGAGAGCAAGACTAACAAAAACATTCCAACCGGCTCACATCGATTTCTCAATTTAGAACTTCCTCCCTTTAATTTTTGTAAACCGATTTTGTACATAGATGACTGGATTGACGGTCATCCAATAAAAAAAATTGGATTATGGAAACGAGAGGAATTACTTAATTCAACTATCCACAATGTCATTTCAAAATAATTTATACTTTCGGATTAACATTCAAATCTTTGATTGAATTTCCCCTTAAATAAAAAAAGAGCCGATGTGATATCGGCTCTAGACAATCATGCGCTTTAGAAGCGTTTTCGAGACTGGCGTCTCGCTTAGGGCAAAGGAGGGTTTAGAGGGCGAGTACAATGTAAAAAGTTTTAATTAAAAACACAATATGGCAATACTATTTTAAAAAATATTTTTGATGATAGACAACAACACACACTAAATTTGATTAAAAATCAAATAATCCAACTCGGCACATATTTAGACAATCAATAATAGCCGGATAATTTTCTTCGTAACTTAGTCACATACTTTCATTACATAAAACCAGCATCTTATTAGTAATTCTTTTAAAATAATTTAGGTCACAAAAAAAAGACTTTTTTAACAAACTTAAAATTTACTAACTTGAAATAAAAAAGAAGAGCTTATGTCCAAATATAATTTTCTACTATTCATTTTAATTAGCTTATTTATTTTTTCCTCATGTGCTGATGAGATAGTTGAAAGCACTCCATCAATTTTAGATCAGCAAAATCAAAATAAGGTAGTTGCAAGCTTCTCATCAATTCAAACAAAAGTTCTAAATATTTCCTGCGCTGTTAGCGGCTGCCATAACGGAAATACTTTTCCCACCCTCACTGAAGGAAATGCTTACAATAATATTGTAAATGTCACAGGGTCATCAGGTCAAAATTTAATTGAGCCTGGCGATGCGGATAACAGTTACTTGTATTTAAAGTTAACCGGCGCACCCGGAATTTTTGGCGAGCAAATGCCAAAAGGATTACAACCGCTTGAGCAAAGTGTTGTTGATTCAATTAAAGTTTGGATTAATAGCGGGGCAATAAATAATTAATTTTTTTATTACGGAGTGATTATGAGAAAAATAATTTTCATTATAAATATTTTTTTGCTTGCCGGTTTTTTACATGGAGAAGAGTGGCAGATAAAAGAAAATTCAAAAAATTCTGTGCAGTTTATTTCCTCAACAACTCTTTTAGACTTTGAGGGCAACACTAATAAAATTGACGGCTACGTTTATTGGGAAGGTGATACAATTTTCGAAAAGAATGCCGAGTTATATTTTGAGGTGGACTTAAATTCGGTTGAAACCGGTAATGGCAAGCGTGATAGGGACATGAGAGAAGAGGTGCTAGAGACTGATAAATGGCGCACTACATATTTTAAGGGAGTGATCACAAGTTTTACAAAAGCAGAATCAGCCGAAAAGTATAATGTAGCAACAAAAGGTAAAATTTTTATTCACGGAGTTGAAAAAGAATTAGAAATTCCAGGGGTTATTACAATAGTTGGCGGAGAGATGAACATTCAAGCCAACTTTTCTGTTTTCCTTGAAGACTTCAATATTGAAGCCCCAAGTCTGCTTGCTTTTATTAAAGTGGCAGAGGAAATAAAACTCAATTTAAATTTATATTTATCAAAGTCTGAATAGCTATTACTTAAGGAGGTACTTTTGAAATCAATTATACTTTTGCTGCTGATTTTTTCAGTTGCAATAATTGCACAGCCCCAATGGAAGAAAAGTGAGAATGTTACTGAGCCCAGACTTGAGTTATTTCATTCAACTGAAACAGCAAATTTTCCTACAACGGAAACATTAGGCAAGTATGATTTCATGTATGAAATTTCCCATAGATTTATTCCATCAATAAAAGATGGGTATGATGTTTATTTTGGTTTAGACGGTCCGGCAAGAATTAGAACCGCAATTGGGTTTGGAATAACAGAAGACCTAATGGTTACACTTGGGCGAAGCAACGACATAGATAATGTTGACTTACAGTTCAAGCAAAGATTATTTGAAATAAGAAATGATATACTGCCAAGTGTATTAGCCATTCGCGGAGGAATCTCTTGGAATACGGAAATTCCGGACGGCATTGATAGAAGCAAAACTGACGGTGATAATTTTCAATATTATGTTCAGCTAATTTACAATGGCATGCTGCTCGATAAAAAACTCGGAATCGGAATAGTCCCATCATACTTGTACAACAGTTACATTTTTGCAGTGGAAAAACAATACACATTTACTATCGGCACATATTTACAGTATTACATTAATGCCATGTGGAGTTTTTGGGTTGAGTACAATCCAATAATAATGGGCTACCGGGGAGTTATCCGTTTGGACGAAACCGGTAAATCGCATAACAGCGTTGCTCTTGGAATGGACATTGAAACCGGCGGACATATTTTTCATTTGATTTTAACAAACAATGCGAGATTGAATCCTTCACAATATTTGGTTGGTGCTGATAGATCGGCTGGGGATGACATGTGGAGACTTGGCTTTGGTATAAAAAGATATTTTTAATACTATTTATAGAGGGAAGGTTACCGTGAAAGTTGTGCCTTCTCCTTTTCTACTTTCACATTTAAGCTCTGCATTATTTAGTTCACAATATTTTTTTACAAGCGCTAATCCTAGTCCGTTACCTTCAAATTTTCTTGAGTAGCCTCCTTCTTCCTGACTAAACCTTTCGAATAGGTAAGGTAGATAATCTTCTGAAATTCCAATGCCTGAATCAATAACCTTTACGACTAATTTATTAGAAACATGCTCAATAATTAATTTTACAAATCCTTTCCTGGTATATTTAATTGCATTATTAAGCAGGTTAACAACTATTTGAGAGATAGTATATCTGTCAATACTTAAAAGTATTTCGCTGCCGGCAAGATTCATATATTCTAATACTAATCCCTTTTGTTTAGCAATCGGTTCAAATTCTGTGATCAATGGAGCAATAATTTCCCTTTCAAGTTCTAACTCTTCAAACTGCATATCATATACGCCTGCTTCCACTTCGGAAATATTTAAAACTAAATCGATAGTACGAAGCAAACGATAAGTACTGTTTTTGATTACTTCAAAACCATACTCGCTGTTTTCAGTTTTAATATCTCGAAATTCTTCTTCAAGAATTGACAAATAATTTAGGATAGAGTTAATTGGTGTTCTGATCTCATGAGATATCTGCGCTAAAAATTCAGATTGTAATTTCTCTGATCTTTCGGCAGCTTCTTTTGCGCGCAGCAATTGCTCCTCGGCGTCCTTCCGCTTAGTTATATCTTCAATGCTCCCTTCAAAATAAATTATTTTATTCTCATTATCTCTAAACGCATTGGCATTTAGGCTGGCTAAAAACTTTTCTCCGTTTTTCTTTTTAAGAAAAACTTCATAATTATTGACTACTGATTTTTCATTGATCAATCTTAAAAAATCATCCCGATCTTTTTTATCTAAATAAAAATCATTTGTGTTGCTATAAATAATTTCATCGTCATCAGAATACCCGAACATTTCCATACCAGCGGGATTGACCATTAACAGTGTACCATTTATAGATGATCTGTATAAACATATCGGAACATTTGAATAAATACTATTTAACCGGCGCCTTTGTTTTTCCAATTCATCCTGATGAATAACATGCAGGCAGCTTTCTCCAATTTTATTCAGAACCGGCTGAAGTGATTTAACAAATTTATTTGTAGAATCTGAACCTCGTTTTTCAAGAATCATTAATCCAAAATCATTTAGGGAGAGTATGTAGTAATTTCTGTCGTTTTCAATCGGCAGAATTATTGGCAGCTTTTTGAGAAGTTTTTCCCATCCATCTTTTTCTAAATCTTCATTTAAGTTTTTAAATAGCTGAATTATATTTTCCCTGTCAGTTATAAACTTCGGAATGGATAAATAATGCTCAAGCTTAATACCGGCTATTTCATCATCGTTTTTTTTTACAATAGATCCTGCAGCACAGTTCATTCTTCGCAAAATAGTTGAAAGAGTTTTTCGAAGATTACTTTTTAGAGAGGCTTTATTATCAAACCCAAATGCAATTTCATAAAGTATTTGAATTTGCTCGGCGTTACTTATTTCCATAGTTAGATTATGCCTACGACAATTGTTTTATTATAAAATTCCAGATAATCTTTATTGTTGTTTGCTACTTCGCCCAAACTTAGAACACCAAACTGTGGGAGATCGTAGTTAGAAGCCTTTGCTAATTCATCTTTTATTTTTTCATTTAGGAACAATACTCTCGAAATACAATCGATAACAAAAACAGCTCGCGGTTCATGATCGCCGTTAAAATTTATCATTGCTCGTTTGTAGGCAATTTCCGCCGACTTAATTAAGGAATTTAGATCCCCTGTAAGTAAGTCAACATATGAGTTTACCGGAACTTCCCCAACACAGATCAAAGAGCCGGTCTCATTATTCGAGATTGGATCCCGAACAATATCTTCCGCATCAATTTTTTTAATTCCGAACGGATAACATTTAGCTACATCAAAAAAATTATCGTTTTCAAATTTTAATTTACCATCCAATTCAACCATTTTTTTGTAAACAGTGAACGCAGGTTCCCAATCCAAAGATATAATTTCGTTTCTGTCGGATTCAGTTACGCGATACGGACCGCTTAATTTTTCCCAACCATGCGAAACACCAATACCGCTATGGCTTTTAAGGAAGGCAAAAATTGCGGCATCCATTAAAAGTCCTTCGTTACTAATAATACAAGGCTGTTGTTCCATCGAAAGCGAACCGGCACCGCCGCCGATAACATTTTTCTCCAAACCAAAAGTATTGAACAGCCCGTCAATCAAAGCGGAAATGCGTTTTGCAAAACCATCAACAAAAACAAAAAGAGTATTGAAGTCTTCACTTGATTCAATTTTATGATCGAGTATTTCATCGAAATCAGTTTCTGGGGAACTTAAATTTTTAACAATATGTACATCAGTTTTTTCTTCGCAGCCGACAAGTAAAAACGCTTCTTCATAATTTTGTTTATTATAAATTAGTTGGGGGAAAACACCACCCCAAACTTTTTTCTTCATACTTAGCAAAAGTTCGTTAAGTTTTTCTGCCGGAATATTATTTTTATCGGAGATAAAAATTAGGATGGAATCTATTTCGGAATCACTATCGAATTGAGTAATTGATTTTTCAAATACCTCATAATTTGTATTCTCAGTAAAATTTAATTTCATATTTCCTCATGCGGAATTACTCATATTATCGATTTTAATTGGGTTTAGTTTACTTAAATTTTTCAATAAAATCTATTGGATTGATCTTAAGCATTAACATAACATTAAAAATTACTGTTCTTTAGGCTGATTTTAATAGGGCGAGATTTTTATTCCGCATTATTTAATAGCTGATCTACCTTGCTATAAAATACTATTGTAAAAGTTGTACCTTTCCCTTTTTCACTGGTTAAGCTAATATCAGCATTGTTTAACTCACAATATTTTTTTACTAAAGCTAAGCCTAAGCCATTTCCTTCAAACTTTCTAGTGTAACCAGTTTCCTCTTGCGAAAAAGGTTCGAACAATGTTTTTTGAAACTCGTCCGACATACCAACACCGCTATCTTCAACCTTAACAATAATGTTATCATTTTGATCAGTGAATAATTCAACCGTAATAAATCCGGCTTTCGTGTACTTGATTGAATTATCAATTAAGTTGGCAAATAATTGAGTGATTGTGTATTCATCCCCAAATAATTTATTTCGGCTGCTGTTATTAACAACTTTTAACTCTAAGTTTTTCTGTAAAGCAAAGCTTTCAAACTCCCTTTGCAGGTTATACAGAATTTGGTTTATGTCAATATCACTTGGAAATATTTCAAAACTATTTGTTTGAATCTGCGACATATTTAAAATTGAATCAACCGTTCTAATTAATCTCTTACTGCCGCTTTCAATTATTGAAAAACCTTCTCGCAGTTCATCACTAATTTTACCAGTCATTTCTATTTTAAGAAGATTTGAAAAATTCAATATTGAATTAATTGGAGTTCGAATTTCGTGTGACATCTGTGCAAGAAATTCCGATTTTAACATGTCCGATCGTTCAGCTTTTTCTTTTGCAATTAATAATTCGCGCTCTGATTTTTCCAATTCTTCTTCATACTTAAGCCTAAATTTTATTCTCTCCTCAAGTTCTCTATTTTGTCTCGTTATTGTAGAAACACGAATTCTATAAACGCTGTAGATAATCAATAAAACTAAAATACCTATGCCCGAATAGAACCAATATGTAAGCCAGAATGGAGCAACTATTTCAAAATTGATTGCGGCAGAATTATAATTCCAAACACCGTTTTTGTTTTTGCAAATAACCTGGAATGTGTATTCGCCAGGCGGTAGTTGCGAGTATGAGACAGAATTTTTGGATGTTTCGGGTGACCAAACTGAACCGGACAATCGATATCTATATTTTACACTTTGAGGATTCGTAAGTGTAATTCCAACAAAATCTATAGAAACGGAATTATTCTGGTAAGGTATTTCAAAATAAGTATCCTCCTCCTTTGGAATATCAGAAAGAACACTCTTGTATTCAACGTCCGGCTGCTGGGTTAAAATTCTAAAATCTTTAATATATATTTTTGGTTCAAGAAAACTTTGCCTGACCGAAGCAGGATCAACTTTTACAATTCCGGAAACAGTGCCGAACCACAAATTTCCCTCTGTATCTTTTGCCGCAGCATTTTGATTACACTCCAATCCGGGAAAGCCGTCATATTTATCGAAGCTCAATATTTTTAGTTCATTTCCATTTATGTATTCGCTGTAGTTTATTTTATTTAAACCCTTATTTGTACCAGCCCATAAATTATTATAGCTATCTAATATCATTAATAAAATTGCATTGTTATTCAGACCTTTAGATTCATCTATTATTTCAAATCTCGCGGTTCCGTCCGAAGTAGTATAATCATAAATTACTATTCCAATTTCGTATGTGGCAATTATCAGTTTTCCTTTATTCGGAATAATTTTCATAATTGTATATTTCTGAAGCCATTTTAAGGCTGCCGGAATTACAAAAGCATTATTCTCGTATTTAAAAATTCCGCGCTCAGTGCCTGCCCAAATAATGTTGTTTGAATCCTGCGTAATTGAATAGATCATTTCAAATTCGTTGAGCGTATTAATTTTTACTTGATTAAAATCTTTTCCATCAAAATAATAAATGCCGTTAAATCCGGTGCCGAGCCAAATATTTTTTTTGTCATCTTCGTAAATGCAGTAAACGGCATCATCAACAAAACCGTTTGTGCTATTGTAACGCTTATAGGAGCCATTTCTGCCGCTTACTAATCCGGAATCTGTACAAAACCAAAATTTATTTCGATTATCCTGGTGTATCGCCCAAATAGAATTATTCAATAAATATGTTGAGTTTATCAAATCAAGCTGATCATCTTTAATTTGAACTAAACCTCTAATATCTGTTCCAACTAAAATGTTTTTTTTGCTGTCCTCATAAATTGACCAAGGTGAAAAAGTTTTACCATCGGCTTTGTCATAAAGTCTAAATTCACCGTTCTTTAAAACGTATAAACCGGTATCAGTGGAAAACCAAAGATTATTCTCGCGGTCTTCAATTATATTCCAAACCTTATAATCAGCAAAACTTTCTTTACTTGTGATGCTCGCAAAATATTTCCCGTCAAATTTATTTAAGCCTTTTTCTGATGCTACCCAAAGTTTTCCATGGCTGTCTTCAGTTATCCATGAAATATTATTATCAAGCAGTCCGCTCCTCGTTGTATAGTGAACATAACTATTTTTAACAAACTTGAAGAGTCCTCTATTTGAAGCTATCCAGTAAACTCCTTTCCGGTCTTGCAAAATTCTTGTTATAGCATAGGTTGAATCAATTGTATCGGAAAATTTTCTAGTTATTTTCCTTCCGGTTATCTCATAAAGTCCGTTATTGGTCCCGACTAAAATATTTTCCAATGATGAAGCATTAAGTGAAAGTATTTGCAAATTAGGTGAGGGTAATTCAATTTTTGATATTTGATTTGTGGATAGATCAAAATTGCACAATCCGTATGATGTTCCAATTAAAAGATTATTCCCTTCAATAAGTTCAAGACAAAGAACTTCATTTGCGAGCAATCCGTCTTCAACATAATAATTTTTATATGTGAAACCATTAAAACTGCTCAACCCTCGCCCGGTACCAATCCAGATTGTTCCCTGGGGGTCTTCTGTAATTGAATAAATGGAATTATCCGAAAGCCCATTACTTGTATTAAAATTTTGAAATGAAATTCCGTCAAAAACACTATAACCGCCGCCATAGGTGCCTACATAAAGATGGCCTGAACTTGACTGAAATACATGCGAAATTTGTGATATACTTAAACCGTCTTCAACATTGTAACTATTAAAATTGTAATGCTGCCCGAATAAATTTAACGACACTGAAAAAAATAATAGTATGTAAAATTTGAATTTTGGCATGAAAAATTTATTGCTCTACAATAATTACAAAAGCGACAGTTATTTTTTGCGTTAAAAAAAACACATGAAATTTATTCGATTAAAAATATTAATAAAGAGCCGGAATTTGGTTTGCAAAGTAAGCGGCCGGTTTATGGTTCGAGAAAAGTACAATAACTCTTTATTTCATCTATAAATATGAAAAAAAAACCAAGCTAGCAAATAAAATTTACTTGGAAATTATGTTTAAAAATTGTTCTAAAGATCAGTTTTATGTGTTATTAATCTTATATCGTTTTTAAAAGTTAAATAGGACCAAATCCATTCCGTCATAACCTTGTAACGTTTTCTAAAGTTAATGAGAAACGCGATATGAACAAATCCCCAAATTAGCCATGCAGAAAACCCGGATAATTTAAAATTGCTGATCTGTAAAACTGCTTTTGCCCTGCCAATTGTTGCAAGATTTCCCTTATCGAAGTACTTAAATACTTTTCTGTTTGCTCCGGCTTTAATTTGTGCAATTAACTTTGCAACAAATTTACCCTGTTGTTCTGCAACCGGAGCCACGCCTGGTAAAGGTTTTCCTTTTTCATCAATATAATTTGCAGCATCACCAATTACAAAAATATTTGGGTATTCCTTAATACTGCAATCCTTTTCAACTATCACTCTGCCTGCTTTATCCAATTCGGTGTTTAATTTTTTTAGAAGTGGTGAAGCAGTGTTACCGGCAGCCCAAATTACATTGCTTGTTTTAAAAAATTCATTGTCAACTTGAACGCCATCACTGCTTATTTGTTTTACAAATTTTCCTACCTTTACAATAACGCCCATATTTTCCAGCATACGTTTTGTGTAACTATTAAGCGGCTGATCAAATGAATTGAGAAGTTTATCTGTTCCCTCTATAAGAATAATTTTAGTCTTTGAAGGATCAATTTTTCTAAAATCCTTTAGCATGGTCTTTTTTGAAATTTCAGCAATGGCACCTGCCATTTCAACTCCGGTTGGACCGCCGCCCACAATAACAAATGTAAGCTGCTTTTCAATTTCATTTGGATCGTTTGAACGTTCAGCTTTTTCGAATGAGAGAAGAATGCGTTCCCTAATCTTTAGTGCATCGGAAATAGTTTTTAAACCGGGTGCGTACTTTTCCCATTCGTCATTTCCGAAATATGAATGCCTTGCACCGGTTGCCACAATTAAAAAGTCAAAATGAAATTCATCACTGTTATGCATTTTTACTTTTTGATTCTTTTTATCAATTGAGACAACTTCACCCATTATAATGCTTACATTTTTCTGCGCTCGTAAAATGCCTCTCACCGGAGCAGCAATATCACCTGGCGATAATGCAGCCGTTGCTACTTGATAAAGCAGCGGTTGAAATAGATGATGATTTGTTTTGTCAATCATTAAAATTTCAACATCGGCATTTTTTAAGGTCTTTGCCGCAGCCAAACCTCCAAATCCTGCACCGATTATTATTACTTTTGATTTATTCATTCAGTTCTATTTTTAAAATTATACTGCCTCAAATTTACACATATTTACAACAAAAATGACAATTACTCCTATTTTGATGTGAGCTTTATAAAATATTTTTATTCGTGATGATTAGTGCTATTCGAGGAAAATGTTTTTGAGAATACTAACTAGTTGAAAGATAAAAAGTGTGAATCAAAACTTAAGATTTAAAATTAAAAATCCGCATCCCCAATAATATGAGGATACGGATTAAATTATTTGAGAGAATTAGTTTACTTTAATTTCAATCTCTTTCGGCTTCACTTCATCAGCCTTTGGAATTTGAATGTTCAAAGATCCATTTTTGAATTCGGCTTTGATATCATTATCCTTAATTTTTTCAGGTAGCTTAAATGATCTATAGTACTTGCCGAAACTTCTTTCTACTCTGTGGAACTTTGAGTCTTTCTCTTCTTTTTCTTCCTTGCGTTCTCCACTGATTTGCAGTTCGCCGTTTGAGTAGCTTATTTTTACATCCTTCTTCTCCACACCTGGCAAATCAAGTTTTAAGCTGTATGCATCTTTCGTCTCAACAATGTCGGTCAAAGGCATCCAGACTGCGCTTTCATATTCTTCGTTATCTTGATCTTTCCTGAAACCGAATCTGTTTTCGAATGAGTTGAACATTTTTTTGAATTCACGATCAACGTTCAACAATTCTCTCGCCGGGTTCCATCTTACTAATGTCATTTTACTTCTCCTTTTATTGTTAAACATTAATTAATTATTACGATCATGGGTATCCAACTTGAATGCCAAATTTTTAATTTGACTTAAGTTGTTGATATAAAATGATTTACAGCTGCTTGGTGTATTTTTAGGGTTTTAGACAAGTTTTCTTAAAAATTGACATTTTATTTGTTTGTAAGAAATATTCACTTAAATAGTGACAAGATTACAGAGGGGGAAAATAATGCGGATTTATTATGAAATTATGGGAAGGATTACAAACCCTTCCCTTCTAAATATTTATTTATTGGAATTAACTACACCCACCTTTAACAATGTTCGCTTTCTTTTTAACGGGAGCGGAAAATTTACTTAAGAATTTTTCTTTTTCAATTAATTCATTGTGTGATATTATCCGCCAATTGCTGACTGCTTGTTCCTTTTTAGTAATTGCTATTTCATTATTCTGGAGTAACTCAAAGTAATCATTAATTGAATTTGTTAAAATTACTTTTTTAGATTCGCCAATATACTCACTTAACAAGTACGCCTTTCTTGCCCCATTAATTTTATCGGAATAAAAAATATTTGTTTTGAATTTTTGTTTAAAGTAATCCTGCCATTCGTAATTTTCTAAATCTTTCAAAGGTATATTTAACGCAAGCGGAATGTGTGATTTTTTGAATTCTTCTTTCGAGCGTACATCAATTAAATTATACTGATTGTTATTACTCAACAATTCGGAAATTAAATTATCTACCGTCATTGTTTTGTAGTTGTAATTTGTGTCGGCTAATTTATCTTCAACTTGACTTTGAATTATTTCCTTTGTGTTTGGAGTAAATGCAGTAAATAAAATTACAACTAGAGGAACAGCCGCCATTGCAAATCTTGTTTTGAATTTTTTTGTATCAAACACAGTTTTTTTACCATGCACTTTATCTTCAATAAATCTAACTCCGATAAATGCGCCAATCGCTACAACGGACATTATAACTGCAAACAATTCTTTTGATAATCCAAGGAAGACGTCAATTCTAACTGCGCCCCAATTTTCTGCAACATAAATATCTTTAAATAACGGATACATTTCTGTGAAAGCAAAAATTCCGATAAACGATCCGGCGAGAAAAAACATTGCATCGAGTCTGCCTGCCGCGGCTGCACAAACGCTAGTGCCAGGGCAAAAGCCGCCAATTATAAATCCCGCACCCATAATTCCACCACCAACTAATGCCGACCATAAAAATGTAGGGTTGATATAAATTAATTCGAGATTTAGCAAATTAAAATGACTAAGCAGAAGCACGCCAACCATTGCAGTTACGCCTGCCGTAAAAAATACTCTAAGGACGGTAAAGTCATAGCCGTAAAAAAGACCGGCTAATTTTCTTGTAGAAGAAAAACCGCCTTGCTCTAAAACATAACCGAAACCAATTCCGATTATGAAAGCGATCATAAGATTAAATTCATTGCTGATAATTTCAGGTACTAATGGTCCCATCCTATCCTCTCTTAATCCATAAGTTTCTAAAAAAGTATGCTAACATATAAGCCGAGCCGAAAATTGCCAACATTGTAATTATACCGCCGAAAGACATCACCGCCATACCGCTTAAAGCCGAACCGCTTGTACATCCTCTTCCGAATTGCGACCCAAAACCGAATAACGCGCCGCCCAATACTGCAGCAACAATTCTTACTCTATGCCTAACGTTCGGACCACGTTCCATTCTCAAATTAATTCTGTTTGAAAGAAGTGCGGAGATAAACGCACCGACTAAAACACCCAACACTTCCCAAACTAACCATGATTTTAGTGGTCCGCCCGGGGTACCTTCTTCATAAGATGAATAATAATCCGTTGAGGCATAATGCTCAGGCGCTGCGACTTTAACAGTTTCAACTGCTACACTTTTAAATGCACCGCTTGCGCCCAAACCTCTTCCGGTTACATAAATTGTTGCAAGTAGAACAAGCCCAAGCAAAAAGCCTGCTCCGTATGGGTTCATATAAGGTTTACTTTTCATTTTCATATTTATTTTGTTTTTCAATTTCGTCTTCTATTTCTTCATATCCGGTAATCATCGCTTTAATGTTGGATGTCGGCGTGTCTCCGGTTGTGGTCATGTAAACATGCACAATTAAAAAGCTTACTAATAAAAACGCGCCGAATGTGTGAATTATTGCAAGCACGTCCAAGGGTATTTCACTAATTACAATTATATTATTTGCGTCAATGGTTTTGTAGTTGAGATACAATATTCCGGTGATCACAACAATAGGTATCAGTACAACTTTAAATCCAAAATAAACTAATTTTTGAAGGGGATTCAGTTTACTTAATTCAGTTCTGTGAGTGGGATGTTTTTCACCCTTAAAAATTCCAGAGACATAATATTTAATTTGCGACTTCAATTTTTTTGTGCTGGGTATATATTGCCGCCACTCGCCTGTTGTTAAATGCCAAAAAATTGCAAAAGCAATTAACAGCAATAAAGCATAGGCGCTGAATCTATGAAAGCGGACTGCCTGCTCAAATCCGAATGCACTTATTGTTCCGTGCACTTCGAACCCTGTTAATGCTAAAAACATTATTAGGGTAGCTTGACTCCAATGCCAAAACCTTTCAAACTTTTGATAGATAAATACTTTTTTCATAATCTTAATTTTCGTTATTAATTATTTGAACTGAATATTTTCTTTTTCGTAAAACAATAAAAACTCTTATTGATGCGTGAATTAAAACTCCGATTAACACAAGAATTATATCTAGCCCGCCGATAAAATCGAGAACTGTACTCTTATCTCTTCCGGGCAAATAAAAACCGGTTAAGTCTGCAAGTCTTCCATCTTCATTTTGCGTATGACATTCCGCGCATTTTACAGATTTATCTTTTGTAGCAACCATGTGGTTAATCGGCCAGTACATTTTGGTTTTGATAAAATCATACTCTCCGCTGTAGGGTAAGCCTACCCTTTCCATTCCGGCGCGTGCTGCTAAATCCCAATCAAAATCCTGCCAATATGCGCTGTCCCCTTTTTCGGGCGCATAAAGTTTTGGCTGAATTAGTGTGTTATAATTTTTATCATAAATTTGATCGCCAACATGAATTTTAACCGGAACTATTTTAGAGTTTACATCATCGTGTGAACCATAAAGAATATTCATATCAAGAGGAACAGATTTTATTGAATCACCCAATACATAATGATCAGCCTTACCATTGAACCAAATGTAATCCGGTTTAACATTTTTTTCCCAGACGAACCTACCTTTTATCGACATATAATTATGATCACCGTCTTCGTTATCTTCTTCATAAGGTTTACCGTCTTTAAGCTTTCCGGCTTCCGACCAGTACCAAGCCATTTTAGTAGCATTAACTTTTGCATACTCGGGAATATGGCATGTTTGGCAAGCAACTTTACTTGTGTGTCTATTTAACATTTCATCAAAGTGGGGGAGGCTGCCATGACAGTCTTCGCAATAAGCCCGATTAGTATTTTCAGATGAAACTGAATAAAGTCTTCCTTTTATTTGATGATTTTCCGCAGTGTGGCAATCAACGCAGGACATATCCATTCCGTTAACGCCCATATGAACATCAACATCCCTATCTGCCGCCAGCAATGCCTGTTCAAGGTCTCCGTGTTTAACATTATTTCCGCCGCCGCTGTTAAAATGACAGAACCCGCAATTCTCCCTTTTTGGGGCACCAACACTTTGCGCAACTTTTGTTAGATTAACTGATCGATCAGGATAACCTGCTAAAGCAGAGCCTTTTACGTACTCTTCACTGTTATCGTGACAAACCATACAATCGACGTTTCTAGCATTTTCAAAATCGAAATGATCATTGCTCATTCCAAATCCAATATGGCATTTTGCACAGGACTGTTCATTACTGGAAGCACCTATACAGAAATTATTGATAATATTCTTCTTCCCCATCTGTGTTATTCCTCGTCCTTCAACATATGCAACTCGCTCCCAATTCCAGTGAGCCGATTTCATAACTTCGCTATGGCGCTCTGTGTGGCAGGAAATGCACGTTTCAGTAACTTCCTGCGGCGAGCTAAAATTCTTTTGAAGGACTTTAAATTTGCTATGATCAACAGACGTGACGTCTTCCCTCACATATTCATATTTTAATTCGGTGAGCTGAAGATTTTCGACCTTATCGGAGTGGAATACATTTACCAAAACCAATACCAGGAGGACGAAAAGGACAATTACAATTAAAGATCTACTCATTTTTTTTCTATTTACATTATTAAAAATATTAGTTTAACATAAGAAGCATAAGTGATCAAAAGGATTCAGTTATCTTTTAGAAAAAATTGGAGTAAAAGTTATAATCGCTCTTAAAAATTTTTGAACTATATGCACAAGTTTTTTCCAATTCTATCGTCATAATAGTAAATTGCAATTGAATAGTTGGAAAAAATGTTTTTGGCCGAGCAAACTTACAATACAACAGATTTTCAAAGCATAGTAGAAAATCTACAAGAGAAGGTAAGAAACACCTGTTTTCGATATGTTAATAATGTTGAGGATGCAGATGATCTCGCCCAGGAAGTTTTCATACAAGTGTATGAATCCATGCCCCATTTTCGTGAGGAATCTCAAATTTCCACCTGGGTTTATAGAATTGCCGTTAATAAGTCGTTAGACTTTTTAAGAAGCAAGAAAAGAAAAAAACGATTTGGTCAAATAACAAGTTTGTTTCGATCTACAGAAGAGGGTGAAGAAATTATTGAGGTAACAAGTTATGGAACGCCGGGACAAGAATTAGAAGATAAAGAAAGAAAAGAGATACTAGATTTGGCAATTTCAAAATTACCCGATAATCAAAAAACGGCAATAATTTTGAGCAGATATGAAGGGTTTAGCAACAAGGAAATAACAGAAATTATGAATATGTCACTTTCTGCAGTTGAAGCGTTAATGTTTAGAGCAAAGAAGAATTTACAAAAACAATTAAACGATTATTTTGAAAAAAATTTATAAAAGCACAAGTTTTTTTATCAAGCAACGTCTCAATTATTGGGAGTTAATATGAACGATCAAGAAAAAATACAAAACGAAATTGACAAGACCTTGGGAATGTTTGACAAGAAAGAGTCATTACCGCCCAATCCGTATTTTTATACCCGCATTCAGCAGAGACTTAATGAAAAAACTAAAAAGGAATTTTCAATTTTTAGTGTATTAAAACCGGCTTTCTTTACTGCCTTAATAGCAATTAATTTAACAACTGCTGTTTGGTATACAAGTTCTGACAGTTCAATTGTTAGCTCAGATACAGATCTGGAATTGGTTGATATATTTAAGAGTGATTTTAATTTAGAAAGTGATCAAACAGAAAATTTAATATTTGAATAGGTAATAAAATGGACATTTTCAAACGAAATAAGAATTTGAAAATTACAATTGTAATTTTAGTTGTTCTCAATTTAGCAACAATAACCTTGCTCTGGTTGGGTAAACCGAAGCATGATGATATGCGGGAATCAGCAAAGAAGGAAAACCAAGAAGTTCGAATCAAGGAAATGTTGAAAAAAGAGCTGGATTTTTCCGATGAACAAGCTGAGCAGTTTTTAGAGTTAAGAGAAAATCATAAGGAAAAAGCAATTGCGCTTGAGGATGAATTAACGGAATTAAAAAAAGAAATGTTCAACGAAGCAATGTATAATAGTAATATGAACATATCCGACTCATTACTCAATCTTACACTCGAAAGTCAGAGGCAGCTTGAAATAATTACATTTCAACATTTTCAAAAGGTAAAACAAATATGTACGCCTGAACAACAAGAAAAACTATTTAAACTGATGCACCGATTATTAGGTCCGCCGCCGAAAGGCGGACCGCCACCTGATGGACCAAGAGGAGAATTAAAGGATGTTATGAGACCTCCTCCAGGTGAGCATCCTCCTAAAGGTGAATGATTCCCAAAGTAAAATTTTTATTTTTTTTATTGAGCCCTTTGTAATAATTGACGAAGGGCTTTTCCTTTTTAAAAAATAATTTTTTATGCCGCGCATGCTAAGTTCAATTTTAACGTCTTAATAACTAAAGAGCTAAAACTCTATATGTAAAATTAACTGCTTGGAGCAGTAAAATGAAAAATCGAAAAAGAACAATAATAATTGTAGCAGTAATAATTCTAATTATCACAAGCGCTGTATTTGTGCTTAATGCTAATGGAAAAACAGAATATGTTTTTGAAACCGTTAAGGTTGAGAAAGGATCGATTAGTAATACAGTTACCGCAACCGGAACCTTAGAAGCAACCAACACAGTAGTTGTCGGCACTCAAGTTTCCGGAGTAATTGAAAAATTATACGTTGACTTTAATTCTAAAGTAATAAAAGGTCAACTTATTGCAGAACTTGACAAATCAACCTTACAATCAAATCTAGAAAATGCTGAGGCTGATCTCGCAAATGCAGAAGCTGATCTTGAGTATCAAAAATCAACCTTTGAAAGAAATAAGAAGCTCTTCGAAAAACAAATGATCTCCGAAAGCGACTATGATTTAAGTAAATATAATTACAAAAGAAGTGAAGCCTCACTTAAATCAGCAAAGGCAAATTTAAGTAGAGCTAAGCAAAACTTAGGATACACCAATATTTATGCTCCCATTGATGGAATTGTAATGAATAGAGCAGTTGAGGAGGGTCAAACCGTTGCTGCCAGCATGAACACTCCGGAGCTGTTTACAATTGCAAACGATCTTACAGAGATGCAGGTTGAAGCTGATGTTGATGAAGCAGACATTGGAATGGTAACAGAAGGACAAAGAGTTGAGTTTTCAGTTGATGCGTTTCCGGATGAAACATTTTCCGGTAAAATCACTCAGGTTAGACTGCAGCCTCAAGAGTCTGCTAATGTTATAACTTATACAGTAATCGTAACAGTTGCCAATACGGATCTGAAATTAAAGCCGGGAATGACAGCAAGCATAACAGCTTATGTACAAGAAATAAATGATGTTCTTGTTTTATCGGGTAAAGCACTTCGTTTTACACCGGAGAGAGAAATAATGATGGATTATTTTGACACTCTTCCGGAAAGTGAAAGACCACAACCAAGATCGGGACAGAGAACGGGAAATCAAGAAGGATCATCTGATAAAGGGACAAGTAAAGAATTGACAGAGAACATGAAAATCGTATGGATAAAAAATGGAGATTTGATGAAGCCGATTATGGTTGAAACCGGAATGACAGATGGTTCAAATTTAGAAATCCTATCCGGGCTCAATGTGGGTGATGAAATTGTTACTTCAATGGAAATAGGAAATAGCTCATTAGCTGAAAACAATGAAAGTGAAGAAACTCAAAAAAGTCCATTTGTTCAAGAAAGACCAAGTGGAGGTCCAGGCGGTGGACCGGGAAGATAAAATGAAATTAAAGAACATTATAGAACTGAAGGATCTTAATAAAAATTATTCTGTTGGCGCTGAAAAAGTTCAAGCTTTACGTGATCTTAATCTTTCAATTGAGGCGGGAGAATTTGTTGCAATCATGGGTGCCAGCGGTTCCGGAAAATCAACATTACTTAATATTCTGGGTTGTTTAGATAAGCCGACGAGTGGCGACTACTGGCTTGATGGAAAGAATGTTAACTCTTTGACTAAAAATCAACTTGCCAATATAAGGAACACAAAAATTGGTTTTGTTTTTCAATCCTATAATCTATTACCAAGAACAACAGCTCTTGAAAATGTAGAATTACCTTTGCTTTATAATTCTAGTTTTGGCAACAAACTACGTAGAGAAAAAGCTGAACATGCATTAGAAGCTGTTGGGCTTGCAGATAGAATGAAACATCTTTCCAATCAAATGTCAGGAGGACAGCAGCAGCGTGTAGCAATTGCTCGCTCCTTGGTAAATGACCCGGTGATAATTTTAGCAGACGAGGCAACAGGTAATTTAGATACCAAAACTTCTTATGAGATTATGAGTTTGTTTCAGGAATTGAATGAAAATGGAATAACGATCGGCTTTGTAACTCATGAACCGGATATAGCTGCATTTACAAAAAGAAATATTGTTTTTCGTGATGGAAGATTAATAAAAGATAACGCAATTAAAAATATATCTAGTGCTCAACTAGCCCTCGAACAATTAAAAGAAGAAGAATTTTTACAAGAGAAATTAGAATTGGCTAATGTGGGATAAACGAGTAGTCATGTTAAGAATATCAATGAATCAAAATTATGAACAAATTATCTATATAAAATGAACATACTAAATTTAATAAAAGTAGCAATTGCATCAATTAAGAGAAACAAGACCCGCTCTTTCCTAACCATGCTGGGTATAATAATTGGTGTTGCTTCTGTAATTGCAATGCTTGCAATTGGTGAAGGTTCTAATGCAAGTATAAAAGAACAAATTTCTACAATGGGCACAAACCTAATTAATGTAATGCCGGTAAGTTTAAACAAGGGAGGTGTGCAGCAAGGACGATCAATGTCTCAAACATTAGACGTGTCTGATGTTGAATACCTTAAGAACTATGCAGAATTAGTAAAAGCAGTTTCTCCGGTTGTTGAGGGTTCCGGTCAGGTAATCTTTGGATCAAACAACTGGCCGACTCAAATTATAAGTGGTAATGAAGAGTTTACTTACATTAAAAAGTATGAGATTTCAAGCGGGAGAATCTATAGCTCAGAAGAGATAAAAAGCGCTGCAAAAGTATGTTTACTTGGGCAAACTGTTGTGGACAATCTTTTTGAAGATGGTGTTGATCCAATCGGACAGATCGTTAGATTCAATAAAATACCATTTAAAGTAATTGGTGTTTTGGAAGAAAAAGGGGATAATACTTTTGGTCAAGATCAGGATGATATAATTCTAGCCCCATATACAACAGTTATGAAACGAATTACACGCCAGACTTATCTTCGCTCAATTGTAATATCTGCCATATCAGAAGATCAAATTGATGAGGCGAGTGCTCAAATAGAAGAAGCAATGAGACTTTCACACGAGTTGAAAGATGCGGATGAAAATGATTTTGAAATCAGAACACAGCAGGAGTTGATTAGTACATTCGGATCAATCTCAGAAATGATGCTTGTTTTGCTTGGTTCAATATCAGCGATTTCATTAATCGTTGGCGGCATCGGAATCATGAATATAATGTATGTTTCCGTTACGGAAAGGACTAGAGAGATTGGTCTTCGTTTAGCCATTGGCGGAAAAGGAAAAGATATTTTGCTGCAGTTTCTTCTTGAAGCAGTTCTGCTAAGTGTTATAGGTGGAATTGTTGGAGTTGTTTTGGGAATAGTTACTTCAAATACAGTTGAGAATGTGATGGGCTGGCCAATCTTAATAACTTCTGATGCTATACTGATTTCATTTCTTTTCTGTTCATTTATCGGTGTATTTTTTGGATGGTATCCTGCAAGAAAGGCATCTGCTCTTGATCCTATTGAAGCCTTGAGGCATGAATAGAATGGGATAATTTATTGTGGTTATGAGCCTGGAAAAAATTGAACAGATAAACGGCAGTAGTAAATCTGCAATTAATAAAAGAGATAAAGATTTGTTAAATAAGTTTAACTTACTTCTTGAAGAGAATCTTTATAATTCCCGCAGTGTAAAATATTATGCAAACCTTCTTGCCATATCTACAAAAAAATTAAATAGCATTACAAAAACAAATTGGGATAAAACAGCAAAAGAATTTATTGAGGAAAAAATAATTCAAGAATCAAAAAAAACACTTCTCCATACCGAAGACACGGTTAAACAAATAAGTTATATAATGGGATTTACAGAACCTACTAATTTTAATAAATTTTTTAAGAAGCTAACCGCCACCACACCACTTCAGTTCAGACAAAAATATAATAAAGGAGCATTTTAACCCTATTTAGTCGCGTTTTAACCATTCAAAAACTTTATAGCCATCCGATTATACAATAGCTCATTAAAATATAAACTATGATCATTTAGCGAGCTTAAAAAATAATTTATAAATTGTTAAAGGTGAAAAAATGATTAGTAATATCAATGCTTCTAATTCAATGCATAAGCCGATGCATATGCAGCAGCAAGCCCGACCGCTAACCGATGACCAAAAAGAAACGGTTAATAGTATTTTAGCAAACTATGATTCATCTAATATGTCTGAAGCTGATGTTGAATCAATGAGAGCAGCATTTAAGGATGCCGGAATAAACCCTTCGGAAGAATTAAAAAACATAATGGAAGAAGCCGGATTTGAAGTGCCTGAAAAACCTAAACCGCAAGGTGTAAAAGGACAGGGAAAACCAATGCCGCCAGAATTTATGGAGCTTATGGAAAAGCTGGAAAGTAGTGACATTTCTGAAGAAGAAATTCAATCTTACATCCAAAGTCTTCAAAATGAAAAAGGTGAATTTAGTGGTTCAATTATGGACCTATTTGCTTAATTACTAATACTCATACTCTTTCCCAATTGAAAAGCCGAGCAAGAATATCGCTCGGTTTTTTAATATTCATCCCGCTCTTACTTCCTAAAGAATATCTTAAATAGCAGCACAAGTTTTCCATCAAACTGTCGTCTTAATTATTAGAAAACATTAAAAATCATATTAATAAAAGGAAGAATAAAATGAACACAATAAAAAGATTTAGCCTAAGTATAGCTTTATTAATCACAGCTATGTTTTTTCTAACCAGTAACGTCGCAGCTCAACAAAGACAAGGTCAAGGCCCGCCGCCAATACCTAACGAAACACAAATTATTAAAATGGTCGATGACCTTTCGAATGAACTATCATTAAGTGATGGTCAAAAGACAGAAATCCTTGCATTATATATTGATCATTTTGCTGATGTTAAAAATTTAAGTAATGGTCAGAGACCAAGTAGAGAGCAAATGGATAAACTAAAAAATGACTTTGAAAATAATGTGCGAAACAAACTAAATGAAGACCAAGTATTCAAATTTGAAAAATATAATAAAAGTCAAAACAAACCGTCGCAGCAAAACAGACCAAGAAAATAATAATGTAATTGTAATTTTTGATTGGAGAGATCAAATGAAATCGATAAATATAAAAATATTCGCCTTTTTAATTCTCCTGATTATGGCTTGCACCGAGTCTTCGAATGCGCTTCTCCCCGAAGAAACAACAAATGATAATCTGCCTGATATTACTGGCTATCCTATTGTAAGTACTAATCAAATAAAATTCTATAATAACTATGATGAAATTAGTGCCCTCTCTGCCAGCAGTCCTTTTTATGGTCAGGACGCAAACTACAGCGGTAATGAAACGCAATATGTTAACAATGGTGACGGCACAATTACAGATATGGTTACCGGGCTGATGTGGTCAAAGAGTCCTGATATGGATGGTGACGGAGATATTGATGCTGCAGATAAAATGACATTTAGCGAAGCTGTTGCAGAATCCGCCGCTTTTAACCTTGCCGGGTATGATGATTGGCGCTTACCAACGATTAAAGAATTGTATTCACTTATTCTTTTCAGCGGTATCGATCCAAGCGGATACGAAGGTACAGCAACTGATGGGTTGGTTCCTTTCATAGATACAGATTACTTTGATTTTGCATATGGCGATACAGATGCCGGCGAGCGAATAATTGATGCTCAATTTGCAACTACATCAATGTATGTTGACGGACAATTGCTATTCGGTGTAAACTTTGCCGATGGGCGTATTAAAGGTTATGGCTTACAAATGCCCTTTGGACCGGGTGAAAAAACATTCTTTGTTTTTTACGTTCGAGGAAACGAAACGTATGGAATAAATAATTTTTCTGATAACGGCGATGGTACTATTTCCGACAACGCGACCGGATTGATGTGGATGCAAAACGATAGTCAGTCGGGTATGAATTGGGAAGACGCACTTAGCTACGCAGAAAATTTAGAATACGGGGGATATTCAGATTGGCGATTGCCGAATGTGAAAGAACTCCAAAGTATTGTTGATTATAATCGCTCCCCAGGAACTACAGGTTCAGCAGCTATTGATCCGCTTTTTTACTCTACTCAGATTACAAATGAGGCAGGCGAAGCAGATTACCCATCTTATTGGTCGGGAACGACTCACTCAAACTGGTCTTCAGTTTCGGGCGGGTTTGCATCCTATGTAAGCTTCGGACGAGCAATGGGTTACATGGGAAATTGGCAGGATGTTCATGGTGCTGGCGCTCAGCGAAGCGATCCTAAATTAGGTGATCCAAGTGAATATCCAACCGGACACGGACCACAGGGCGATGCAATAAGGATCTTCAATTTTGTTCGTTGTGTTCGAGAGATAAACTAACAGTAGAATAACAGTAAGCGCATGTTTTTCATTCAAATAACGTCAAAGTAATAAGTGTTAGAAAACGTCGAAAATCGAAGAATGTCATAGTTGACGGAACAGCTTATCTGAATAAAGATTTATTATAATAATTATGAAGGAATTAAGAAAATGGGAACAAAATATTTATCATGCTTTTTATTATTTATTTTTTCTGCAACAAATCTTATCGGGCAAGGTTTTTATGATATCAACACAATTAACACTATCGAGTTAACATTTGATCAATCGAACTGGGATTATTTACTGGATAGTTTGGCTGCCGAGGGAGAAGAAAATCGACTATTGGGAGCCGCAGTAATTAACGGTATAAGCTACGACAGCGTTGGTGTAAGATATAAAGGCAACAGCAGTTACAGAGCAGATCAAATTAAAAATCCGCTTAACATAAAACTCGATTATGTAATTGAAGATCAAGAACATGAAGGATATGACAAATTAAAACTTGCAAATGTTTATAAGGATCCAAGCTTTATAAGAGAAGCGCTAAGCTATGAAATAGCCAGAGACTATATGCCCGCGAGCTTAGCTAATTTTATAAAAGTCACTATTAACGGAACTTACATCGGGCTCTACACGAGTGTTCAGGATGTAGATAAATCCTTCTTAAGAAATCATTTTTATAGCGGTGATAATTCATTTTTTAAGGGCGAGTTGGCAGGAGGTGATGTACCATCCCTGGTTACTACGTGGGGATATTTTGGAGAAGACTCCGCGAGTTATACTGATTACTATGAGTTAAAATCTGATTATGGCTGGGCAAACTTAATTAATTTTTTAGACATGCTAAACAATAACACAGAAAACGTAGAAGAAGTATTAAATGTTGACCGTCATTTATGGATGCTGGCATTTGACAATTTAACAGTAAACTTAGATGCGCCTATAAATTTCGCGCATAACTATTATTTATACGAAGATGATGCGGGAAAATTTAATCCAATCATTTGGGATTTGAACGAAAACTTTGGCGGCTTCTCGATGCTGTTAGAAGGTCCTCCGCTATCGCCAACAGGGATGCAGCAGCTTAATCCATATTTAAATTCTACTAGCAATGATTATCCAATAATTTCTAAAATTCTTTCTAACGCAACCTATAAAAAAATGTACGTTGCACATATGAAAACAATAATGGACGATTATTTCATTAACGGATATTATCGTACAAGAGCTTTAGAAATTCAATCTATAATTGACTCTGAAGTGCAAGGTGATCCAAATAAATTTTACACATATTCAAATTTCATTAGCAATATTGATAACAGCGTTGGCGGCGGAGGTCCTCCCGGACCTGGAAACCAGCAGGTTATTGGAGTTGCCGAATTGATGGAAGCTAGAACTACTTACTTGAACTCACTCGCTGATTTCCAGGCTGCTCAGCCGGTAATTAGCAATATAGAATTGACTCCATCTAACCCGGCACCAAACTCTGATGTGTCGATAACAGCAGAGGTTGCGGAAACTCAATCCGCTTACTTGCTTTACCGTTTTAGTCAAAGTGATGCATTTGAAAAATTGGAAATGCTGGATGACGGCAACAACAATGACGGAGCTGCCGGGGACGGAGTTTTTGGAGTAACAATATCAACCGGTACAAATGGATTTCAATATTATATTTATGCCGAAAATGAAAACGCCGCATCTTTTTTACCGACACGAGCGGCATATGAATTTTATACACTCACAGTCTCAGGAGATTTGGTTGTTAATGAATTTATGGCCAGCAACGAATCAACCGTGTCCGATGCTGATGGTGAATTTGATGACTGGATTGAATTGTACAACAATACAGATGCTGATATTCCTTTGAACGGATATTTTCTATCTGATGATGGCAGCGACCTTACCCAGTGGGCTTTCCCGGATACAGTGATTGCTGCAAATAGTTATTTGATTGTGTGGGCAGATAATGATGACGGACAAGATGGACTGCACACAAACTTTAAACTTTCTGCATCCGGTGAATCTATATATTTAGTTGATAGTGATACACTAATAGTTAATGAAGTTGCTTTCGGGGAACAGACTACAGATATTTCAACCGGGCGATACCCAAATGGTACAGGTTCATTTATTGAAATGAGTCCGACGTTTTCAACTGAAAACCAGGATGGGCTTACCGGTATTGAAAACGATACACAAACAGAATTGCCAAGTGATTTTAATTTAGCGCAAAACTTTCCAAATCCGTTTAACCCGAGCACACAAATTACAGTTAGTATTCCGGTAAGCGGGATTTATACTTTGAGAGTTTATAATATTTTGGGGCAGGAAGTTGCGACACTTTTGAATGATCAAGTTTCAGCAGGAAAGCATACATTTGTTTTTGATGCATCAAATTTAACATCTGGAATATATTTTTATAGTTTTAGCGGAAATAATTTTAATCAGACTAAAAAAATGATGTTGATGAAATAAGATTTTTAAAATTAAACAATGGGCTCAGCGGAAATCCGCTGAGTTCTTTGAAATTATAATTCGAATTGGGGAATATTTTTTAAAATGAATTGTTATGAATTCCAGAACGTCCATGATTTGAATTATAACTATTAAGAGTTTATTAGTGCCTTGATGTGAAATTACATCAATAGAAAAATTTATACTGTTTTTACAATTGCATTAATATTAATTAACCAGTTAAGCTTTTGTTCCTTTATATATGGGCTGGGATATTTGTACCAAGGATGATCCAATTTAAGTCCGATAATGTTTTTACTTAATTTAAGAATTTCTTCAGCAGAATTTTTAAGTACCTCCACTGAACCCCAAGCGGCAATAACCGGATTACTTGTCTTTGTCCTAATCTCAATTTTAAGTTCATTTCTTCTTTTAATATGAACTATACAATGCGGGTTCGATGGATTTATTGCTGATGCTCTTTCAAATTCTTTTTTAAACTCCCCACTATTGCCATTTCTTAAATCAGAAAGGTTTAGGACTTTTACATATTTCCAATTATTTAGCAGCATCAATCGCATTATTTGATATTGAGCATTGTCGGGTCTTGTTGGAATAATTTCCTTCTTCCAATTTTTAGAAAAAATGTCATCCGTGGAAAATAGATGAGGAGAATATTTTTTATCGAGAGGTCTAGATGAACCCGGATTCATCATAATTACAACTGAATCAGGTAAACCTTTTGATTGATAAGCTATTTCGCTAGAAACAATTTCGAGCAGGCTTCTGCAGCAAAATGTTTCATTTCCAATTTTAAGATCATAGAAGTGCCCAAATACATCGAACATTTCTTTTAGCTTTTCAGCGTAAATAAATTTCATAATAATTTTTCTTTGATAAGAAGTAGTTATCTAATTACTTATTTGCCGTCTTGATATTCAAATAATGGTTGTATGCATACCTGTTCTTTACTTAATCAAATTGAGTCCCAAACAGGTTTGCCTAAAAATGCGGATAGCGTTTCAGCGTTTTCTCGTATAGATTTTTTATTTCCATGATCAATAACGTTAATGCGGGATGCATCTTTTAAAACAAGATTTAATTCATAGCTGTGATATGAGCTTTTATTGCCCCGTACAAATTCCGAGATTAATTGAATTGCATGAACATCCTCAAGTTTTGCAAGATGCTTGATAGAGCTTTTGTTAAATACCTCGCGCGGTGATTTCCTCCCTTTCCAAAAGTAGCCGGTCTTCTTATCAAACACTACGGGTGCTGATCCGTAATAAAGAAGTGCTCCGCCAACTCCCGCAAATATGGATCCGAATGCCAGCATGAGCAAAGTTTCCGCATTAAATCCAAAAGTTCCATCTGAAATTTTAGAAATTGAAATACCGATTATTACTCCCAAACCAACTAGCAGAAAAACGAGATAGAATAATTTTGCACCAATGGAAGCCCTGAACTCTATACGGCTGTAATCCACATTAACAAGATTATGAGTTTTAAAATTTGCGCCCCCGCCCTTTGCCGGCGACCATTCCGTTTTTGCCGCAATTGGATCATTGAAACGTGAAACGTCAACTGAGCTTTGACTTCTTGAGAGCGTTTTTAGTTTTTCTAAAAGTTCTTTTAGCATCGAGGCTATTTATCCTTTTCCAAAAAATCTTTTAGCCTTCCATTAATAAAATACTTCCAGCCGCCATGGCAGCTTTCTCTTGTAAATTCTGGAACATCGTCCGGAAAATCTTCTAAAACATAATTCGTTAACCGCAGCTTAGTTTTATTATTTTCTACAAATATTTTAAACTCAACTAAACCTTCTCCCGGATATTCTTCAAATTGCCAATTGTACTTTATTACCTTGCCGGGAATAACTTCGGTGATCTTCCATTTATGTAAAAAGTTTCTTCCATCGCTCACAACATTAAATTCTGTTTTGAAGCCGACTACCGGAATAAAAGCAGGAATGTTTTCAAAATACCATTGACGCATCAAGTCAAGCTCCGTTATTGCTTTCCAAACTTGTTCTGAGGTTGCGTTGAGCGTTTGTTCAACTGTTATTGGTTGTTCATTTTTTTTCATTTCGCTTCCATATAATTTATCTTAATAATCTCTCAGATAATATTTCTTGTATGTTTCTTCTTCCATCAAGAATAGTGTGTATATAGATTTGATTTTTTTCAATTTCATAAATTATGCGGTAGGGTTTACAATGAATTTCCAAATATCTTTTTATTCCGGTTTGCCTTAACTCTTGTGGGATGTGACCTCTTTCCGGAAATTTTTCCAATTTTAAAAAAGTTTTTTCAATTGTTTCTAAAAGCTTTTCCGCTGCGGCAATACTATCGTTAGCCGCTATATATATAAATATTTCTCTTAAATCTTTTTTCGCTTGAGGGTCAATTAAAACTTTATACTTTTTCATATTATTGTAAGGATTTTAATTCTTTTCTCAATTCGCTGAAAGTAGATTTTATATCGGCAGCTTCCTTACTATGAACATTTGTCATAGCTAATAACTTTAACATCGCCATCGTTTCTTGCATCTTTTCAAACATTTTAATGTCCTGAACAACAACTTTAGCCTCACCATTTTGAGTAATTACAAAAGTTTTTTGATTTTTATTAATTTCATCAATTAGATTAGCGGCATTCGCTTTAAGATAGCTTATTGATTTTACTGATTCACTTAATTTCATTGACCAGACCTTTTTTAGACCGAATTTAGTTCGTTTAGATAAATAAATCAAGTTAATATTTTTAAGAATATTTTTTACTCAACCCATTGTTTTTATATTTATTTAAAATTTATCAACTTCGTTAAGAATTTATTTCTCGTTTAACCTGAACTATGCATTAGAAGCAATTCATGCAACCTAAATAAAAATTGGTATTGTAATTGCACCGTCATTCCTGCCCGTCCGGCAGCGGGTATGGCGGTCGAAAAAATGAAGAAATATATGGGGCATTAGCCCAAAACCTTTTGGGTTAAAACCCAATATATTTGTTTGCTCAATATTCACGGCGCTAAAGCACTGTGCAATTTTCTATATTGCATAATTCGGATTTAATCATCTATCTTAATCTTCTTTTTTCAACATCCTGCTTCAATTAACGAAAGCTTACTTTTAATGTATCCAATTCAGTTGTAATGTTTTTGTAAGACCCATCTTCACCCGGTTCTAATTCTGAAGTGATGATCAATATTCTGTTTTCCGGTTTCTGAATCTGGTAAGTCAATTCTTTTTTATTTCCATCCTGGTAATAGTTTACATATTTTGTATAAACCTCATCCATTTTGTAATTATCATTGAAGCGAATAAATCTTAATGTTTCATGTTGATCGCCACCGTCTCCGCCCATTGATTTCAAGACCATCAAGTGTTCATTATTATGAGTCTTATATATGCCCTCAATTTTCATCCAACCATAAGAGGCTCCGTATATTTGGTCAAAAAAATTGATAAAAGAATACAATCCATTTTCTTTTTTGAAGTAAGCAAAGATATGAGGAGCACTTTCGAAACCGTATCCGCTCATAACAACCATACAAATATTGTCATGGACCTTTTCAAATTGCAATGGTGCGAAAAAGTTAATTCTCTGTTTAAGCTGATCTTTATATAAATATCTTTTTGCTTTAATAAGAGTTTGATAAAACTCATGATAATCTTTATTGCTTGGTTGAGAATAGATTGCCTCAAAGTTTTTACTTAAAACAGTTTTGTCATTGTAGTGAACCTCAACAAGTAATTTTTTAAGCACATCCTTTTCAAATGTAAGTCTGCTTCTTACAGAATCCTGAAAAAAGAATAAATTTTCATTTACAAGAATTTGTTCTAACTCTGATTTTTCTTTAGAGCGCAGTTTTTGTAAATCATCTTTTTCCTTTTGGAGCTTCCGAATTGTTTCAGCACTTTCTTTCTTGGCTTTGTCGTACCCTTCGTTATATGCAGATCTTAAGTTTGAATTTGAATCTTCTGATAAAACCGCAGGTTCTTTTTCCTGTTCACAAGAATAAACAAATAAAATTGTTAAAAAGACGAAAAAAGTATTTTTCATTTTACCTTAATTTATAAACTAAGAAAACTATTTAATAAAGTACTGCCAATCATCCACACGCCCGATTCTGCATCATCATCAGTTACTTCATATATTGTTTTACTGTTTTCATCACTCAGAACTTTAGTCATTATCAAATTCCAACCAACTTTTGAGTTAATATTAAAATTTGATATGATTTCACCAGTACGAGTTGAAGAAACAATTTTCCATTTTCTATAACCTTGAATTTTTGTTTGTTTATTGAAATAATGGTAAGTGATAACATAATCGCCAACCGCTGGAAGACCAATTGAATTTACTCTTTCTCCCAATACTAAAGGAAGCGAATAAGTTATTCTATTGTTAAAACTACGAGGATGTTCAGCAGACAAACTGTATTTACGATATTTGAGCTCTTCATCTGCGATGCGTAAGCTGTCAATAAAAAATGTTGTATCGTTATTTGTAACGGAAGTCGAACTCCGGGGAATATATTTCATTAATTGGACGTCCGCTGGTTGAGCTATGGTAATATCAAATGCGCCGTCCGGCGTGATCTCAGATTCAAAATATGATAGCACACCGGAGCGAGGAGGAAGGCTGAAATAAACTTTTTTGAAGTCTCCATCATAGTCACTTATTATTCCGGTAATTTTTAAAGAGCCCTCGCCCAAACTTTCAACAGGGTTTGTAGTTTTACTGCAGCCAACTGCGAAAAATAAAATGATCAGCCCGAGTGAAATATAACTTTTCATTTTCTGTTTACCCCTATTTTATTTCTGTTCCCATACTTACTTCCAATTAAATAGACCGCATCATGCCGCTTAAGGCAGTCTTGTAAATTGATTTAGAAGTGCATTAAATCTCCATTCTGTTTCAATTCTGCTTGAATTGGATACTTCAAATATTCTTGTTTCATTTCCAATATCTGTCAACTCAATAATAATTTGATTCCATCCTTTATTGAACTGAACATTTTTATACTTAGTTAAAAAATAGCGGTCATATTCAGGTTCATAACCCTCTTTAAATTCAAATTTGTAATAACCCGTTAGTATGCAAGGTCTATCAAAGTAATAATAATGAATTTGATAATTCCCAATTTCTGAATCCTTACCGAAATAATTGTTATCGCCGCAGCGAACAAGCATTGAAACTCTTTGAAAGTGTGCTAAGCTTAGCGATAAAAATTTTGCGTCCGGCTCACTGAATTGAACACTATCTGTTATTTTAAATGCGCTCCCCTCACTCTCATATATAGTATAATTCCTTAGTGTCTCTATTGGGGGAACAGGTAAAGCTAAATTAAACGATCCGGTACTAGAAATTTTGGTAGAAGTTAAAACATATTCAACTGTGTCAGAGTAAGCTCGCCAAAATAAACTATCTTTATACGAAGAGTCCCAGTCGCTAAATTGACCTTTGATTTCTTTTGCCGGATCAATCGTGCCTTCAATTGGGTTTGAAGTTTTACTACAGCTCAAAACTGAAAATAAAATAATCAACACGAGTGAAAGATAATTTTTCATTTTCTGTTTATCCCTATTATATTTCTGTTCCCATACTTACTTCCAATTAAATATCTTGCTCTAAAGCCCGACTAATTACTAAAGCATGATATTGTCTTATTAAAATAAAGCAAGTTTTGGATAACTTCAAGAGACAAAGTAGTTGGTTACTGGTTAGAAGGTTAAAACCTTTGGGAGTTTGGAATGCCTGGTTGGCATTAATTATTATTACCGATTACCGATTTTCGGTTAACGCCTGCCTGCCCATTTTTTTATTACTTCTTTCTGGGTTTTATCCAGCACAGCTTCGGAGTGAAGTTTAAGATAGCTTGACAGCGGCATTTTATTTTTTTCAACCTCTTCCCAAATTTCCTTTTGTAGTTTTTCCTTTTTTGTTGAGTCCAAATTTTCCCAATCAGAAAAATTGAGATGCTCTCTTCCTTCGTTAATGTGGTTCATCAATAAATATGATACCGGAACTATATTGCTGTACCATGGATAAACTGTTTCGTTTGAGTGGCAATCATAACATGATGTTTTTAAAATTGTTTTTACATTCACGTCGGCAATTAGATCTGCCTTAACGGGCGGATTAGTTTTTTCGGGTCCGAAAAATTGAATTACAACGAGAAGGATAACTATTCCTATAAGAATTTTCTTTACCATATTGCACCTTAAAAATTGTTTACCGAATCAGTAGAACAAAAATATTAAATTTCCATCTGCCATTGAAAAATAAAATTTCTTCCCGGCTCAAGTTTAATTATTCCGCGGTTTGTTGAAAGATGATTTCTGAAAGCCTTATCAAAAATGTTTTCTACTCCCACCATTAACTGATTGCTTATCCCGGCAAAAGTTAGTGAAGTTGTGTTCAAATAAAAATTAAAATTCGCGTAACCTGCAGTAGTCGATTCACCTTCAGCAATTTTGTTTTGCTTTGCCGTAAAACTTGCTGAGAGATCGGCATTAAAATATTTTGTGATTGGAGTGCGGATACCAATCAGTCCATTTAGGGGCGGCATTTCCGGCAGATCAATTTTCTTTTCTGTATCCTCGCCCCGCACATAAGCAAGTGAGGCATACAAAACAGAAGTTTCATAGAAATTAATTTCACTGCTTAAATCAAAACCATAAAGGCGTGACTTACCCACATTTTCTTTTACAAAAAGGTTCTCACTTTTAAATTGGTCGATTACCAGATCAGTTAAGAGATTAATAAATATGTTTCCCGTAATAGTAAAATTATCTTCACGCACTCTCATTCCGATATCAAAGAACGTTCCCTTTTCGGGATCCAAATTTGGATCACCCAAATAGGTCGCGGCGCCAAGTTCAATAAATTGGAATCGCTCTTCAAGTGAAGGCGAGCGGAAAGATCGGGCTGCATTAAAAGTCATGTCTATATTTTCTGTCGCACTAAACAGCAAGCCGATATTTGCACTCGCGGAAACATCGTCGGCTTCACCCGCTTTCCAAAGTTCTGTTCTGTTTGCGGGAGAATTATCACGCACACCGTTTACAATAATGTACTCCGGATCAAACGCCTGCTTGTTTGTAACTTTTATTTGGTCAACTCTTCCGCCAACCGTTAGCTTAAAAATATTTTTTATTAGATGAAAATCATCCTGAACAAAAAATCCAATACTGCGGTAATCGGAAATGGGAACGGGTCGTTCACCAATAATTTGATTAGCCGGTTTTATCTCTCTCGTTCTTCTACTGTCAAGTTCTCTTTGCCATGCGTCAATTCCCGCAACCAGATAATTGTTCTCACCGATAAGCCAATCAGTCTGGAGCTGCACACCATTTGTTTTATGATCGGCATTTGGGCGCAGAACCACATTTGGGTTGGGAATAATTTCTACACGCCGTTCAATTAATTGGCTGAAGTATTTTATTGATAAATTATTCATTGCCGGAAATAAATTTTTAACGTGATACTCCACGTTGAACATCTCACGTTTCTCCTCCGGGTATGAAGCTTTGGCTGTTGCGGGAAACGGCGCCCCGCCGGGAATACCGACATCCTCTGCATAAAAACGCTGGTAACTGATTTTCAGTTCATGATCATTGAACGGAATAAAACCAATTGCTGCCGAAATATTGTTATCCCGAAACTGACTATTCTCTAATGTGCCTTCGGGGGTTTTAGTATTGTCTGCTGCTCTTTTTGTGCCGCTGATTTTAGCGAACCAATTTGAATTTCCTGCATTAAATGAAAGCCTTGTCTTGCCGCTATTATTTACCGAATTGTAGCCGGAAATTATTGCATCGCTAAACTTTAAGCCCTCGCTGTAAATTCCCTCTTTGGAAATTATATTTACTACGCCGCCCATCGCACCGGAACCGTAAAGTGATGATGACGCTCCTTTAATTACTTCAATTCGCTCAACATCCATTGCATCGATTAAAGAAAGTCCGGCGGCAATGTTCGTTCCTGTTTCAATTCTATTGCCGTCAATAAGTGTAACAATGTTTTGTTTGCTTAATCCCCGTATGCTCACAGTAGTTCCCCAAATTCCGTCACGGATTATACTAACGCCGGGCATATTTTGCAGCGCATCCGAAATTGTAACTGGCGGTTTATTTTTTAATTCATCCGCCGCAATCACATCCAATGGGAGTGCAACATCTTTAATTTGTTTTTCGTATTTGCTGCCTGTTACAATTGTTTCGCCCACGGAAAGCAAAACCGGTTCTAATAAAATTTTTACTTCCGTAGTTTTGTTTTGCTCAACTAAAATTATTAATTCATTTTTTTTAAACCCGACATACGAAGCAACAAGAGTAACCTCGCCCGGATTAATTTTTAATATAGCAAACTCACCTCTCTCATCTGTTGAAGTTCCTTGCAGTGAATTTCTGATAAGTATATTAACGCCTGTTAACGGTAAGTTTGTATCGTTGTTTAAAACTATTCCCCTTATGCTGCCCGTTTGTGCAAAATTATTTGCGGTTGAAATTAGTAAAATAAGTAGAACTAAAACTGCTCTTTTCATCATCTACTCCGGAAGGTTCCCGTAATCAGTTCATCTAAGTAACAAATACTAACACTACAATAATGTTATTTTAATTATTTAAACTTAATTTAAAGTATAGCGATAGGCAAGGGAGGAGGAGTATTGGTTATGCTTACTTGATTTTATGCACTAAGAATAATACACAGACATGCCTGCAGCACGTGAGTAAAACTTATATCATCTTGTATTAAATTATTTTGAGGCTTTTGTTACAATCAAAAACCAATACTGCTAATAATTCTGCTCTCCGTTTTAAATGATATTCCTTGTTGGGATGATGTAGAGATCATAACTGCTTCTACAATCGGCTTTAGTACTTGTTTTTCGGATACCCATTGAATTATAAATTTAGCAGCTGTACCGCCGCTTATATCTGTCTGTTTTACAACAAATTGTTTTGATTGAAGTGGATTTAATACAATTTCATTTTTACTAAAACTCCGAACTAAATCACCATCAGTGTTATAATAGTTTATTTTTATTACTGTGATATTAGAATTAATATCAATATTGTGAATACTTAATGTTGCTGTTAGATCAAATGTTCTATCACTTTGATGGTAGATACTTGAGTAAACTGGAATGTAAAGAATTTCACCAAAAGCATTGCTGGAATTATAATTTTCCCAATTATACTCTTTAGAAAGAGGTAATGTATTTTCAGATAATTGTTCCCCATTTTCAAATTTTTTGTTTTCTCTTTGGCATGAGAACAATATTAAAACAGCAAGAAAAAAAATGAAATAATTATTTTTCATAAAAAACTCCAAAGCATATTAAATAACAACATAACTAGCAATCATCCACCATGGTTCAAATATAATTAAAATAATAATTTTCATGTGTAAATATTTTATTTATTAAGTCCATACTTACTATTAACATAGTGCAGTTACATATTGCCCGATAAAAAATATTTAATTCCGGATCGGAGTCTGGAATGACAGGAACATGGCGTTTATTTGAGGGAAGAGGCAGAATTAGATTACTTAGTTAAGAGATTCATGCCTTCGCACGCGGGCTTGATCAAAAAAAAAGCATTCAGAATGAAGGCTCTATTCATTTTTTCATTTTAATATCTTAACGTCTCTAAGCATTTAAGCAGAAATTTTGGGCGCTTCTTCAACAAACGGAAGGCTAAAATGATTTTCTTCTACATAAGTTTTAAATAACTCATCAATTTTTGAATTTTCAATTTCATTTATTTCAGCGGTTTGGGCGAGCCACTGCAATTCAAAAAGGTGAAGGCACTTATCCGCCATTGCTAACCTGACCCCGTCTTCTAAAAATTTTTCGGCTAATTCTTTATTGGAGAATTTCGGAGGGACATCAATAATGTATTCATTTTCCATTATTTCTTTAACGGCATTTTCGCAAAACCGTTTTTCAAAACCTAGCTCTTTACCAATGCTTATTAAAATTTCTTTTTCTTCTTTTGCTACTAAATTATCTTTTCTGCAAAGTAATAGCAGACCTTTTAAGTAATTGCTTTTATCAAGAATATCGTAATTCATTTGTTCCTCTACTGTACAAGTTGAGTAATATGTGATTTTAGAAAACAGTAGAAATTATCATCCACTCTCAGTTTTTTTAGTGTTTAAGTTAGACTCTTAATCTGACAAAAAGTTTAATTCTACAACAAGTTAATTTATTCAAAAACATACATCAAGTTTTAAATACGCATCACTAATTCAACATCCGTCCGGTAAAATAGTTTCTCAACAAATCAAAATAATCTACTATTTCAAAATTTTATCTACTTTTTAAAGAACACATCGTCACCAATATAAGTTGTTTTCATTTCCTAAATATATTCTGCTTTACTTTTAGGGCTTACCTTAAAAAGTTCAATCTCGTTTTTTGCCTCTAAAATTAAATTTCCAACTGATTGGATGCTTAAATTTTTATGGAATCCTCAGACAAGACACTCAGATGAAAAATAAATTTTTAATTAACACGCTTGTATTTTTTTGATCTCTTCTCATGTCCTAATATAATTTGATTCCTCAATGCTTATATATTCCTCCAAATCTTTTATTGAGAACTTTAATAATTTTTTTGTGCATTTAAGAACATTCGCATTTCCTTCAACCATTTGATTTATTGAAGCAATACAATCTTGTTCAAAATTTGCACTTGGGAACACTTTATTAATAAGTCCCAAATTCAAAGCTTCCTTTACCGAGATATCATTACAATTAAATAATAATTCCGAAGCTTTACCCTGACCAAGATACTTAGGTAAAAAATACGGCAGCGCACCTGAAGGATGAATACCCATACCTAAATGGCATAAAGAAAAAGTAACATCTTCAGAAGCAAATCGATAATCTGCTGCCAGACTTGCTCCTAAAAACGGAGTTACAACTTCTCCCTGAAGTGCAATAAAAATCAATTTATCAAATTCGGCAGCTCTTCGAATAAAATTATTTAAATTAACTATTTGCCTAGTTCTAGCAACGCCCGATGAAAGATTGAATCCGTTTTGGGTATCCTTGTCGATCACCATATTTAAAAACTCTGAATATTTTTTGGTGTTCAAACATCCGCTTTCGTTAATGATCATTAGAGCGTGAATATCCTTATTTGATTTTGATCTTTCTAATAATCCAAAAAATTCAGCACTTTCTGCTAAGTCAGTTATCATCTCAAAAATATTATTTTTAAGATTTAGCACTCCAACATTGTTAATGATTTTAAATTCCAAATTACCTCTCGCAAAAATACCTTCTGATTCTTGTTTCATATCGCCTCCAAATAATTTTGTTTAGCAGACAGATTAGTTGATAGTCATTTATTTTTAATTCACAATTCCATTCGCCAATTCCCAATCATAGTATGCAGCTAAGTAATCATACACCGAAGCAAAATAATTTAATTGTGCCTGATCGTATGCAACCCTTGTGTCCTTGAGTTCAAGTTGAGTCGCTAATCCATTCTCAGCACTGGCTTCTGCAATTGAAAATGCCTTTTTAGCTGTCTCAAGGGTTTGTGACGCAGCATTAATTCTGCTTTCGGCTTCGTTTAATTTTAATGATAAATTTTTAATCTCGGTATAAATTGCATCTTTTGCTTTTTCAATTTTTAAACGAGTTTGGTCAAATTCAATCTCAGCTTTTTGAACTTTTGAGCTGACTGCCCATCCTGAGAAAATTGGAATTTGCAGCGTTACTCCGGCCATTAATGCATTATTTTCCCGCTCCATTTTAAATTTATCCGACATAGATGAATATTGATAAATAAAGCTTCCGTATAGTGATGGATAGTGCCCCGATTTTTCAACGCTGATATTTGTTTCACGTAAATTCATTTCCCATTGCAATGCGTTAAAATCTGGCCGTAAAGCTAATACAGTCTTCATTTCATTCTCTTCCGGTTTTTCCGGATAACTTTCTAAGTTTCCTTTTAGTTTTATTTCACGTTCAACCGGAATTCCCGCCAATGTTTTTAAACTATTTAATGTGAGCTGGTAATTTCTTTTTGATTTTGTTGTTTCGGGAATAAGATTTTTCCAGCGCACTTCAGCTTGCAGCAGTTGAAACTCTGATACAATGCCATGTTCAAATTTGTTTTTTGTAGATTCATAATTTTCTTTAGCGCTTTGTTCAGCAGCATAGTTTACACTCCAAACTTCCTGTAATAGTAACGTTTGGTAAAATGCCTTTTTGCTTCCGGCAATTACACCCTGAAATGTTGCATCATAAACATAATCCGATAGTTTGGAATATTGCTTTGCTGCTTTAATTGCATTAAATACTGTTGCATTAAAAATTTGCTGACTAAGAACTGCCTGCAGACTAAAATTATTATTATATGTCATTTTAAACTTTTGTTCAGAAACGATACCGGTTGAAGGATCGGGGAAATCAACGAATAAATATGTTTCCTTTAAGTTTCTGCTGTATTCAGCTTGAGCGTTAATTTGAGGGAATGCGTTCGAGCGAGCTTCATCTTTAGTTGCTTCGGCTGCTTCCAAATCTTTATCAGCAATTAAAATATCTTTATTATTTTTTTTAACAGATTCAATAAACGCATCAAGGTCTAAAACTTGTGCGCTATTATTTATTACAAACCCGAACAGTATTCCGATTATCACCAATATTCTATTCATCTTTGTCTCCTTCAGCAGCTTTTTTTGATCTATGTGTTAATTCATACAGTGCGGGTATTACAAATAATGTAATAACTCCCGAGATAAGCAGGCCTCCAATACTTACAACACCAATAGGCTGTCTGTATTCCTTACCGGCAGATCCAATACCTAAAGCCATTGGAAGCATTCCAAGCATAATTGCAATTGTTGACATTATTACAGGTTTAAGCTTTGTAGGGCATGCCTCAACAAGTGCATCCTTAACCGACTTACCTTTTCTAACGAGAACGTTTGTGTAATCTAAAAGGAGAATTGCGTTATTAACAACAATGCCTATCAGCATTACAATTGCCAGCATAGCAAAAACACTAATGGAAATTCCAAATACATACAGCGCTAAGAACACACCAATTAATGCCATCGGTATTGTAGCAAGGATCAATAAAGGCTGTGTAAAGCTTTCCAGTATTGCCGCTAACAGCATATATGTTAAAATGATTGCAAGAATAAATGCAAAGCCCATATCAAAAATAACCTCGTTCATCATTTCAGCTGTGCCCGCCCATGATATTGAATAACCGCTTTCAAATTCCATTTTGTCAATTCGCTTTTCAACTTCATTTACAATATCACCAAGTGCATAGCCTTCGGCTATATTTGCAGTAAATTGAATAGTCTTTGCCTTATCCCTGTGCAAAATTCTGCTGTATCCCTCCGTAAAATCAATTTCCGCAAGCTGGTTCATTGTGTATTTTCCATTACGAGAAATCACTGTCATGTTTGCAATTTTTTCCGGCGAGTCAACTGATTCATCATTTAGGGAAATCCTTATATCATACTCCTCACCGCCATCAGAAAATTTTGTTGTGATTAAACCTTCCATTCCGGCTCTAAGTGTCATCGCCAAATCGTATGCGGTCAGTCCGGCATTAGCCAGTTTGATTCTATCCGGCTGTAATGTAATTTCAGGTTTGCCTGCCCGTGAACTGGTATTTAAGTTTGTAAGTCCTTCTATAGTTTTAAATTTTGCCTCAAGTTCAGTTTTATAGTTTTCCAATTTTTCAAGGTCTATCCCCTGCAGGTAAAGTTCAACAGGCACCATATCCCCGCCAGCACCGCTGTTTGTTACGGCAACCCTGAACATTGCATTTGGAATATCGGATAAGTTACGAATGAATTTAGTAACCATTTCGGTTGTAGAAATGTCTCTATTTTCAGCATCGATTAATTGAACTTTTATCAGCGCTAAATTTGTACCCTGATTAAGATCATTAATTTTTCCGATTTGGGTTAAAGTGTTTTTTACTTCATCATAACCAACAATTCTTTTTTCAGTTTCCTCGAGTAGTTCAGCAGTTTGCTCAAGATTATACCCCTGCGGAAGTTCAACTTCAACAGCAATTAATCCTTCATCCATAAGAGGCATAAACTCAAAACTTAATTGTCCCGCAATAAAAAGACTTGCAAAAAACATTACCACCGCAGCAATTACCGTCACTCCGCTTGACAGCCTATTTTTAACAATAACTCCTAGTATATTTTGATATGCTCTTTCCCAGCTATTAAAAAGCTTTTCAAGCCATTCGCCAATTATATGTTTTTTTGTATCATGCTCAGGTAAAATTATTGAAGCAAGCATTGGTGTTAGTGTAAAAGAAACAATGATAGAAAATACCGTTGCATACGTTACTGTAAGAGCAAATTCTTTAAACACACTTCCTATCAAACTGCTCATGTTTGCAAGCGGAAGAAACACAACAATGTTTGTCATAGCAGATGCAATCACTGCAATTACAACTTCAGAAGTTCCCTTACCGGCAGCTTCTTTTTTACCGTTACCCATTTCCTTATGACGAAAAATATTTTCGAGAACAACAATTGAGTTTGCAACGAGTATACCGACTGAGGTTGACAATCCCATCAACGTCATAACATTTAGCGAATAGCCTGAAAAATCCAGCAGCATAAAAGTTGAAATTATTGAGAACGGCATTGAGAGAGCAGCAATTATTGTTGATCGAAGATCATGCAGGAAAAACAATAAGACCAATGCGGTTAAAATAACTCCCATTCCTATGTTTGTTAATGTGTCTTCAACCGATGCTTTAATAAATATTGATTTATCGGTGACCACTTCCAATTCAACACCATCGGGAAGTTCATTTTTAAGTTCGGGCAGAATATTTTGTACTTGTTCGGCAAGTTCCACCGTGTTGCCGTCTTTTGCTTTTATTACCGATAGAATAACTACATTATTCTCTTTTGACTTTGACAAGTTCTGAAAGAATGTGCTTCTAATTCGAACCTCTTCTCCGGAATCGGATACATTTGCAATTTTGCCTAATATCTTTTTGCCCGAAGGAGTAGTAATTTCTAAATTTCTTAGTGCCTCTAATGATGAGTATTTCCCTTTTAGCCTCGCCGAATATTCCTGCGATGCCCGTTTAAAATTTCCGCCCGGTATATCAACGTTTTCGGCAGCAATTATTTGCGATAACTGCAAAAGAGAAATTGAGTTTTGATAGACGATCCTGTTGTCGAGCTCTATTTTTATTTCTCTCTGCTGACCCCCAACAATATCAACACTTGCAACACCATTTATTTGTGAAAACCTATCCTTTAATCTTTTATCGGCGAGTTCGTAAAGTTCAACCGGGGACATATTCCCGGTAAGTACGAGATCTACAACCGGATCAGCACCGATCTCAAATTTTTGAATGATCGGTGTTTCTGCATCATCGGGCAGATCATTTAAAATTGCATCAACTTTATCTTTTGTTTCCTGGTTTGCAATATCAACATCTTTATCAAGTTCAAATTCAATTTGAAGAATTGATACCCCTTCCAAAGAGTATGATACTAATGATTTAATTTGACTGATTGTAGAAACCGCATCTTCGATTTTTTTTGTTACTTCTGATTCAAGTTCTTTTGGTCCGGCACCCGGATAAACAGTTTGTACTGTAACGTAGGGTACTTCAATGTCCGGCATTAAGTTCAAATCCAATGAAAAGTAAGCAATGCCTCCGAAGAGTACAAAGACCAGCAGAAACATTGTCATCATAATTGGTCTTTTTATGGAAATATCTGAAAGGAACATTATTTACTCTCCCCATTTATAATCTTTATCTTTGAATCATTTTCTAAAAACATTTGCCCTTCTGTTATAAGGAGATCATTTTCATTCAATCCGTTTATAATTTCGACAAACAAACCTCTATTTTTTCCGAGTGTAACTTTTTGGCGTTTTGCAACTGTATCTTCAGCAACAAAGGCATAAAACTCATTTCCTCTTTTAACTAAATTTTTTCTTTCAATACTTACCGTATTTTGCTTTGCTGCTCCGTTGATAATCACCTCAACGGTTATTCCAGCCTTAAGTTTTCCATCAGCATTGCCGAATTCAACATCGGCGTTGAATGCTTGTGTGTATGGGTTCATTGATAGATCGACTTGAGTAACTTTCCCCTCGATCGTTTTGCCCTGCCAAAAAGCTTCGGCTTTTGTGCCAACTTTAATGTCATCTATTTCATCTTCAGATACTTGAATAGATGCTTTTAACTTACTAAGATCCGCTACTGTAACTAAAATTGTTTCTTTTCTAACATCATCAGATTCCTTAACAGCAACTGAAGTTACATACCCGGAGATTGGGGATAACACTTTAACGGTTTTTTCAACTGATCGCCAGTTAGCTTTATTCACCTCGAATTGTGTTTTTATATTGTCAAGCTCCTGAGCTGAGATTCCGCCGGTTTCAAAAAGTGATTTGTATCTTTCATATGTACTTAAAGCATTTTCGTAAGCAACCTTAGCCTGAAAATATTGTGTGGCGGGATTATCGGTTGGAAAAGTAACAAGCAGCTGATCCTTCTCAACATAATCACCAACTCTCACAAATACTTTTTCAATTCTTCCGCCAACCATAGCACTTGCAGATGATTCCTTAATTCCACTAAGGATTGTATTGTATGTTAATCTGCTTGTAAAATTCGATTTTGAAATTTTACTTACCTTAACCGGAACACCTTCCTCTTTGTGAATTTGTTCAATACTTTTTGATGCCGCTTTATCATTTCCGCAGTTTTGCAGCAGCAATGCAATTGGGATAAGCAGCATTGTAATCAATATTTTCCTTTTCATTTTAAATTCCTTTTTATTCTTTCTTGTAATTTTCATTTTGTAATAGCACTCGCAGTTTTACACTCATGCGCGTTTAAAAATTTATGCAGGCTCAACTCCCGTAAATAGATATTCAATAATTTGATCAGCATTTTCTTTAAGCGAGATCATCTCCGGGTTGCGAACCCAAATTCTAAATATTCCGTCGAACGCACCGATTAGGGTAAATGCAAAAGTATTTAGGTTGATATGATTTTTTATGAGTCCTTTGCTTTTACATGTTTGAAGTGCATTGAGTAAAATTTTATATTCCCTCCAACTACTGTAATCCCTTTGCTCTTTTAATTCTTTTAGCTCTTCAATAAATTCTGTTTTAGCAAAAAGCTCGGCAAAAGCTGTAAGCAATGAATCGTTTTCTATTCTCGTTAATATTTCTGCCAATGATTTTTTTAACGACTTAAGCGGTTCTTCACTTTCAGCAGAAATGTTCTCAAAAACAGCAACTATTTGGTTTACTCTGGATAGTATAATTTCCTTAAACAATTCGGTTTTATTTCCGAAATGATGATAAATTGCCCCTCTTGAAACGCCGGCTGCATTTGCAATGTCCTCTAAACGAGTTCTATTGTATCCCTTTTCGTTAAAAATTTTTAACCCTGTTTCTAAAAGTTCATATCTAGTTTTTTCTGCGCTTTCTTTCGTTTTTTTCATTTTTTATTGATTAAGCTTTATACATGCATGCACGTATGTTTTTGATTAAATTTTTTTTATCTCTTCATTATCCCTGAAAAAAGATACTCGGCGATGATGTTAGCGTTTTGTTCTAGAGAAATTGTTTCATTTGTTTCTCTCCAAAAACGCAATATCCCGATAAATGAACCCATAAGAGTAAACGTGAAAAGCTGCGGATCAACATCATCCCTAACCAGTCCATCTTCCTTCCCTTTTTGAATTGCATCAGAAAGCATTTTTATGCTTTCCGAGTCCTTGGCTTCGATCTCTTTCTGCAGTGGAATTAGCTCATCAACCAGTTTAGTTTTTTCCATTATTTCCTGGAATTCTCTAAAAAATTCATCCTTTTCAACCCGAATTAAAAGTGTTGCCAGAACTTTTTTAATTCCTGTTATCGGCTCCAAGCTTTCGCTCATCACATCGTTGATGATCCTATCAACCATATCATGATTCTCATCGTGAATAGCCTTAAACAATTTTGCTTTGTTGCCAAAATGATGGTAAATAGCCCCGCGTGTAACTCCAGCCGCTTTTGCAATATCATCTAATCTTGTTCTAACATACCCTTTATCTTTAAATACTTTTACAGCCATTTTCATTAACTGCATTCGGGTCTGTTCTGCGTCTGCTTTTGTTCGTCTCATTATTAAGTCTTTCTAAATTTTGAATTCAATATACATACGTGCATGTATGTTTGTCAAGTGAAGATCAGTCGTTGTGATATTAATCACATAATAAATATTTATATTAGATTCATTATTTTGAAAATATTACAAAAATACTTTTATGTTAAAACTCAAATTCCCGACGATAATGCTTGCATTGATATTGATCCTTTCGACAATTTCAACTATATCAAAAAGTAATAAGCTTATGAAATATTTTTACATTGGAACTTACACCGACGGCGATGCCAAAGGAATTTATTTATACAAAATGAACACTGAATCGGGCAAGGTTGATTTTGTCAGTGTTACTGAAAATATTGATAACCCATCCTACCTCGCAATTGATGAACAAAACAAATTTTTGTACGCGGCAAATGAAGTCGCAGATTTTGATGAGACAAAAAACGGTAGTGTAAGTGCATTCAAGATTATGCCCGGTACAAACGAGTTGAAGCTTATTAACAAAGTTTCATCCGGCGGTGCTCATCCGTGTTATGTTTCTGTTAATGATAACGGCAACTTTGTAATCGCGGCAAATTATACGGGCGGAAGCGTTTGTCTGCTGCCGGTTAAAAGTAACGGCGGATTAGCTGCTGCTTCTGATATTGCTCAGCATACAGGTTCAAGCATTAATGAAAAAAGACAAGCCGCACCGCACGCTCACTCAGCTTATTTTGATCCGCAGCAAAAATTTGTTTATGCGGTTGATCTGGGGATCGACAAAGTTAACATTTATAAGTTTGATCATGAGAACGGTAAGCTGCTTAAAAATGATCCCGCTTTCTTTAAGGCTGAGCCGGGTTCAGGTCCAAGACACATGGCATTTCATCCAAATGCTAAGTTTGCATATTTAATTAGTGAGCTAAATAATAAAATTATTGCACTCAGTATCGACCGGGTAAATGGAGGTCTAACCAAAATTGAAGAATACTCTGCTTTACCAAAAGACTTTGAGGGCACAAGTTACTGCGCTGATATTCACATTCATCCCAATGGTAAATTTTTGTACGGATCAAACCGCGGTGATAATTCAATAGTAATTTTTGAAATTGATGTGGAGAGCGGAAAGTTAAATTTAGTCGGGCATGAACTAACACAAGGTGATTGGCCGAGAAATTTTGTTATTGACCCTTCGGGAAAATTTCTACTTTGGGCAAACCAGAAATCTAATGATGTTAAGATATTCAAAATCAATCTTTCAACCGGTGAGTTGATTTTTACAAACCAGACTATTTCAGTTCCTTCCCCTGCCTGCGTAAAATTTTTGAATGAATAATGTGTTTATAAAAATAGATTCCCGCTAAAATCATGCGGGAATGACAAATAAATTGAGCTAATATTTGTGCTAAATCAATTTATATAAAATCCCTCAAAGCATCATCAAATAATATTTTAATTATATTACGCATCAAAAAAACCTAAAGAAATAGAGAGGAAATTATGGATACTTTGATGCAGAATGTAAACGAAATTTTAAACTATCCCCTTTTCACTGTAAACCAATCAACAATTACCGTTCTTTCAATCATCATTTTAGTCGCTATTATTATCATGTTCATGATCATCTCGAAGATTGTTCAGAATAAAATTCTTACCAGAGTTTTTACTAAATCAAAAGTGGATGAGGGAACACAGTACACATTAAAAAAAGTTGCGGGCTACATTATTATTTTTGTCGGAGTAGTGCTAGCATTTCAATCAATAGGCGTGGACCTAAGCGGACTTGTGATAATACTCGGCTTTCTATCTGTGGGTATCGGATTTGGACTGCAGAATATAACATCCAATTTTATTTCCGGCATAATACTTTTATTTGAAAGACCAATTAAAGTTGGTGATAGAGTTACCGTTGGCGAAACTGAAGGAGATGTGATCGACGTTAACATCCGATCAACCACCGTGCGCTCCCTAAGCAATATCTCTATCATTGTTCCTAACTCTGAATTTATTTCAGGCAGAGTTACTAATTGGTCTCACGGAGACTTAAAAGTTAGAATAAATTTAGCAGTAGGAGTTTCATACAATTCAGATCTAGATTTGGTCATCAGAACATTAAAAGAAGTTGCCGCGGAAAACAAAGAGGTACTTGATCTGCCTGCCCCCGATGTACACTTAAAATCATTCGGCGATTCATCATGGGATATGGTTCTCCGTGTATGGGTGGCTGATCCTAAAAGATATTACGGTGTGCAGTCGGATTTAAATTGTGCTATCGTTAAAAAGTTTAGAGCAAATAATATTGAGATTCCATTTCCGCAAAGGGATTTACATATACGAACAAATGCGGCAGGGAATAATATTTGAATATCAAAAATATTATTTGAAATTTGAGAAGTCTTTCTTGGAAAGTGCAACTAATATTTTGAGATCATTGTTCATATTGTATATTTAAACAGAACAAAATTTAAAAGAATATGAAAAAAAAATATATTTATTGGAGTTTAGCCATTGCGGTAATAATCCTAATGGCACTACCTAAAATATCCTGGCAAAGTGAAAGCAAAAATCCTAATTCCTTTTCACAAAGCAGAAGTATCTCCGCTAATGTTCTAATTGTTAGAAAAAGTGAACTCTCTGAAAAACTTTTTCTTAATGCATCCTTAATGGGCGATGAAGAAATTGAGCTGCGTTCCGAGGTTAATGGAAAAGTAACCAAAATTAATTTTACCGAAGGAAGCTCAGTTAAGAAAGGCGATTTACTTGTAAAAATTAACGATAAGGATTTACAGGCGCAGTTACAGAGAACAAATTCACAATTAAAATTGGCGGAAGATAAGGAATATCGATCAAAGCAATTACTTGATCAGGAACTTATTAGTCAAGAAGAATACGATATTTTATTAAATGAATTGAATGTGCGCAAAGCTGAAAAAGCATTATTAGAATCACAAATAGAAAAAACTGAAATAAGAGCTGCGTTCAACGGCATAGTTGGTTTGCGTTCAATAAGTGAAGGTAGTTTTATAAACACTTCTAATAACATTGCAATTCTAACGAAAATAAACCCAATTAAAATTGATTTTGCCTTACCAATTAAGCATGCGAATAAAGTTAAAACCGTTACTAATATAAAAGTATCAGTTCCAAATTCAGAAAAAATTTTTAGCGCAAAAGTTTATGCAATAGATCCTAAAATTGATCCAACGACAAGAACATTAAAAGTAAGGGCAAAGGCAGAAAATAAAGAAGAAATACTATTGCCGGGCTCATACGCTGAAATAGAAATTACTTTTGATGCAGACGCAAAAAGCCTTACTGTTCCAACCGAAGCTATTATACCGGATATTTCAGGTGAAATGGTTTACTTGTATCGAAACGGGAAAGCATCCCCTGCTCAAGTAGAAACTGGAATGAGGACAAATACTGAAGTCCAAATTTTAAATGGTATCAGTGAAGGTGATACCGTGATCACCTCTGCCATAATTCAACTGCTTCCGGGTATAGACGTTTCAATAAAAAATTTCAGATAAGCCGATATGAGTCTTTCGTCAATTAGTATTCGTCGTCCCGTTTTAGCTTCCGTAATGTCAATAGTTATTGTTCTGTTCGGAATAATAGGATACACATATTTGGGCATTCGTGAATATCCTAGTGTTGATCCTCCTATAATTACAGTATCAACTTCATACACAGGCGCAAATGCTGATGTAATCGAATCCCAGATAACAGAACCTCTTGAAGAATCGATTAACGGTATTGCAGGAATTAGAACTCTTACCTCTGTAAGCCGCGATGGACGAAGCACAATCCGGGTTGAGTTTAATATTGAAGTAAATCTTGAAGATGCGGCAAATGATGTACGTGATAGAGTTTCGCGGGCAACCGATAATTTACCCCCGGATGCAGATCCCCCGATAGTAAGTAAGGCTGATGCTGATGCAATACCAATTGTATTTCTTAATATAAAGAGTGATCAGCGCGACCTTCTTGAATTATCTGACATTGCTCAAAGAACATTTAAGGAAAGAGTACAAACAATAACCGGTGTTAGTGAAGTTTGGATTTGGGGTGAGAAAAGATACTCAATGAGATTATGGATGGACCCGGTGAAACTTGCAGCTTTCCAAATTACTCCTATTGATGTTAGAAATGCATTAAGTCGCGAAAATATTGAACTGCCGAGCGGCAGAATTGAAGGTAAAAACACAGAATTAACGATTCGAACTTTGGGAAGACTAAATACCGTTGAAGATTTTAACAATTTTATTATTAAGGAAGATAATGGAAGGCTTGTTAAGTTAAATGATATTGGAAGGGCTGAGCTATATCCTGCAAATGAGAGAACTCTTTTAAAACGGGACGGTATTCCAATGGTGGGCATTGTTCTAGTCCCGCAGCCGGGAGCAAATCAAATTCAAATAGTTGATGAGTTCTATAAGCGAATTGAACAGATAAAAAAAGATTTACCCGCTGATATTGAATTGGGTATTGGGTTTGATGTAACAGAATATATCCGCGACTCAATTACCGAAGTAGAACAAACTGTTTTTCTTGCATTTGCTCTTGTAATCATAATAATATTTTTGTTCTTACGTGATTGGCGTACCACATTAATTCCTATTATCGTAATTCCTATATCACTTATAGGTACATTTTTTATAATGTATCTTGCCGGCTATTCTATTAACGTATTAACATTACTGGGCATAGTATTAGCCATTGGAATTGTTGTAGATGACGCAATTGTGGTACTTGAAAACATATACAAAAAAATAGAAGCCGGAATGAACCCCGTTCAAGCGGGGCTAAAGGGAACGAACGAAATTTTCTTCGCTGTTGTTTCAACAACAGTTGCACTAGCGGCTGTATTTTTACCGATCATGTTTCTTGAGGGATTAACTGGAAGATTGTTCAGAGAATTTGGAGTGGTTATTGCCGGTTCAGTAATTATTTCTTCCTTCGTAGCATTAACATTTGCACCAATGTTAAGTTCAAAAATTCTAAAGAAAAGAGAAAAGAAGAATAAGTTCTATAATTTTACAGAACCGTTTTTCCGTAATCTTGAATCTGCCTACCGTTCAGCTTTGAATTCATTTATGAGTAAAAGATGGATGGCATTTCTGATTATTCTAATTTCTGCTATTATGATTTTCATTTTTGGAAACTCTCTTCAAAGTGAGTTAGCGCCGATGGAAGACAGGGGTGCAATGAGAATTGTTTCATCAGCTCCCGAAGGAACAACTTTCGAATTTATGGAAGACTACATGAATAAGTTCGTCGATTCAATAATGGTTAATGTGCCTGAAAGAGATGCTTTAATTTCTGTTACTTCACCCGGATTCGGAGCTTCTTCCTCTGTAAACAGCGGATTTATGAGACTTAAACTTGTAGATGCTGATGAGCGTGAAAGATCACAAAGCGAAGTTGCCGCTGAGATTTCGAAAATTGCAGGAGAATTAAATGATGCAAGAACTTTCGTAATCCAAGATCAATCTATTGGTTCATCAAGAGGAGGACTTCCTGTTCAGTATGTTTTAGAAGCTCCTAATCTTGAAAAACTCAAAGGTGTTATTCCCGATTTTTTAAGTCTCGCCCGACAAGACCCAACCTTCGAAATGGTTGATGTTGATTTGAAATTTAACAAACCCGAATTGGTTGTTCAAATCAATCGCTCTAAAGCACGAGAAATGGGAGTGACGGTTCAAGATATTGCTCAAACCTTGCAGTTAGCTTTTAGTGAACAAAGATACGGCTTTTTTATAAAAGACGGCAAACAGTATTTTATTATAGGTCAGGTTGAAAAAGCCGATCAGAATCAGCCTTCGGACTTGAGAAAATTATATGTGCGCAACAATACAAATCAATTAATTCAATTAGATCAATTAATTGATTTAACCGAGGAAAGCACTCCACCTCAGCTTTTCAGGTTCAATAGATATGTTTCTGCGACAATTTCGGCCAGTTTAGCTCCCGGTAAAACTATAGGCGATGGAATAGATAAAATGGATGAAATTGCGGCTCAACTATTAGATGAAACTTATTCTACTGCGCTTGAAGGACCTTCAAAAGATTTTAAAGAAAGTGCTTCGAGTTTGGTGTTTGTATTTTTGCTTGCCCTAATTTTAATTTATTTGGTTTTATCTGCACAGTTTGAAAGTTTCCGCGATCCGTTTATAATTATGTTCACTGTTCCAATGGCAATTGCCGGGGCGCTTTTTTCTCTTTGGTATTTTAATCAAACCATTAATATTTTTAGTCAAATAGGACAAGTAATGTTAATTGGGCTTGTAACCAAAAATGGTATTCTTATTGTGGAATTTGCAAATCAGAAAAAAGCAGAGGGATTAGGAGTTGTTGAAGCAGTTAAAGAGGCAGCAGTTCTAAGGTTCCGCCCAATTTTAATGACGAGCCTTTCAACGATATTGGGTACTTTACCGATAGCTCTTGCGCTTGGTTCCGGTGCTGAAAGTAGAATGCCTATGGGCGTTGCAGTTATTGGCGGACTAATTTTTTCAACAGTTTTAACTCTATTTGTAATTCCAGCTATCTATTCATTTTTCTCGGATAAGAAACAAAAAAATACTCAGCAATTAGAATTTGATTAATTGCTGATACTATTATTCTAATAATATTCCCGCCAATCTTTAATACTATACTTTATAATTTTTTGCTGCCATTTATTAATTAGAGTTATCATTTTATTATTATTAGTTTTAAAATAATTAGTGCTGGAACAAATTATATTTTAATGGCAGTAAAAAAGAAAAATATATTTTCAGATAATTTTATAAAAGACCTTGCGCAAATTTCTGAAGGGTTTTTGTCATCTGAACAATTTGAAAAACTTGCCGCTCTTTTTGAAGCTGAAACGAAAAAACAATACTGGACAGACACATCAGAGGCAAATCTTCATAGAATATTATTCGCCCTCTACGATCGTGTATCATTTTTGCTTGATTGTTTAAAGTATCCTCATCATCCTGAAATAGTTATTACCATTGCCGCAAATAGCAATTACCTAACCGATATTGTTGTTCGTAATCCCGAATACTTATACCAAATTTTTAATCCGACTTACTTAAATAAAACTCCCACGGAAGATCATATTTTTACAGAGGTTTTGGAAAACTTGAAAAAGTTTAAGTCGATGCGATCCAAATTAAATTACCTAAAAAATTATAAGCGCCGTACAATATTAAAAATAGGTATAAATGATTTTCAAGAAGCAGCCTCACTTGAAGAAATCACTTTGCAGCTTTCTCTGCTTGCAAAAATTATAAACTCGGCTCTATTTAATATATGCTATGATGAGGTTCAACTAAAATACGGCAGCAGTTTCAGTACCGAAAAATATTGTCTTTGTTCACTCGGTAAACTCGGCGGCAATGAGCTAAACTACAGTTCCGATGTCGATTTGATTTTATTCTTTGATGAAAACACAAAGTATGGTGAAAATTCCGAAAAAGAATATTTCGAAATCCTTTCCGAGGCCGCTTTACTTTTTATAAAACACTCAACTGAAATAACCGATAAGGGTTTTGTTTATCGTGTTGATTTTAGACTTCGACCAGATGGAAGAAATTCGCCGATATGTATGAGTCTGGCAAATTATTTAAGATACTATGAAACGCGCGGTGAAGACTGGGAAAGGCAAATGCTCATTAAGCTGAATTTCATAAGCGGAAGTGAACCCTTGTACAAACAATTTAATAATTATCTAAGCTCATTTATTTTCCCAGCATCATTTTCTACTCCGCCAACGGAGCAAATAAAAAGAATGAAGGAAAATATTGAAAAAAGATTGAGCGGTGAAGACAATATAAAACTAATACCCGGCGGAATCCGTGACATTGAATTTTCGATACAGGCATTACAATTAATGAACGGTGGTAAATATCCTCAAATAAAAACCGGTAATTCATTGCGGGCAATTCGGCAATTAGCGCAAGTATGTTTACTGAATAATAATGAAGTCGAAGTTTACACTAATGCATATACTTTTTACAGAAAAATTGAACACTATCTGCAATTAATGAATGACAGACAAACGCATGTTATTCCTTCCGAAGGTGAGGTATTAAAAAAGCTTTCTTCACATTTGGGATTTAAGAATGTTAGATCATTCAATAATGCATTAACGAAATACAAAACTGAGGTTCGGAATATTTATAATTCAATCGTTGGAGATGATGAAGGAAACACAAATGATCATGTTGATATTTTCAGTGCGATAAATTTTTTCGATAAAATTAAAGCAAATAAAAATTTAGAATATTTGCGCAAGGGTTCAGGCTTGCTAAAGCAGAAGGATTTCGAGAGCAAAGCTATTCGTCTATTTACGGAACTTGAAAAGGAGCTTGAAAATTATCTCAGCCGTTCTTCAAATCCTGATAAGGTACTTGATAATCTTGTTAAAATAATCGGGAGTGTTCAGTTCGTCTCAGTTTGGTATTCCGAGTTTAAGAACGCTGTTTTTTTTAATAGCGCATTAACTATTTGCGAGTTTTCCCAGCGGGCAGTTGACCTTTTGGCTATTAATAAATCTCTCGGCGAACTGTTAATTACAAGAAAAGTTTTTGAAAAGAATTTAAACTTTCAGGAATTTTCAATTGAAGAAACAATTTTTATTCTATCCGTGCAGCATTCCGCAAAGGTGATTGAACATGATGTTTTTTCAATTACATTGAGTAATTATTTAAGCAGTAAATTAAAACAGGATAATGAGAAAAATAATTTTCCCTTTAAATATTTTGTTGCCGGACTTGGAAGTTTTGGCTCAGCGGAAATGCACTATTCATCTGATGTGGATTTGATCGTTGTTACAGAGGACATAAAAAAGCACAAGGACATTCAAAATAATTTTCAAAAATATTTAATTGATGCACGGGACTATCTAAAACCATTTGAAGTTGATTTTAGATTACGACCTGAAGGCAAAAACTCCCCATTAGTCTGGGATATAGAAACTTATGCTACTTACTTAAAATCACGTGCACGGATTTGGGAATTCCAAGCTCTTATTAAAATGAATTTTGTTCATGGTAATGTAAAACTATTTGAGCGGTTCAAATCCTACATTGCAAAACACATAATTACTGATCCGACTAAAATTAGATCCGAACTGTTGATGATTTCAAAAAAACTGCAGCAGCAAGGGTTTAAAAATATCCAAGGCGATTTTAATCTTAAGAAAAATCGTGGAGGAATTTTAAGTATTGACTTTATTGTTCACTCTATTTTAATGACTAATAAAAAATGGTACATAGAAAATTTTCACAAAGGAATTATTGAAAAACTAAATTACATTATTTCTTCAGATGAAAATTATAACGACTTAGAAGAATTGATCGACATCTACCATTTTTATAAAACTCTTGAATTAGCTGTTCAAAATATCATTGGGACAAACACTTCCTCAATTCCTACAGATGCAGCCAAACGCAAAACACTTTCGGCATGGATGGAAATTGAAAACCTTGATCAAAAAATTATGAATAGTAGAAAAACGGTAAATTTACTTTTTGAAAAATACTTAGGAAAATAAATTGCAGGCTGTTAAAAAATATTATGCAGAATTGACCGGTCTATTTGTATTTATAGTTTATCTATTTACAATTGCACCGAGTGTAATACAAATTGATTCAGGTGAATTATCGGCCGTGATAAGCACACTGGGAATTGCTCACCCAACCGGGTATCCACTATTTACAATTACGGGTTACTTGTTTTTGCTAATTCCTATTCCATTTACGGAAATATTCAGGGCGAATTTATTAGCCTCAATTTGGTGTTCGGCAGGAATAGTGTTTTTTGTGAAATCGATTAAAATAATTTTTGATAATCAGCCAAAAGCCAATAAGGAATTTTCTAAAAAGAAAAAAAGTAAAAAGGATAAAGCTCAAACAATAATAATTGCCGAACTGCCCGAGCTAACCAACATTATAACTTCTGTCTTAAGCGGATTGCTGCTTGCCTTCAGCACAACATTTTGGTTTCAAAGCACTTCCATTGAGGTTTACTCACTTCACATATTGCTAATTAATATTGTCATCTATTTTTTGTTAAAAGCTTACTTTTTTACTGATGCAAATTTGAAAAACAAATACTGGCTTATGCTCGCTGTCTCATTGGCTTTCAGTTTTTCAAATCACATGACCACACTACTTATTCTACCCGGAATTGCATTTTTATTTTTTTCCAAGGAGAAGTTTTTAAAGCAGACTTTTGTATTGCTCGGTAAAATGCTTGGAGTATTTTTTCCAACATTGATTATCATTTATTCCTATCTCCCAATTAGAGCTTCATTTAATCCTTTGCTTAATTGGAGCAAACCTGTCAATCTCGAAAATTTTATGAGGCACTTTTCCGGCAAGCAATATCAAGTATGGCTTTTTTCTTCAATGGATTCAGCAAAGAAACAGCTTGAATATTTTTTTTCAAACTATGCCAATGAATTTACAATTGTCGGTTTGGTGTTGATTATTGCAGGAGCGTTTTTCGCAATTAAGAAGTCCCAAAAGATTTCCTACTTCATCTTTATCACATTTACTTCTACTGTGCTATATTCAATCAATTATGACATTGTTGATATCGATTCCTACTTCTTACTAGCATACATTATTTCAGCAATGGCGGCTGCATTTGCAATTCTCCGGGCAATTCTATATTTGAAAGAAAAGAAATTTAATGAGGCGATATCTTATACAGTATTGTTTGCCCTTATTGCTATCGTTTACGCGCTTAACTTCGGCAAAGTAAATCAGAACGGGAATTATATTTACGAGGATTATACAAAATCGCTCTTGAACAGTGTTGAAAAAAAATCAATCATTCTGAGTTATCAGTGGGATTACTTTTTATCCGCATCTTATTACTATCAGTTTACTGAAGATTATAGAAGAGATGTTGCCGTTATTGATAAAGAATTACTAAGAAGATCCTGGTACTACGGGCAGTTGGAAAATTGTTACCCTGGAATACTAAACGGAATTGAAAATGATGTTAAAATATTTTTGAACGCAGTACAGCCGTTTGAACGAAGTGAAAATTTTAATCCGCAATTATTGGAAACAACATACCGAAAAATTATGAGCGGATTGGTAACGGAAAATATTGGTGAACGAAAAATTTACATTGCTCCTGAAATTGTTGACAATGAAATGAGATCAGGTCAGTTTCAATTACCACAGGGACACTATTTAATTCCGGAATTATTTTTATACCGAGTTTCAAAATCGAGCGAATACGCAGAGGCGCCGTTGCCTGAATTTAGTTTTAGAGGGAATCAAATAAAAAACAAGTACACCTATTTCATTAAAAATATTACTGCAACAATGTTATCGAATAGAGCAATCTATGAAATGAATTTCAAGAAGATTGATAAAGCGAAGATTTATATTAAAAAAGTTATTGAAGAATTTCCCGAATACAAATTACCTGAACAGCTTAATGGAATAGTTAAATAGAAACACAAATTATCAGCTATCCGTGCTTCTCTTTTCTTTAATCTTCTACAGTGGAAAGGAGTTCGTCCTTTCTATCCTCACTCAATTCAGCTTCCGTCATAAATGATTGAAGTAAAACATCAACCTGTTGAATTAACTTTTTCTTGTAATATTTGGGCGCGTAAATTGAGCCGTCAAGCATGTACAAACGTTTTGTATCTTCATCATAAAAAGTATAGTTAACAAATGGACCGCCGCCGCTCTTATCACTGAATCTCCAAAATCCTTGTGACATGATAGCGTATTTATCCAAAAAGTTTACTTCCTTAATGATAGGCTGGAACGGCTGAGGTGTGATCTCTACATAAGCGGAGTCGTCACTGGTTCTATAAAATTTTTCAGTTATTCTTTGTCTAATATTCGTTACTGAATCTTGATCGAGCAAACTTGGCGAGGCATCATCTATCCAATGAACAAAAACCCATCGCTCCATATCCGAGCCGGGTGCTCTTCTCAGCCAAACAAAATTATCATCGGGCTTGTTCAGCGCCAAATGAAAATCAGCTTGAACATAAATTACCCATCCGTGTTCTTTCAACAACCTGCCTTGGATTTCCTTCTTCTCATATGTTTCACTATATAAATTTCTTTTTAACCGCTTGTTCGAAAGGGTTTGAAAATAATAAAGAAGATTTTCGCTCTCTTTCATCATATTCGATTTCATCTCTTCAGTGTTCCGCCCGGTTAATATCATGACGAGCTGCTGTCTTGCCCATAAATCATACTTGTTAAATACAAACTCATCACCATCATCAACCATCTTTCTAACATTTGTATCAAGTATAGATCTGATAAATTGTGATGGATAGGAATCCGTTCCAATAGGAGCTAAAATAATTATGTTCTTTCTATTTTCAATACTTTCTAAATCCACATAATCTTTACGTCTTAAGGAAAATAGGGGTTCGCCTTGAGGAGTGTAAATTAATTTTCCAAAAACAGCATTCAATTCAGATTCCAGCTCAAGATATTCTAATGAATCTGCAATCACTATTATTTCATCTTCAATACCTACGGCATACCTCTTTGGTAAATCACACGACGTGAATAATGAAATAGTTATTACTAAAAATCCGATTGTAATAATTGTACTATAAAAAGTATTTCTCTGTTTTTTCATATAATATATCTTCTTGTTAATCACTCAAAATTATACAAAGATGATGAAATTTAGTTTCATTAAATTAAACAGGAACATTAAGTAAAATCAAATTCAAATCGGGGAGTAATAGCCAGTACAACAATGCCAAAGTTAAACCAATAGAAATTGGGATTGTTAAATTATCATCTGCCCAGCCGTAAGATAAATTTTCGGCAAGAGCTCCTACCCCAACTGCAATAAATCCGATCAAATATTCAACTAATAATCCTTCGAACTTTGGAATTACTAAAACAACCAAAGCAGATACAATAAAAAAAGCTAGAGTACCTTCCAAACTTTTAAAGAAAAACTTATGCTTGCCGAACTTCCTGCCAATTAATGCAGCGGCTATATCACCTAAAATTAATACAGCAATACCTGTTATTGCAAATAGTTTTGGAAAAATAAATATAGACAAGGTGCATGCAAGGAAGACATAAGAAGCTCCGCTAAGATTTTTTTTCTTAGAATCCTTCTCATGCTCTCTTAACATAAAACCAAAAAAATGTGTGAAAAATTTATTCAGGGGAGGAAAAATATGCCGCCCGAAATCCAATAAAATCGAAAATACAGTAAGCGGCACAAGAAATTTTAAGGCAAGCTCTTTCGAAATAAAATAATAGACAACAGGAATTGACAGTGAACAAAGATGAATACTTTTTCTCAGAAGTTCATGTTTGTAATTGATTGTTCCATTATCAGTTGCTGTCATCTTTGGATTCTTTATCTTCTTCACTCGGCTTTTTTTTGGCTTTCTCTTCCATTAACTTTTTTACATGTTCAGGTACTTCTGCCTTCTCATCACCTTCACCATTACCATTTCTTTTCATTGGAGGAAGGTCTTCACCTTTCATAATTTTATTTATTTCCTCAGCATCAAGAATTTCTCTTTCGAGTAATTCCAAAGATAATTTGTGAAGCATGTCCATATTTTCTGATAACACATTCTCAGCTCTGTTCATGCATGCTATTACAATTTTTTTAATTTCAGAATCAATATCCTGGGCAGTTTGTTCACTAAAATCCTGATGCTTGGTTATTTCTCTACCTAAGAAAATTTCTTCTTCATTTTTACCATAAGCAAGAGGACCTAATTTTTCACTCATGCCCCATTCACAAACCATTTTACGGGCTAAGTTTGTGGCTTTTTCAATATCGTTTCCGGCTCCGGTGGTGTATTGATTAAAAACAATTTTTTCTGCTGCGCGTCCACCTAGAGCATAAGTTATCATTGCTTCAAGATAGTCTTTGGAATAAGTATGTTTTTCGTCCACTGGTAAATATGTAGTAACACCAAGTGCTCTTCCGCGGGGAATGATTGTCACCTTATGAACAGGATCCGAACCGGGGGTAAGCAAAGCAACCAGCACATGACCAATTTCATGATAGGAAGTTATTTTTTTCTCTTCTTCGGTTATAATTAAACTCTTTCTTTCCATTCCCATCATTACTTTATCTTTGGCTTCTTCAAAATCCTCCATCCACACTTTCTTTTTATCTTTTCGTGCTGCAAGAAGAGCGGCTTCATTCACCATATTCGCTAAATCAGCTCCCGATAATCCGGGTGTGCCCTTTGCTAATGTTTTTAATTTTACATCATCGCCCAAAGGAATACTTTTTGTATGAACCTTTAAGATGCCTTCTCTTCCTTGAACATCGGGTCTATCAACAACTACCTGCCTGTCGAATCTTCCAGGTCGTAATAATGCAGGATCAAGTACATCAGGTCTGTTAGTTGCTGCTATTATAATTACACCGCTATTTTGTTCAAAGCCATCCATTTCAACAAGCAGTGCATTAAGTGTTTGCTCTCTTTCATCATGACCGCCGCCTAAACCAGCACCGCGATGACGACCGACAGCATCAATCTCATCAATAAATATTATACATGGGGCGTTCTTTTTTCCTTGTTCAAATAGATCTCTTACACGGCTAGCTCCAACACCAACAAACATTTCAACAAAATCCGCACCGCTTATTGAGAAAAATGGAACTCCCGCTTCACCGGATACTGCTCTGGCTAATAATGTTTTACCTGTCCCGGGAGGTCCCAACAATAAAACACCGCGTGGAATTTTTCCACCAAGTTTTTGAAATTTTGAAGGTTCTTTCAAAAATTCAATAATTTCTTCCAATTCCTGTTTTGCTTCGTCAGCACCTGCTACATCCTTAAAGGTTACTTTTAAACCGCCTTCGGATGTTAGTTTGGCTTTACTCTTACCAAAGTTGAAAATACCGCGCGTTCCGCCTCCGGCTCCGCCCTGCATTCTTCTCATAAATAAAATCCAAACACCAATTATAAGTATCCAAGGAAGAATACCAACAATAACTGTAAGCCATTCGTTAGATTCTTTTACAAATGTATATCTTATACCTTTATCCTGCCAAATCTTAACCTGCTCTTGAATTACAGGTTCAACAAGTGTTGTTGTAAACTTTTTAACTGTAACCGATTGATTATTTATCATTATCCTTTCTTCTGATTTTAGTGTTCCTTCGAAGGCATAATCATTAATATCGGTTTTTACAATATCTGCTTCTGCAATTTTATCTGATCTTAGAAAATTCTCATAAACATCAAACGTTACTTCTGTAGCATTGGTTGAGCCGGTTTTCATAAACTGCATAATTATTACTGCGGCAATAATCACGGCACCCCAGCTAAAAACTGTTTTAATTACTTTCGACCAATCAAAATCGCCATTAGGTTTTTTAGGGTCACTTCCGCCGGAATTTTTACTATTCTTTTTATCAAAAAAACCTTTATTTCCGTTTTCATTTGCCATAAATAGTTCAATTTTGTTAAACATTTTGTATAATTTCTCCGTTAATCCTTTAATACATATATAGATCTTAAATTTCGATATTTCTGTGCGTAATCCAAGCCGTACCCAAGTACAAATTTATTGGGTATTTCGAAGCCAATATAATCAATTTTAACATCATATTTAAGACTAGCCGGCTTCATCAAAAGGGTTACAACCTTCATGCTTGCAGGTTCCGATTCGCCAATTAATTCTTCAATATATTTAATGGACAATCCCGAATCGACAATATCTTCAACTATTATAATATGTCTGTCTTTAATATCGGCATTAAGCTCTTTAAGCATTTTTACCCTGCCCGATGAAATTTTCGCCTCACCGTAACTCGAAAGTTTGAAAAAATCCATCTCACAGTTAATCGATACACTTTTTACTAAATCAGCCATAAAAATAAAAGAGCCATTTAAAATTCCAATAATAATAGGAAGTTTATCTTTATACTCCTCGGAAATCTGCTTGCCGAGTTCAGCAATTCTCTTTTGAATTTTATTTTCACTTAGAAAAGGGACGAACACTTCAGTTCCGACGTGAATTTCGTCAGTTTGTTCCTTTTTTACTTCATCCATATTTTGTAAACCCTTCTGCATTTATCTGAATACTTTATTCTATTGTCTATTCTTAAACCTATTACCCATACAATATTGTTCCTATTTATGAGTAATAATTGCTTTTTTTTTTGATTTGCCGGAACGTGCTGCTCGTTCAAAAAATCGGAAACCTTTTTGAAGTTATTCATTCCGAGAGGTTTAAACTTGTCTCCGTTCTTCCATCTTCTAATAACAAATTTATCCTCAAGATCATCACCGCAAATATACTCTGAACATTTTTCATTATTTATATCATGGATAGAAAAACTTTCTACTTGTTCAATCCCGAAAGTTTGTCCGGCAAATGATACTTGATGCCCGACTTTCAATATCGATTCAGATTTCTCCTCAGATGATTCTGATCTTACAAAAATAATTGAGCCTCGTTCCTTATAAGCTTCAATATTTTTATTTAGAATAACTTTTTTGCCGGTTTGATTTTCACTTAAATCTCTCAGCTTCAATAGATCATCATATGTGAATGAGAAATTACAAAGTTTTTCCAGATTGAACTTAAGTGCTTCGCCTAAAATTTCTATGCCTAGATCATCAATTAATTTTAAGTCAACTTTTAAGGATATTGCTGTTTGACTAAAATATTTTTCGGAAATCGTTTTAATGTGCTTCTTTAATACTACGTCACTATTTCTAAATATTTGAGACGAATTAAACAATGCTTCATTTAATGAAGGATTTATCTCTTTTGCGATTTGGGGAACTAATTCATTTCTAATATAGTTTCGCTTAAAATCATTTTGCAAATTTGATTTATCAATACGATACTCAATCTCATTCTCTTTTAGATATGCCATGATTTCAGTTTTATTTAGACATAGCAATGGTCTAATTATGTTATCTCTTTTAATTGGAATTCCCGATAAACCCGACAGCCCTGTTCCCTTAAAAAGATTGAGCAGAACTGTTTCAGCATTATCCTCTTTATTATGTGCGGTTGCAATTTTATTCAGTTTATTTTCTTCGGCAATTCTGCTAAGCTCGTTATAACGTAAATTTCTTGCAGCTTCTTCTATCGACATTTTGTTTTTTTTTGCCAACGTTTTTACATCAACACTTGCTGTAAAAAATTTAACTCCAAGTTCATCGCAAATATTCTTACAAAACAATTCATCGGTATCGGACTCTTTACCTCTCAAATTATGATTAATATGACATGCGGATAACTCAATTCCGAAGCGCTCTAAATTTTTATGAAAAAAGTGCAGCAAAAAAATCGAATCAGGTCCGCCGCTTAGGGCAACAATCACCTTATCACCGATCTCGATGAGAGATTCTCTATCAATAAACTTTATGATATTTTGTTCAACTGATTTCATATAAAAATAAATTTTATAAAAAAGGAACTGACAAATTTAACAGTCCCGATAAAAGAAAAAAATCTATAGAAAATTTATTTGCTTGAAGAAAGGAATACTAATTATTCGACGTTCAAGATTTCAAATTTAATTATACCGGCTGGTACTTTTGCCTGTACAATATCACCGACCTTCTTACCCATTAAAGCTTGACCAACGGGTGAGGTCATTGCAATTTTACCTTTTTCCAGATCAGCTTCTTCGGGAGAAACAAGAATGTATTTAAAGGTTTTTGAATTATTTAAGTTCTTAACTTCAACTGCGGATAAAATATGAATTTGATCGCGCGGCATTGATGATATGTCAATTATCTGTGCCTTGGATAACATTGTTTCCAACTTGCTAATTTTCAATTCAAGCAATCCCTGTTCATCTTTTGCAGCATCGTACTCGGCATTTTCTGAAAGGTCTCCGTGTGCACGTGCTTCGGCAATTCTTTCTGCCATATGTTTTCTACCGTTCGTTTTAAGCTCTTTAAGTTCCTGCTCTAATTCGTGCAGTCGCTCTTTGCTTAAATAAACAAAATTAGCCACTTCAGTAACTCCTAATTTTTTTGGTAATTTAAAAAAAATTGCCACCGCTTTGCCGGAAAAAATCCAGTTTATTGCAGTGGCAGTGCGAAATCTAATAAAAAATAATACACGATACAACTAATTTAAGATTGGGAGACGTTGAAACGTGTAGATGTCAAAAGGTAGAATCATTTAAATGTAAATCAAAATTTCTTTTTTATTCATATTTCGCATTAAAAAAAATTAACGTTATTCCTGATTGCCCGTCTATGCGTTTATTCTACTAATATTTACTTTACCTTCATCTCTAATTCCATTGAATAATTGAATTGGATATGAAAATTTTTAATAGGAGTTGTAACTTTTGAGGGACAATTTCATATTATATTTGAAGCAAATAATTATAACAGAATTTTTTATGACAGATTTTCACGAGCTATACACAAAATACGCAGGAGACATCTACAAGTTCGCTCTTTTTTTAAGCGGCGATGCTGAGGAGGCGGAGGACATTGCTGCCGAAACATTTGCTCGAGTTCTTACTGGGAAAGCACCCTTAGTGTTAGCCACTGTCAAAGGATATTTGCTCACTATTGCGAGAAATCTTTATCTCGAATCAGTGCGGCACCAAAAAAGGAATACGAAACTTCTGCCGGAATTTCCAGATTCAAGTCCGCATTTGGAACATGTAATCAGCCATAAAACCGAATTAGAATCGCTACTTATCTACTTACAGACTTTTCGCGAAGTGGATAGAGCCGCGTTGCTGCTGCGGGCTGACGGAGTTGCGTATGATGAAATTGCGAAAGCTCTGAACATTTCATTAGTATCAGCTAAAGTTAAGGTACATAGGCTACGGCTAAAACTGGCAGAATGGCGGGCGAACCGCGAATTGAAAGAATTCTGAAATAAAAGGAGTACTCAATGGAAACTATACCACGAAATGTTATACTTGATTTATTGCCGGCATATATTGCAGGAGAAGTAAGCGAAGAATCCCGGGCATTAGTTGAAAAGTTTGCTCAAAATGATCCGCAGATTGCAAAGATTATTAGCACGGGAACTTTAGAACCCGAGATAATTATACCCGAGGTGAATGTGCCGGATGAATTAGAATTAAAGATGATTAAACGAGTTCGCCGCAGTATCCAACGCCAGATGTTTTATGTTGCGCTCGCCACTGCTTCCATTTTATTGGCACCTTTAATAGCGATGCAGTTTACCAATGAAGTAAACTGGAGCCTTGTCGACTTTTTAGTAATGGGCATCCTTCTTTTGGGCACTGGTCTCACTTTCGTGCTGATTTCCAGATCTTCGGATAGTATACAGTATCGAATTGCAGTTGGTGTTGCGGTGACTGCAGGGTTACTCCTCGTATGGATGAACCTTGCCGTAGGAATAATTGGATCAGAGGATAATCCGGCAAACTTAATGTACATTGGAGTGCTCGCAATTGCCATCATTGGCTCTCTGACTGCACGCTTCAGTCCCCTAGGAATGGCACGCACAATGTTTGCGACAGCAATTGCTCAAATTCTTGTCCCGGTGATTGCCTTGATATTTTGGATGCCCGCCATAAATGAACCTCCGGGCATACTAGGTGTTTTCATTCTTAATCTGTTTTTCACCGTGTTGTTTATTGGATCATCGCTGCTGTTCCGAAGTGTTGCGAAATCTAACAAAGGAAAAGACAAATCTTAAATCTTTTTCTTTGTGTGCCTTAAAACCTGTAAGTCGAAAATATTTTATGATATAATTCCAAATATCCAAAACAAAAGATTTAATATTATTATATTCCAGTAATAAAAAATGCAAGTTCATTTTAATTCCGGAGAAGAAAAGATGACAGACAAACAAAGAGATTTTAGTTATTCAAATTCACCGGAGCCGCACAAAGCAAGAACCAGAGCAATTCTAAAAGATCATCCCGAAGTTCGAAATTTAATCGGGCGCAATTCAGCCAGCTTTTTCTTAATACTATTTGTAGTTGCACTGCAAATTGCAATTTCATTCCTTATTAAAAATTATCCATGGTGGAGCGCATTGATTGCAGCTTATTTAATAGGCGCGTTTGCCAATCATTCACTTTTTGTTTTGATACATGAATGCGCACATAATTTAATTTTTAAGAAACGAACACTTAATATTCTCGCAGGAATTTTTGCTGATCTGCCGAATGTTGTTCCAAGCTCAGTTTCTTTCCGTGCATATCATCTTAAGCATCACTCCTATCAAGGTGATTATAATTTAGATGCTGATTTAGCAAGCCGGTGGGAAGCAAAATTTATCGGCAATAGTTTTTTCGGCAAAGCATTTTGGCTGCTTTTCTTCCCGGTGTTTCAAGCACTGCGTCCGCCCAGATTAAAAGAAATTAAATTTGCTTCCGCATGGACATTCGTAAACTGGGTAGCTGTTTTCGGGTTTGATGTTTTAATAATTATGACATTCGGCTGGACTGCATTTTTGTATTTCATTTTTTCATTTACATTTTCAATCGGGCTGCACCCCCTCGGTGCAAGATGGATTCAGGAGCATTATTTAACGAGTCCGCCGCAGGAAACATACAGCTATTACGGACCGCTAAATATTTTTGCGCTAAATGTCGGCTATCATAATGAGCATCACGATTTCCCATCGATCAGCTGGAATAAACTTCCTGAATTGAAAAAAGAGGCTCCCGAATATTATAACAATTTGGTATATCATAAATCGTGGGTAAAGCTTTGGCTTAAGTTTTTATTCGATCCAAAATTATCATTGTTCTCAAGAATGGTTCGGTCAAATAGAGGTGATGAACCCTTAACCAACTAAATTAATTTTCGATGATTTAAATAGTTTTCAATTATTGAGGTAAGCATGACCAAGAAGAACAAAGAGAAAGAAGAAAAGCAGAAAGATTCCGGAAACATTAAAGAGTCCAAAGAAGTTTGTAACGGCACGGATTTTCCTCACGGAAGTGTTTCCCCAATTGATAAAAAAACTTACGAAAAAGAACTACGCAGATTACAAATTGAACTTGTGAAACTTCAGTATTGGATAAAAGAGAAAGGTTTAAAAGTTGTTGTATTGTTTGAGGGGAGGGATGCCGCCGGTAAAGGGGGTGTTATCAAACGAATTACTCAATCACTTAATCCAAGAATAGCTAGAGTTGTTGCATTAGCCACGCCAACAGAAAGAGAAAAAGCACAATGGTATTTTCAGCGGTATGTTTCTAATTTACCTGCTGCAGGGGAAATGGTACTTTTTGATAGAAGCTGGTATAACCGCGCCGGTGTTGAAAAAGTAATGGGCTTTTGTACAGAAGAAGAGCATAGAGAGTTTTTAAGATCCTGTCCAGAGTTTGAAAGAATGCTGGTTCGATCCGGTATCATACTAATTAAATACTGGTTTTCCGTTAGTAATGTTGAGCAGGAAAAAAGATTTCAGGCAAGAATTGAAGATAGAACTAAGCGGTGGAAGCTGAGCGACATGGATTTGGAATCTAGAAAAAGATGGGTTGAGTTTTCGAAGGCTAAGGATGTGATGTTTGCCCATACGGATATTAAGCAAGCACCTTGGTATGTTGTTAACGCGGATAACAAAAGGAAAGCAAGATTAAATTGTATTTCACATTTGCTAAGTAAAATTCCTTACGAAGATTTAACACCAAAACCAATTGAGCTGCCTGAACGGAAAATTAAAGTTGGGTATGTACGCCCGCCGCTTGAGGATCAGACATTTGTGCCGGAAATATATTAATAAATAATAACAAGAAATATTTTTAATGATTCAAATGTTTTCAGGAATCATTACTTCATCAAAACCATTTTCCTTAAAATATTATTTCCATCTATTGAAAGTTTAGAAAAATAAATCCCGCTTGATAATCCTTTGCCATTGAATTCAACTTCATAAGTACCCGGCAATTTGTTTTCATTTACCAACGTTGAGATTTCATTTCCCAGCACATCATATATTTTTAGCAACACATTTGTAGTTGACGCATTTAATGCGTCCACTGCATATGCCCGCCCGCTGTGGCGGGGAATAGTAAATCTAATTTTTGTGATTGGATTAAACGGATTTGGATAATTATTAAATAATATAAAATCATTTGCATGAAAATTGTCATCACCATCTTTAATAGAAGTAATTGTAGGGTCATAAGACACTATTTTAATTGCATCAGCTACAACGTAAGTTGATGCTGTTCCTGAAGCATCATCTGAAATAATAATTTTCTCGGATAGATCACCGCTAAAGTTAAAAGTTCCGATCATTTGCCAGCTTGAACCATTCACACTTTGATCGATTCTAACAGTATCAATTGAACCGCCATGCTCAATAATGAAAGGAGTATCTTCTGCGCGGTTGCTTGCTGAAACCCACCATGCATAAACTTCATATTTACCGCTATCGGGCAAATTTAAATTAAACGCTGCATAACTTTCACCTGTTCCAACTGCATTTAGCTCGGCAGGAGTAGTGCCGTAAAAACCGGGATTGGCAGTGGGAAACCAGCCCTCACCATTCAACGATGCTTCATCATCCCCTGTATCAATAATTTTTTCATAAGTAGGTATTGTATTTAAATTCAGTGAATCTGAGTGGACAATTGCTAGAATTGAAGGAACTGTTCGGTATGTTGAGCCCGTTGAAGGAGAATTGACCATTTGACTTCCGACAGCCATTTGTGTTGATCCGCCACCATCTAAATTCATCGCTTCAACGCAGCCGAGATCAACAAATATTTGAGCCATTTCTGTTAGACCAACTCCTTGAGAAATTGATTGCCTGCCATCAGCAACTAATAATATTACATGGTTAGCCGCCGTGTAACCAACACCGGTTCTGGGATCACTATTATCTAAACCAACACCTGAACCCCAAAATATTTCTTCATTATAGGTAACATTAATTTGACTGTTTTTAACTAAAGTAGGTCCGCCACCAATACCGACAAGTAAACTATCATATGGAGTTCCCTCATTTTGAAGCGGAGGGGGTTTCGGGCTTGGATCATTTAAAATGTAGGACATAGGCTGAGGATAAGTTCTAATATCATCAACACCATTACCAAAATGATAAATCCAATCTACTGTTAACGAGCGGTCAAAGTTCATTCCGAAGAAACTTCTAACAACCGGATATGATTGTGAATTTCTAGTCAGTGAAGAAATGTTTTGAGCTTTTACTTCAAATGGATAAACAACTGCTGAATAGGAAGTCGCACCGCCAAAATATCCACCATTAACTGCTGCATAAGCGCCAACACTGCTGGTAAAAGTATTAACACCTTTTGGCGAGTTTGTAATGTATGAACGAATCGCAAGATCAGGATTGTTTAAATCAACATCCAAGTAGTATGCTTCCAAAATTGGACTGGAACGAGTTCCTTTGAAGAGGCTGACGCCATCCGGCAAAATATAGCTTGATGATACGTCTGTCCAAGTAATTGTTTGAGATAATAAAGGGTATGATAAAACAAAAATAATCAGTAACAATTTTTTCATTTTCGAGCCGTCAATTTTTTGAGGATTATTGTTCTAAAAATAGTTAGAGATAATTTTTAGTCAAAATATTTTTTGAAATTGACAAAATCATTAGATGATTAACTGAAACAAATCGGGACTATCATTTAAATATTCAAAACTTATCCCATTTTTTTTCATTCGTTCAACGAGTGAATCAAAATCATTTGGTGATTGCAATTCAAGTCCAACAACAGCCGGACCTTTTTCGCGGTTATTCTTTTTAGAATATTCAAAGTAAGAGATATCATCATTTGGTCCAAGTACATCATTTACAAATTCTTTTAACGCACCGGCACGCTGAGGAAAGCGAATAATAAAATAGTGTTTTAATCCTTCGTACAGCAAAGCCCGTTCACGAATTTCTTCTGTTCGTGTAATGTCGTTATTGTTTCCTGACAAAACACATACAACATTTTTGCCTCTTATCGCTTTTCTAAAATGATTTAATGCAGTAACTGACAAGGCTCCTGCTGGTTCAACAACAATTGCTTCTTCATTGTAGAGTCTTAATATAGTAGAACAAATTTCTCCCTCCGGAACGGTAATCATATCATCAAGATTTTGTCTGCAAATTTCGAATGTCAAATTTCCAACTTGCTGAACAGCTGCACCATCCACAAAACGGTCAATATCCTCGAGCATAACTAAAGAGTTGCTTTCGATCGAGGCACGCATTGATGGAGCACCTTCAGGTTCAACTCCGATAATTTTTGTGTTGGGGCTAAGCTGTTTAAACACTGTTGATACACCTGCTGCAAGTCCTCCACCGCCCACCGGTAAGAACAGATAGTCAATTTCAAAATTGCTTTCATTTAAAATTTCCGTTCCAACAGTTGCCTGTCCTTCAATAACTTTAGGATCATTAAAAGGATGAACGAATTCTGAATTATTTTCTTCTGAAAATTTCATCGCGCGGGAATGCGCATCATCAAAAGTATCACCACCGAGCACAATATCAACGAAACCGTCACCGAACATTTTTACTCTATCCAGTTTTTGCTTTGGTGTAGGAGCGGGCATAAATATCGTTCCTTTAATCTTTAATTCTTTGCATGAGTATGCTACACCTTGTGCATGATTGCCTGCACTGGCGCAAACAACGCCTCTGCTTCTTTGTTCTTCATTCAATCCGGATATTTTATTAAAGGCACCGCGAATTTTATATGAACGAACAATCTGCAAGTCTTCTCTTTTGAGATATATGTTCGCAGAATATTTATCGGATAGATGTAAATTTGTCATTAGCGGAGTGCGGACTGAAATTCCTTTCAGTCGATCCTCGGCTAATTTGATATTGTCTATACTTGGCAAATATATTTTTGGTGACTCTACGCTTACATACATATTTAATTTCTTTTATAATTATCAATTATTGTTTCGGTCTTAAGCTTCTAACTTGCTTACCTGCCTGCCACAATTCCGATTCACGTACTTCCTTTAACTCGGCTTCAAGCTTTTCTCTATAGTCAGGCTGTTTACCCGATTCAATGACTATCTCCGCTTCCTTACCGGATGCAACACTTTTATATAGCTCATCATAAACAGGCTCAACAGCTTTGCGGAATTTATGCCGCCAATCCAATGCGCCTCGCTGTGCAGTTACTGAGGTGTTTGCGTACATCCAGTCCATTCCGTTTTCAGCAACAAGCGGCATTAGACTCTGTGTTAATTCTTCAACTGTTTCATTGAATGCTTCCGAAGGTGAGTGTCCGTTTTTTCTTAGAACATTATACTGAGCTTCAAATACTCCTGCTAAAGCTCCCATCAATATTCCGCGTTCACCGGTTAAGTCGGAATAAACTTCTTTCCTAAAATCAGTTTCGAATAAATAGCCTGAACCAACAGCCATTCCAAGAGCAAGCACTCGTTCTTTTGCTTTGCCTGTTGCGTCCTGATAAATTGCATAGCTTGAATTGATTCCTTGACCTGCAACAAATAATCTACGTAAGGATGTTCCTGATCCCTTTGGTGCAACAAGGATTACATCAACATCTTTTGGTGCGACTATTCCTGTTTTATCTTTAAAGGTAATTCCAAAACCGTGAGAAAAATAAAGCGCTTTACCCGGTGTCAGATGTTTTTTAATCAAATCCCATTGCTGAATTTGCCCTGCATCAGAAAGTAAGTATTGAACAATTGTTCCGCGTTTAGCAGCTTCCTCAATATCAAAAAGATCAACACCGTCTTTCCATCCATCTTTAACTGCTTTATCCCAGCTTTTAGAATTTTTGCGCTGACCGACGATTACATTAAACCCGTTGTCCTTCATATTTAACGACTGACCCGGCCCCTGAACGCCATAGCCAATAACAGCAATTGTTTCTTTGCTTAAAACCTCCCGTGCTTTTTCAAGAGAAAATTCATCCCTTGTTACAACATTTTCTTCTACTCCGCCAAAATTTAGTTTAGCCATTTTTATTCCTTTTAAATTTTTTATTCTGAATGATGTGTTTTTTCTAATTCAATTAATTTATCGGTTAAATTTTCTTTCTCCTTGATCATTGCAACTCTACCGGAACGAACGAATTCCAAAACATTCAATGGCTGTAATTGTTCGAGCAGCTCTTGGGTTTCTTCCTTGTGCCCGGTTTTTTCTATCACTATAAACTCCCCTTCAATTGATAATATTCTAGCGTTATTATCCCTAATCAGTTTTTCAAGTCCAAGACCATTTGAGGTAGCAGTTGTGGGCAGTTTGTAAAGCGCTATTTCCTGGTAAACTATTTCATCAGTTGTATGATAAAATGCGCAGAATATTTCCACCTGCTTTTCGATCTGCTTAACTACTTTTTCAACCTGCTCTCTTGTTTCATTCACCACAACTGTGTAGCGGTAAATTCCCGGAACTTCGGATTCCGAAGCTGTAATGCTTTCGATGTTGATGTGCCGCCGGGTAAAAATTATGGAGACACGATTAAGCAGACCAATGTGGTTCTCTGTAAAAATTGATATTGTGAATTCTTCTTTCATTTTATTTCTTCCTAATTTTATTCTAATCTAATATCTGAAACTGAAGCGCCGGTTGGAATCATCGGGAAAACATTATCCTCCTTCTCAACTTTTACTTCTAACACAAATGAATTTTCTGATGCAAGCATTTTTTTAATAACCGATTCAAGATTACTTCGCTCAGAAACTTTTTCCGATTCAATGTTGTAGCTTGATGCAATTTTTACAAAATCGGGATTAACCATTTCTGTTTCGGAATATCGTTTATCAAAAAATAATTGCTGCCACTGCCTTACCATTCCAAGATAATTATTGTTAAGTATTACAATTTTTAGATTTATTCCCGACTGCAAAATTGTTCCGAGTTCCTGAATTGTCATTTGGAAACCGCCGTCGCCAATTATTGCTACAACTTGTTTATCAGGCATTCCCATTTTAGCCCCAACTGCGGCAGGCAGACAAAAACCCATCGTTCCTAATCCGCCGGATGTAATAAAACTGCGCGAGTTTTTAAATCCATAATACCGTGCGGCAATCATTTGATGCTGACCAACGTCTGTTACGACAAGAGCCTCGCCATTTGTTTTTTCTGAAATTATTCTGATCACCTCTCCCATCGTCAAGCCCGGCTTGGTCGGATGTAGTTCTTCATTAATTATTTTATCTTTTTCAACTGCAGCTAACTTTTTAAATTCTTTCAGCCAATTTCCATATTCTCTTTTAACAATAATTTTTGTTAAGATCGGTAGTACATCTTTTACATCGCCATTAATTGCAACATCAGCTTTTATAATTTTATTTATTTCTGCCCGGTCTAATTCAATGTGAATTACTTTAGCCTGTTTTGCGTATGTGTTTACGTCACCGGTTACTCTATCATCAAACCGCATACCCACAGCAATAAGCACATCACATTCGTTTGTAAGTTTATTTGGCGCATAGTTGCCGTGCATTCCCAGCATTCCAACATTTAACGGATGACTTTCAGGAAGTGCCGATAATCCAAGCAGAGTCCATGCTGCCGGTATTCCGCTCTTTTCAATAAATGCTTTAAATTCATTTTCAGCTTTCCCGAGTATTACACCTTGACCAAATACAACGAAAGGTCTCTCGGCATTATTAATTAATCCGGCAGCTTCGTTTACTTTTTTAGCATCAACTTTAGGATGGGGAAAATAACTACGAACTTTTTTACATGGTTTATATTCAAATTCAATTTCAGCGAATTGTGCGTCTTTTGTAATATCAATAACAACCGGTCCCGGTCTTCCGCTTCTTGCTAAATAAAATGCCTTTGCAAATGCTTCGGGAATTTCTTCAGCGCGCGTAATTTGGAAATCCCATTTTGTAACCGGGGATGTAATACCAACAACATCTGTTTCTTGAAATGCATCAGTACCCAGTAAATGTGAAGCTACTTGTCCCGTTATACAAACAATTGGCGTTGAATCAATATTTGCATCAGCGATGCCTGTAATTAAATTTGTTGCGCCGGGACCTGAAGTTGCAATTACAACTCCCACTCTTCCTGTTGCTCTTGCATAACCTTGAGCTGCGTGCACTGCGCCCTGCTCATGACGCGTTAATATATGTTTAAGTTTATCCTGGTAATTATAAAGCGCATCGTAAACAGGCATGATCGCACCACCTGGGTAACCAAACACAAGATCAACTCCTTCGGCAATTAGTGATTCCAATACCGCTTCCGATCCAGTAATTTTATTTATGTTTGATTTTGGCGAGGGAGTAGAATTTTCAAAATCGCCGTTAAAATCACTTAGCATTTTCAATAAAGCATCCATTTAATAGTTCTCCGATTAAAGAGTATTTGTAAATTATTTATTCCGTTATGCATCCCCGCGAAGCAGAGGTTACAAGTTTTGAATACTTACTTAACCAGCCGTTTTTCTCTTTTACTGGCGGCTGCTTCCATTTTGATTTTCTATTATTTAATTCATCCTCTGAAATGACTAACTCTAATATTTTCTTTTCTGCATCGATTATGATCTTATCACCATTTTCAACAAGCGCAATTGCACCGCCATCATATGCTTCAGGCGAAATATGCCCGACAACAAATCCATGTGTGCCGCCGGAAAATCTTCCGTCGGTAATTAGAGCAACATCATTTCCTAAACCTGCGCCCATAATTGCGGCAGTTGGCTTAAGCATTTCCGGCATTCCTGGCCCGCCTTTTGGTCCTTCGAATCGAATGACAACAACATCACCCTTGGTTACCATTCCGGCGCTGATCCCATCGTTTGCTTCATATTCCCCGTTAAAAACTTTTGCAGTTCCTTCAAACCGTAATCCTTCCTTCCCGGTAATTTTCGCAACTGAACCTTCTTCAGCTAAGTTGCCGTAAAGAATTTGTATGTGTCCCGTTTTTTTAATTGCTTTTTCAATAGGAAAAATAACATCTTGATCGAAGGAAAGTGGTTCAACATCTTTTAAGTTTTCTTCAATTGTTTTTCCGGTTACCGTTAAGCAATCTTTATGCAAATAATCTTCATCCATTAGATATTTTAGCACCGCCGGTGTTCCGCCAACGTTATGAACATCCTCCATTAAAAATTTTCCGCTTGGTTTTAGATCAGCGAGAAAAGGAGTTTTGTCACTTATTCTTTGAAAATCTTCCAATGTAAATTTAATTCCTGCTGTTTCTGCAATGGCAAGAATATGAAGCACTGCATTGGTTGAGCCGCCTAACGCTGTAACTACAGTAAATCCGTTCTCCAGTGATTTTTTTGTGATGATGTCTTTCGGTTTGATGTCTTTTTCGAGAAGTATTTTTACTGCCTTGCCCGAATCATAACAATCTTGCTCTTTTAATTCATTAACCGCGGGTTTCGATGAGTTGTAAGGAATCGACATTCCCATTGCCTCAATTGCTGAAGCCATTGTGTTAGCTGTGTACATTCCGCCGCAGGCGCCGGGTCCGGGACATGCATTTTTAATCACACCTTTGTAATCCTCTTCGGAAATTTCACCGGCAACTTTTTTACCCCATGCTTCAAATGCGGAAACCACATTTAATTTTTCATCTTTGTAACAGCCTGATGCAATTGTGCCGCCATAAACCATCAATCCCGGTCGGTTTAATCTTAGCATTCCCATTATTGCGCCGGGCATATTTTTATCGCAGCCGACGACAGTTACTATTGCATCATAAGCATGTGCGTTTACCATTGTTTCAATTGAGTCGGCAATTATTTCGCGAGAAGGGAGTGAATAACGCATTCCGTTTGTCCCCATCGAAATGCCGTCACTTACTCCAATCGTATTGAAAATCAGTCCCACTGTTCCTGTGCTTTCTGCACCTTTCTTTACATGCAAGGCAAGATCATTCAAATGCATATTACAAGGGTTGCCTTCAAAGCCGGTGCTGCAAATTCCAACAAAAGGTTTTTGCAGATCTTTTTCATCCAATCCCAAAGCATAAAGCATTGCCTGCGATGCCGGCTGAGAATCGCTTTGCGTTAGTTCTTTACTAAATTTATTTAATTCCATTTTTCCGAAAATTTGTGTTTAAAAAAGAAAACCCTTCCAGGGAGCGGGAAGGGTTTTTTAATTTCATGCTGTACCATTCTCACTCCCCAAAGCCGGGTATAATAATTACAATAATGAGGAGAATGATATTTATTAAACTATATTTTTTCATAATGATCTGGCATAAACTAAAAAAGCCATTCTGTTATGGAATGGCTTTTTCTAAAACTTGTTATACCATTCCGCCGTCATTGAATAATAATGATTGAAATAATAAGGACGAGAATGTTTTTTATTGTTTTCATTTTTTTATGTGTTGAAATAATTAGGGGTCAAGATAATGATTTAAATAAAGTAAAGTCAAGGTTTTTATTGAGCATAAAAATCAAAAAGTTAAAACTTTTTCTCCCGACTTTAAAAGCTCCGTAAGCGGCTCGCCCATGAATTTTACATCAATCCCAATCTCAGTAAGTTTTTCAGAAACATTATATTTATCCGAACACCATTTACAAGCGCAAACATAAATATTCGAATCAACTAATTGGTTAATATTTTTCTGTACTTCATCATCTTCAGCGGCAAGTTTTTCCGATGGTCCCCAAACAATAAGCGAAACTTTATCCCACCAATTATTTGCCATTGAATTGAAGCAGTATGGAAAAACAAGTTTAGTAAAAACTTCTTTATCGCCTGATGACCACAAAACTGTTATTTTATTTTTTACTTCACTCATTCCTACTCCTAATTTTTTACCAATAACTAATGCTGTATTCTTTCATTTTTTTATCAAAGTATTTGGAATCCGAGACTCTGCTTTCCAAAAGTTTCCAATATTTTTTACTGTGATTCATTTCGTTGATGTGTGTAAGTTCGTGCAGAATTACATAATCAATTAATTCATTCGGCAGGCGCATGAGATGCAGATTCAAATTAATGTTTTTTCTTCTTGAGCAGCTTCCCCATTGCGACTTCATATTTTTAATGAAAACATTATTAAAAACAATTCCATGTTGATCAGCTAATTCTTTAACACGTTTCGGCAAATATTTTTTTGCTTCAATTCTATAAGCTTCAATAATAATTTTTCTTATTGTACTTTGAACAACTTCATCACCAATAAATTTTTCTTTTGGAATTGAGACTTCGATTATTCCATTTGCAATTTTGCCTCTTATGCTTTTTGCACTCCATGACTTAAGAACCAGTTTATGATGCTTAGTTTTAAAGTCTGTATCAAAGAAAAAATTTGTGAGCTTCTTTTCTGTCTGTTTTACTTTCTCAATTTTTGAACGAACCCAATTTAGTTTTTCAAGTAAAACATCTTCGGCATATTTGTATGATACATAGTAAGGTAAAGAAACACGAACCGGCGCTGCAGGCTGAACTGAAATGTTTACATACTTTCCTCGTCTTCGTTTTATAAAATTAACGATTCCAACGCCGGGTATCTGCTTTTGTTTCACTCGGTAATTACCTTATAGCTCTTGTTAAATTAACTCTACAAAACTAAGCATATTGATTAAATAACAAATGTTAATTTTGGCTAAAATCGAATTTTTTTTAATATGCAATTACATTTTTTTTGTTTCAATAATTCACTATTGGATTATTCGCCATAATTTGTATTATTTTTACTTATGAAATTATTCATCAAAAATATGGTTTGTAACAGGTGCATTAGAGTAGTGCGCGATGAGTTGATTGAACTTGGCTTTACTATTGTTGATATTTCTCTCGGTCAGGTTAAAATTAAAGAGACGCCGGCAAAAAATGATATTTCAACAATTAAAAAAATATTGGCGAAAAACGGATTTGAACTTATTGAAGATAAAGCCGCAAAAATTATTGAAGATATAAAAACAGTTATTATTGAATATGTTCATCACTCTGATAAAGATCTTGATTTAAACTTATCAAAATTAATTGAAGACAATTTTTCAAAAGACTACTCATATTTAAGCACACTTTTTTCCTCAAAAGAAAATATTACAATTGAACATTATTTTATTCTTCAAAAAATTGAAAGGGCAAAAGAATTATTGAAGTACGGAGATTTAACATTAAGTGAAATTGCTTATAAACTCGGTTATAAATCCGTTAATCACCTTTCTACACAATTTAAAACTGTCACCGGTATGACTGCCAGTGAGTTTAAAGAAAATACTACGATCAAACGCACACCTATCGATAAGATTAAATAAACGATCTGAAAATTCTGTAAACTTTTAAAATTATTTTGTAACGTCTCCCCTCCTTTCATTTAATATTTTTACATCGTAATTAAAATAATAACAAAGAGAAAAAATGACTACAAAAGAATTTCAAATCGATGGCATGACCTGCGGGCATTGTGTAATGGGCGTTACAAAAGCATTAAAGGAGTTTAACCTTGCTGATATAAAAGTTCAGATTGGCAAAGCGGAAGTTACATACGACGAAACTAAAACTGATGAAAATGATTTAGTATCCGCAATTGAAAACGAAGGCTATAAAGTTGTTAAGTAACTTCAATAATAATAGGGAATGGATAAATTCTGTTCCCAATGCAAAATGAAAGTGAAAGGAAACATTAATGAAAACGAAATATAATTTGCCGGTTGAAGGAATGACTTGCGCAAGCTGTGTGACACGAGTCGAAAAAGTATTGAATAAGCGCAGCGGGCTTGAAAATGTGGCTGTCAATTTTGCTTCGGAAAAGGTTTCGTTTGAAGCTGACGGCGAAAAGGTTGACTTAAATGAAGTGGTAAAGGAAATTGAGGAATACGGTTACAAGTTAAAACTGGACGAGGAAAGAAGTGATTCTAACAAAGAGGTTCAAGAAGAAAATATTGATAAACATTATAATGAATTGAAGCTAAATTTTTTATTCGCACTTATTTTAACCGTGCCGCTGTTCATAATAAGTATGGCATTCGATATGAACTTTGGGTGGTTCAAATCAATTTGGAATTTTGACCTTGAACAGACGCAAAAAATTCTACTGATTTTAACAACACCAATAATGTTTGTTTCTGCAAAAAGGTTTTTTACAATTGCCTGGACAAACATAAAGCACTTCTCTGCAGAAATGAACACTTTGGTTGCAATAGGAACAGGGTCAGCATATCTCTACAGTCTTGTAGTTACACTTTTCCCTGAATTTATTTTAAAACCTGGAACTACACCGCATGTTTATTTTGAAACTGCCGGTGTAATTGTAACACTAATTTTGCTGGGACGATTACTCGAAAGCCGCGCTAAAAATAAAACCCGCAATTCTATTAAAGAATTAATTGGACTGCAGCCGAAGACCGCCCTTGTGTTGAAAGATGGAAATGAGATCGAAGTAAATATTGATGATTTGACTCTAGGAGATACCGTAATAATAAAACCAGGCAGCAAACTTCCGGCGGATGGAGAGATAATTGAAGGTTATTCAACCATTGACGAATCAATGATAACAGGGGAAAGCATTCCTGTAGAAAAAGGCAATGGCGCCAAGGTTATTGGTGGAACGATAAATAAAAATGGGTCATTTAAATTTAAGGTTACGGCAGTTAGTAAGGATTCGGTGCTAGGACAGATAATAAAATTAGTGGAAGAAGCACAGGGAAGCAAAGCTCCCATACAAAAACTTGCCGATAAAATTGCGGGCGTCTTTGTGCCTGTAGTAATCGGAGTTGCAATTTTAACATTTATAATTTGGATGTTCTCAACCGGTGATTTTTCAGAAGCGTTAATTCATTTTGTTGCGGTATTAATTATTGCATGCCCGTGTGCATTAGGCTTGGCAACCCCAACAGCAATAATGGTAGGAACAGGACTCGGTGCCAAGAATGGCGTGTTAATTAAAAATGCTGAAAGTTTAGAAATACTAAATAAAGTAAACAGAATTATTTTTGATAAAACGGGAACAATAACCGAAGGTATTCCCAAACTTATTAATGTAATTAACATTGATATTGATAAAGATGAACTGCTGGAGATTGCGGCAAGTGTGGAAAAACATTCTGAGCACCCACTTGCAGAGGCTATTGTAAAAAGTATTGGAATGAGCAGTAATTCAAATGGACAGGTGGAAACATTTTCAAACTATCCCGGAATGGGAATAGCCGCTGTCTATAAAAATTCCAATATACTAATAGGAAATGAACGGCTAATGAATGAGTTTGGAGTTAAAGTAGAAGAGATTAAAAATAATTACAACAATGTTTTTGCTGATGCAAACACAATAATATTTGTTGCAATCGATGAAAAAATAAAGGGATTGTTAGTGATTGATGATCCAATAAAAACAGATTCAATTGAAGCAGTGAAAAAACTAAAATCGATGAATATTAATCTAAGTCTGGCAACAGGGGACAACAAAAATACTGCGGAATCAATTGCCAAAGCGGCGGGCATTGATGATGTTTATTATGAAGTAATGCCTCAGGATAAATCCGACCTTGTAAAAAAATATAAAGAGAAAAATGAAATTGTTGCTATGGTTGGCGATGGCATAAACGACGCACCTGCATTGGCTCTGGCAAACATCGGTATTGCAATCGGCACAGGAACAGATGTCGCAATTGAATCAGCTTCAATAACATTAATGAAAGGTTCCCTAAAAGATATTTACAAAGCAATCAATTTATCGCACAAAACAATTAAAACAATTAAGCAGAATTTGTTCTGGGCATTCGTTTATAACACTGTGGGTATTCCGCTTGCCGCACTTGGATTGTTAAATCCCATGTTTGCGGCACTTGCAATGTCGTTAAGTTCAGTAAGCGTTGTTAGTAATTCGTTAAGATTCAGGAAAGCGAAATTGGATTAGAGAAAATTTGAGTATAATCCTCACTTTAAAAATAAAAACCCCGAAAACAAGTTGTCTTCGAGGTTTTTTGTGAGCGCGGGTGGTCTCGAACCACCGACCCTCTCCTTAAAAGGGAGATGCTCTACCACTGAGCTACGCGCCCATCCTCAAAATTTCAAGACTTCAAATATAAAAATCTTATTTTTAAACAACAACCCTTCAAATAAAAATTATCTCAATTTTATATGGAGGTCTTTCAATTGTTCATCGCTAACCGGAGAGGGACAATTATCCATTAATGATGTTCCGCTTGCAGTTTTGGGGAAAGCAATTACTTCTCTAATTGAGTTTTCTCCGGCAAAAAGCATTGCTAAGCGGTCAAAACCGAAAGCGATTCCGCCATGAGGCGGAGCGCCGTATTTGAAAGCATTCATCAAAAATCCGAACTTTTCTTCGGCTTCTTCTTTTGAAATTCCAAGAGCTTTGAACATTTTTGCCTGCAGTTTGGAATCATGGATCCTGATACTTCCCCCGGCAATTTCGTTGCCGTCAAGAACTAAATCGTATGCCCGGGCTTTAACTTTACCGGGATCGGTTTCCATCAATTCAATATCTTCAACTCTTGGAGATGTGAACGGATGATGCATTGCATAAAAACGCTGGGTTTCATCATCCCATTCCAAAAGAGGAAAATCCGTTACCCAAAGCAGTGCCGGTTTTCCATCCGGTTTTATCAATTCAAGTCGCCTTGCCATTTCTAAGCGGAGAGAACCCATAATTGAAAGTGTTGAATATTTTTTACCCGCAAGGATAAATATTAGATCCCCGGGCTTAGCATTTAATGAATCAATAATGCTTTGTTTTTCATCATCCGATAAAAATTTTGCAATCGGCGCTTCTAATCCATCTTCTTTCACACGCATCCAGATTAATCCGCCAGCGCCAAGTTTTTTTACAAAATCAGTAAGCACGTCAAGCTGATTTCTTGTAAATTCACCGCAGCCTTTTGCAAGTAACCCGGTTAAAATTCCGCCTGTTTCAGAAACATCTTTGAAAACTTTAAACTCTGTGTTTTTCACAGCTTCATTGAGCGTAACCATTTCGAGATCAAATCTCAGATCGGGTTTATCACTGCCATACTTTTCCATTGCTTCTTCGTAGGTAAATCTTGGGATCGGCAATTTTAACTCGTAACCGTTAACATCTTTGAATAAATTCGACATCAATTGTTCAACAATTTCAAAAACATCTTCGGTATCAACAAAAGACATCTCAACATCAATCTGTGTAAATTCAGGCTGTCTATCGGCTCGCAAATCTTCATCTCTAAAACATTTTACTATTTGAAAATATTTATCAAAGCCGGATACCATCAATAACTGTTTGTATGTTTGGGGCGATTGAGGCAGTGCATAAAATTTAGATTTATTTATTCTTGATGGAACTAAAAAATCTCTCGCACCTTCCGGGGTACTCTTCATTAAAACCGGAGTTTCAATTTCTACGAATTCTTGACTGCTGAAAAACTGCCTAACCGACTGATACATTTTGTGCCTCAGCAGCATATTGTTTTTCATTTTTTCTCTTCGCAGATCAAGATAGCGGTATTTCAATCTTAAATCTTCGCTCACGTCAACATTATCTTTTATCTGGAACGGTGTTGTTTCCGCTTCGTTTAGAATTACAAGTTTATCAACCATTACATCAACATGTCCCGTTGGGATTTTTGAGTTATCAGTTTCCGGCGGGCGCTTCCTCACCTTTCCTTCAACTGAGATCACAAACTCACTTCGCAAAGATTTCCCAAGTTCATGTGCATCACCATTATATGTTGGTTCAAATACAATCTGTGTAATTCCAAATCTATCCCGCAAATCAATAAAAATCACACCACCGAGGTCACGACGATTATCTACCCATCCATTTAATACTACTTTATCATCAACATTGGAAATTCTAAGCTCGCCGCAGTTGTGTGTTCTTTTCTTAAACTTCATAATAATATCACCTTGTAAAAAAATTAGCACGCAAAATAAAAAAATATAAGTCGTTGAACAAATTACGAATATTGCTCTTTTTTAATGGACAATTATTTTCGCTATTTTGAATAGCTAAAAATTGAACAAAATGAAAATAGTAATTGATGAAAATATAGAATTCGGCACTCAGGCATTTTCAGAATTTGGTGATGTGGTGGCTGTTAATGGGAGAATGATCTCAAATGAAATGCTGAAAGATGCTGGTGCGTTGATTGTCCGCTCAATAACTAATGTTGATGAAAATCTGCTTTCCGGGACAAAGGTAAAATTCGTAGGCACTGCAACAATCGGCACTGACCATGTTGATAAAGAATATTTAATTACCAAAAACATAAAATTTGCCGACGCAAAAGGATGCAACGCAAATGCTGTTAAAGAATATGTATTGACAACGCTGATCTCCTCAGCGGTAAAGAATAAAATTCAACTAAAGGGCAAAACGATAGGAGTAATTGGTGTTGGTAATATCGGCTCAATCGTTTCAGAAGCCGCCGAAGCGCTTGGTATCAACGTAGTAAAGAATGACCCTCCTCTTAAAAGAGCAACTGAGAGTAATGAATATAGATCTTTGGACGAAGCGCTGGCTTGCGATATTCTAACTTTTCACGTTCCATTAAATTTGGAAGGAATTGATAAGACATTCCATTTACTCGATTCATCAAATATTGATAAAATTAAAAACTGCGAAATTCTAATTAACTCATCACGCGGACCTGTAATTGATAATGAAGTTTTAGCTAAACTTCTTTCAGAAAAACAAAAACCATTTACAATTTTGGATGTTTGGGAAGACGAACCAAATTTAAAGGATGAGCTATTACAACTTGCTGATATTGCCTCACCTCATGTTGCTGGATATTCTTTAGAAGGAAAAGTTAACGGAACAAAATTAGTTTACGATAAGTTTTGTGAGTACTTAAATATTAAACCAACTTGGCAGCCGATACTTCCAAAAGTTGCAAATTCTGTTATCGAAGTAAATACAAGCGAATCGATTGAAAATGTCTTGAACAATATTTTTAAACAAATTTACCCGATTGAAAATGACACGAAGCAATTGAAAGCCTCTTTAAATTTATCGCCATCTAAAAGAGGAAAATATTTTGATGACTTAAGGAAGAATTATAAACTGCGGCGAGAATTTTCAAACTATTCCATAAAACTGAATCCATTTGATGAAACTATTGCAGGCATATTAATGTCATTAAATTTTAGAATTATTAATTAATCATGAAACGGATACCCTCTTTGGTTGTTTAATTTTAATCAATTTTATTTAACTTATTTCTATGAAACACATTCTAATTTACCTTTTACTATTTACTGCAATCGCTTCGGCACAAGATGCAGGCTCGTTTCAAATTGCCCGGCTTAAGTTCAACGGCGGCGGCGATTGGTATAATGATCCATCGGCAGAGTTAAATCTGCTGAAGTTCGTTCGTGAGAATACAAACATTGAAGTTAATCCCGAATATGTATTTGTTGATGTTTCGTCCAACGATATTTTTTCATACCCGTTTTTATTTATTACCGGGCATGGAAATATTGTGCTGTCGGATGCTGAAGCAAAGCGGTTAAAAAAATATTTAGAGCTTGGCGGTTTCATTTACATTGATGATGATTACAGTTTGGATAAAGCTGTACGCCGCGAAATGAAAAAAGTTTTTCCCGAAAAACAATTTGTGGAGCTTCCGTTTAATCACGGCATTTATCATTGCCTGTATGATTTTGAAAGCGGTCCGCCCAAGACGCATGAACACGATAAAAAACCGCCGCAAGGATTTGGAATTTTTATCGGCGAAAGATTAGCGGTTTATTACACATATGAAAGCAATCCAAGCGATGGATGGGCAGATGCGCGGGTTCATAACAATCCCGAAAACAAAAGAGAAGAAGCGTTAAAATTCGGCGCCAACATTATTGTTTGGGCTTTAACAAATTAAGCAACGGTTAAATTGAGCATAGAAAAAACATATAAAGATGAAATAGAAATCAAGCTGCGTTCCGTAATTAGAAAGCGGAATATTGTTAATGCCCTAAAGGGTTTAGCGATCACAATTATAATTACCGCTTTATGGTTTTTCCTTTTTGATTTTATTGAATTTGCCGGCAGATTCAATTCTGATGTGCGGACAGTTTTTGTAATTATTTTTATTGCTTCAATTTTAATTACTTCTGTGCTATTGATAGTAATTCCCCTATTCAAAAACTTTCCGCTTTTTACGAAGATCAATTACCCGGAAACGGCAACTGCGGTCGGTAATCACTTTCCGCATTTGAAGGATGATTTAAAGAACGCATTACAATTAATTGAAAATAGAAATTCTTACACGAGTGAAGAGCTTACCGAAAATGCATTCAAAGTGGTGTACGAGAAAACCAAAGGAACAAGATTTGATGAGGTCGTTGATTCATCGATCTTAAAAAAGTTTTACTTGAATGCATTAATAGTCTCTTCGTTAGTATTAATTTTAGTTTTTGCCGTGCCGGGATTTAAAGGTTCCGCATTTAGGCTAGCAAATTTTTCTAAGGAATTTATTGAACCGCCAAAGTTTACTTTTCTTGTTGAGCCGGGGAACAAAACATTAACTAAGGGCGAAGATGTATTTATAAAAATACGAGTTGCGGGCGACAAGCCCTCTCAAATCAAACTTGAAACTAAATCTGAAGAGCAGACGGATTTTGAATCGATAAAATTAACAGCTGATTCTCTTGGAATATTCTCCCATACGATCAGCACTGTAAAAAATTCATTTGAGTATTTTGCTTCCGCTCAAAATATTGAGAGCGGTATTTTCAAAATTGATATAATCAATCGACCAATAATTTCAGAATTTAAAGTTGAAGTTACTCCGCCGGCATATTCCAAACTGCCAAAAATTGTGCAGCGCGATAACGGAAACATAAGCACATTAAAGGGAAGCCGGGTTTCCATTTCGCTCAATGCTTCAAAACAATTAGATTCAGCAAAAATAATTTTCGACCAAACCAAGGATGTTGATCTAAGTATTGCAGGTAATAAAGCGAGCAGCAATTTCGGCGTGTTTCAAGATGACAAATATTTTATTTCAATAATGGATAACGAAGGGATCAAAAATGAATTTCCTATCGAGTATTCTATTGCGGTTGATAATGATGAATTCCCGACAATTGATATAATTGCACCCGATAAAGATGTTAAACTCGCCGATGATGACAGGCTTTCTCTTATAACAAAAATTACAGATGATTATGGGTTTTCCAAATTAGTATTGAATTACCGCTTGTCAGCTTCAAGATATGAACAAATCAAAACTGAGTTTTCCAAAATTCAAATTTCCTTCGATAAGAAAAGTCTTGAGGAAGAGGTTTACTACGTTTGGGATTTAGCGGAATTGTATTTGGGAACGGATGATGTTGTTTCTTACTATCTCGAAATTTTTGATAACGATGTTGTAAGCGGACCAAAATCGACCAAAACGGATATATACACGGTTCGCGTTCCTTCACTTGATGAAATTTTTGCTGAAGCAGAAAACACTCAAGAAACTTCTGAAATGGAATTAGTTGAAGCTTTGGAGGAAGCGCAAAAGCTGAATGAAGAATTGGAAAATATTAAAAATGAGCTAAAGCAGGACAGCAAAGAAATCACTTACGAAGAGAAAGAAAAAATTGAAGACGCTTTAGAAAAATTCAAAGAGCTTGAAAGTAAGGTTGAAGAGGTGCAAGAGAATCTCGCAAAAATGCAGAATGATTTACAGGATAATAATTTGCTGTCGGAAGAAACGCTTGAAAAGTATATGGAGCTTCAAGAGTTGATGGATGAGTTATCGAATGACAGTATGCTTGAGGCGTTCAAGAAAATGCAGGAAATGATGGAAAAACTTTCCCGACAAGAAACTCAGCAAGCATTGGATAATCTTGAAATGAACGAGGATGCATTTAAGAAAAGTTTGGAGCGCACGATCAATCTGCTAAAGCGTTTGCAGATTGAACAGAAAGTTGACGAGTTGAATAAACGTACGGAAGACCTTGCTGAAAGCATTGAAGAAAATTTAGATAAAACAGAGAACAGTGACTTATCGGATGAACAGCAGCGTGAAGAGCTTTCCAAAAGACAGGATGAAGTTTCCGATAAAATGGATCAGCTGCAGAAGGAGATGGAAAAGCTGAAGGAAAAAATGAGCGAGTTCGATGATATGCCGAAAGATCAGCTTGATAAAATGATGGAGGAATTTAACAAGCAGGAAAATCAGCAATTATCTGAACAGGCTAAACAGCAGTTACAGCGGCAGCAGAAAAACCAGGCTCAGCAGAACATGCAGCAAATGTCACAAAATATGCAGAACATGAAAGAGATGATGGAACAGATGCAGAACGCAATGCAGATGATGAACCAGATGCAGGTTATGAATGACATGATGAAAATTTTGGATAACCTGCTCACACTTTCCAAGGAGCAGGAAAAATTAAAATCGGAGACGAATGATTTAAGTCCGAGCTCGCCGCAATTTAATGAAACGGCGCAGCAGCAGGACGAACTGAGAAGAAATTTGAATAAGATACTTCAGCAAATGTCTGGACTATCACAAAAAACATTTGCCATTACTCCCGAGATGGGAAAGGCAATGGGTAAAGCTCAAGCTGAGATGAGTGAATCGATCTCCGCAATGCAGGGAAGAAATGGTGCGCTGGCTTTTCAAAAGCAGGGCGGAGCGATGAAGGCATTGAACGAAGCCGCATCATTAACGCAAGGCGCAATGAATCAAATGATGCAGGGCGGGCAAGGCAGCGGAATGATGTCCATGATGCAGCAATTACAGCAAATGTCCCAACAGCAAATGGGATTGAACCAGCTTACCAAAATGATGCAGCAGGGAAATTTAAGCAAAGAACAAATGGGGCAAATGCAAAGGCTTGCGCAAGAGCAGCAATTGATTCAAAAATCACTTGAACAGTTGAATAAAGAAAGCCGTGAATCGGGTCAGTCGAAAAAGCTTACTTCTAATCTTGAAAAGATACTTGAGGAAATGCAGGAAGTTATAACCGGGATGAAAACTCAAAAAATTGATGATGATCTAATTCAAGCGCAAGAAAGAATTTTATCAAAACTGCTCGATGCACAGCGCTCAATTAACGAACGAGATTTTGAAAAGAAGCGTGAATCGACAGCGGGAACAAATTTTAATCTTGAGTCCCCACCCGAGTTACTGCTTTCGACTGAGGAAGGAAGAGAAAAACTGCGCGATGAATTACTGAAAGCTATACGAGAGGGCTACTCAAAGGATTATGAGGAATTGATACGTAAGTATTTTGAATTGCTGCAGAAGGAGCAGGTTAATAATTAATTTCAGTCACGGTGCGACAGCGACTGCCACTGAATTTGTTTTAATTTAACCTGTCTAAAATATACTGTGCGTAGTGATAAAGAAATTTATAGCCTGCAACGCTAACCGCCTCAGCATTATTTCGTTTAGCACCTGAATGAACCTCTTCAACACTTTTTTGAAAGGAGTTAATCTCATTAAAACAATCTGTTAAATTATTTTCGTCCAAATATTTTTTTGCATTTGATATTTTATCTAACAGTTCATTTTTATATATCTCATTACCTATCCATTCATAACTATAACACTCAACAATATAGGTAGTTAATTTCTCAAGCATTTCATTAATTGAAATTATACTATCCGGTTGAGGTGGTTTTAATTCATTCATAAAAGCGGTTCTTCTGGCGAAAGTTAAACTGCCCGGTTCTAAAGGAACCTGCTGTAATGAATATACAAACGCCGGCTCATAGTATCGTTCTGAATACAATTTTAACCCTAAACCGCCCGATGAATTAGGGAAATATTGTGCGCGGAAGTTTTCATCTCTTTCATTATTTAGAGCAAATAGAGTTCTATCGAGTTGCCCCTCTCTATCGATAAAATTCATTTCGGTAAAATAATTATAGCGTAAGTCTCCTGATGATGTTTCAAAATAATTATTTAATAAATCGATTTGCAATTGTTTATCTAGTGCCCCTATTAAATCAGATAATGACGTGATTTCAATCCAATCGCTTGGGTCCATAGATTTTAATTCTGCCACAAATATTGATTTTACTTCATCGGTGTATCTAATATCTTTTCCATATAAAAATAGTGTGCCCCTTAATAACTTATTGCTGAGATAATTATCTTTGACATAAGTGTAGTGATCACGTATTCCAGCTTCCGCTAATCTTTGAATCGCAAAATCTTTAATGTAACCATAGGGATACGACTGTACAATTGAAATCATATTTGCTATGGCGCTTTCATCACCAAGTAGTCCTTTTATGTAAGTATCTGAGTAAAACTTGTTCCATGAAAAATCATCGTAAGGAAATTCAAGTGTTTGATTAACAACAGTATTTAAATTTACTAACAAAAAATCTTTCTCAATATCTTTATGGTAATAATATAGATATTCAGATGCTGCCAAATAAATTTCCGGGTCGGAATAATCATCATCGTTTAAGATTATGTTTTTTAAATTTTCAATTTCAAAGTTTGCTAATACGTTTGAAGATTCGTAGCTAAATTCAAATTCATTCCACATTCCTTGTGCTGAAATTTCTGTAGCGATTAAAATCAAAAATGTTATTGCTTTTAGCCATGTGCCCATGTTAGCCCCTAATTAAACATTTTATAAAATTATTTTATACCTCAAATTATAATATTAATTTCAGTTTTACTAAATTTTCTTAAAAGGGCAAATTACTAATTGGTCTATCTCGCGTAAGCTACGTTCTACCTGTAACCGTGCGGAGTCTGTCCGAGAACTCTAAATTAGGGTCATTCTGAACTTGTTTCAGAATCTGAAGTTTTATTTTTACTTAATTTTAGATGCTGAAATAAATTCAGCATGACAAATGTCTAGTGCTTGGACAGCCTCGCGACCATGACAGCCACAAAGTAATTTTTGTTAACAAAGTAGTCCCTCAATCGGCACAGTCCAAATCACTTCTTCTTTCAAATCTTCCTTTTTAAGAATATCATTAACCGCAATCATCGCCGAGGTTGCTGCTGCTTCCATTAGCATTGCCGGAACTGGAAGTTTTACCCAATCTCCTGCAATATAAAAATTATCAATTTCTGTAATTGGTCCGGGTCTGTTTTTGTTAAGTCCTGTGTGGAACGCTGTAAAATCCTCTTTTACCTGAAGGTTCTCATAGATTATCTTTGCGTCTTTCATTTCAGGGAAGTACTCAACAAACTCTTTGATGAACTGGTCACGTACTTTCTTTTCTTCAAAATTATCAGGCAAAGCATAACAATGGAGTTCATAAATTCCGCCCCCGTTTTGTTCAACCCACTCTTCGGAAGACTTTTCCATTTGGTGATAGATCGTAATTGAATCAAGGATTTCCAATGCATCGGTAAAAATGAAAAACGGATAATCTCCGTCAAGTTTTTTATCTGTCCAAATTCTTAATACAGCATATCGCTGCGAAACTTTCTGCTCTTGGATCTGCTTCATAAAGTTTGGGTATTTACTTTTAATAAAAGGCGAATACTGAACTGCTCGTTTCGTGCCCGGTATATCGGAAGCAACAATTACGTAATCAACAATTTTTCCCTGAACATTAAATTTATCACCAACTTGTTCAATTGCGGTTACCGGCGATTCTAAAAATATTTGTCCGCCATTATCTTCAATAAAATTTTTAGCGGGATCAAGAAATGTTTTTTCAAAATCATCATTCAGCACATCGTAAATTAATCCATGGTCGTTGCTTAAAAAGTAAAAATGAAAACTCTTTATTAATTCCGCCATAGAAATGTATTTAGGCTCAGCAAAAAACGCGCGGGAAAAAGTAGTGAACATCAACTTCATTGCTGGAGGCAGCTTTGTTTCTTCGGCAAATTTTTCAAACGATATATCATCAAAATTTTTGAAAGTTTTATCTTTCTCATATTTCAGCAATGCAAGCAGTTCAATCCCCTTCATCTTGAACATTGCATCGGCAAATGAATAGATGCCTTTTTTTCTCATCGATAAAATATTTTTTACAGGTGTTTTATCAATATCCTTAAAACTAAAATTGCCGTGCTGTTTTGTTAAAATCAAATAATCATCAATGGGAATAAGGTATTTAGCGGCATCAATTTTTGTAAGCAAGTTTTTAAGATTGTAATACTGCCTAAAGAATGCATGAAATCCATGCTCAACATTTGTCTCATAACCATCATCAAACTTAACAGGCCATGATCCAACTTTTCCGCCGAGATAATTATTCTTTTCAAAAATGTAAACATTAAATCCTCGCTCGGCTAAGTATATTGCGGATGTTAAACCGGCAATACCACCACCGACAATTGCCGCACTTTTCTGCATCGTTAATTTTTCGGGAAGAGATTCATCAATCTTGTTGAATTGATGTATGTATCCGTCTAATCTCTTTTCAATTTGTTTGTCTAAAAAGCTCATATTTATTTTTATTTATTAGGTTTGTATGCAATAAAAGTATGCAGAATTGGTCGGCGCCAGCTTGGCTGCGGAAATCTTTTAACTTTTTCGAATCCTGTAATATTAAGCATTTCTAAAAACTTATTTGGAGAAGGAAAGTTTAAAACGCTCTTAATTAAGTAGCGGAATATTTTTGATGAGCCAGAGATAATTGCCGAAATGGGAATAATCACTAAATAACCCATAAGGGACCAATACATTTTTGCAAAAATATTGTCCTTCAAACCGTATTCATGAAAGCAAATAACACCGCCCGGTTTAAGCATGCGATGTAAATTCTGTAAACACTTTTCATAATCAGGCATATTTCTTATTCCATAAGCCATAAATATCGCATCAAAATAATTATCATCGTAATCGAGTTCCATTACATCATTCAGTTCAAACTTTAGTTTACCCGCTTCAATCTGATTCGGAAATTTTTGTTTCGCATTCTCAAGCATACCTTCTGAATTATCTATTCCAAGCACTTTACCATTAGGCAAATTATTTAAGCACGCTATACTTGATTTTCCGGTACCGCAGCATAAATCGGCAACATACTCATTACCGGTCAAATTCATTCTATCTACACTCTTTTGTAAATCTGATTGATAGCCCTGACTTAATGAAGTAGCAAAATCATACTTTACCGCAACACGATTAAACTCGAGCGGAACTTCGTTTTTGCTTTTAAGTAATTCATCAGCCTGCAGTTTAGAGGATTCCATTTAATTATTTTCGCTCCCCTCTCTCATTTTACTCCGCCAATATTTTCGGAATGCAAGAGAGATCTCATCGCCCTTAACACTCACTTCGTGCAAGTTGTCTTTCGTTCTATCAAGGATAGCTTTTTGTGATCTCAAAAGAGCAATATCCTCGTTAACAATTTTATTTGATTTTCTTGCCATAAACCATCTACCGAATGGCGGAAAGAATCCAAAAATGTTTTTCCATAAAGTTATCTGCATCATGGCAATTCTATTTTCATCAACCTGCATAAAGTGTTCTAAGATCAGTAATGTTCTTTCTTTAAATTTTGATTCAAGACGGGAAACATTCGGATAATAGAAACGGTAGTAAACTTCCAATTGAGGATCGCTGCCGAAGTATGCCTTTTCGGTTACAGCAGCTGTGTTTGCCCTGTAATACTTGCCTTCAATTCCATCATCTAAAAAATTAATTCTAAACTCTGCGGGAAATTCTTCTATTTGTCCTAGCAATTGTTTTATAGAATCTTTATGCGTGTATTTTATATGGTAAGGATCAATCAAACTTTCTGCAGCTGATTCCAAATCGGCTTCAAACACATGTGTTTTATAAGTGAAATCCCATTCATTCATTTCCGGAATATTCGGCGGGTCAACATTTTTGGATTTCTCTTCATCACCAACAAAAACCCAAACCCATTTATTGAATTCTTTAACAGGATATTTTTTGATCATAGCTTTCGGAGGTATTTTTGTTCCCGGTAATTGCGAGGGAATTAGTGTGCATGAACCTTCCGAATTATACTCCCAACCGTGGTAACCACAAACAACAGTATCTTTGTTCAAATAGCCCAATGATAATTTAACATTTCTGTGGCAGCATCTATCTTCAAGTGCAACCGCCTCTCCTTCCGAAGTACGGAAAAGGATTATATCTTCACCAAGTATTTTTTGTGTGATCATTTTGTTTGTCAATTCTTTTGCCGGACAAACAAGGTACCATTTGTTACGAAGCATGTTCTCTCTTTATTACTTTTTGTGTTTACTGATAAGTTTTTCAAAAATTGATGTACATAAAATCAACAGTGAGTAACCAAAAATAAAATCCTCAAACGGAATTGTAAATATTCTAAATCCTAACTGATAAACTTCTCCGTAAGTTACAACAGGACGCCAGGTTAAATAACCATTAAATAGCAGTGTAAAAATTGTTATCAATAGAAAAAAATTTAAAAATATTTTTTGATTAAATATCTGTCCCCCGAAATTTTGATCGTAGAACATTGTTAATCCTAAAGCTGTAAATGCTAATCCGGTGTATCCTTTGCCAACAAATAAAAATGCCACTCCCGCTGCGAGGAATAAGATTTGAAGAGTTGTATTAAACTTATTAAAGTTTACAATTTTATTTTGCGAATGTTTTTTTACCATTTCCCATGTGAACAAACAGGCGAAGGGAACAGTTATAAAAAATAAGATTTCTTCAAATGGCAGGCTTATTATTTTAAAACCTAAAATATAATTTGGATTAAAATCCCAATGCATTCCGGTTACTAATGAATCCCAAATTAAAAAAGGGATAGCAGCAATAAAAATAGATATAAAAGCTTCACGCCATTTATCTAAAAAATAAAATTTTTTCATCGAACCAAAAAATAATGGTCCGCTAATAACAATAATGTTAAATATTAGGTACTCGAATTGCAATTTATAGCTACGTTAGTTTAAGAACCTTTACTTCAATTACAGATTTACAAAGAAGGTAAAATTTATAAATATTTGAAATTCTAACTCTTCTACTCAGCAGTTGGTTTACATCTAAACTTTTAATTTTTTTAAACAGCATTATATAATAAATATACGCCGAATAAACACCAAGCTTAACGCCGATAGGGAGTTTTTTAATTCCTAAAAAAGCTTGATGAAACTCTTCGTCAATTTCCTTTTCAAGTTTCTTTTTATTTTCATTGTTGATCATAATTTCCGCATTCACATCGGGCAAATAAATTCTGCCTCTTTCTGCAAGGTCACTTTTTATATCACGTAAAAAATTTACTTTTTGAAATGCTGAACCGAGCATACGCGCGGAGTGCTCCAACTTTTTATACTTTTCAACATCGCCGTGAACAAAAACATATAAGCACATTAATCCAACTACTTCAGCTGATCCATAAATATAGGTATCGTAATTTTCTCTTTGGTATGATGACTCATGCAAATCCATTTCCATGCTATCTAAAAATGCATCTACTAATTTGGTATCGATGTTATATTCTTTAACAACTTTTTGAAATGCATGAATAATTGGGTTTGTAGAAATACCGCTTTCAATTGCTTCATGTGTATCTTGTCGAAATTTATCAAGCAGTTTCTTTTTATCAAATTCATGAAAAGTATCTACAATTTCATCTGCGACTCTTACGTATCCGTAAATTGCATAAATAGGATCTCGATATTCGGGTGCAAATGCTTTTATTCCCCAACTGAAAGAGGTACTGTAAGAAATTGTTAATCTCTTACTTAATTTATAACATGTATTATGGTACTGTTGTAAAATCATTTTCTATCCTCTCGGTTACTAATTGTGAACTGATTATAACCATCGGTAAACCTGTACCCGGTGTGGTTGATGCACCAACATAGTATAGGTTAGGAAATTTTTCATCTTTATTTTTTGGTCTAAATGCACCAACTTGATTTAGATCGTGCGCAAGACCAAGTCCTGATCCCTTATAGAGATTTAACATACTTGCCCAATCATCGGGGGCTAAAATCTTTTTTGTTAAGATGTTCGACTTAACATCAAAGTTCACTCTTTTCGCAAAATCATCAATTATATTTTCTGCTAATTCTTTTTTATCCGACCAATCTTTCTTATATCTTAAATCGGGAACAGGGCAAAGAATGAATAAGTTTTCGCAGCCGTCGGGTGCAAATTCATTGCCTGATTTTGAGGGAGCATTAACATAGTAATACGGTTTTTGCGGACTTATTGATGATGTAAAAATTGAATCTGCATAATCTTTAAAGTTACTGCCCAGAAAATAATTATGATGAATTAAATTATCTATTTTTCCTTTTACACCGAGGTAAATCGTAAATGGTGCAAGGGTCCAATGCATTTTATCTAATTTTTTTTCACTAAATTTTTCCCTATTTAAAACTTGTCCCCTAAAAGCTGCAGCATCAGAATTTGAAACAAAAATATCCGCTTGCCATTTATTGCCGGCTTTGTCTACTAGTTCATTTAATTTTCCATTGTAGTTACTAGCACCAACTATTTCGGTATTATAAACAAACTTAACTTCCCTGCTTTCAAGAATTTTTACAATTTCCTCAACAACTTTATACATGCCGCCTTGTATTGTCCAGTAACCGTTATATTTCATTTCGGTATAGTTTAACAAGGAATAAATTGCAGGTGTTTTAAATGGAGTCGATCCCAAAAAGAATGCGACCAACGAAAAAATAATTTTCACCTCTTCGGAATCAAAAGTTTTGTTTACTTGATCCCACATAGTCTTTATTAGATATGGTATGTGCTTTAGTGGAACGCGGGATAATTTTGCTAGGTAGTTTAGCATTCCCGTATAATTTGACTTTACAACTTTATCCTCTGTATCATGAAAAAACTCGCCGGCTCTTGCAAGATAAACTTCTAATTTTTTTGATAGATCGGGTTCGATATCAGCAAACTCTTTTTCAATTTTCTCAAGGTCTTTCCAAATTTTTCGCGGCTTTTCTTTACCTTCAAAATAAACCTGGTAAATAGGATCAAGCTCTTCGAGCACTAACGGATTCTTAACTCCGGCGCTTTCAAACAAATTATCTAACTCATAAGTCATGCTCATAAATGAGGGACCCATATCAAAGCGGAAACCGTCCTGCTCAATAATATTCATTCTGCCGCCCGGCGTTGAATGCTTTTCTAAGATTGTAATATCATATTCGTTATTCTTAGAAAGACGAAGTGCGGTTGAAAGACCGCCTAAACCTGAGCCTATGATGATTATTTTTTTCATTTTAATTAGATGCGCTGTCCTATTTTTGGATTCAAATTAAAAATTAAATGCATTAAAAAATTAGGGCATTCTTCATGAATGCCCTAATGATAATACTTATGTTTTACTTAATCAAATTCATTTTCATTATTTGAGTAAAGTTGCCTGCACGAAGTTCATATAGATACACACCACTTGATAAGTTAGACGCATCAAAGTTTACGTCATATGAACCTGCTTCAACTGTTCCATTTAATAGAGTAGCAACTTCGCTGCCCAAGATGTTATAAATTTTTAAGCTTACAACTTCTGCCTGCGGCAGGCTAAACTTAATAGTTGTGCTCGGGTTAAATGGATTTGGATAATTCTGATCTAGTGAAAAAGCAGTTGGGGCTACGTTCGTTACTTCTACTTCATTGCTATAATCGAAAGTGCCGTCAAAATCAACTTGCTTTAATCTATAAACATATCTGTCAGCTATTATTTCTTTAACATCATCTTCATAAATATAATCTGTTCTCTCAGAAGTAGTTCCTTTTCCGCTAACAAAACCGATTGTCTGCCACTCTGAAGTATTTTCACCTTTATCAAATTTTCTTTCAACTTCAAAACCTCTGTTATTTGTTTCCGTGGCTGTTGACCATTTCAGGCTTACTGCAGAACCATTTACAGACGCTGTGAAAGAAGTTAACTCAACAGGCACAACGCCTGATGGAAATTCACCAACCGTACCATCCGCTAATGCGAAGAATATTCCAAATGGTGCTCCGTCTTGATTTGAAGATGGAGTTAGGAATCCAGATGCAAAAACTGCAGCACTTCCGCCGCCCAATGTTGAAAGATCAGCAATATAACTTTGGACCAATGTTGTACCATCAGCTAAAGTTAAATCTAAAGTGTAAGCGCCTGCAGGAACTGATATATATGGAGTAATATCGCCGTAAGCAGCATCATTCACTAAAGTTGCAACACCTCTTGCAATTACATCAACTGTTGGGGCATCTGTCGCTCCGTGCAATACAAAGAAATCTACATCGGATGAGGTTCCCATTTCTCTTGCCATTGGTTTAATAAACAAACCGAAATTGGTATTACGACCATCAGGATTTGCGGCATAAAGTCCAGTGTCTACAACGCCATTTGCAATAGCTATGTAAGTTTCACCATCTGCTAAAGTTACATTAAAGTTTTTTAATGTATCGTTCACTGTTCCTCCGGGTAAACCAATACCAATGTTAATAGGTGTTTCTGCGGGAGCATCAATAAATGGAGTTGCTTCTCTGAACGAAAAACTTGGCAATAAAACATCGCCGTTTAAGTAAACTACTACAGGGTCTGCGGCAACATCTGCTGCGTTGTGAATTACCTGCAATCTTGCAGTTGGATTATAAACAGGGAACTGACCAACTGTACCATCTGCTAATGCGAAAAATATTCCAAAAGCTTCTCCATTTTGATTTGCTGAAGGAGTTAGGAATCCGGATGCAAATACAGCAGCACTTCCGCCGCCTAAAGTAGATAAATCTGCTTCGTAACTTTGAACTAAAGTTGTACCGTCAGCGAGAGTTAAATCCAACACGTAAGATGCTGCAGGAACGTTTATATATGGAGTAATATCGCCGTAAGCTGCATCATTTACTAATGTTGCTACTCCTCTTGCAATTACATCAACCGTTGGGGCATCAGTTGCACCGTGCAATACAAAAAAATCTACATCGGATGATGTTCCCATTTCTCTTGCCATTGGTTTTACCAGCAAGTCAAATGTTGTGCTTCTTCCATCAGGGTTAGCGGCATAAGATCCTGGAGCGGTAACTCCATTCGCAAAAGCAATGTATGTTTCACCATCTGCTAATGTTACTGAAAAGTTTTTTAATGTATCGTTTACTGTTCCGCCAGGTAAACCAATTCCAATATTTAATGGTACGCCCGCAGGTGCATCAATAAAAGGTGTAGCATCCCTAAATGCGAAACTTGGCAATAATACATCGCCATTCAAATAAACTACTACCGGATCTGCTGCAACATCAGCCGCATTGTGAATTACCTGCAGCCTTGCACCGGGCGAAGTAATAGTAAAATGATCTATCCAAACATTATCTGAATGTGTTCCAACCGGACCGCCATCAAAGATATAGTAATTAACTGCAACGTAAATTTGTGAACCGGCAAAAGCGGTAAGATCAAAGCTATATTTGTTCCATGAGGCTACAGGCCCATCAACTTCAAAATATGCAATTTCTGTAAAACTTCCTGGATTAGCATCGGTTGTTGAAACCAATACTTTTATTGAATCTTTATAAATTCCCCCTATTGCCCCGGCATAAAAATTAAGTTTATCTCCTGCTTCAATTTCAGGAAGCATTGGACTAATTAACCATTCGTCTATTACACCGCTGCTATTTGCATTATTAAAATTGCTGTACCAATAATAATTTCCAACAGCCGGATTAATGGTATCACCGCTTACAAATGTAACTTGGTCAACGTAGTCTAGTTGTGTACCGCTGCCGTCATTATCAATAACTGTCCAGCCTGCCGGCGGAGTAGCTGAATCAAAAATTTCTTCCCACTTTATAATTCCGGTCATTGCTTCCGGGGGCGCTGCTTTTATTTCCCCTGCTACAGCATTTTTATCCCGTACCTGGAATTCTAATAATTCACTTTGTGCAAAGCTGATCGAAGATATCAGCATAAATGCAAATATATATTGAAGATAGTTTTTCATTTTTTTCTCCTTTTATTAGTATTGAATTACTGGTTGGTTTTTATTCAAAAAAGAATTGTTCTCATTAATTGGTGACAATAATCTATTTATTGCCTTTGTTCTATAATTGAAAATATTTTTTAGAGAATGCTTGATAAATGTTTCGTTAACTATTGAGCCTGCGAAACCGCCGTAAAGGTCATAATCAACATGGTCTCTTACTATGGTTCCTTCGGAAGTTTCTTCAAATGAATGCGTGTGAATCCATGTTTTATATGGACCTTTTGCCTGCACATCAACAAATTTGTATGGCGGTTCATACTCGGTAATTAGCGTTTTCCATTTATTTGAAAATAATGCGATCTTTATTTTATAGTCAAAAATTGCCCCGCTTTTCATAATCAACGGTTCCGGAGATAAAATTTCAAAGCTTAACCAGTTCGGTGTAATTAGTGATAAATTTTCGGGTCGTTCGAAAAATGAAAACACTTGTTCTATGGGTAACTTAATTAACTGTTCACTTTTTAAATTGTACATTTTAACTCCTTCACTTTTAAAAATTTTAATGTGCGTATTCCAATTCTAATGGTCCGTTTTGATCATCCTTGTCATCTGCTTTCTTTATGTACCCATGTTTGTCTGCGTAATTAAAAAGTTTTGAATGAAGCAACTTTCTTGCTCTGTGCAGACGAGATCTTACAGTTCCTATTGGACAATCAACATATTCGGCTATTTCTTCATATGAGTATCCTTCCAAATCGCAAAGCGTTACTACCGAGCGAAAATTTTCCGGCAGTTCGTTCATTGCTTTTGAGATATCATCATCAAAAGTGTCTTCATAAATTTTATTCACATTTTCTGTTGGATCCACTTGACCTGGTTTAATGGTTTCATAAAAATCTTCTATATCATCATAGTTTACTTTAAACGGCTCACGTTTCTTTTTTCTGTATTCATTGATGAATGTATTTTTCAAGATCATAAATAACCATGCTTTACAATTTGAACCTTTTGTAAAATTGTGGAAATAACGAAATGCCTTTAAGTATGTTTCTTGAACTAGATCATTTGCATCTTCTGGGTTGCCTGTCATCGAAAGAGCAAAATGATAAACAGCTTTACTATGAACTACTGCCTCTTCTTCAAAAGCCTTATAGTCAATTGAGCTGGAATGTTCTCTATAATTTATTTTTGAAAATTTCATTTTTCTGACCCGAATTAGTTTTGTGTAATTAAAGTCCGCCCGTTACGAGCGGACTTTATAATTTATTTATTTGCTTGGAGGCAAAAGAACAGTATCGATAATGTGAATAACACCGTTAGATGCATATACGTCAGCTGTTGATACCATTGATTCGTTTATATATACATTACCGTCTTTTACTTTAATATTTACATTTGATCCGGCTAAAGTTTCAGCCTTGTCAATCTTTACTACTTCTTTTGATGAAACATTACCTGATACAACATGGTAAAGAAGTATATTTTTTAAAGCTTCTTTATCTTTTAACAAACTTTCTACTGTGCCTTTAGGCAGTTTTGCAAAAGCATCATCCGTTGGTGCGAAGACTGTAAAAGGACCATCGCCTTGCAAAGCTGAAATTAGATCAGCTTCTGTTAAAGCGGTTGCTAATGTTTTGAAGACTCCTGCTGCTAATGCCGTTTCTACAATATCTTTTTTAGAATGCTTTTCTGATTTTGTATGACCACCTGCGAATAGTGCAAATGAGCTTATTAAAAGTGAAAGTGTTAATACTGCTAGCATTGATTTATTTAATATGGATTTCATTTGAATTCTCCTGGTTTTAATAAATTGTTAGTTGTTAAGTAATAAGTTGTTTACTATAATTTCCGCACCCAAAGCCTGAGCACCGTTTCCGCTCAAAAATCCTTTAGCGAATACTGTATAAATGTTTCCTTCAGTTAAAGTAATTGTGCCCAAGTCAAGTGCAACTGTACTTGTACCAGCTACTCTTACCTGCAAATCATATGATCCAGCATCAAGCGGCGTGAATGCTGTATAATCTTTGAAAGAATTGTTTCCGAAAACTACCATACCATCTGTCAATGTAATATCAACAGCAGGTGCGTCCGGTGATAAGTGAATAAATCTTACATGTGCTTTTCCAGAGGCAGGCACAGTCAAGTCATCTTCAATTACTAAAGGTGAAATATTTGCAACCGCATCAACTGCGAATACTGAGAAATTTTTATAGGCATTAAAAAGTACGTCAGCTTCAATTGCGGTTGTGCTTGTTCCTGCTACATTTACTTTAATGTTTTTTGTCCCGGATGTAATATTTAAGTATCCGGTGTTGTTCGGAAAAGACAATCCTGAAACAGCTATTGCATCGTTTACTAATAGATCAACTGCAGGCGCATCCGGTGAAGCATGTACAACTTTTACATTTGAAGTTGCAGCCATCAAATCAACAAAAGCTGTTCCGGCATCATTATCAACAAATGTTCTTACTTCAAAAGGCACGCTGTCACTTGCATCTAAAGTTCCTCTAGCTAAAACGGTATAAACTAATCCGTTAGTTAAAGGCACGTTACCTAAAATTACTACTTCTTGCGTTGAACCGGCAGGAGTCACTGCTATATTATAAGTACCTGCATCAACTTCAATGTATTCTTTAATGTCCTGGAAGCTCACATTGCTGAATAATGCGGCACCCATTCCGTCTTCTACTTTAATATCAACTGCAGGGGCGTCCGGGCTTCCGTGAATAAATCTGATTTTTGCTTTGTTAGCATTAATACCTCTTTGGTCAACTGCTACAATCGGAGTAATATTACTTAATTGATCCGTTGCAATAACTGTGTATTCGTTATTAGCTTCAACTTGTAAATCAACGTCAATAACTATTGGTGATGTTGCACCGGTTGGTGATACTTTAATATTACGTGTTCCGGCTGGCAATGTTGCATAACCTGAACTTGAACCATAAGCTAAGTTGCTAATTGCTACTGCGCCGTCAACCCAAATGTCAACCGCCGGTGCATCATAACTTGCATGAATAACACGGACTGAAGTTTCTTCAGGAGTTGGAGTTGGCTGAATTGGTGTTTCATCATCTTCTGAACATGCTACAAATAGAAATGATGAGAGAAAAAGTAGGGCGAATAATTTTGTTAATTTATTCATTTTTTGTTCCTTTTGTTTGTGATTAACTTAATGTTTAATTGTTGTCTAATAATTGTTGATGCAAATATACATTCTTGTCGAGCTTTTGTCAAGGGGAAAATGAAAATAAATTCTTAAATAGTCTACAACTATTCAATTTCCTTTTATTTTAACTCATATTCGCAACTATTGCATTAAAATATTTTGTATAAAATATTTCTTGACAATATTTAGACAGATGTTTATCTTTACATCATGAAAAACGAAAATAAATATCCAATTAAAGCTGTTGCCCAATTAACGGGTTTAAGCGTGCATGTAATTAGAGCGTGGGAAAAGCGTTATAATGCAGTTAGTCCACTTAGAACAGAAACTAATAGAAGACTATATTCCGATACTGACATTCAAAAACTGCAAGTTTTGTTAACTTTAACTTCAAAAGGGCATAATATTGGCGGAATTGCAAATTTGCCTATTGCTGAGCTAAAAGAGCTTTTAGCTGGACAGCAGGAACAGCCTAAGCCAAGTTTTCAGATTAATAGAGATGTGAACAGACTCAGTGATCCTGACAGTATATTTACGTCTTGTCTAAAATCTGTCTATGATCTTAATATTAAAGAACTTGAGAACAATCTTTATCAAGCCTCAGTAAATTTGAGTCAACCGGTTTTATTAGATAGAGTAATTGTACCTCTTATTACTGAGGTTGGGGATATGTGGAAAGAAGGCGAAATTAGAGTTTATCATGAACATATGGTGAGTGCGTCACTAAGAAGTTTTTTGGCAAATTTAATTGATTCAAGTAAAATCAATGAAGCCGCACCCAAAATATTGGTTACTACTCCGCAAGGGCAGCTGCATGAACTTGGGGCATTAATTGCCGCGGCAACCGCATCATCTGAAGGATGGAATGTTACATATTTGGGACCAAATCTACCCGCAGAAGAAATTGTAGGCGCAGCCAAGCAGCTAAATTGTAAGGCTATTGCTTTGAGTATTGTATTCCCTATGGATGATTGGATTCTTAGAAAAGAGCTTTTGAAATTTAAACAGATTCTTCCGAAGGATATTCCATTGTTAATTGGAGGTAAGGGTGCCCGTGGTTATCTGGATGTTTTGGAGGATGTAGGCGCAAGAGTAATTTTAGATATTTCAAATCTTAGGAAAAGCCTCTCCTCAATAAGGGAAAACAAGTATAATTAATTCTGTTTGAACCCTGATTCTCTTCTAAATTAGTTTTGGAATGATCTTTCCATATACAGTATTAGGATATTTGGTCGATTTATTAAAAAATAAAAATGAGATTATAAAAATGTTAGAGAAAGTTTTTGAAAATAAAGTTGTTTTAATAATTGGCGCAACCGGCGGAATTGGAGAAGTCGTTTCCAAAAGATTGGATGATGAAGGTGCTTCCCTAATTCTTTTCTCCAGAAATGAAGAAAAATTAAACAAATTAAATAATGAACTTAACAGCAAACATATTGTAATTTGCGGAGACGCAACAAATTTAAATGATCTTGAAACTGCAGTTTCAAATGGAATTGAGCAATTCGGACGAATAGATTCAATGATTCATGCTGTTGGTTCTATCGTATTAAAACCGCTTCATAATACTGATGAAGAAACTTTCCGAAATGTGCTTGACCAAAATCTTATCTCTCCCTTCTTAGCAATTAAATCAGTAATAAAAAACATGCTGAAACAGCAAAGCGGAAACATTGTTGTCGTGTCCTCTGTTGCAGGGTCAAAAGGACTTATGAATCACGAGGCAATAAGTGCGGCAAAAGGCGGGCTTGAATCAATGATCCGATCTGCTTCTGTCACTTATGCAAAAAAAGGAATTCGTTTTAACGGAGTAGCGCTTGGTTTAGTTGATACACCATTAGCAAAATTTTTAACTGCAAATGATATCTCCAGAAAAGCATCGGAGTCAATACATCCAATGGGAAGAATAGGCAGTCCGCAGGATGTTGTTGAGGCAATTTTATATCTGGCTTCCGAGAATTCATCTTGGGTAACTGGAACAATAATTCCGATTGACGGCGGAATGAAAGCAAATTAGTTTTAAATGAATACTATGAACGCAAAAAAAACATATGACGTGATTATTATAGGCGCAGGTATTTCCGGTATTACTGCGGCAAACCAACTTAAGAAGAATGGGTTGAGTGTAATAATTCTTGATAAGGGAAAAGGAATTGGAGGTAGATTGGCTACCAAAAGAATACAAAATGGAAATGACAAAATTGTATTCGATTACGGTGCAAAGTTCATAGAAGGTGACAGTCCTGAATTTCAAGAAGTCTTGTCAAACCTTTTGGAAAATAATATTATTAAGGAGTGGCAATTAGTAAATGACGATAAAACTGAGTCTAACACCAAGGGTAGAAAAAAATATATTGGGATAAAAAGTATTCGTGAAATTGCTCTTTTTCTTTCCAAAGGATTAGAGATATTAAATGATACAAAAGCGGTGAAGGTAAGTTGGACTAATGGCATATGGGAAACAACTACAGGTAGTGGTGAAACATATAATTCGAAAAATCTGCTTCTAACTCTGCCTGTCCCGCAAGCCATGGATTTACTTGAAAACTCAAAAATTTTCATTCCAGCAGATAAAGTAGTTAATCTTAAAAAAGTAGCTTATAATAGATGTATAGTAGCCATGCTTACATTAGGCAGCTCAAGTTTGCTAAAATTAGAAGGCGGCGTCCAAATAAAACAGGAGCCAATTTCATTTATAACCGATAATAATTTAAAGGGAATTAATAGATCAAAAACTGCAGTTACTGTTGAGATGACAAACTCTTTCAGTCACCGGAATTGGGAAGAAAATGATGATGAGATAGCAAAAAAAATAATTGAATTATCATCACCATGGATCGGTTCAAAAGTTATTGATTATAAAATTCATAAATGGAAGTACAGCCAGCCGGCAATATCTTACGATAAACGCTTTGAAATTATTGACGAACAAAAAACATTTTATTTAGCCGGTGATGCATTTCTAGGCAACAATGTTGAATCAGCATATTTATCAGGACTAAGTGCTTCGCTCGAAATACAAACAAAATTTTCACAGCAACAAATTAGGGTTGAGCAGAAATGAAAATTCTACTTACCGGAGTAACCGGGTATATCGGAAAAAGATTATTGCCTCACTTACTTGAAGCGGGGCATCAAGTTGTTTGCCTTGTTAGAGACCCGCGAAGGGTAAGTGATAACTATTCTGAAAATGAAAATGTTGATTTGATAAAAGCTGATTTACTTGATGAGCAAAGTCTCAAATCAATTCCTGTCGATATTGATGCAGCATACTATTTCGTTCATTCAATGGGAGCATCAAGTAAAAATTTTTCAGAGCTCGAAGCTTTAGCGGCAAAGAACTTTGTAGAAGCAATAAATAGAACACAAACAAAGCAAATAATTTATCTAAGCGGAATAATTAATAAAGAGACCGAACTTTCAAAACATCTAAACTCAAGATTAAATGTTGAAAAGATATTGCAGGAAGCAAAAGCAAAAACCACAATATTGCGGGCAGCAATAATAATAGGGTCCGGCAGCGGTTCGTTCGAAATAATTAGAGATCTTACAGAAAAACTGCCGGTAATGATTGCTCCCAAATGGTTAAAAACTTTATGTCAGCCGATTGCAGTAAGAAATGTGATTGAATATTTAATTGGAGTTATCAATAAAGAAGATGCTCTTAACAAAGTATTTGATATAGGCGGACCTGATATTTTAACATATAAAGAAATGCTTAAACACTATGCTGAAGTTAGAGGTTTGAGAAGATTTATTATTACCGTCCCGGTTTTAACACCCCGATTATCTTCATACTGGTTATACTTTGTTACATCAACAAATTTTTCATTAGCAAAAAGTTTAGTTGATAGCATGAAAAATAAAGTTGTGTGTGAAATAGGGGGAATTGAGAAAATTGTTGGGACAAAATTAATTGGATATAAGGAAGCGATTGAGCGGGCATTTAAAATGATAGATGCAAATAACGTCGCTTCCAGTTGGATTGATTCGGCAATTACCGGAAATTTAAAACAAGATTTTCTAGATAAAATTGAAGTGCCTAAGTTCGGATGCCTAATTGATCAAAGAAAAAATAATATTAAACAAAGTGTGGATTCAGTAAAAAATAAACTTTGGGAAATTGGAGGCGATAATGGCTGGTACTATTGGAACTGGACATGGGTTTTAAGGGGTTTAGTTGATAGGCTAGTCGGCGGAGTTGGACTGAGACGAGGAAGAAGATCGCCAAATGATTTAAGAGCAGGTGATGCTTTAGATTGGTGGAGAGTAATTTTAGCAGATAAACCAAAAGGAAGATTAATCCTTTATGCTGAAATGAAAGTCCCTGGTGAAGCATGGCTTGAGTTTGAAATTAATGAAAAAGAAAATAGTTTTTTGCAAAAGGCCACATTTCGGCCAAATGGATTGTTGGGAAGAGCTTATTGGTATCTCTTACTGCCGATGCATAAAATAATTTTTAATGGAATGGCAAAGAAAATTGCATAACAATTAATATCTGGATCAAACGATGAACATCTTAAAAGTAATTAGCGGTGCTGCGGGAATATTTAATTTACCCCGAGCACCTCAAAATAAAATATCGAACATACATAGCTTTTCAGTAAAAGATCTAAACTTGAACGAAGTCAGCATTGCAAATTATAAGGGTAAAGTACTTATGATAGTTAATGTTGCGAGTAAATGCGGATTCACAAAGCAGTACAATGCCCTACAGAAAGTTTATGATAAATATCATGATAAAGGATTTGAAATATTGGGTTTTCCATGCAATGATTTTGGCAGTCAGGAACCTGGAACTAATAAAGAAATAATGGAGTTTTGTTCATTGAACTTTGGCGTTACTTTTCCAATGTTCGATAAGGTTAAAGTAGTTGGGAATGATAAGCATCCTTTATTTGAACTATTAACCAATAATGAAGTAACAGGTAAGTCCGGTATAAAATGGAATTTTGAAAAATTTATAATTTCTAAAGATGGAAATGTTGTTGATCGTTTTAGAAGTATTACAAAGCCTGACGGTAAGAAAATAATTTCCTTGATAGAAAAGGAGCTAAGTAAATAAAATGATCAAACTCTTTTCATTTTTTTTAATAGGAATTTTTATGAACAACGAAATAGAAATATTTAATTTTGATTCTGACATCAACACAGGCAATTGGAGGATAATAAATGATGTTGTGATGGGTGGAATTTCAAAAAGCTCCTTTACAATTAAAGAAGATGGAACCGCAGTATTCGAAGGAAAATTATCACCAGATAATAATGGCGGGTTTGCCTCAGTAAGAACTGAATTAGAAAATTTAAGTTTGGATGAATTTGACGGTGTAATCATTCGTGCAAAAGGTGACGGAAATATTTACAACATAAGGTTTAGAACTAATTTAGATTATGACGGAATTTCATATCAGGCTAAATTTAAAACAACTGACGAATGGCGAGAATTCAAGATCCCATTTGATGAATTTATCCCAACTTTTAGGGGAAATACTTTTGATAACCAGCCAAAGCTAAAATCAGAAGATATTAAGCAACTGGGCATAATGATCGCCGACAAACAATTCGGAACATTTAGTGTACAGTTAGACTGGATAAAGTTTTATAAAAATGAAAACTAATGAACAAATTAAATTTTAATGAGACAGACAAAATGCAACTCAAACTATTTATACTATTTATTGCTATTATCTTAACGGGCTGTGCAACTACATATTCAAACCGAAATCCAGTTGGTGAGTATTTCCCTCAGGTAAACGGACAAACTTTAACGGAAAAAGAAGTTGAGCTTCCAAGCTATTTTTCCGGCAGTGAAGTTATTCTACTAGTAGCCTACAAGCAAGACACTCAGTTTGATGTTGACCGCTGGCTAATTGGTTTAGATCAAACAAATACGAAAGCAAAAGTTTATGAGCTGCCGACAATTCAAGGTTTATTTCCGCGAATGTTCCAAACCTTTATTGACGAAGGAATGCGTTCCGGAATTCCAAAAGAACTTTGGGGAGGAGTTATTACAATTTACAGCGGGGGTGCTGAAGTTCAAGAATTTACAGGAAATGAAAATCCAAATAACACTAGAGTGATTTTGTTAGATAAAGATGGTAAAGTTATTTTCTTTCATGATAAAGGTTTCTCTGTTCAAGCCCTTAATGAGCTTAGAGGTTTATTGAAAGAAAATGAATAGTTAAAATTTACTGCTTGAATGAAAGATATAGCAATAATATTTCCGCACCAATTATTTAATGAGCACCCTGCCCTTAAAAAGAACCGGCAAGTTGTTGTAATAGAAGATCCTCTTTTTTTTGGTGATCAAACTTATCCCCTAAATTTTCATAAAATGAAATTGACCTTTCATAGAGCAAGCATGAAATTTTATACAAACAAGTTGATGCAAAACAGGGAACCGGTTCATTATATCGAATACAATAAATTTAAAGAGAACAAGAACTATTTATTCAATTGGCTTAAAAAAAATAGTTTCAGTGAAATTCATTTTGCAGAAGTAGATGATTTTATATTGAATAAACGAATTAATAGAGAAGCGGCAAAACATAATATTAAAATCACTAAGTATCAAAATCCCTCTTTCATAAATGACCACAACTATTTACAAGAATATTTTCAAAATAAAAAAAAGTATTTTCAACATTTTTTTTATGCCGATCAGAGGAAAAAGTTTAATATACTTGTTGATAACGGTAAACCGATAAACGGTAAATGGAGTTTTGATTCTGAGAATAGAATGTCGATACCCGCAGATATGAAAATTCCTGATCTACCTGCTTTTCGATCTAATAACGAGTTCATCAGTGAAGCTAAAATATATATCGATAATAATTTTAAAAATAATCCTGGATCAAATGAAAATTTTTACCTTCCCATTTCTACCGCGGAATCTGAAAAATGGTTTGATGATTTTCTTTGCAAGAGGTTTAGCAATTTTGGAAGTTATCAAGATGCAATTGTAAAAAATGAAAATTATTTATTTCATTCATTGTTATCTCCTCTAATAAATTCTGGCTTGTTAACACCCCAATATATAATTGCTAAAACGCTTGACCATACAGACTTACAATCGATTCCATTTAACTCGTTGGAAGGATTTATAAGACAAATTATAGGTTGGCGGGAATTTATAAGAGCTGTATATTTTTTGGAAGGAGTAAATCAAAGGAATTCAAATTTTTGGAGCAACACAAGAAAATTAAATACAGCTTTTTACAAAGGCTCAACCGGCATTGAACCGATTGATGAAACAATAAAAAAACTTTTAAGAACAGGGTACAGCCATCACATTGAACGATTAATGCTTATTGGTAACTTTATGCTTCTCTGCGAAATACACCCAACTGAAGTTTACAAATGGTTTATGGAAATGTATGTTGATTCTTACGACTGGGTAATGGTTCCCAACATTTATGGAATGAGTCAATTTGCCGATGGCGGTTTAATGAGCACGAAACCTTATATCAGTTCCTCAAACTATGTAAAAAAAATGAGTGATTATAAATCCGGCGATTGGACAAATATTTGGGACGCTTTATTTTGGAACTTTATTCATAAACATCAAAAGTATTTTTCATCAAATAATAGAACCGTTTTTATTAGTAAAAATTTAGAAAAGATGCCGAAACGAAAATTGGAAGATCACTTAAAAATTGCTAATGACTACTTCAACTTATTTGACTAAAGAAATCAAAACCACTTTTTTCTTTTCATATAAAGTACCATAAGTATTCCCACAAAGAGCATAACTCCCAATGCAGCAAAGTAACCGAATTTCCATTGAAGTTCCGGCATGTTGCTAAAATTCATACCATATAAACCGGCTATAAAAGTTAAAGGAATAAATATCGTCGCAATGATAGTAAGGGTTTTCATCACTGCATTTATATTGTTGTTCAAGTTGGAATTATTAAGATCCACCAGCCCTTTTATGTTTTCGTTGTAAAGCAGGTAAAACTCAACTAATTGATTTATATGATCTTTAATGTCTCTAAAAAATATTAAGTTGTTCTCTTCAATAAATTCAGGCTCATCATTAATAATGTCATTAACAGCATCTCGTAAGGGAAATAAATTTTTTCTAACATTGTTAAGCTCACTCTTCAACGCATGTATCTCTTCCATTAAATTGTCACTTATGCTCGAGAGTAATCGATCCTCAAGTTCCGATATTCTTTCATTAATATTGGAAAAGAATAAATAGTAAGTATCCACAAATGCATCCAGCAGTACATAAAAAAGGTAATCGCTTTTTAATTTACGTGAGCGTCCTTTGGACTGCTTAATCCGTTCAACTTTATTTTTTAATATTTCACTTTCAAAATCTTGAAAATGAATTATTGTGTTGCCCGCAAGAATTAAACATATATGGTTTTGTTTAAAGCTTCCGTTATCATCTGGAATAAATGCTTTTAAAATAACCGAAGCATAGTTTTCCTCTTCTTCATACTTTGGTAAATGCTGCGTGTTAAGAACATCTTCCAAAAGCATTGAGTGAATTCCGAAAGTAGTTCCAATTTCGTTTATTGTTGCAACATTATTTAGTCCGGTGCATTCAACCCAATTAACATAATTCTCCTTAACCTTACTCCGAATCGACTTAAAATCATCAACAGTTTCTTCATAAAAATTCGGTTCATTGTATGTTCTGAAAACCAATCGCGAAGTACTATCTTCGGATTCTCCAACATATTCAAGACTCCCGGGCGCATAACCAACTTTATGGTGTAATATTTTTTTTAACTTTTTAAGCTTCTTTATATTCTTAATCATCAAGCGCCTCTTTGGTTTTATTTTTCATAACAAGAGTTCTATGCGGGAAAGGAATTTCAATTCCTTCATTATCAAATCTGTCCTTAACAGATTTATAAAGATCACATTTCATAATAAAGCCGCTTATTGGATCTGCCGCCCAGATATATGCTCTAAGATTAATTGCGGAATCACCATACCCCAACATTCTAACTGTAACCGGATGTACATTTAATTTTTTATCCTCATCTGTTCTTCTATCAATAAGGTTGGCATGCTTTAGAGCTTCTTCCTGCATTATTTCAATAGCCTTATTGACATTGGAATCATAGCTGATTCCTAGTTCAAAAAACACACAAACATTCGGGTCGGCAATTGTTGAGTTTAAGATTGTTTCGGAACTAATAATTGCATTTGGAATAATGAAGCGTCGGTTTTCGAAAGTTCTGATTACAGTATGACGCAGAGTTATATCTTCAATAATTCCCTGATCTTCCTTCACTTTGATCTGATCTCCAACCCTAAATGGCTTGAACATTACAATAAAAATACCGCTTACAATATTTGAAAATGCCTGCTGCGAAGCAAAGCCTACAATTGCGGCAAAAATTCCGGCACTTGCTAATAGCGTTAATCCTAAATCTTTTAATGCAGGTATAGAATAAAAAATTATTACAACTGCTATTATAAAAATAATTGAGTTGAGCGCATTTTTAAGAAAGTTGTAGTTCGTTGCATCAACGTTTAAGCTTAGTGATGACTTGCCGATAACTTTATCAAATATAGTGCGCAGAATTTTAGAAATTATTGCTGCAACAAGTAAAGTAACAACAACAATAAAAGTATAATGTAAGTATTCATTATTGAACAACATTTAATTCACCTTAAGCTTTGGGTTCAATTATAAAATTATTTCTTATTGAATGGAAAAATATTCAATATTTTTATAAAGGCAATTTAAATATTTTTTACCAGAATTATTTACTTTTGCTTAAAAACTCAGCTTTTCACTTATGTTAATCAAACAAGGAATCTTGTCCGTTGGAGAGTTGTTGTTTTATATAAGCCTTAACATCAAACTTTCTCTTACATCCATTATAATTCATATATCTTATTTTACCGAATACCGGTCTTTCCGTCCAGGCTCTGTCATGCACTCCGCCAATTGACCATGCTAATCCTACGTATCCATTTGCATCTCTTCCGTCAAGTTCATATTTATCATTTAAGTATAGTCCAATGTTCAAAGCTTCTTCGGGCGATTTTGTCCATTCAAGAATTTTCTTTGCCCAATACATTCTCATGTAGCCATGCATTTTCCCTGTGTTTACCATTTCAAGCTGCGCTGCGTTCCAAAGCATATCATGAGTTTCAGCATTTTCAAATTTTTCTTTGGAGTAAATATATTCTCGTTTATCACCGCGATGTTCGTTTAAAGTTTTTTTAGCCCATTCATGAAATCCGTCAAAACTATCATAGTCCTTATTATAAAAACAGAAATTGTCTGAAAGTTCTCTCCTTATTATTAATTCTTCAAGAAATGATTTTTGAGATTCCAAATGTTCGATAAACGGCTGTGCTTCAAGTGCAATTCTTTGAGCGGATATTTGTCCGAAATGCAGATAGGGTGATAAATTTGACAAAGCATTTTTGTTAGGATCGTTTCTTTCAATATTGTACGCCGGCAATTTTGATGATAAAAAGTTTTTCAAAACTTTCTTAGCTTCTTTCTCTCCCGGTTTGATCCACTCAACAGGTTTCACATTTTTATTAATTTCGAGTGAATTATAAACTTTGCTCCAATCAGTATTTTTACTTTTTTTACCTTTTGAAACCGGCTGCTTTGTTAGCGTCGGAAAATCATCTAAATATTTTGGAAGCTGCTTATTTATTTTAGGGCGTATTGTATAAGCCGCATATTCCAACTTAATGGAGGCTTGCCAGCATGGAACAATATTATGAGTATCAACTTCGTAAAAAGGAATTTTAATTTTAGCGGCAATTTTATTTTTCCATTTTGTAATAATTTTTAATGGATTAAAATCCGTAACGAAAATTCCCGCATTATTTTTCTCGATAAACTCGGGTATCGTTTTTTCCGGCGATCCAATTAATAATTGAAATGGAATATTCAGTTTGTTTAAGTTTTGTTCAACTTCCTTTAAGCCTTCAATCATAAAAGTATATTGGCGGAGCGTTGCATCAAGAAATTTATTTACAATATTAAATACCACGATTAGCGGCTGATCATTTTCTTTTGCTTTTAACTGAGCAAAAATCAAAGCCCAGTTATCATCTGTCCTTTGATCACGCTGCATCCAGTAAACTACTGGACCCTTGACGGGCTCCCCTTCTTTTAATATTTTTACTCGTTCAACCAGCATTTTTTTCCGTGCCTAAAATTCAAAACTAATTCCTATTGATGGAAGGATTCCGATCTCCTCATTCTCTTCAACTTTACGTTCCTTAAAATCCCATCTCACTTCACTTACATTTTTATTGTTGTAAATGTTTTGGATATCAACATAAGTAATAAGTGTCCATCCGTCAAAATCCCATCTTCTATCAACACGGATGTCCAAACCATGAGTGGGACTTAAACGACCTGTTAAATAATTAGCGGTACTTTGTGTTCCGTCAAAATTAAATGGAGTAAAACGAGAACCGCTGGCCGCTCTAAATTTAAGAGAGGCCTCCCACTTCTTGCTAAATATATAACCCGAGCTTAGACTAAAAATCCATTTCTGATCATACTTGCCTGCCCGCTCAATTTTATCAAGTCCTGTAAAATTGGACTCGCTGTAAGTAATGCTAAGTATTCCATATATGGGAGTAACAGAAGATTTTTTTTGAATTGAAAATTCCAATCCTCTTGAAAATCCTTCACCGCTGCTTTCTAACGGCTCCAAACCGAAAGATGAAAAATTGTCTTCGGCACCGCCGAATCCAGCCCCGGTATTTGCCAATACCAAATATGGTCTTGTTCTGCTTGTAGGATAATTTTTATAGTCCTTATAAAATCCTTCTAGCTTTATCCGAATATCATCCTGGAGCAAGTGACTTATTCCAACAATAAATTGATCAACATGTATTGCTTTTAGATCTTTATTTGATTCAAACCCCGCAAGCCAAACATATGATGGGAACTGATGATAGATGCCTGTGCTGAAATTTAAACTAGTTAGATCGTTAAACATATAAGCCAATGAAAATCTTGGGCTGATATAAAATTTTTCTGTCAACGCATTAAAGTAATCTCCCCTCGCTCCAACATTAACCCTTACATGATTAAACATTGCTGTGCTAAACGATGAAAATATTCCCAGCTTATAGTAATCTTCTTTTTCGCTTAAATTGTTTACCGGAAGTGTATCCCCAAATGTGGTAATAAAATTTTCAGGGAATAAAATATTTGTTTCAAAATTAATAAGCTTAGCCGAGCCTCCAAAATTTAACTCGGAATTTGCCGAAGTTTTAAGAACTACATCCGCCTTCAATTCATTCTCAGCTTCCTTTGATTTGTTGAGAAAGATCGGATTGAGCAAAGTATCATTTTGAAAACCGTCATACTCAATATAATTGCGACTTAAATTAATGTTGTAAAAACCCTTGTTAAAAATGTGACGAAATGATATTCCCGTGGAATATTGTGTTTGATCGGTCCCTAATATTCTGGCATTATCAAAAATGTCTTCGTCGTCATCATTATTAAATATAACTTCATCAAGCGCACCAACAAATAAATAGGAGAGTTTATTTTTATTATCAAAATCATAAGTAAATTTTGTAAGAAGGTCATAATATTGCGGTACGAAATTAAACCCTGCTGCATTAAAAATAAAATCGAGATAACTTCTTCTTAATGAAAAAATAAAATTACTCTTACTGCCAATAGGTCCTTCAAGATTTAGTCCGAATTGTGATGCGGAAATTAATGCTTTGCCGCCAATTCTGTCTTTCCTCCCTTCACGTAAATCTATTTTTAATACTGAAGAAAGTTTATCTCCATACAAAGCCGAAAAGCCGCCTGTAGAAAAGGTGGTCTCTTTAACGTAATCCAAATTAATAAAACTTAATGGACCGCCCGTAGAACCTTGACTACCGAAATGATTAATGTTCGGAATTACAAATCCGTCAACGAGATAAAGATTTTCGGAAGGCGCGCCGCCTCTAATTATTAGATCATTTCGTCCGGCACTTTGTTTTGCAACCCCGGGCAATACCGAAAGCGCTCTTACAACATCTTCAAAACCTCCGGGCGCTCTTCTTATTTCTTCATAACTAAATTTCTTAACGCTTGTAATTTCGATTGGGTTCTCTTCAAAGTATCCTGCAGATACAGTTACTCCTTCTAATTCAATTACCGATTCAAACAATTCTACTTCGATGAAACTTGGTCTAACGCTGTTCACAACAATGTCTGTTTTGGTAATTGTTTTATATCCAATGAAGGATAATTGCAAGCTGTAAGTTCCCAAATCAACATTTGATATTTTAAAATTTCCATCGATATCGGTTGAACCGCCCAAACTGTTTTGCAAAATAATAATATTAACACCCGGCAGAGGTTCCTTTGATATACCGTCAATTACAGTTCCGGTAATTATGCCTTTGCTTTGACCGGTTACGGTTATTGCAAGAATGAATAAGTATAGTATTAGAATAATTTTTGTGTTCAATTTTTCCTCAGTAATTTTAACAACAAAACACAATACTAAACTAAAAAGTTTCCTAGAGAAATGTTGAATTATATTTTTGGCAGGAGATGAGCGGAAGAAAAATAACCGGGGAAAATAATTTTTCCCCGGCTAGAAATATTATTTTACTAGAAGCATTTTCTTTAAGCTTCTAAAATCATTTTGATCTTCAACAGATTGCGCTTCGAGAGTATAAATGTACATTCCCGAAGATAGATTTGACGCATCCCATTGAATTTCATAATAACCTGTTTCTTGAACCTGATCAACCAATTCGGTTACAACTTCGCCAAGCATATTGTAAACACTTAGCTTAACACTGCTTTGTGTCGGCAGTGTGTATTTAATTGTTGTTGCCGGGTTAAACGGATTCGGATAATTTTGTTCTAATGCATAAACTGAAGGAGTGAAATCAACATCAACTTCAATATTTTTTGAATAATTCACAGAACCATCCAAATCAATTTGCCTTAGTCTATACATGGCTTTTCCTTTGTAGGCAATACTTTCAAAGGAATCTTCAAAATTATAAACTGAACGTTCAGATGAATTTATTTTACCTTCCTGGAAGCCTATTTTTTTCCAGTCGGAATCATTATCTAATTTACGCTCAATATCAAAGCCTTGATTATTTGTTTCTGTTGCTGTATTCCAAACAAGCTCAACCACTTTACTAAATGTGTTTGCGTTAAAACTTGTAAGTTCAACAGGTATAGGAACAATTTCCATTGTAACAGGAACAGTTACCGATGGAGTTACAGGGTCATTACTTGAAATAACAACATCCATAGAGTAATTGCCGAGAGGATAATCTTCCGAGCTGAACGTTAACTCAAGTCCGACTGTGTTTGCATTATACAATCTGCCGGATATTCCATCAGCACTTAACCAATCCGGTTCAGCAGCAAATTGAAGAGCTAATCCGTTTTTAACATAAGTAGCATTGTATACAACTTGAAGAGCATCTGTTCCGGTTCCATTTTCAATTCCTACAGTACATGAACTTAAAGTTGCAGTCATGTTTTCATAATAAACCAATATTTTACCGGAGGAGTATAAAACAACCTGGAATGTTAATCCGCTTGAAGTATTATACTTCGGCCAGTTATCAAATTGAATTATAAATTTATCGCCATCCTGCTGATAGTAAACATCCCCTTGAGAGCTGCCGTCAAGGTCATCCCAGAAAGGAGCGATCATATCATTTGGCACTGCTGAATTAGGAATTGTTCCATTAGTAAATACGTTTGAGCTTAATGTTCCAAACATTACTATACCGTTTGAAGAAACATAAACATCATTCTTAACATCGCCGTAAAACTTAAATGGGAAACCTATCGAAAATGGTCCCGCATAACCTTCGTCAGTTCCGGCAAAAGTACCCGTTGAAGTCCAAGATGCAACTGCAGTTCCGCTGGTTGAAATATCATTCCAAACATAAGCAGGTCCGTTTGGCTCATCACTGTCAATCCATTCGTAACCAAAAGTATCCGGACCGCCGGAACCTTCAAGACTCATTCCCTTTGGTTCTTCTTTGTCGCTTTTAATACTTCCATCATTTTCAGATTCCCCTGCCGCCTCAACATTAATAATTCGCATATTTAACGGTCTACTTTCAGGGAAAGTATTGTTTTCAAGAACTACACTGTAATCTAAAGTTGAACTGCTGTCGCTAGTGTTTGAAATAAATATTGTATCCTTAACAGCTACAGTATTTAAAATTTCCGCGTGAAGACTATCCGGTGTAACTTCGATCTGCGGCGCATCAAACGTTGTAGCTTCAACAACGTTTGATAAGTCGGACCAGTTACCCCAAACATCTTTGGAGCGAACTGCAAAATAATAAGTTGTTGCAAAGTCCAGCCCTGCAGCCTGCATCATTTCAGTTTCACCTGAATCGCCTGGCATACCGTCAAACGGAATTTGAGTTGCGCCTGCAAAATCGTTTGTATCATTGATCATTGACGCTGACCATCTTACATCATAAGCGCTAATTCCGCCCATTGAAGAATCGTAAGGGACAGTCCACATTAATGATAGATCATTTGATGTAATATCATTAGCGCTTAAATCAACAATTGCATCGGGAGGATAAATATCTGGTGTTCCTAAACTTAGGAATGCCGCATAGACATCAATAAGTCCCGTACCGTAAACATTGTCTTCGCCTGGAGTTCCTAAATCTTTTGCTGTATTATATAAAGCTAATTTTATCTGTAGCCCTGTTAAGTTAGGAGCAAATTGTCTTAGCAGTGCAATCGCGCCAACAACATGCGGTGCAGCCATTGATGTTCCGCTGAAAGAACTGTAACCGCCGCCGATAACTGAGGAACGAACATTGTTGCCGGGAGCCGAAGCTTCAGGTTTAATTAGCAAAGAACCAGTTCCGCCGCATATAGAAGGACCGCGGCTAGAAAAGCTTGTGATTGGGTCATTACTGCCGCCGAGATAAGTTGGACCATCAATTGCAGCTGTAGCCCATGAGTTTACTAAACTTGTATTTATGTTTTTTGGTTCTGTAATAGTAGTAGAACCCGGACCGCTGTTACCGGCAGAAAAAACAACTGCTATACCAACAGCTTCTAAAGCATTAAGCGTGTTCACATAAATGCTTGTACATTCAGTACTACTAACATTAGGATCATACCAGCTATTACAAATAGCATCCGGCATATCGGAGATCGTTGTTGAATCACCATCAGGGTCCATTGACCACTGGAATGCTGTTACTGTATTTGATGTATGAGGAGATGAACAGATTGTTTTTGCCGCGATCCATTCAGCATCAATAGCAACACCTACAGTATCGCTTGTTGTGTTTGATCTTCCGGTCATTGTTCCCATTGTATGTGTTCCATGATCATCACAATCGTTAGGTGTAGTTGAACCGCCGCCCGGATCAATCCAAGCTTGGTTAGCAGGCACATGGTTTCCTCTCCACTTATGGCTCAATGCAGGATGTGTCGGGTCAACACCTGTATCAATGCCCATTACAATTCTTCCGGCACCGGTAATGCCTAACTCCCAAAGTTTGTCCGCATTAATAATTTTAACTCCGCTTTCAACACTTTCGATCGCAGAACCTGTGTCTTCACCTTTTTTAGGGAGATCTCTTGCAAGCAATCCATCTTCATTAATAAATTCAACTTCAGCTTTTGTTGCTAAATCATAAATTACTGATGGTTTTGCTTCAACCACAATCATATTTACAATCCACATTGACTGATACTTAAAAACTTCGTCTGTTCGTTCTTTTTCGGCGAGGTTAATTAGTAGGTTTTTTTGAGTAGTATTTGCTTTTTGTTTTAGTGCTGAAATTACTTCAACTGTTCTTCTTTCGATGGATGCGTTTTCAGCATAAAAATTTTCATCCATTGCAGCAACATCAACCTGATCTTCAAGAATAACTAATGTTTTTACATAATCATTAGCTTCCGCCGATTGCAGTTTTTGCAGCAGTCTTTCCGATAACTTTTGCGTTTGAGCAAAAGCACTAATCGCTATAAAAAATAGCAATAGGAATAGTGGAACTCTTTTCATTATTTCTCCTTCTTTAAGTGGTAAAGTAATGTGGGTTTATATATTTGGTTTGTTCTTTAACTTAAAATACCTTCAACAAGAATATTGCGGTCAAATTTGCTAGCACTAAATTTGAGACATAAAATCTTGAATAATTGTTAAATAATCAAGCGTCTTCTATTTTAATTATTGAATATTAAATTATAAATTCTGTAATTAGTTCACTAAGTTTAGATTAAAGCTAATAATCATACTTTTACTCTTCACTATATCTTCATAAAAAAATAATTTAATATTATTATTAGATTTTTTTCTTATCCTGAATGTAGAAACTGAAAAATTAGCTTTATTGCAACTAATTAAACATTTGAACGGGGATCATAAATTATGAAAACTCAAAATCTATTCTTTCTAATTTTTATTTTATTATCCGCGGCTATCTTCGCCCAGAATGGCGATAAAAAAAATATTGCCGTAACAGTTTATAATTCTGATTTAGGCGTGATTAAAGATATGCGCTCAATTAATATTAGCTCGGGACAATCTGTAATTAAACTTACCGACGTCGCTCAATATATTGATCCTACCAGCGTACACATTAAATTGGACGGCGAAGTTATTGAACAAAATTATCAATACGATCTTGTAAGCATGGATAAAATTTTACAAAAATATATTGATAAGGATATACAGCTTTTTAGTGAAAGCGGAGAAATGATAAGCGGAAAACTTCTTTCTGTTTTGGGCGGTCAAATTGTTCTTAATAAAAATGACGGCGGATTATTAATGATCCCCAACACAAGTAAATATCGGTTGTCGGTTGAAGCACTGCCTCAAGGTTTAATTACAAAACCTACTCTTGTGTGGATGGTAAATTCAAACTCAAGCGGAAAGCAGGATGTGGAGATTACTTACCAAACCCGAGGAATGAATTGGCATGCAGAATATGTTGCTGTGCTTAATGAGGATGATACCAAAACTGATCTCAATTCATGGGTCAGCGTGGATAATAATTCCGGCACAACATACAGCAATGCGAAACTAAAACTAGTTGCAGGCGATGTGAATAGAATTCAATCCGGAAGAGATATTGCTCCATACACAGTTGATGTAATGAGGACAGAAAGTATGGCTAAGCAAGCTCAATTTGGTGAAAAGGAATTTTTTGAATATCACATTTATAATTTGGAAAGACCAACAACATTAGCACAAAATGAAACCAAACAAATTTCATTGTTTGAATCAACCGGGATAAATGTAACGAAAAAATTTCTTTACAGAAGCGGCGGCTATTATTACGGCAACAACGGAAAAGTTGCAGTGATCGTTGAATTGGAAAACAAAGAAGAGAACAATCTTGGCGTGCCAATGCCAAAAGGAAAAGTAAGAGTTTACAAATCCGATGGCGAATCAGTTGAGTTTATTGGTGAAGATATGATCGACCACACTCCGAGAAACGAAACTGTTAAGCTGAAGATCGGTGATGCATTTGATTTAGTTGCGGAGGAAGTTCAAACTGAAAATACAAGAATATCAAACAAAGTAAGCGAGCAAGCTTTTGAAATTACATTGAAGAATCGTAAAAAAGAAGATGTAGTTATTGAAGTTGAAAGACATCTTGGATTAAACTGGAATGTTTTAAACTCAAGTGTTAAATATGAGAAGAAAGATGCTCAAAATATAATTTTCAAAGTGCCGGTTAAAAAAGATGATACTACTGTTTTGAAATTTAAGGTTAGGTATAGTTATTAATAAATCAAATAGATATTCTGTGGTAATTCAAGTGTCATTTGTTGTCATTCCGGTATGCCCTTTAGCCGGAATCTATTTTTCAAATGGATTTCCGCTTAAAACGTGCGGGAATGACACATGTTTTCATCGCTCAAGTGTTTTTAAACTTCAGAAACTCATTTTAATGATTCATCGATCCTTACCCACTTGCACATTTAGAATAGATTAATATATTTACAACTATTCCTTTACTCTTCTAAAACACATTTAAAACAAATAGCAAAAGGAGGTAACATGCCAACTTTTGTACTTATGACAAAACTTTCACCCGATGTTTCAAAACGGTTAAGCGACAGAGCCAAGGTAGGACGTAATTGGCTGAACCAGGTAAAATCAAAATGCCCCGAAGTAAAATTTTTATCGCATTACGCATTATTAGGCACTTATGATTTTATGGATATTTATGAAGCACCAAGCGAGGAAACAGCGGCAAAGGTTTCCATGATCAGTCTTGCCAACGGCGCCTTAAAAGCCGAAAGCTGGTCGGCAATTCCATATCAGCGTTTTCTTGAATTGACTGAAGAGCTTTGAAAATATTTAAGGATTTTCAAAACAACAATGGAACACAGATTACGCAGATTTTACTGATCTTCGCAGACAAAAATCTGTGTAAATCAGTTTTATCAGTGTCATCTGCGTTCTATTAAAAATCTTTAATTCTTTTCAAAAATTCTTGTTAAAAAAATCTTCATTTCGTTCCACGATTTTTCATCCACTGATTTATCATATGCTAGGGGCAAATTAAATTTTGCTCCCAGGCTATCGGCATCAGGATTTGTGAAGCTATGCTTTGCACCCTCATAATTAATAAATTTATAATCGACTTCGGCATTGTCCATTTCATTTTTAAATGCTTCAATCTGGTCTGCTGTTACAAACTTATCTTCAGCGCCATTGCAAACTAGCATAGCTGCTTTCACTTTTCCCTTTTCTGCAGGAATTGGACTGGAGATACTGCCATGAAAACTAACTACTCCATCAATATCAACTCCCATTCTTGCCATTTGTAAAACCACGCCTCCGCCGAAACAGTAACCTATTGCTGCATTTTTCTCTGCATCTGTTTTATCAAAGTTTTTAAGAATATTTAACGCTGCTTCAAATCTCGCTTGAGCTTCATTCATATTTTCAAAAACTTCACTTGCAAATTTTCCTGCATCCCCGGGATGGCTTGCTTGCTTGCCGTCACCATACATGTCAACCGCAAGCGCAACATAACCCAGCTCTGCTAATTTTCTTGCCCGTTCTCTTGCGTAGGGATTGTGTCCCCACCACTCATGAACAACAAGTACTCCGGGTCTTTTCCCTTCAATGGAATTATCAAAAACTAAATAGCCATTCATTGTAAGGTCGCCTGATCCATAACTAATTTCTTTTTCAATTAATTCTGGCTCTTTAGGCTGACAGCTAAACACGAGCAGTGCAGCTATTATTAATAAAGTGTATTTCATTTTTCTCCTCTCAAATTTTCTATCTGTTGTCCGATTAATATAACATTTTTTTCAAAATAAAAACTATCAGACAATCTTACATTTCACCTTTAATGCTGACTTTTGGTTTTTTATTCAATCTAAAAATATTTGAAATTTTTTGTGCTTCCTCAACAGGCATTTTTGCCGGACCTAGATTTGTAGCCAGCGCAACAACAATGTTATCATCGGGATAAAGAATTAGAACTGATCGACCACCCATAGCTCCTCCGGCATGCCCAATCCAATGATGCCCAAAATTATCAAAACCGGAAAACCAACCGAGTCCGTAATTTGTATCTTCTCCGTTTGAAGGCATAATAGGTGTGGTAAATAATTTCACTGTTTCCTCTTTTAGAAAACTACCGTTCAATTGTGCGTTTCCAAATTTTACTAGGTCTTCGGTATTTGAAATGAATCCGCCGCCCGCCCATTTGTTGCTGTTATCAACAAATGTTGAGTTTAATATTTTGCTGTCCTCCGAAATTGAATAGAACCTCGATCGGTGAGAAATTAAACTGTCTGTATGATCCGCAATTATGGAATTCATATCAAGAGGATTAAAAACATTTTGCCGCATGTACTTTAAAAACTTTTTTCCTGATACTTTCTCGATAACTTCGCTTATCAAATTAAAACCGTAACTGCTGTAACTATATTGTGTTCCGGGTTCAAATAGCAGAGTATCCTCTCTAAAAATGTCAACACCGTCGGAAACCGAATCAAAATGTTTGTTATTTAAAAATTCATCGTCAACATAAGTTCTAACTCCAGCTTGGTGTGATGCAAGCATTCGCAAAGTTATTTCCCATTTTTTTTTAGGAAAGTCGTGCAGGTAAGTTTGAATGGGCTCGTCAAGATCAATTCGCCCTTGCTCATAAAGAAGCGCCAATGCAGCTGCGGTAATTGGTTTTGATATGCTGGCGATTCTAAAGCGTGTATGTTTTGTAGCGGGAATCCCGTTTTCTAAGTCTGCATAACCAAAACCTTCCGACCAAATTAGTTCTCCATTTACTGAAACAGCGGCAGACATGCCCGGCACTTTGCTTTCGTCCATAAACTGTTTTACAATTTCTCTACTTTCGTTTATTGCTTGGTAAAATTTTTCAGTTTCAGCTTGACTAATGTTTGGTTGTGCCTTGTTAATTGAGAACGATAAAACAGTCAGCAATAAAATTATATTTATTAAAAAAGTAAATTTCATTAATTCCTCAATACTATTTAAGTGAATACCTAATTCTGGATTTCAAAAACTTAACTTTACATTTTTTATTTGAATATTTTTTTTACCCAATCCTTAAAATTGAATTTCTTTTCTTCAAAAAATGAATTTACAATATTTGAAAATTTATCCGCTCGTAAGTAGCCATAAGATTTATGCGGATTTTCTTTTTCATTGTATGAATAATTATTCTCAATTTCTTCGTCGAATATTTTAATTCCATCACTGTTGGGTGTAAAGTAGTCAGCAAGATTATAGTTAATTGCAACGACATCTTCTAAATCGTAAAAATTAGTCCATCGGCTGCTAATGTTTTCCGGAACAGGAAGTTTGGTTTCAGGTTCGGCATTTTTTTCCAAGTTAATTTTTCCGATAACGTATTTTTGCCCTAATGGTGAGCCAATTGTAATAAGCATATTCACTTTTATTTCGGGAACGTAATCCATAAGTGCATCATAAGCTATAATTGAACCCATTGAATGAGCAACAAGTAGAATTTCTTTGTTTTTATGTTTGCTTATTAAATCAGTAAGTCTCTCTATAATAACATCCCGTGCAAGTCGTTTTTTCCCTTTGTAATTAATAAAGGATAATGAATAATAAATTTCCAAATCTCTAAAGTGGCGGTGGATAAACATATCTGTTAATGAAGCAATGTTAAAGGACAAAACTCCGTTCACTAAAATTTTATCGGAATACTTTTCTAAATATTCAAGTGCTTGCTCCCTAAACGAGTGTTCCTTCTTTTCTCCCTTTTTTACAAAAGGAACATATGGTTCAGACAAGTATGTTTCACTTTCATTGTCGGTTTCATTTGGATTTAATGGAGTCTCGTGCAGAATATCAGACCAATAGCAAAGTTCAAACTCAAAATCCTTCAACTTGTAATTATTATTTTTTAAGCCTTCAATTATCGAATCCTTCCACCATTTCTCTAAAAGGTTCTTTGGCGGCTTGTTCCCTAATCCATGAATTCCAATTATAATTTTTGACATAATAAGTATTAACTTGTTGATTATTAAAAATTTCTTAACCTACTTTCAAAATTACACTAATGAGATTTAGAATTCACCTTTTTGATTAATAATTTTGAAGAATATTCATTTATTTATTTACTGGACTTAATAGTTAGAATTGTTATATATTAACTTCTAATCAATACATGTTGTCATATTTAAAATCAAATCATCTAATTAATAGAGAGCTTTAATGGAACATAACATTCATCTCGGAATTAAACTTCCAAAAGTACAAGACATTGAGTTGGTTGCACTCGAGGGATTGCAATTAATGGGCAGTCACTTCGGCATTTCGGATGACAAGATCGGCGAAGCACGCATTCTTGTTACTGAAGGAATAATTAACGCAATGGAACACTCTGGCGAGGAAAACCCCTATGTAAATGTTGACTTTACCATGACAAAAGAAAAACTGGTAATTTTAATTACCGATTACGGAAAGGGCTTTGAACCTGAAAATGTTGAAGAACCGGAAATTACAGCGAAGCTAGGGTCACCAAACAAAAGGGGATGGGGACTTAAATTAATGAAGTCAATGTCTGATGACTTTGAGATAACATCCGGAACTAACGGAACAAAAATTACAATTACAAAAAATTTATCGTAGGAGAAAATAATGATTAAGGACTTTGAGCTAACATCAAATATGGTAAATGATGTTTTAGTAATGAAGACTGAAGGCTACATCAATAACGCCGGAGGAGAAAAGATATCAAAAGAATTTGATAAACATTACAGCAACGGAATTACAAAAGTATTAATAGATATAGAAAAATCTAATGTAGTTAATTCAATTGGCATTTCATTTTTAATTGAAGTAATTGAAAAACTTAACGACAAGGGCGGCAAACTTTATTTTTCGAATCTTGATCCTTCAATTGAAAAAACGTTTACCATTATGGGACTATTTCAATTTGCAGAAAAAGTATCGTCTGTTGAAGATGTCAAATAGCCGAGGTAAAAAAATTGTCTGCTGAATTAATAACTGAAAAATTATCATTTCATGTAAAATCTTTTCAAGAAAGTTTTGAAATTCTTTCCAGCGCAAATTCTATTTTTGAAATGGGGAAGCACTTTGAAAGAATTCTAAGCGGAAGTTTTTTTACCACCGGCATAAGCATTTTTCATAAAATTGAAAAAGATGTTAGCTGGACTAACCTACTGAAAAAAAAGAATGAAGATCACTTAAAGCTTATAAGTGAAGTTGAAGACGGGCTATTTAAAATTAATACCTCGGCAGATGCAACAGAACTTTTTACAATATCCAACTTGGTCGATTCATCTTTGGTTGGTATTGTGCTTGGTAAAAGATTTGACGGAAATCCCTACACTGAAATTGATAAGATCACTTTTCAAATTTTTTTACAATTGTTCGATAATGCATACCAGGCTTTGCTATCGCTCCGAAAAGAAAAAAAATTAATCTTTTCACTTAATAATCGCGTTTCTCAGCTTTATAGTTTAATTGATACCGGAATTGAATTATCAAAAATTAAAATGGGCAGTGAATTACTGGAATTAGCTTTATCCAGAGCAATTGCTTTAACCAATGCTTCATTCGGAAGAGCAAGAAGAGTCAATTCAAAAGGAAATGTAAAAGATTTTTTCTTTCCTCCAAATATTGATATTGAAGCTTCACCGGATGAAAATAAATTATCAAAGAGCTTCACCGATCATGGAATTGAATACGAATTTGCGCTCTGTGAAAAAGAGAGCCGTGAGGGAATAATTAAATTTGATGATACCGACGAACTGCTTCTTGGCGCAATAGCAAGACAGGTTCAAGCCGCTATTGAAAATGACAGAGCGAACAAAGAAGCGCTTGAAAATGAAGCGATGAAACGAGAGCTTGAAGTAGCTGCGGAAATTCAAAAAAGAATACTGCCCGTTAATTTACCCGAAATAGAAGGGTATGACATTGCCGGAATTAATATTCCTTCAAAAGGTGTTAGCGGTGACTATTACAATGTTTTCAAATTGGATGACGGCAGATTTGCACTTATTGTTGCCGATGTGACCGGCAAGGGAATGCCTGCATCATTGCTTGTAAGTACACTTGATGCATCGCTTCGCTCTTATCTCGATTTCCATATTCCCCTTTCGGAAATGGCGGTTAAAATGAATTCAATCATTTATAAATCCTCAACTGCCGATAAGTTTATTACATTTTTAATTGCCGTGCTTAACCCCAGTAATGGTGAAATTGACATAATAAATGCCGGACATAACCCCGCTTTGCTTTTGAGAAAAGATGGAAATATGGAAATGATTGAAGCTGGCGGAGTTGCTTTTGGAATGTTTGATATGGGACTGCCGTTTGAAGGGAAAAAATTAATATTAGATAAGGGCGAACGGCTGTTTATTTTTTCCGATGGAATACCCGAAGCCATGGATACAGATGAAGAAGAATACACCGATGAAAAATTAGAAAAGTTTTTTGTAGAAGAAAAACCAGATAGCGCTGAAGAATTTATTAATACAATTGTCACCGATGTAAAATTACATGCAAAGGGTGAAATTCAAAGCGACGATATAACAGCTATTTATTTGATTCGAAAATAAAAAAATTTAACGCTTATTCGGATGCCGTGTCCGCATAAGCTGTTAGTTCCAAAAACTACAAACCAGGTGAAACATGAAAAACATTTATTCCTCCATTATAGCGAGTTATAAAACCCTATTCATAATAATATTTTTAGTCCTTTCGGTTAATGCCAAAGGGCAATCAATACAAACAGAGTTTATATCAATTGCGGAAGGACTTTCATCTGCAACTGTTCGACCTATTACACAGGATAGTTATGGACTTATATGGCTTGGAACGGATAATGGATTGCATCACTACGATGGTTATAAATTTGTTAGATTTAAAAACGTACCCGGTAAAGCAAACAGTCTGCAGAACGATGTTATCTGGGGACTTGCATTAGATGCCGAGCAAAACATTTGGGCAGCAAATGATCAGGGCATTTCAAAATATGATCGCAAAAAAAATGAATTTATTAACTACGATTTAGGCGCTCAGTTTAACATTCAGGGCAACGCCGGCGGAAGAGTTTTTAATATTTTAATTGACTCAAAGAATAGAATGTGGGCAGCTTCGGGTCTTGTTGAAGTATTACTATTCGATTCATTAACAAATAGATGGAGCCAAGTTGAATATTTAGCAAATGATACAATCCGTACAAAAATACAAAGCGGTTTAGTTTTGGCTTTGGGTGAAGATAAAAATAAAAATATATGGGTTGGTTCAAGAGGGCATGGATTAATGCGTTACCGGGAAAATGACAGCATCTTCGTACCCGCAAAATTTAGTAAATCCTCGGTAAAAATAGACTTTACAATTGATGAAAACTACATCACATACCTATACTTTGATCCGACAAATACAATGTGGATTACTACTAGAAATGGAATTTACAAATATAATTCTGAGTCTGGTGATTTAAGAATTATTAAAGAGTATGATTATGCAAAACTAATTGTTGGAAATAATTGGAATTCAGTTAACCAGGATAACCAAGGTAATGTTTGGATAACCAATAATTATCGGGGGCTTCTTAAATTCGATGGGATCTCGGATGAGTATGAAGAATTAAGCATTGCCGGCAGAAGTAGAAACCGTGACGGCAGTTCCGATATAAATACGACAAGGGCAGCATTTGATAACACCGGAATTTTGTGGATAGGAACAACCACTCAGGGCATTATGAAATATGATTCCAGTAATGAACCGTTTTTGCATTACACTTATGAAGAAGGCAATACAAATGGATTAAACACAAGCGGTATCTTCGGTCTGCTCGAATCAAAAGTTCATCTCGGAAGAATATTTGTAGGAACAAGAGGCGGCGGACTAAATATTTTTGATCAAACAAAGCGGACTTTCAGTCAAGAAAATTTTAAAGTAATAAATGATCAGTTTGGCGGATCAGTAAGGGGAATTGCCGAAGATGATGATGGCTCACTATGGCTTGGAACATGGGGAGATGGAATAATAAAAATGAATCCCAACTATCGTGAAGTTAACCGTTACACAAACGATTCGACTTCATTTAATAGTTTATCAGACGATAGGGTTAGAATTATAAAGAAGGATAGAGAAGGATATTATTGGATTGGCACTAATCAAGGGTTAAACTTACTTAATCCAAGAACGAATAAAATTAAGCGCATCGGAAGTTTGATGTCGCGGGTTTATCCGCAGGAGTTATATGATTTAGCATCTAAACTTGTTAAAACTAAAAAACTTAAAGCTAGCATTGATGAAGTCGCTGATTATCAAGACCTTACAAAAGAATTTGAAGTACTTAAGCCTCGTAAATATTTAGTTGTATCTGCCGGCGAAGGCTTTGCCGATGATACCCGAATGTATGACTTTGGCTGGATTGAAAACAGCAAAAATGATACAATATGGGGACACACTCAATTATTTGAATCCTACCACTGCGGCGGCGCAATGAAGAACAGATTGTATCTTGAATTTGTTGATCTGAAGCCCGGCAAATATAAACTTAGATACAAATCGGATGACAGTCATGGTTTCAACAAATGGAATGAAGTGCCGCCAGCCTATCCGGAGTTTTGGGGAATCAAAATAATTGAAATGGAAGATGCAAATCAGATAACAGAGATTAGTGATTACCTAAACCAAAACGATAACAAGCTAATGATAAATGGCAATAATATAAGATCAATTCATATATCGAAAAATATAATATGGGTTGGTGATGATGTAGATGGATTAAACAAAATAGACAGAGAAAAAAATAAGGTTACCGTTTACAGTTACGATGAAAAATCAAGCAACACTCTAAGCAATAACAGTGTTCAGTATATTCATGAAGATAAAGATGGAATACTTTGGCTCGCTACAAACGGCGGATTAAATAAATTTGATCCCGAGAAAGAAACCTTTACGATCTACACAGAAGAAGACGGACTGCCTACAAACTACATCGCTTCAATTCTTCCGGGCAATGAAGGAGAGTTGTGGATTGCCACGCGAAGCGGTATTTCCAAAATGGTTACTGATAAGGAAACCAAGCAAGTAACTTTTGTTAATTATGATACCGAGGATGGTTTAGGAGGAATGGACTTCGTTGCGCTTGTTGCTATTAAGACTCGCAATGGAGAATATTTTTTCGGCGGCGAGCACGGCTTAAACGCCTTTACGCCAAAGGGTTCCAACAATGCTGAACCAAGCTTAATTTTTTCCGATCTTAAAATTTCTAACAAATTAGTTAAATCATTTCACTCCGATGATAGTCCCTTAGAAACATCGCTGTTCGAATTGAAAAATTTAGATCTTATGCATAATCAAAATGATTTAACATTTACATTCGCAGCGCTCCATTATGCTGATCCAAGCAAAAACCATTATGCACATAAGCTAATTGGTTACGATGAAGATTGGATATTTGATAACAAGCGTGAGGCGACTTACACAAATCTTGATCCCGGTGAGTATACCTTTGCTATTAAAGGCTCAAACCGCGATGGCGTTTGGAGCTCTAACAGTAAAACTATTGATATAAAAATAAATCCGCCCTGGTGGCTTACAGTTTGGGCATACATTTTTTACGGATTTATTTTACTCGGTTTTGTGTTCGTGATCGATAGAATACAACGAAGACGTTTATTAGTTAAAGCAAGAGAAAGATTAAAAATTCAAAATGCCGAACATAGAGCCGAAGCTGCAGAGCTGCAGGCAAAAGCAGTTGAATCGGAAAGGCGAGCTTTAGAAGTTGAGTTTGAGCATAAGAAAAAAGAATTAAACGAAGCTCGTGAATTGCAGTTATCAATGCTGCCGAAAGAGCTGCCCCAATTGCCCCATCTGGACATAGCCGTTTATATGCGTACCGCTACCGAGGTGGGCGGTGATTATTATGATTTTCATATTAGTATGGATGGAACGCTTACTGTTGTTCTTGGCGATGCAACCGGACACGGAATGAAAGCCGGCACAATGGTGACGACTACAAAAAGTTTGTTCAACGTACTTGCCCCGAACCCAAATATTGTTGAGACATTTCATGAAATGACAAGATGCTTAAAACTTATGCATTTAGAAAAACTTTCTATGTGTATGACAATGTTAAAAATTATGGGTAACAAAATTCAAATGTCGGCCGCGGGAATGCCGCCTGTTTTCATCTACAAAAGGGAAAGCCAATCAATAGAAGAACATTTGATGAAAGGTATGCCGCTTGGCACTTTCAGCGATTTCCCCTATTCAAAGGTTGAAAGTGATTTAAGCAGCGGTGATACCATATTAATTATGAGTGACGGATTTCCCGAATTATTTAATGATGAAAAAGAAATGTACGGCTACAAACGTGCACGAAATTATTTTGAAGAGATTGCCGGAGAAAGTCCCGAAGAAATAATAACGAAATTAAAAAATGCCGGTTCCGAATGGACAAACGACAAGGATCCTGATGATGATGTAACTTTTGTTGTTATAAAGGTCAAATAAAAATTAAAATACTTAGTGAGAAACAGAATATGAATATATCAAAAAGTGTTATTCGTGTGGTCTTTGTCCTAGCGATATTTTGGTCAAATATAAGTTTTGCGCAGGCTGAATTTACATCAGAAACAATTTCAGTTAAAGATGGTTTATCCAGCAATGGAATTAGAACAATTATACAGGATATGTACGGTTACATTTGGATCGCTACAAATGATGGTGTAAATGTTTATGATGGCTATAATATTAATATCTATAAAAACATTCCCGATGACTCAACAAGCCTGCCCAGCAATTCTGTATATAGAATCTTGGAAGATAGAGAAGGAACGATATGGATTTCAACAGATGAGGGTCTTGCAGAATATAATAGAACTGAAAATAAGTTTGCGACTCATCGGTTTTCTGAATCAACTGCTGAACTTTCAAACCAAGCAACACATATTTACGAGGATAAGAAAAATAATTTATGGGTCAGTACCCCTGACGGCATTTTACTTTTTGACAGAGAGACAAGGGAGTTTAAAAGATTTGATGTGATGAGCACAGATAATAGTGTTTCAAGATTTGTTAATTATGGGGGCAGTCTTATAGAAAGCAGCAGCGGAGTTTTTTATTGCACTGCGCAATCTTTTGGTTTATTAAAGTTCGATTATAATGCTTCACTATTTGTACAAGTCTCATTAACCGATGCGCAACATTCTAAGATCATCAATAATATATATTATGATATAGTTGCAGATTCTCAGAATAATCTTTGGATTGGATTGTCATCCGGGCTGTTAAAAGTTGATCTCAACCAAGTAACGTTGGAAGATGTTACTCCATACAAAAAAGTTGCCGCTCAAAATGCATTTGTAGATAATGCAACAGCCGGATTACTAATTGATGGAAATGAGGGAATGTGGGTTGGCACCGGAAGAAACGGCATGTATTATTTCAATTTTCAAGAGCAGAAATTTAAGCAGCTATTGCCCCCATCAGCAACCAGTTTTTATAATTCTTTCTATAAAGATAAGTCCGGGATCCTCTGGTTCGGTTCATCTAGGGGGGTTACAAAATACGACTTTGACAGAAAACCTTTTGTTACTTATAGTTTAACAGAAGAAAGCTTTGAAACGAATAGAAAAGAAATTTATGCTATTTCAAAAAGTACGTTTTATAAAAATAAAGTCTGGCTATCTACAGCAATGGGACTTTATTTATTTGACAATAAAAGCAATAAAACAACCAAAGCCTCTCTGATTAATAACAGGCTCTCCTATTTTGATGAAATTGGAATTTTTACAGTATTAGAAATGAATGATGGCGTTCTGTGGTTAGCTACATTAAGAGACGGTTTGTATGCTTATAATTTAAATTCAGGAAAGATTAAAAATTATAAACATTCCGCTTATGATAATACAACTATCACAAATAATTCTGTTCACAACCTTGCTGTTGACAAAGATGAAAATCTTTGGGTTGCAACTCATGAGGGGTTAAATTTTCTGAAGAAAGGGTCGGATAAATTCATTCCGGTTCCGTCATTTTTTAACAGACCATATGACGATCGATTAATTAATCAATTAAAGAGGTTGCGCGAAAATGTAAATCCAACCAGTTCAATAATTCGGGTCGGAGACTATGCAGATATAAGTAAAGAATTTGTTCTGAGGAATGATTCCAAAATAATTATTTATTCAGTTGGTGAAGGACTATTCCAATGGGATATGGTTGACTTTGGCTGGCTTGAATCCGAAATGGGTGATACGCTATGGACCGGCGGAGTATTTAAAAAATCATTTCATGCAGGCGGCGGATTAAAAAACAGAATAAAGATCGGTCTGCTGGATTTGAAGGCTGGGCGTTACAAGCTTAGATATTTATCAGATGATAGTCACTCTGTTGAATCCTACAACACTATTCCCCCGCAAGATTCCATTTATTGGGGAACACAGTTGTTCACCCTTAATGATAATGAATTTAAAACTGCTCAATCCATCTTAAAGGAATCGGATGAAAGAACATTTTTAAAAGGTGAAGATACAAAAGTAATTTTCTGTGATTCAAAAAATAATGTTTGGATTGGGTCGGACGATGGAATTTCATTTATTGATTCAAATTCTGTTATTAAAAACTATTTTAATAATTCTGCAAACTCAAAATCGTTAAGCAATAATTTAGTTCGCGATATTATAGAAGATCTTAATGGAAACATTTGGATCGCCACAGCCGATGGTTTAAATAAATTAACTCCGGGCGATTCTACATTTACAGTTTTACGAGAACAGAATGGTCTGCCCTCTTCTAACCTATCCTCAATTGAAATAGATAATAAAGGTGATCTCTGGGTAAGCAGCTTAAAAGGAATTTCAAAAATTGAGCTAAATGAAAAGGGTGAATTACAGATAGTTGTAAATTATGATGTTAAAGATGGATTGCAGGGATACGAATTCATTCAAAGTTCTTCTTATAAAGATGAGAGCGGAAAGCTTTACTTTGGCGGTGTTGACGGATTTAATGCATTTTATCCCGGCAGCAGTAATAAGACCCCTCCTTTTATTTCGTTTCAAGATATTAAAGTTTCTAACAAATCCGTTAAAAGCTTAGAGCAAATTGAAACCTCCGATTTGAATTTACTTACCAACCTATCATTATCACATAACCAGAATGATCTTTCATTTGAATTTGCTTCAATTCATTTTTCAAGACCAGACAAAAACAGAATGCTGTATAAAATGGAAGGCATAGATGATGACTGGCAAGTTGGCGATAGGAGGTTTGCTTCTTATGCTAATATGAATCCGGGTAATTATACATTTTATCTTAAGGGTTCAAATGGTGATGGCATTTGGAATGAAAACATTAAAGCAATTAATATAAAAATTGCGCCGCCCTGGTATAATAACTGGATTGCCTATACATTTTATGTCTTTCTCTTTTTCGGTTTATTATTCAGCGTGCGTAAATTTGAAATTAACCGGCAGCAAAAAAATGCACAAATACAGGAATCACGTTTAAGAATTGAAACAGCAGAAGCGAAAGCAGAAGCTGCAGAGGCAAAGGCCCTAATAGTCCAAGCAGAAAACAATAGAAAGAGCAAAGAACTTGAAGAGGCACGTGAACTTCAGTTATCAATGCTTCCTAAAGAACTTCCTCAATTACCAAATTTAGATATAGCGGTTTATATGAAGACAGCTACTGAAGTGGGCGGGGACTACTATGACTTTCATATTGGTATGGATGGAACTTTAACAGTTGTACTTGGTGATGCAACCGGTCATGGAATGAAAGCCGGAACAATGGTCACGACTACTAAAAGTTTATTTAATGTCCTTGCTCCAAACCCGAATATTGTTGATACCTTTCATGAAATGACAAGATGCTTAAAACTAATGCACCTTGAAAAACTTTCAATGTGCATGTCGATGCTTAAAATTACCGGAAGCAAAGTTAGAATGTCTGCTGCAGGAATGCCGCCTATCTTTATTTATAAACGAGAAAGCCAATCAATGGAAGAGCATGTAATGAAGGGAATGCCGCTCGGTACTTTTAATAATTTTCCCTACACTCTTATTGAAAGTGATTTAAGCGCAGGCGATACAATATTATTGATGAGTGACGGCTTCCCTGAACTTTTTAATGATGAAAAAGAAATGTTCGGCTATAAACGAGTGAGAAATTTATTTGAAGAAGTTTCAGGCGAATCCCCCGAAGATATTATCGCAAAATTAAAAAGTGCCGGCGCAGAGTGGGTTAATGATAAAGACCCGGATGATGATGTGACTTTTGTTGTAATTAAGGTAAAATAATGTAAGGTATATACCAATGAAATTGATCTATAATCATATCAGTAAACTATTGTTAATATTCATGTTCTTCTTATCAGTTTTCGTCAACGGGCAGGATGACTATCTTTTTGAACATATCACCGTATCTGATGGTCTTTCTAGCTCAAGGTTCAACCCCTTCGATGTTGTCTATCAGGACAAGTATGGATTTATGTGGTTTGGAACAGTGGATGGCTTAAATCGATATGATGGATATTCTTTTGAAGTTTATAAAAATGTTCCTGGAGATACAACAAGTTTACCATCTAGTAATATTCAAACAATCCTTGAAGATAATGAAGGTAATTTATGGGTTGGCACACCAGGCAACATGAGCAGACTTAATAGAATCAAAAATACATTTGACAATTATCCCCTAGCAAGAATTCAGGGCCAGCCTCAAAGAAATGTAAATATTTTTAGATCATACTTGGATTCAAAAAATAATTTATGGGTAGGAACTCAAGGGAGAAGTATTCAAAAATGGAACGAAACAACTAATTCATTTGAAATTGTTCCTATATTACTAAGTGTTGAAAACTCTGATACATTGGTTAGGGCACATAATTCTGTCATTCTCTCACTGAAGGAATTAAAAAATGGCAATTTTCTCATATCAAGTTTTAATAATGGAATTCATTTCTACAATGAAAACTCAAACTTATTTGAAGAGTATGCTTTGGCAGGTAATGAACAGCCTAGTGGTATTGCTGAAATTTTTGAGGATAGAAGCGGCAACATTTGGTTTACCGGCTTAAGAAAAATAATAAAGTACAATCCCATCATTTTCTATTATGAAGAAATAGATAGTTGGAAGGATATTGATAATTCTACTGGTGAAATATACTTTTGGCACATTGACGAATTACAAGACGGTACACTTTTTTTTAATTCCATTCCTCTGGGACTTTGTAAATACTCACCCACTACCAAGGAGTTTAGAAGGGTTGTAATTGAAGGTGATTTGGGAGTTAGAGGGGTTGGTAAATTACCCTCAGCTAAATATAAGGATCGATTCGGAGTTTACTGGATAGGGCTTGCGGATAACGGGATTTTAAAATTTGACCCCGAAAGAAAACCTTTTAGATTCTATTCATTATCGGAGGAGCGTGGAAATCAATCAGAGCTCGCATTTGTAACCTCAATTAAAACAAATTATGCACAAAAAAATGAACTTATTGTTTCTACAAACCGAAGAGGAATATTTAAGTTTAACACGGAGAATAAGAAATTCTCTGATCTGAACATCAAGCTTCCTGAACTTTATACAGAAAATGCAAATGTAAATAGTCTAATTATAGATGATGATGAAAATATATGGTTCCGCTATACAGTAACGGAAGTTGCAAGTTATAATTTAAAAACGGGTAAAACAGAGACTCATAAAATATTAGAAGGAAGAGGGGCGCTTGGCGGAGATGTAATAAACCAACTAGAATATTTGCCAAAGAACAAACTGGTAGTTAGCTCAAATACCGGTATTTATATTTACAATACCAAAACAAAAAAGATCAATAAACTTCCGACAACAGGTAACCGCAATTATTCTGATGCACTCCTAAATATTGTTAGGGAAAAAGCAAATTCAGGCAGTGCTCTGGTTGATTTAACTAAAGCAGGTGAATCAGCAAATCTTTCAGAACAATTTTCAATAAACAAACCGACGACTCTCTTGATCACTTGTTTGGGAGAAGGGCAATATCCTGATGGCATGTTTGACTTTGGGACTCTTTCTGAAGAAAATGGAAAAATACGCTGGACAATGGACAAGTTTAATAGAACCTTTAACGGTGGCGGTGGGTTAAAAAATCGCATGCAGATCGATACACTCAATTTAAGTCCTGGTAGATATACATTGAGCTTTATTACTGACATTGGTCATTCCTATGCCAATTTTAATGTTGAATCTCCAAATGATTCAGCATGGTATGGAATACAGATTCATGAGCTTGACAAAAATGACGCAGCTAAAGTGGGCAAGATAATTCTGGAGGAAAAGGCAACAAAAAAGTATGCGGATCTAATGTTTACACAAACCGTTTTAGCAAGCAGAAAATATCCCAACACTTTATGGTTCGGAGCCGGAGAAAAGGGCTTAGTCAAATTTGATATAACAACCGGTAGTTTCAAACAATATATGTCTGAAAAATTTAATCAGCCGCAAATTTATATCAACCAGATTTTTGAGGACAGCAAAGGAATATTGTGGATAGTAACAACTCCTTCAGGCTTTATTAGATTTGACCCGGAAGATGAAAAATTCTATTCAAATTCTGAAATTCCCGATGTCCCCCGTTCAGCTATAAATTCGCTCATAGAAGATTTTGAGGGAAATATTTGGATCAATAGCAGCGGCGGCATTACAAAACTGATTAAGCCAAACGGAAACAATAATTGGTCAGTTACAAAATATGATAGCAAAGATGGTGTACCGGGAGGTCTTGGCGGAGGTTCTGTTGTTACCAGCAACGGCGAAATATTTTTCGGCTCATTCAACGGATTGATAGGATTCTTTCCAAGTTATGAAAATGTGGCGCCTCCAATCCCTGTTATTACTAATCTAAACATAGCTGAGAAATCAGTAGTTGATAAAACCTCGGAAATAAACCTGGATAAATCTATTTATGATCTGGATGAAATTTCATTGTCCTATGCGCAAAATGACATTTCGTTTGAATTTGCCTCTCTTCATTATTCAAGACCTGCCAAAAATAGAGTAAGTTATAAACTCGAAGGCTTCAGTAAAGATTGGACTTTCACAGACAGAAATTTTGCTTCCTTTACGAATCTGGAACCGGGAGATTATACATTCAAAGTAAAGGCAATTAGTGGCTACGGTGTGCCTAGTTCAACTGAAAAATCGCTGAAAATATTCATTGCTCCACCATGGTACCGGGCAACTATTGCCTATTTTGCCTATGGATTATTCTTTGTAGGGTTAGTTTTTGGAATTGATCGTTTTCAAAGAAGACGATTATTGACAAAAGCTAAGGAAAAAATGAAAATCCAAGACGCAGAACACCGGGCGGAAGCAGCCGAATTGCAAGCAAGGGCTCTGCATGCTGAAAGTGAAAGAAAAACTAAAGAACTTGAAGAAGCTCGTCAACTTCAATTATCAATGCTGCCCAAAGAGCTGCCTCAACTGCCCCATCTCGATATTGCAGTTTACATGAAAACCGCAACAGAAGTTGGCGGGGATTACTACGACTTTAATATCGGAATGGACGGAACTCTTACTGTAGTACTAGGTGATGCCACGGGACATGGAATGAAAGCCGGAACAATGGTTACGACTACTAAAAGTTTATTTAATGTCCTTGCACCCAACCCAAATATTGTAGATACTTTTCATGAAATGACCCGTTGTCTTAAACTGATGCAGATGGAAAAAATATCTATGTGTATGACAATGCTAAAGATAATGGGCAATAAAATACAAATGTCAGCCGCTGGTATGCCGCCGGTATTTATTTATAAACGTGAGAGTCAAACCATTGAAGAACATGTGATGAAAGGAATGCCCCTTGGTACTTTTAGTAATTTTCCCTACACTCTCATTGAAAGTGATTTGAGCAAAGGCGATACAATTTTATTGATGAGTGACGGCTTCCCTGAACTTTTTAATGATGACAAAGAAATGTTCGGCTATAAACGAGTGAGAAATTTATTTGAAGAAGTTTCAGGCGAGTCGCCCGAAGGTATTATAACAAAATTAAAAAGTGCCGGAACAGAGTGGGTGAATGATAAAGACCCAGACGATGATGTTACATTCGTAGTAATTAAAGTAAAATGAATAATTAACATAATGACTGAACTATAATATGAATAAAAGACAATCCCTTCAACATGGAATGAGCACATTCCTTATACTAATTATTATGGCTTCGTTCCATTTTATTCCTCTGTCTAACGTTTCAGCGCAAAAAAATTTTGTGTTTGAAAATTTTTCTATTCCGCAAGGACTTTCAAACCCGACCATAAATACTATAATTGAAGATAAGTATGGTTTTCTTTGGCTTGGTACAAATGATGGTTTAAGCAGATATGATGGATACGAGTTTAAAGTTTATAAAAACAATCCATCGGATAGCACTAGTTTACCTGGGAATTCAATTAGAACGATAAGTGAAGATAATGCAGGTAATCTATGGATTGGCGGCAGTAATGTACTGGCAAAATATGATAGGGAAAACGATAATTTTATCAAAGTAAAATTCAATAGAGGAAATTTATTAATTCAACCAGTAATTACTAAAATCTTCATTGATAAAAAAGATAAAATCTGGATAGGGACTAATGAATTTGGGGTACATATACTTAACCCGGAGAAAATGACAACAAAAAGAATAAAGTTCATTTTAAATAATGAAGAGATACGCAATGGATTTATTTTATCAATAATTGAAACTTCCAATCAGGAATTACTAGCTCTTGATTACGGCTCTGGTATATTCATCTACAACTCAGTTTCAGATGAATTTCAGCCATATAATGATTTAGGAAGCAATGAATTGGGGAAATTAGATAATTTGGGTAATAATAATTCTTACTTAGTTCTGCATGAAGATGAATTTAAAAGATTATGGATTGGGGGAGAAAATTCATTAATAATTTACAAATCTGAAAACAAAGAGTTGGAAAAAGTTGAAATATTTTCGCGACCCAATAAACCTGAATTTTCGCAGGGAACAATGAATATTCTGAAGGATAAGGCAGGTTTCCTTTGGCTGGCAACATTAGACGACGGATTATACAGATATAATCCCGTTGATAATAAATTCTTTCATTTTACAGGAAGCAGTAATAATAAAAATAGTATTAAATCTGCAGCAATACTTTCATTGTTCCAGGATAGTTTCGGGAATATTTGGATAGGAACAAGATTAGACGGTTTATATAAAGTTGATCCAAACAAACAGCCTATGAATGTTCTTAAGATACCAGAAAACTTAAAAACTAATTCTCCCTTAGACAGAGTAACTACAGTTGCAAAGAGCGGAAATGGTAATTGGGCAGCAATAGGAACGGCAGGATTAGGAGTGTTTTGGCAAAATATTATAAACGGGGATTATAAAAATTATAGATTCAACAAAAATTCAAATAGTATTTCAAGTAATAATATATTCTCTTTAACCATTGATACAGAAAATAATCTTTGGATTGGTAGTGATGCCGGATTAGATCGGGTTGATCAAGTTAGCGGAATGGTTCAAAATTATTTTTCCGATGAAATCCCACTTTACACTAGTTTTTTTATTAATGATTTAAAATTTGATAAAGCCGGAAGATTATTTGTTGCACACAGGGGCGGAGTAGATATCCTATATCCAAATCAAAATATTATTAAGAAAATACCTTCAATCACTAATCGAGAATTAAAACATGAATTGCACACTGACATAGTGAATCTTATAAATTCTTCGCTGCCAATTGCCTCAATTCTTAAAGTTGGTGAACAAAAATTACTAGAAAATGAATTTGAAATTTTTGACAGCACCAAGGTTCTAATTGTTGGAGTTGGTGAAGGACAGCCAGATTTAGAAAAAATGTATGATTTCGGTTGGCTTGAAGATGCTAATAAAAACATAAAATGGAGTATGCAAAAATTTAATGATTCGTTTCATTTTCAGGGTGGAATGAAGAATAGAATAATGACTCAAACATTACGATTAAAAAAAGGCAAATATAAACTTAAGTTCCAATCTGACGTCGGGCATTCCTATGGAAATTTTAATGTTCTGGCTCCCATGGATTCCGCATTATGGGGAATTCAGCTCATCGGGCTAAGTGATGACCAATTTAGTAATTTTTCAAAAAGAATTGATGAGGAGAGAAAAAGCAGCAATCATATGTTATTTCAAATTACTAACTCAATTTTTATAAGTAAATTCTATGAAAATATTTTATGGATTGGAACATCAAACCAGGGTCTTTTTAAATACAATTTAAATACCGGTGAATTTACCCAGTATAAAAATACAGAAGTACTTTCAGACTTCGTGACCAATAACGATGTGTATTATGTGTTCGAGGACAGTAAAGGGTTCGTTTGGTTTTCCACTACAATTGGTTTGGGAAAATTAGATCCAAAAACGGAGAACATTAAATATTTTACAGAAGAAGATGGCCTTCCCACAAATTTAGTTGGGGCTATTCAAGAGGATAATTATGGTAATTTATGGATTAGCAGCGCAGCAGGTCTGACAACGCTAGTTAGAAATGAAAGTGGTGAAAAGGAAACTTTTGTAAATATTGATATAAAGGATGGATTACAGGGTTACTCATTTTCTCTTGCATCATGGAAAGCAAATAATGGAGAATTATTTTTTGGTGGAGACAATGGAGTAAATTATTTTATTCCGGGAAGAACAAATCAAACAAAACCTAAAATTGTACTTACCGATTTGAAAATTTCCGATGTATCTGTGTTTAAGGATATTAAATCCTCACCTTTAATAAAGGACTTAAATAATACTGAAAAATTAACTTTAGAATTTTCACAGAACGATATTGCTTTTCAGTTTTCTCCAATTCATTACTCCAGACCAGAAAGAAATTTAATTGCATACAAACTGGAGGGATTTAATAAAGATTGGGTCTATAGCAAACTTCATTTTGCATCATTTACAAATCTTGAGCCTGGTGATTACACATTCCGATTAAAAGCAGCAAATGGTGACGGAGTATGGAGTGACAAGGAAAAAGTTATAAAGATCGAGGTGCTTCCTCCTTATTGGAGAACAACTCTTGCATATTTTGGTTACGCATTTCTATTTGTTGGGTTTATTTTTGGAGTAGACCGAGTGCAGCGAAGAAGACTTATAACAAAAGCTAAAGAGAGAATGAAAATTCAGGAAGCAGAACACAGGGCTGAATCGGCTGAATTACAGGCAAGAGTTATTGAGGCAGAAAGTGAACGCAAAACAAAAGAACTTGAAGAAGCCCGAGAACTTCAACTTTCTATGCTTCCAAAGAATTTACCAAATATGCCTAACCTTGATATTGCTGTTTATATGAAAACCGCAACAGAAGTTGGTGGAGATTATTATGATTTTCATATTGGATTGGATGGAACACTTACTACTGTAATTGGTGATGCTACTGGTCATGGAATGAGAGCGGGAACAGTTGTTACCGCTGCAAAAAGTCTTTTTAATAGCTACGCCTCTGATAAGGATATTCTATTATCATTCAGAGAAATATCAAGATGTATTAAGGAACTTCACCTCCAAAATTTGGCGATGAGCTTAACCATGCTTAAAATACAAAATAACAAATTAAGGATGTCATCTGCTGGAATGCCGCCAATTTATCTTTATCGCAAAAGTACTGATTCCGTAGAAGAATATTTGCTTGAAGGTATGCCACTTGGTACAATGTCCAATTACCCTTACATAATTAGAGAGACAGAACTAAATGCAGGCGATACTTTACTTCTGATGAGTGACGGATTTCCGGAACTATTAAATGATGAAAAAAAGATGTATGGTTACAAAAAAGCAAGAAATTATTTTGAAGAGATTGCCGGAGAAAGTCCGGAAGAGATAATAACTAAATTAAAAAATGCCGGGACCAACTGGACAAAAGACAATGACCCAGATGATGATGTTACGTTTGTTGTAATTAAAGTTAAATAGGAAACATGATAAAATTCTTTAGAAATATCCGTAAAAAGTTAGCTGCTGAAAACAAGCCAATGAAATATTTGAGATATGCAATTGGTGAAATTTTACTTGTTGTTGTAGGGATTTTAATTGCCCTCCAGATTAATAATTGGAATGAAAAAAGAAAAGAACGGCTCACTGAAATTAAATATCTAAAAAATTTAAGATATGATCTTCAAAATGACTCAACCGATCTAATTGAGTTTATAAGCATCAGGCTGGGGCAGACAAATGCTGCACATAAATTACTAACCTATGCAAAAATGAATCAATTTGAAGATGTGTATAAATTAGATTCTCTTTATGTTACTCTTGCTATGTGGTGGGAGTTTGTACCAAATAACAATACCTTCGAAGAATTAAGAAGTTCGGGCAATCTTCAATTATTAAAAAATGATACTATTAGAAATCTTCTTTTAGACTTGAATAAAGAAAATGAACAGCTTATATCAGCGAGAAACCATATGCGCCGTGAGTTCGAACACTATCTTTATGATCAAAGATCAAATCTAATTAATTTTTTAGACGTGAGTGATCCAAACAAAGTAAATTCAACTTTAGATTGGTATTATCCCAACAGGGAAATTGTAGCAAAAAACTCTATTAAACTTCAGAAAGCTTTTAGAGGGCTGCTGAACAACCCAAAATTTATAAATGGACTCTCACTTACTGCCGGAAATACTAAATGGATAGTAGAAGAACATTATAAAAGTATGCAAGAAGATGTTAACAAATTAATCAAGCTTATTGATCAGGATTTAAATGACTAATAACAATAAATATAATTTCTTAAAAAATAATAAAAAACTGTGAGTTCAAATGAAAGCTAAATCGATAATAGGAAAATCAGCAGAAGAAATTAAAATAGCTTTGGCTGCAAGTATGAAAGATGTCCGCCTGCCGGACGAACAGGGTTTTAAACCGACTTTGGCTATAGTTTTTGTATCAATTAAACAGGATAGAAAAGCAATTATTGATGTACTTGTTGATAAAGGTATTGATGTAATTGGAGCCACGTCTAGTGGAGAGTTTGTCGATGGTCATCAAAGTCAGGGTGAAGCCGCCATTTTACTGCTGGATTTATCAAGGGAAGATTTCTGTATTCTATTCGAATCGACAAAAGGACAAGATATAAGTGCGGCAGTCGAAAAGGCTGCAGAGTCAGCTCTGTCAAAATTTAGCAATCCCGGCTTAATTCTCCTTAGTACATGTCTTTCAAATGCAGGGGAGATGTTCGATGGAAAAGTAATGATTCACAGCTTGGAAAAAGCGCTGCACAAGGATGTGGATATTTTCGGCGGTATGGCAGGGGCAGACGGGGCTTTGGCTGGTACAGAGGTTTTTGACACTGATCATACTACCGATGAAGGTTTTGCATTGTTGGTTTTAAATAGTGACAAAATCAATCTCACCGGTTCTGCTATTTCAGGCTGGAAGCCAATTGGAAAAGTTAGAACAGTTACAAAATGTGAAGATGAATGGATCTATGAACTAGATGGTAAGCCTGCGCTTGAAATGTATTTGCGCTACCTGGGACAAAAATTAAATAAAGAGGATGAGTCAGGCCAAATCTTTTTTGTAGAAGATATCGGATTCTTCCACCCTTTCGTTGCTATCAATTCCGGTGAACCGATCTTACGCACACCGATGGAGGTAAGTAAAGAAAAAAATGCTATCAAGTTAGACTTTCCTCTTCTTGAGGGCGAGCAGCTGCAATTTACTCTGCCGCCCGATTTCGATATCATTGAGAATGTACTGGAAAACGCTGCAGAATTAAAAGTTAAACAAAATGTTGATGCAGATGCTTTGCTTGTTTTTTCATGCCTTGGTCGGCTAAGTGCGTTAGGTCCGTTGATAACAGAGGAAAATGAGGGACTTCATAAAATATGGAACGCACCAATGGCAGGATTTTTTACATATGGTGAATATGGTAAAGGTGTGGACAATAATTATAAATTCCACTCAACTACTTGCAGTTGGGTTGCATTAAAGGAAAAATAGAATTTCAAAATGAATAAGAAACTTCAATACATATTAGAGATCATTCAGCAATCGGAAAAATTGAAAGCAGGACAAAAAGAAGCGCTGGTAAAAGCAGTAAGAGATGCTGACAAAGAACTTGAAATAACCGTATTCAAACTTGAAAGAACCGAGAAGGTAAAAAAGACAACCGCAATTCTGCTTGAAGAAACTATTGAGGAACTGGAGCAAAAAAGAAAAGCAGTAGAAGAAAAAAATAGAGAATTGGAAATTGAAGCCTCACTTGAACGAGTAAGAACTGTTGCAATGGGCATGAGCAAGTCTGAAGACTTATTAAGCATTTGCGAAGTATCATTTAGGGAATTACAAAAACTGGGTTTTGATAATCTTAGAAATGCTGTAATTCACGTCCATAATGATGAACAAAAATATTTTATGGATTATGATTTCTCCGACTTTACTGGAGGTCAAATAGGTAAAGTTGAATACGGTTTGCATCCAATAGTTGATGAATATTTAGAAAAAATCAGAAGTGCGGAAGATGCTTTTTTTGAGGTTGTAATAGCTGAAGATATGTTAGAAGAGTGGAACGAATTCCGTAGAAAATCTGGACAGATGAATGACCAAAGATTAGATGAAGCAGATGCGCTTTATTACTATCTCTTTTCAATCGGCATTGGAGATATAGGCATTTCGACTTTTAAACCTATTAAAGATTCTCAAATCAAAATTCTTAAAAGATTTAGAAATGTATTCGATCTCGCATACCGCAGGTATAATGATATCATAACCGCAGAAGCCCAAGCACGTGAAGCACAAATTGAAGCCGCGCTTGAAAGAGTGAGGGCTAAAGCCATGGCTATGAATAGTTCTGAGGATTTGACACAGACTGCTGATACTTTCTTTTCTGAATTAGTTAAGTTAAATATTACTCCTCACCGGTGCGGTTTTGGAATAGTTGACAAGGAAACTCGAATTACTGAAATACATGCTACAACTGCTACAAAAGACAAATCACTTAAAATAGTAACCGGTAAATTAAAATTAGACGATCATCCTATTTTAGAAAAAATATTTGAGGGTTATGAAAAACAGGAAGAATATCATCCGGTATTAAGAGGAAAAGAAATATCGGATTACTACGAGGTAATGAACCCTCAAGTAGAATTTCCGGATTTCGCGGATGATGAAGTACAATATGGTTATTACTTCTACTTCAAGGAAGGTGGTGTATTTGCCTGGAATGATGCAGAATTTACAGAGAATGAATTAGAAATTTTCAGAAGATATAAATCAGTACTTAGCCTTACATACAGGCGCTTTATTGATCTTAAAGATGCTGAAGCACAAGCAAAAGAAGCACAGATAGAAGCTGCACTTGAAAGAGTAAGAAGCCGTTCGATGGGAATGCAGAAAAGTGAGGAGCTTAAAGAAGTAATTCAAGTTGTTTATGAACAATTACTACAATTAAATATAAATATTGAACACACTGGTTTTATTATGGATTATAAGACAAGGGATGATATGCACATCTGGCTGGCAGATCGGAATGAGGTCCCTTCCGAGATAGTCATTCCTTATTTCGATTCTCCGCATTGGAACAGTTTTAATGAAGCCAAATCAAATGGAATAGATTTCTTTGCTAACCATCTCTCCTTTGAAGAAAAAAACAAATTCTATCAAGACCTCTTTGAGTACATTCCCGAAGTACAAGAAGAAACAAAGAAATATTATTTTAACTGTCCAGGACTTGCAATATCAACTGTGTTGTTAGACAATGTTGGACTGTACATAGAAAATTTTTCCGGCACTCCTTACTCAGATGAAGAGAATAAATTACTAATGCGCTTCGGAAAAGTATTTCAGCAAACGTACACCCGTTTCCTTGATCTTCAAAAGGCGGAAGCACAAGCAAGAGAATCACAAATTGAAGCAGCACTTGAAAAAGTACGAGCAAGAGCTATGGGCATGCACAAAAGTAAAGAGGTTGGTGAAGTTTCTGATTTACTCTTTTCCGAATTGAACAAACTGAGCTTAGATTTACACGGATGCTCTTTAGTTGTTATTGATGAAGAGAATGATAACATGGAACTCTGGCGCGCAAGATCGAATGTTGCCATCAAACCATTTGAGGGCACTTCGTTCGCTGAAGCAATGAATATATTTAAAAAACATCTGCCCGATTTTTTTCCAAAGTTCCATAACGCAGTAGGCAAAAGAAAAGGTTACTTAATAGATGAGTTATCAGGAAAGAGACGTTTACAATTTATAAATGCTATTACAGAACAATATAATTATTCGAGTTCAGAAAAATCCAAATTAATAAAAAATACTCCTGAAACAATTACAACTCACTATATATTTTTCAAATTGGGTTGGTTGGCATTACTAGGAAAAAAACAACTTTCCGATGAAGATTTATCTACTACTCGAAGATTCGTAGAAGTTTTTGAATTTTCTTATACACGATTTTTAGATATCAAAAAGGCTGAACAACAGACAAGGGAAGCACAGATTGAAGCCGCACTTGAAAGAGTAAGATCAAGATCGATGGCTATGCGAAAAAGTGAAGAACTTGCAGAATCAACTGTGTAGTTAGACAATGATGGACATGCTGTGGGTAT